>OBYR01000090.1_pt1 | contig 107109 bp, 96 predicted proteins | sample 1495491 | NCBI WGS metagenome assembly OBYR01 (sample SAMEA2580206, study PRJEB22360) | human gut metagenome | biome: human gut; feature: human-associated habitat; material: faeces | place: Denmark | collected 2008/2010 | reverse complement strand
ATTGTTGATTTATAAACAATTAGAAAGGAGGTTTTATTTAACATATATTCTAAAAAACAAAAAAATGATAATAATAATTAAAAATTAGTTTATGAAAAAATCATTTGTATTTTTTGCCATTTCAGTAATTGCTGCCATTGCCGGAGTATACTCGGTTAATGTTGATAAGCAGGAATTGTCAGTTTGGGCTAATGTAGAAGCTTTAGCTGATGAGAATCCAGAATCTGCAGAGTTTCGTTGTTATATACATAAAGATAAGTGTGTCGTATCGGCAAAGACTGCATCAGAATTAGCTTCTTTAAATAAACTTCTTAGTAAGTTAGGTAAATTAGAAGTTAAACTGAATGTCAGTGTTGATTTGACAGATTTAACTTGCTTATATTCAACAGATGTAAATGGTCCTAAAGTTCGTTGTGGAGTGGATAAGAGGTGTGCGGATGTTTGGAGTAAATAAAAATTCTGGTCTAATAGCTTAAATTTGAGCTATTAGACTAAATTAGATACAATATGAAAAATTATTTTTGGTTTATATTTTTAGTTTTATTATCATGTCGGGAACAGGCCGCAAATGAGGGGATTATGATAGGTACAAATCGAGGGTATGCGTCATTTACTGTTTTTTCAGATTCTGTATGCTTACTCCCGTTGGCTACCGATAGTCAATTTTTAATAGGACAAATCGATAAGATTTTGGATACTGATTCAGCTTATTTTTTTCTGGATGCGGGAAAGACAAAAAGTATATATAAATATGGAAAAGATGGAAAAACGGATCAGAAATTTCATCGGGTGGGCAGAGGTCCTTTAGAATATATTGAGATTCGGGATTTAGATTTGGATTATAGCAATAATAAATTATTTATTTTATGTTTTCCTGGTAAAATTTTAGTAACTGATATGGATTTTAATATAGAGAAAACTATTCGCGTAAATGAAAATTTTTCTCGGTTGGCTTGTCAGAATGGGCAGGTTTATCTTTATTCACATTTAGGCAGAGGCTTACATTTGTTAGATGTGGATGCCGGTTCAACAAAAAGTTTACTGGAAGAAGGTGATGTTGCCCAATTATATTTTAGAGCTTTGCCGGTGTTTCACAAAGTTGATGGACATTTGTTGTATGTGGGGATAGGAAGTGACAAGGTTTATAAATTGGATTTAGGTAAGCCACAGTTATTATTTTCTGTAAACTATCTGCAAAAGAAACAGAAACAGAAAAAAATGAATCAATTGGCTGCCAATGATGTTTTTAATATAAATCCTCCATATGTATTTGAAATTTTTACTATTGGTGGAAATTATGCAATAATATATTCGTATGAGGCAATGATAAGGCTTTGTGTGATAAACTGTCAAGAAAATAAAACCATGTTTGATGGTATTATGAGCGACTTTATCGGGGATACAGGAGTTCGTTATTTGAACAAGCAATTATTTACTTGGGAATTTATGCCAGATAGGATATTTATGAGTGATTCGTCTATGTATAAAATCAAAATGCAATCTCCCTTTTATAATGATGATGAGGCTAATCCGGTGTTGATTCGTTATGTATTGAAAGATTCCGTTTCTTTTAAAAACTAGCTTTGCGGCACATGATGAGTATATGTTTTTCATTACCCGTGGTGGTGGCCATCAGGTAAACATCGCCTCCTTCCCGGATGCCGCTGCGTTTGCGTAAATCGGCTACGGACAGGTTGAAATTGCGGGTGGTGATATTGGCCTGAGGAATGGTTTTGTGTAGCTGCTTGAGTAATTTCCCGGAAAATTCAAACACATCGTGAACGATGAATTGACGTCCGGGGAAGTCCGGGCAGGTGTCGTTTGAGGTATAGAGATGGCTATGGCGATGTAGCTTTTGCATGCCGAAGCGAGTGGCTGTCAGTTTGAAAGCTCCGCTTTTGAGCAGCGCGGCGTGAGGCTCGTAAAGGTATTTTTGAATGGTCGTGGTAGTATGTAGTTCTGCTGCTTTTTCTTCGTCGGGAGTAAAGGTGAATAGCTGGCAATCCCCGTCGGTCTTGTAATTGACTGCATGAATCGTTACCTGCCGTTGGGGGATGTGTGGGCGATTTTCTAAAATAAACAGTAATTCTTTACATTCATTCTTTACAGAAAGCACATGCACTTCGGTGGTTTCAGGCAGCAGGCGCAAAGTTTCATCAATATCCGCCATAGGGGAAATTTTGACAATCAGCCTTTGGGCATGTTCCAATAAGATCGGTTTTAATTGTATGACATCGGGTTCGCAATCGGCGAGGGCGAATACCCGTTTGTTACCGTCGGCCCTTCGCGCCGGATCGATATAGAAAGTATCGGCGGTCAGGGTTTCTGCCAGTTCTCTCGCATCGGCGTTTAATATCTGTATGTTGTTTATTCCGAGAACGCGGAAATTGGACTGTGCTGCGGCACAGTACTCCGGGAAACGTTCAATGTAGATCACTTTTTTGGCCTTTCGGGCAAAATAGCAAGAATCGATTCCTAAGCCTCCGGTCAGATCACAAACGCAATCTCCGGTGATAAGCCGTTGTTTATAGCAGGCTGTTGTTTCGGAAGAACATTGTTCTGCAGAAAGGCGGGAAGGGAAAACAATATCGTCGTTGGCATACCAGGAAGGTAGCTTATCTTTAATTTGGCGGCGTGCCGTTATTTGACTAACCGCATAAGGCACATCTATTCCCGGGTAGCGGGAAGCGTTCAATAGTAGCTTGTCGGTGTTGTCGGTCAGGTGTTCCTGGATAAATTCTTTTATAGACATCGTGTTTCCTTGCCTGATGAGGTTACAAAGGTAAAGCTTTGGGACGAAATAAGGAAACCAGGCTTATAAAAAGAAATTTTACAGGTTTAATAAATAGTAAACTCCGATTCCGGCTAAAAAACCTGTGAGTGTGATCCAGGTGATGTGTTTTAAATACCAGGTGAAACTGATCTTTTCCAATCCCATCACCACAACTCCGGCGGCCGAGCCTATGATGAGGAGGCTTCCTCCGGCTCCGGCGCAATAAGCGGTTAATTCCCAAAATTTGCCGTTTTGCACAAAATTCGCCAGGTAACCCGCATCCGGTAAAGAGGAAAGGGTTTCCGGACTGACAACGGGGTACATACCCATTACCGCTGCAACCAAAGGAACATTATCGATGACAGACGATAGGAAACCGATGATAACGTTAATGAAGTATATATTGTGGATTTTGGCATTAAGGAAACCTGTGATATTTCCTAAAACGCCTATTGCCTCGAGAGCTCCGACAGCCATCAGGATACCGAGAAAAAACAGGATGGTGGAGAAGTCTATCTTTGATAGGATGTAAGGGATTCTGTATTGCTGGCCGGCCGGGATATAGTTTTTTCGGTTATATAACACTTCCGTGTATATCCAGGCTATTCCTAAAGTGAACAATATTCCCATAAACGGAGGCAGGTTGGTTAATAATTTAAATACCGGAACCAGTAATAAACAGAGTAATCCTAAAATTAGTATCGTATTACGTTCCCGCATATTGAGCCAATTGACAGAGTTTGCAGAATTCGTTTGTGCCGGAGCCGGAGAAAGAGGTTGTCTTTTTAGGGTGGCGGCAACGATCCAGGTAGGTAGGATCAGTGATATTAATCCGGGAATCAGCAGGCTTTTCATGATTGCGCCGGAAGTAATGTTATTGTTGATCCACAGCATGATCGTCGTAATATCTCCGATGGGTGTCCATACGCCCCCCGCATTGGCAGCAATGATGACGATACTACCGAAAAACCAGCGTTCTTTCTGGTCGGTCAATAGTTTTTGAAGCAAGGTCATCATAACGATGGCCGAAGTCATATTATCCAATACGGAAGACATGAAAAAGGTCAGTAGGGCCACAATCCACAGTAATTTCTTTTTATTACGGGTCTTTATGAGATTCGTGATTCCGGAGAATCCTCCATGCTGGTCGATCATTTCCACAATGGTCATTGCCCCTAATAAATAGAATAGAATTTCGGCCGTATTACCCAATGCATCTATGATTTTTAATCCGGATACATATTTTATGGCTTGCTGTGCCGGAGAATATTGACCGATTCCGGGGGTGGACTGGATAAATTCGTGGAATGATACCGGAGAAGCTCCTGTTATCAGGGATACTCCGGAAAAAATATACAGCGTCCACAAGATTACCCCTAAAAGTAGGGCGATAGCTGCTTTGTTGATACCGATGGTCTCAGACAAAGCGATGAGAATATAGCCTATAATAAAAATAATAATAATAAGTGTCGTCATACTGCTTCAGGATGTCGGGTGAGTAAAATTTTACGGAATGTCGGGGGATTTAGTTTAATGAAATAAAAAGGAGAATTTGTATAATTCTTTGTTGGCGACGTATCATACTCAAAGAAAATGTATATCTTTGTACGGGTATATCGAGATAAAAATGAAGCAATTTTTTCTGTATATTGTATTTTTTTTAGCTATTGTTTTGGTTTCCGGAGCAAAAGGTGAAACTTATGTCTTTACAGAAAGTCAGCCTGTGGCACAGGAGCAGGAAGGGAAAGCCCATGAATTGATGGCGATCCCGGCAGCAGACCCTTGTATCACGGTATGTATCGCTGCCAATAGTTATGCAGACGTAACCGTTGCAAATCCCTCTAATTTCAACCATAATTCGGTGAGACGGTATCGTCCGGCGGGATTTTCTTTCGATAAACTTTTTATCTATCTGACCGCCGAAAAAGGTGTTTTGCAGACAGATTTATATAAAAAATCTCTTTACCATACGCAGGAGCATTCTGCCCTTTTGAAATCGGGTGGTTATTACATCTATGCTTTGCGTAAAATCGTCATTTGATATTTTATACAAGTGGTAACTTTAGGGTTACCTGTTTAAGTGTTTTTGAATTTTGCCGTTACGTTGTGGTAGCGGTGTATTTGTATGTATGTAATATAAAAAATGACGATTATGGAAAAGTTTAAAACAATTCAGGAAGATATAGAAAATGTAACCAATCAGGAAGTAGTAAAAAAAGGAAAAATTTCATTGGTTGCTATTGCTTTAATTATTATAGCTGTTATTTTAGTTGTGGTTGGAATGGGAAGCGAAGATCCCAATGCTTCATGGCCTTCTTTTTTGTTTACTGTGGCAGCTATGTTATTTTTAGGAGGAATTGTTAAGTTATTTGTAAGCCGTTCCTGTTGGATTTTTAAACCTACGAATAGCAAACTGAAAGAAATGACATTGTATTTCGATGTGCATGAAAGCGATGCTTTGCAGACCTGCATCGAGATGAAGAGATTTGAAGATTTCAAACAGATGAAACGTAAGAAAGATTCAGGGGTAAGGGTGGAAGCGATGGTTTCAGACGATCAGCGGTTTGCTGCCGTGCAGGTTGCCGAATATGTGCCGTATAGCTATGAGGCTGTTACTCCTGTGGTTTGTTATTACGGGGATGATGCCAAATCTTTTGTTAATTCTTTTAGACAATGATAATGACTTGGATGTCAATGAAAAGAGCCGGCTTAACCGGCTCTTTTTTATGATAGAAAATGATTATCCTTTATTTTGTTTTTCGAGTGCTTTTCTTAAAGTTGTGATTTCCTGCCTTAGTTCAGCGTATTGCCTGGCCGTATCGTTTTGGCATTCTTTCTGTACCTCCCTGACGATTTCCTTTATAGACTCTTTTAACGTGTCTTTTAGGCCATGCATTTCCAATGCTAAACTATACATTGCTTCAATGCCCGAATCCGAAAGAATAAATTGATCGGCTTTTTTATAACCGGGTGTGTTTTCGCTGGTCATGTGTTCGTCCTCGATTCCCGTTAGCATCCATTCTACACTGACACCCAGTTCCTGGCAAATAATTCTTAGTTTAGTTTTATCCGGTTGAGTCACTCCATTCCGATAATTCGCAATAGTAGACGGGGATATGCCTGTTTTTTTCGCAAGTCGGGATTCGTTAAATCCTTTTTCCCTTATTGTTTTCACCAGGCGTTCCCGAAATTCTGGTGTTGTTGGCTCTGTCGTCATTTTTTTTGGTGTTTAGAAAAAAATAGTCCCACACTTATTTGTTTTTGTCCAAATTTGGACTATTTTTGTCATGTGGTTGTATACAAATATAACTATAAACTATTATTTTTTTATTAATTTATTGTAATATTATGTGAGAGCACCGCCAAGTACTTCATTTAATTGATTTTGTGCTTTCCTTTTCGCTGATTAATTACCAGAGGAAGTTGCACAAGAGTTGTTCATGAGAGTTATTGTATATTTTTGAGCAAATATATGATAACTCTTTTGATTTTTATGTGCTTCCAATTTTGGATATATCCTTTTTTTCTGTTTAGCTGCTTCATAAAATTTGGTTTAACTTTTTTTTAACCGTAGGTGTAATAGAATGTATGGGAATAAACTTGAAAATTGATAACTTTGTAAATCAGAACCGATATAATGACAAAAGTATTTATTTATTGTTGTTTATAAAAGAGGTTTTCAGTTTATAAGATAGAAAGTTAAAATCAAGATTATGTCAGAAACAAATGTTACAGAAAAAATAAAGTGTGTTATCATTGGGTCAGGGCCAGCCGGTTATACTGCGGCTATTTATGCTGCGCGGGCCAATCTGAAACCTGTGCTGTATACAGGTTTGCAAATGGGAGGGCAATTGACGACTACAACGGAAGTTGAAAATTTTCCGGGTTATCCCGAAGGGGTGACAGGACCTGTGCTGATGGAAGATATGCGGGTACAGGCGGAGCGTTTCGGAACGGATATTCGTTTTGGGATTGTGACGCATGTCGATTTTTCTGGTCGTCCACATAAATTGACGATTGACGATTCTAAGCAAATAGAGGCCGATACGGTGATTATAGCCACAGGGGCTTCTGCAAAATATCTGGGGTTGCCTTCCGAAGAGAAATTCAGGGGACTCGGTGTGAGTGCCTGTGCCACCTGTGACGGATTTTTCTACCGGGGTAAAGATGTGGCTGTGGTTGGCGGAGGGGATACCGCCTGTGAAGAAGCTACCTATTTGGCCGGGTTATGCCGGAAAGTTTATCTGATTGTTCGTAAAAACTATTTGCGGGCTTCAAAAGCAATGCAGGAAAGAGTGTTTAAGAGTGAAAATATCGAGGTATTGTTCGAACATAATACGATAGAGCTTTACGGTACGGATATGGGGCTGGAAGGAGCCCGTTTACTTTATCGTATGGGGCAGCCGGATGAATGTGAGCGGGATATAAAGATCGACGGTTTTTTCCTGGCTATCGGGCATCATCCTAACTCGGAGGTCTTTAAAGATTTTATCCGTGTAGACGAGCAAGGGTATATCATCACTGAAGGTGCTTCAACCCGCACGAATGTGCCGGGTGTGTTTGCTGCCGGGGATGTTATGGATTCCGTGTACCGCCAGGGGATTACTTCTGCCGGAACAGGTTGCCGGGCTGCTATTGATGCGGAACGTTATATCATAGAATTGGAATAAATGTTTTTTTAATATGAAAAATAATCCCGCTTCCACATAAAGAAGCGGGATTATTTTTATCGCAAAGCGGAATGTACCGGATGTTTCCGGAAGGGGGAATACCGGGAACAATTGTTTTAGATATTCGCCGTTCCTTTTCTTATTTAATGGTGACCATTGTCGCTCCGTAACCGTATTGCTTGAACGAGGCATCCTGATGTTGAAAACGCTTGTATTTGGTTTGTAATTCCCACAAAATCCTTTGACGGAGTATTCCGTCACCTTTCCCGTGGATAAACACAATTTTTTGCCCTCTACGCAGCTTATATTCTTCGAGAGTTTTATGAAAAACGTCCATTTGGTATTCCAGCATGTCCTTGTTTTCCATTCCGGCTGTCGTTTCAAGTAATTGGCTGATGTGCAGATCGACTTCCAGGATGTTTCCCACGAATTGTTTAGGAGGACGTGGGGCGTCTTCGGCTGCCGCTGTCTTTTTTTCCTGAATGGCTTGTTTCAATTGCTTTTCGTCGATTTCTGCTTTCAGAATGTTTTCTTTGTCTAAGGGGCGTAATAAAGAAATTCCTTCAAACCATTTACTGTGTTTATAAGATACAGATTTACAAAGATTTACCGGATTTAATTTGATTTGTGTGTCGATAGCTGCTTTAGGGATCGTTGTTCCCTTTTGAAAGAAAATGACCTGAATGTTTAAGGCTTTCAATTGGTTGTCGATCTCTTTCAGTGTATATGTCCCGATGGGTGAGGCCGTGTCGGGATTGCAGTTGCCTGCAATGAGACCGGAATATTTTTCTCCGTTAAAAGCGGATACCGTATAAAGACAGGTCTGGGCTGTATCGTTCACAATGAATAACTCATAGCGGGAGTCGTTCAGGTTGTTGAAATTTTCAGGAACAATTGCGAGATATACTGTGTCGGCCGATTGCATCATAACGGCTTTTTGCTGCTGTGGGTGTGTTTTTTCCGTGTCTGCCTGTTGTGCAGAAACCTTGAAATCGGAGCGGATCACAACTAAATCGGTGATAGATGCCGGGATTTCAAATCCATACTCGTCACAGTATACGTTGACTGTTGTGGTGTCGATAATTCCTGTGACTTTCCCTTCGAGTTTTTCTGAAATAAATCTTACAATATCGCCGATTCTGATGTCCATAGCTTTGAGTCTAAAAATGGTAAATGTATTCGATCCGCAGGTGTGGACGGCAGGTTATTCGCGTATAGGTGCTGCTGTTTTCAATCCCTTGCGGATTTAGTACAAAGATAGCTAAGTTGCGAGATAAACGCAAGGGAATTTATGTTTACGAATATCGTGGTTTTGCCGGGCAGGAACTTTCCGGTAGTGAAAACGTAAACTTGCAGAATATTATTAAGATATATCCGGAAGATGATAGGGACAAGATTATTTTGTTTATTGTTGTTGGTGATGGTTGGGGTGGAAATAAATGCCCAGCAAAATGCAATTCGCCGTTTTCTTCAGCCGGAGGACAGTGTGATGCAGGCGTCAGGCAACATTCCGGCTTTTACAATCTATAAAGATAACTACATCATCACCGGAACCAGTTTCACAGGAGGAAAAATTACGAAGTATAATTCGGATGCAAAATTCCAGGTCAGCCTGCGACACCGCTTGTATCGCAAATTGCTGCCTTACCGTTTGTATACTTTTCTGACCTATACTCAAAAATCGTTTTGGGCTATATATCGCAGTTCTGCTCCTTTTACGGAAACAAATTATAATCCTACGCTGGGGGTGGGGAGAAATTTTATTTCGGATGGCAGGATTATCGGGAGTGCCATGCTTCAATTCGAGCACGAATCGAATGGGCGTGACAGCATCTGGTCGCGTAGCTGGAACCGGATTACTTTTATGGGAATATATCATATAAGCTATAATTATACTTTGCAGGCGAAAGTGTGGATTCCTATGATGTTGTCTGAATACAATAGGGATATTTGCCGTTACTCCGGGATCGGGCATTTGGCCGGAACTTATAACAGTGATAACGGAAGGCTTTCCTGTTCTGTGTTGATGGTAAAACGGGGAGGTTGGAATTTTAATGCCAACTGGCAATTAGGAATCGCTTTCCGGTTATTTCGTCAGGATAATCAATTCCTGTATTTTCAACTGAACAACGGGTATGGAGAAAGTATGATCCACTACGATAGTTTCCGTCGGTATGCTCGTTTAGGGTTTGTGATAAAACCGTCAGGCGGCTCTATCTTTTAAAAGAATATTCCGATATAAAACAGCCTGCTGTGTCCGGAAAGTAATTTACCGGAATTTAAATTGCCTCCGGGATTGACTGCCGGAAAAAGGGGGGGGGAGGAGGTTTGGAATCTTTCCGTTCTTATCGGTTTTATATTTTTGAGCCTAAATAGATGAAATACATCCCCACCAGCACTAATAAAAGATCGATAAATTTCATTTTCAGGTTTTTTTCTTTGAACCAGAAAGCTCCGGCGACAAAAGACACCACTACTCCGCTACGCCGTACCAGTGAAACGATGGAAATCATCGAGTCTTCATAGCTTAGAGCATAGAAATAGGCAAAGTCTGCCAGTACTAATAGTAAAGATATTAACGGAATAGAATTTTTCCACTGGAATTTGGTCGTCGTATGCCGTTTGGGATACCAAAGGGCGAGCAGAATGATTCCCATGACAAAGAGCTGGTAGAAATTATACCACACCTGTACATTCATCCGGTCGAGGCGAGTCATGAGAAACTTGTCGTAAAGCCCGCTCAATGAGCCTGTGACAACGGCAAGCACCATAAAATATATCCATTTGTTGTGTGTAAAGCTGATTCCTTCTTTTTTGCCCGACCAGGAAAGCAGGTAGAAAGAAACGATAGCTATCAGTACTCCTATCCATTGATAGAAATTCAGGCGTTCTCCAAAAATCAGCATGGCTCCCAATAGAGTGAGTATCGGCTGAGTGGCTTTGATCGGGGAAGCAATTGTGATCGGCAGGTGTTTTAATGAAAAATAAGCGAATATCCATGAAGCCAGAACAATCAAAGCTTTTAAGAATAACAGGCCGTGAGCGGCGGCGTGAATCGGAGGAAGCCAGAAAAGAGTTCCTTGTATGGTTTGAGGGAAAAACCAGGATAAAATAATGACCGGAAGAAAGAGAATGCAGCAAAAAAAGACGTTCAAAAACAGTACCGGAATAACGGCGTTATGATCTAATGAAATTTTTTTGACCACATCATATAGTCCCAACAGACTGGCAGAAATGAATGCTAATATTAACCACATATTCTAAAAAATTGACGGACAAAGATACAGTTTATCTGCCAGATTGTTATCCGTTTTATCCGATTCCGGAGAGCGTACATAATATGAAAAGGATTCCTTTGATTGTAGTTAACTATAATAATGACAAATAGTTATAGATTATTTTTTTTATTTATTGATATAGACTATCTTTGTGCGCTTTTAGAATCATTTTTTAAAAAAATTCTTAATTTTACGGTGTACAGGCTGCGCCATTATGGGATTGCCTATAATATTACGATTGTGCCGAGAAAAAAACTAAAAAAAATGAAAGATGCCGGTTTTATACCGGGAATCTATAATTATTGCGACCGTTGGTGCGAGAAATGCGATCAAAAGTTGCACTGTATGAGTTTTGTGATGGGAAAAAAGATTGAGGAAAGAGGAGGGTTTAATTTTGATGAAGAGATTTCCCAGGAGGAAGAAAATGTTTGGGCACGCTTAAAGGATGTGTTTGAATCGACTTATGAGGTGTTGCATGAATTGGCTAAGGAGAGGGGGATCGACGTTGAGGATATTTATGCTTCTGAAAATATAGACCGGGAGTTTTGGGGGGAAGATTATGAAAATATGGAGATGAAAGGAGAACGGTATAACCTGATGGTTGAGGATTCCGACATTGTCCGTATTTGTATGATATATGAGGATTTGAGTGATAAATGCCTGGAAAAAGTGTTTGAAATATTGGATGAAAAGTTTGGCGAGGATAAAGGGCAGGAGATGGATGAAGTTTTGGAAACGGTGGGCTGGTATCAGGATTTGATGCAATCTAAAATGCGGAGAGCTTTACATGGTTATTATCATGTTTGTTCGTGTGGGGAGGAAAAAGAAGACTATAATGGCTCCGCTAAGGTGGCCTTGATTGCAATTAGCCGTTCCGAGGAGGCCTGGAAGACGCTATTGGCTCATTGTCCTGAAATGAAGCGTGAGATTCTGCAATTGTTAGTGGTATTGACACAGTTGAAAAAAGATATTTTATTTCAGTTCCCGGAAGCCGAAAAATTCCGGCGTCCGGGATTTGAAAATTAAGTTTTATCAGATGACTTCGGCCACGACGAAAGTGCTGCCGCCGATGTAGATCATATCCTGAGGAGTTGCATTTTTTCGGGCTGCTTCATAAGCTTCGGCCACGGTGGGGTAAGCGCATCCCGTTAATCCGGCGGCTTTTGCTTTTTCTGCCAGAACGTGTTCGTTCATAGCCCGGGGGATAGAAGCTTTACAGAAATAATAACAGGCTTCTTTGGGCAGAATGCTTAAAACGCTGGTCACATCCTTATCGCTGACCATACCGATCACGAAATGCAATTTATCATATTTACAGGTTTTAAGCTGAGCGACGATTTCGGAAATACCGTCTATATTATGCCCGGTGTCGCAAATGGTGTAGGGGGCAGCGTTCAGCTGCTGCCAGCGTCCGAAGAGTCCGGTGTTCCGGATGGTTTTGGCAATGCCGTCCCGGATATTCCGGTCGGAAATATGCAGCCCGCTGTGGCGTAAGGATAACACCGTTTCGAGTACGGCCGGGATGTTTTTACGCTGATAATTCCCTTTTAACTCCGATTTTATATTTTGGAATGCGATCCCCGTCCGGTGGTGAAAATCGTAAGTATTGTCGGGATTTTGCAGGGTGCCCCATTCGGAAGAAGCAAATGTCAGGGGAGCTTTGCAGGAATCGGCTTTTTCTTTGAATATAAAATCATAGGCATCGTCCTGAGTGCCGATAATGGCCGGGATACCCGGTTTGATGATTCCTGCTTTTTCTGCTGCGATTTTAGGAAGCGTATCGCCCAGCAATGCCATGTGATCAAACGAAATGTTGGTAATCACGGAGGCAAGCGGGGTGATGATGTTCGTAGAGTCGAGCCGTCCGCCCAATCCCACTTCGATCACGGCGATGTCTGCCTGCTGGTCGGCGAAATATTTGAATGCCATAGCTACCGTCATTTCGAAAAAGGAAGGCTTTATCGAGGCAAACAATTCCTTGTTCCGGGTGACGAAGTCGGTGACATAGGTTTCGCTGATCATTTGGCCGTCGATTTTTATCCTTTCGCGAAAGTCTTTCAGGTGGGGGGAGGTGTATAATCCGGTTTTGTAGCCGGCTTCCTGGAGAATGGAAGCGAGCATGTGCGAAACGGAGCCTTTGCCGTTCGTTCCGGCCACATGGATACTTTTAAATTGACGGTGAGGATGTTGAAAATGGGCATCCAGTTTTAATGTATTATCGAGGTTTGCTTTATAGGCAGCCTGTCCCTCCCTTTGATACATGGGAAGCTGAGCGAAAAGCCAGTCTAAAGTTTCTTTGTAGGTCATGGTTTTGAAAAATATTATGGAGGCAAAAGTAGTAAACAATTGAGAACGGAAAATTGAAAACTTAATTTTATTCGATACCGTTACAAACTTTGTAACATCTTATTTTTAAGATGGGAAAAAAAGTTTATTTTTGCAAGTTATAAAAAGAGATAATATCTATGAAATTAAATAAAGAGGTACCTATACCAGTGCTTAGACGGATGCCGTCGTATCTGTCGTTTGTGAAGACTTTGCAAAAGCAAGGGGAAAAATATGTGTCTTCAACCCGGATTGCCGAATACATGGAAATCGATTCCACTCAAGTGACGAAAGATTTGTCGCATACGGGAATTTCAGGAAAGACGAGGGTGGGGTATGAAGTTGATAGTTTTGTGAAGATTCTGGAAGATTTTTTGGGATTCAGCAAGGTGGACAGTGCTTTTCTGGTGGGAGCCGGATCGCTGGGGTGCGCTCTGTTGCAGGATAAAGGTTTATCGGCTTTCGGGTTGCGGATAGAAGCGGCGTTTGATATTGATAAAGCGAAGATCGGAACAAAGGTAAACGATATAGAGATTCATCACATCGACCAGCTTAGAGCTATGGCTGCGGAACGGAACGTGGTGATCGGCATCATTACCGTGCCTGCCGAAAATGCCCAGAATGTAGCCGACCTGATGGTGGCCTGGGGAATCAAGGCGATCTGGAATTTTACTCCTGCCCGGATTAAGGTGCCTTCGCACATTGTGGTGCAGAATACGACTATCTATATGAATCTGGCCATCTTGTTCAATAAATTGTATAACCAGGAATAGGGAAAATAATTTACAGATCAATTGTATAAGAGCTTAATCGTGAAAGGTGAAAAGTTATAAAAGCAGTTTTAACTTTTTGCCTTTTGCCTTTTAGTTTTGTATTATATTTGTTATCTTTGCAACTTGCAAAAATGCAGATAGATATAACCGTGACAATCCCGGAAACACGGGGAAGTCAGATAAAATATAAAATGTGGTGAGCCACAAAATTGAAAAGATATGATAAAGATTAAATTTCCAGACGGAAATATCAAAGAATTCGAGGCGGGAGTGACGGGATTGGACATTGCAAAGTCGATCAGTCCGAAATTGGCAAAAGAAGTGTTGTCAATCTCTGTGAACGGTGAAATTCGTGATTTGTCCAGAAGTATCGACGAAGATGCGGAAATTAAACTGTTTACCTGGGATGACGAAGAAGGCCGCCACGCTTTTTGGCACTCTTCTGCGCACTTGATGGCCGAGGCTCTGCAACAACTGTATCCCAACACGAAGTTCGGAATCGGTCCGGCTATTGAAAATGGGTTTTACTACGATATTGAGCCGGGTGACGGCGTTGTGCTGACAGATAAAGACCTGGAGGCTGTTGAAAAGAAAATGCTGGAACTGGCTCGCCAGAAAGAGGAGTTTTGCCGTATTAACGTCAGTAAAGCGGAGGCTCTGGAGCATTTTAATTCTATCAACGAAACTTATAAAGTGGAGCTGATCAACGATCTGGAGGACGGTAAGATCACTTACTATCGCCAGGGATCGTTTACGGATTTGTGCCGTGGCCCGCACTTGCCGGATACGTCGTATATCAAGGCTATCAAATTAACCAGTTTAGCAGGAGCATACTGGCGTGGAAACGAACATAACAAGATGCTTACACGTATCTACGGAATTACGTTTCCTAAACAGAAAATGCTGGACGAATGGCTGGTATTGATGGAAGAGGCGAAGCAACGTGACCACCGCAAGATCGGTAAGGAAATGGAGTTGTTTACTTTCTCTCAGGCTGTAGGTCAGGGATTGCCGATGTGGTTACCGAAAGGTGCTATGTTAAGGGATCGGTTGGAAGCTTTTTTGAGAAAAGTACAAAAGAAATATGGTTACCAGCAGGTAATCACTCCGCATATCGGAAACGTAAACCTGTATAAAACTTCCGGGCACTTCCAGAAATATGGAAAGGATAGTTTTCAGGTGATTACTACCCCTCAGGAGGGAGAAGAATTTATGCTGAAACCGATGAACTGTCCGCATCATTGCGAGATATATAAGTTCAAACCGCGTTCTTATAAAGATTTACCCTTGCGTTTCGCCGAGTTTGGAACGGTATACCGTTACGAACAAAGCGGGGAGTTGCACGGGTTGACCAGGGTGCGCGGATTTACGCAGGACGATGCACATTTATTCTGTACGCCGGATCAATTGAAAGAAGAATTTAAAAAAGTAATAGATATTATCTTTATTATTTTTAAAGCTCTTGATTTTAAAGATTTTACAGCTCAGGTATCTTTGCGTGCCCCCAGTAACCGGGAAAAATATATCGGTACCGATGAGAATTGGGAAAAGGCGGAAAGCGCTATTATTGAGGCTGCACAGGAAAAAGGTTTAAAAACAACCGTAGAGTTGGGTGAAGCTGCTTTTTATGGTCCGAAGCTCGATTTCATGGTAAAAGATGCAATCGGCAGAAAATGGCAGTTGGGAACGATTCAGGTGGACTACAATTTGCCGGAACGTTTTGAACTGGAATATACGGGAGCCGACAACCTGAAGCATCGTCCGGTGATGATACACCGTGCTCCGTTTGGTAGTATGGAACGTTTTGTCGCTGTTTTGATCGAGCATACCGGAGGAAAATTCCCATTGTGGCTGACGCCTGAACAGGCCGTAGTTCTTCCAATCAGCGAAAAATTCAATGATTATGCTCAAAAACTTTCGGATTTGTTAAATAATTCCGATATTCGCACCGTTTTAGACGATCGTAATGAAAAGATCGGACGAAAGATACGCGATAATGAGTTGAAAAAAATACCTTATCTCCTGATTGTCGGAGAAAACGAAGCGAGTGAAAACACGGTGTCTGTACGCCGCCAGGGACAAGGGGATATGGGTACGATGAAGGTTGAAGAATTTATAGAATTAATAAATAAAGAAGTAGAGAGCCAGTTAAATGCGATCTACAATTATTAAAGGAGGATTTAATATAGCAACGAGAATGGAATTCAGAGGCTCACGAAATCAGGTTAAGAGAGAACCACAGCACAAAATTAATGAGCTAATCAGGGCAACTCAGGTAAGGGTTGTCGGTGAGAATATTGAACCGGGGGTTTACCCTTTACGCGAAGCTTTAGCTATGGCAGAAGCGGCAGGAATGGATTTGGTGGAGATTTCTCCGAATGCAGAACCACCTGTGTGCCGTATTATTGATTACAGCAAATTCTTGTATCAATTAAAGAAGAAGCAGAAAGAAATCAAGGCTAAAAGCGTGAAAGTCGTCGTGAAAGAAATTCGGTTCGGACCTCAGACCGACGATCATGATTTTAATTTTAAGTTGAAACATGCCAAAGAATTTCTCGAAGAAGGGGCGAAGGTTAGGGCTTATGTGTTTTTCAAAGGCCGTTCGATCTTGTTCAAAGATCAGGGTGCTGACATTTTATCCCGTTTTATTTCAGAATTGGAAGAGTACGGGAAAGTAGAAGCGGCGCCGAAACTCGAAGGGAAAAAAATGATTGTTGTATTGGCTCCTAAAAAATAAGAAAGCAGGATAGGTGGTGAGAGCCACTATAATTACATATTTTTCTGAAACACAATTAAATTAAGAAAAGATGCCAAAGATGAAGACAGTAAGTAGCGCGAAAAAGAGATTTACTTTGACCGCTACCGGGAAGATCAAGAGAAAACATGCTTTCAAACGTCATATTCTGACTAAGAAAACAACAAAACAGAAAAGAAGTCTTACACACGACACCATTATTTCTCCAAGCGATGTAAAAGCTGTGAGAGCAATGCTCGTAATGTAAGAAAAGAAATTAGTTAATTAACCAGGATGCCATGCCGTAAGTTTCCTTATTGAAAAGGGACGCTGACATTCAAAAAAAGAAAATTATGCCAAGAGCTAAAAATGCCGTTGCTTCAAGAGCACGTAGAAAAAAGGTTTTAAAACAGACCAAAGGTAACTTTGGTGCAAGAAAAAATGTTTGGACGGTAGCGAAAAATACCTATGAAAAAGGTTTAACTTATGCTTTCCGTGACAGACGTAAGAAAAAATCAGAATTCAGAGCATTGTGGATTCAGAGAATTAATGCTGCTGTGAGACTGGAAGGTTTGTCGTATTCTAAATTTATGGGACTTGTTCACAAAGCAGATGTGGATATGAACCGTAAAGTTTTGGCTGATTTAGCGATGAATCATCCGGAAACTTTCAAAGCAGTTGTAGCAAAAGTAAAAGAATTTGCGAAGTAATTATTAAAATATCCTGCTTAAAAGGCTGTCGTGAGACAGCCTTTTTTGGTTTTATATATACTACTTGCAGAATATAATGTTAACTTTGGAACGATTTTTAATTTTTAGTTTTCAGATATATGCGGATAGCACTATTAGGTTATGGCCGGATGGGGAAAATGATCGAGCAGATCGCTTTGAAAAGAGGTCACGAAATTGTATTGATTGTCGATGAAAATAATCGGAAAGATTGTTCCGGGGATCAATTGAAAAAAGCGGATGTGGCTATTGATTTTTCAATACCCGGCGTTGCTGTGGAAAATTATAAATGGTGTTTCGATAACGGAGTTCCGGTGGTGTCGGGCACAACAGGCTGGTTGGAAAAGTGGGACGAAGTGATTGCCTATTGCCAGGCTAAAAACGGAGGCTTTTTCTATGCTTCCAATTATAGTGTCGGGGTGAATATTTTTTTCCAGTTGAATAAGTTTCTTGCTAAAATGATGGGAAGCTTTAAGGATTATAAGGTTTTTATCGAAGAGACACACCATATTCATAAACTGGATGCACCGAGTGGCACTGCTATTACGATTGCCGAAGGGATATTGGATAATCATCCGGCTTATCACTCCTGGAAGCTGAATGAAGCAGGAAAGGACATTCCTGCGGATGTTTTGCCGGTTACAGCTAAAAGGCTCGGGGAAGTGCCGGGCATCCATTCCGTGATTTATAAATCGTCGGTAGATGAGATCGAGATTCATCATTCTGCTTTTTCCAGAGAAGGATTTGCTCAGGGGGCTGTATTGGCTGCCGAATTTTTAAACGGGAAAAAAGGCATTTACAGTATGGAAGATTTGCTGAAAATGTAAGTTTAGGAGGGAATATGAGAGATATACTAAGAAATAAATGGTTTAAGTTCGGAGTTGTTATCGTGGTGTACCTGCTGTGGGTATACTGGGTAGGGAATTGGTGGTTGCTGCTGCTGGTCCCGGTGATATTCGATATTTATATTACCAAGAAAGTCCACTGGGCTTTTTGGAAAAAAAAGGGAGTAAAAAAACAGACGAAGATCGTAGAATGGACGGATGCTCTGATTTTTGCCGTGGTGGCGGCAACGCTGATCCGTATGTTTTTCTTCGAGGCTTATACAATCCCGACTTCATCGATGGAGAAGAGCATGCTGGTGGGCGATTATCTGTTCGTCAGTAAGGTTGCTTATGGGCCTAAATTGCCGAATACCCCGTTAGCTGTGCCTTTTACGCATCATACTTTGCCTTTTACTCAAAAAACAAAGGCATATTCCGAAGCTATAAAGTGGCCTTATAAACGTATTGCCGGAACCACAACGGTGAAGCGGAATGATATTGTCGTATTTAATTTCCCGGCAGGGGATACGGTGGTGGTGGGATTGGATAATCCCGATTATTACAGTCAGATACGTTCGAACGCCAGAGGTTACCACCAGTCGGAAGCCAGCCGGGGAATAGAAATGTCGCAAAAAGAGGCTGAGAAGCAGATCCGAAAGCTGATGTGGGAACGTTTCGATATTGTATCGCGCCCTGTGGATAAGCGAGAAAATTATATCAAGCGGGGTGTCGGTATGCCAGGTGATATGCTGGAACTGAAAGAAGGGCAATTGTATGTGAATGGGACTATGGTGGATAACCCGGAGAATTTGCAATATGATTACATTGTTAGAACGAATGGAACTCCGTTGAATAAAATGAAATTGCAGGAGCTGGGGATTGCGTATGACGATATGGGGATGATTTCCGCTTCTGAATATTATTTTCCTTTGACAAAGGAAATGGTGGAGAAATTACAAAAATTCCCGAACGTTACTGCGGTGACGCGCTCTTTAGCCACGGGAATAGATCCTGATATTTTCCCTTTTTCTCCGGAGAATTATCCCTGGAACGTGGATAATTTCGGGCCTTTATATGTGCCGAAAAAAGGCGATAAGGTGGAATTGAACATGAAGACGTTGCCGCTTTACGAACGGATCATCGAAGCGTATGAAGGGAATAAACTGGAAGTGAAAGATTCTGTTATATATGTGAATGGGCAGCAGGTGGATAGCTATACGTTTAATATGGATTATTATTGGATGATGGGGGATAACCGCCATCGTTCCGCCGATTCCCGGTATTGGGGATTTGTTCCGGAAGATCATATTGTGGGAAAAGCTTATTTTATCTGGTTGTCGCTTGATAAAGATAAATCGTTTTTAAGTAAAATCCGGTGGAATAGAATGTTCAGGTTTATTCATTAAATAGAATGATATTTTTTCGAAGTACTTCAGGAAAAAGCGGCTTAAGCCGCTTTTTTTTATGGAATATTATCTGTACCTTACGGTGTGTAAAACTAAAATCTAATAGTTATGGCAACGAAAAACACTAAGACATTTGTATTGGATACGAATGTTATTCTTCATGATTATAGGTCAATATTTAATTTCAAGGATAACGATATTGTGATTCCGATTGTGGTGTTGGAAGAATTGGATAAGTTTAAAAAAGGGAATGATCTGATTAATTTTCATGCGCGGGAGTTTGCGCGGGAATTGGATAAGATTTCCAGTAATGATTTTTTTGATAAAGGTGCGTCGTTGGGAAGCGGTCGCGGAAAGCTTTTTATTCAGCCGGGCGTGAAATTTTCTGAAAAAATGCGGCAATCTTTTAGCGACGATACCCCTGATCATCGTATACTGGCAGTGACAGAGTATATGAATGAGAAACTAAAAGGTAAAAAAGTGATTTTAGTGACTAAGGATATGAATCTTCGGATGAAAGCCCGTTCCTTGGGATTAATGGCCGAAGATTATAAGACCGATCAGGTGGAAGACCTTGATTTTGCTATTAACCGGAGTATCCGGGAGATCGATAATTTCGATACTTCTCTGATCAACGCCATCTATGAAAATGCTGCCGGGGTGGATGTTGCTAAGGTATTTCCGAAAAAAGAGATTAAAGGCAATAACTATTATGTGCTGAAGAACGGAAACGCTTCCGTACTGGCCTGCTACGATCCCATTCGCCAGGTGGTGAGGAAAGTCGATAAGCCGAACGTGTTCGGAATCTATCCTAAGAATGCCGAGCAGGCTTTTGCCGTGGATGCTTTGCTGAATCCCAATATTCAATTGGTGGCGATCAGCGGTAAGGCCGGAACAGGTAAAACTTTGCTGGCTTTGGCATCTGCTTTGCAACAAAATAAGGCGTATGAATTTATCTATTTGGCTCGTCCGATTGTGGCGTTGTCTAATAAGGATTTGGGATATTTGCCGGGAGATATGAATGAAAAGGTCGATCCGTATATGCAGCCCTTATACGACAATCTGGGGTTTATTAAACGCCGTTTTAATATGCACAGTGCGGAGAATCGCTTAATAGAAGAATTACAAAGAGATCAGAAATTGCTGATTTCTGCATTGGCTTTTATTCGGGGGAGAAGTCTTTCGGATGTTTATTTTATAGTGGATGAAGCTCAGAACCTGACCCCGCACGAGGTGAAAACCATTATTACCCGTGCCGGTGAAGGAACAAAGATGGTCTTTACCGGGGATATAGACCAGATCGATTCGCCTTATCTTGATAAAAAGTCGAACGGATTGTCGCATTTATTCGATAAGATGCAGGGGCAGGATATTTTTGCCCATGTGCATCTGGAAAAGGGTGAACGCAGTAAGCTGGCCGATTTGGCGAGTGACCTGTTGTAAAGAGGATGATTAAAGTTGATAAGAGCCTTTCAGGATTACCATAGCCTGAAAGGCTCTTTATTATAAATAAACATGTGGATATGTTTAAAAAAATCGGGACTTGCAAAACTTATAAATGGCTTATCAGGTAATGTTTTTACCTCTATTCATTCTTTTTATAGAATAATTTTCCATTGAAATTATTTTCCTTTGGAAATTATTTATATATTTGCATTATTATTTCCATTGGAATAAATTTCCTGAAGAATATATTAACAGATCAAATTAGCATATAGAGAATGAAACATGTTATTATTGGAGGGGTTGCCGGAGGAGCGACCGCGGCTGCGAGAATAAGAAGAATAGATGAATTTGCCGAAATTGTCATGCTTGAAAAAGGGAATTATATTTCGTATGCCAATTGTGGTTTACCTTATTATATTGGCGGGACGATAGAGGAGCGGGAAAGGTTGTTCGTACAAACTCCCGATTCGTTCGGCGGACGTTTTAAGGTTGATGTCAGGGTTGGGCATGAAGTTGTGGTTATCGATACCGAGGCAAAAAACGTGACGGTCCGGCGGGCGGACGGCTCCGATTATATTGAAAGCTACGATAAGCTGTTGCTTGCGCCGGGGGCTTTTGCGGTGAGGCCTCCGTTGCCGGGGATCGATTCCGAAGGTATTTTTACGCTTCGGAATGTGGACGATACGGATAAGATCAAGAATTATATCTCCTTGCGGCCGATTACCCATGCGGTAGTGGTGGGTGCAGGATTTATCGGGTTGGAAATGGCGGAAAACCTGCACCATGCAGGAGCGGAAGTGGCAATTGTTGAAATGGGAAATCAGGTGATGGCTCCGGTCGATTTTTCAATAGCTTCCCAGGTACGCCAGCATTTATTGCAAAAAGGTGTCCGTCTTTATTTAGAACAGAGCGTTGAAAGGTTTGAAAAGGAAGGCGATAAGATTCGGGTGTTTTTTAAGACGGAGGAAAGCCTTGAAACCGATCTCGTCATTCTTTCTATCGGAGTCCGGCCCGAAACGGCATTGGCCCGGGGTGCCGGATTGAAAATCGGTGAAACGGGAGGAATCTGGGTGGATGAGTATTTGCAAACTTCTGCTAAGGATGTTTATGCTGTTGGGGATGCCATTGAATTTCCACATCCGCTTACCGGGAGACCTTGGTTGAACTATTTGGCTAATCCCGCTAACCGCCAGGGACGTATCGTTGCAGATAACATGGTGCAAGGTAATGTTGTTCCTTATGAAGGGGCGATAGGGACTTCTATTGCGAAAGTTTTCGATATAACAGTCGCTTCCACCGGATTGGCTGCTAAAAGGTTGAAGCAGATGGGCATCGATTATAAGAGTTCAACCACCCATTCTGTTTCCCACGCGGGGTATTATCCCGGTGCTTTGCCGCTGACACTGAAACTGACTTTTTCTCCTGTTACAGGACAGTTGTATGGTGCACAATGTGTTGGTTACGACGGAGTGGATAAGCGTATCGACCAGATTGCACTTTTGATTAAAAACCGGGCTACCGTTTCTGATTTGCTGAAATTGGAACATGCCTATGCGCCGCCCTTTTCATCGGCAAAAGATCCGATTGCGATTGCAGGATATGTAGCGCATAATATTATCGGCGGGATTATGCCTGTTATAAGCTGGCGGGAATTGCTGGCCGCCGATCCGGCGGGCATGTTTTTGCTGGATGTCCGTACCCCGGAAGAATATGCCTTCGGAGCGATAGACGGAGCGGTTAATATTCCGTTAGACGAATTGCGTGACAGGATTTCCGAAATTCCTGCCGATAAGGAGGTTGTTATATATTGTGCTGTTGGATTGCGGGGGTATCTTGCCTTGAAAATTCTTACAGCCAGAGGGTATCGACAGGTGAAAAATCTTTCGGGAGGATATAAAACGTTCGCTACGGCCACAGCCCCGGTGGTTCAGGTGACTTCAACGGCTGTCGGAAACGGAGTAGGCAAACCGCAGGAGAGGAGAAGTGAAGTGAAAACTTTAAGGATCGATGCCTGCGGGTTGCAATGTCCCGGACCTGTTATGAAAATAAAACAGGCGATTGATTCTATTGCAGCGGGTGAACGGATTGAGATGACAGCGACGGATGCCGGATTTTCACGCGATGCGCAGGCATGGTGTAACACAACAGGTAATTTACTGATTTCCAATATTGAGGAAAAGGGACGTTATAAGGTGGTCATTGAAAAGGGAGTTCCCCAAGCCTGTTCTGCGACGGTGGCGGGTAGCGGAAAGGCAAAGACCCTGATTATGTTCAGCGATGACCTGGATAAGGCTTTGGCTACTTTTGTTTTGGCCAACGGGGCTGCGGCAACCGGACAAAAAGTTTCGATCTTTTTTACTTTCTGGGGGTTGAATGTGCTTAAAAAAGTGGGGAAACCTAAAGTGAAAAAAGATATTTTCGGGAGGATGTTTGGAATGATGTTACCTTCCAATTCTTTGAAATTGCATTTATCTAAAATGAGTATGTTCGGTATCGGGGATAAAATGATGCGGCATATTATGAAAATCAAAGGAATAGATTCTTTGGAAGCTCTTCGTGAGCAGGCGTTGGCGAACGGTGTCGAGTTTATCGCCTGCCAGATGTCGATGGATGTGATGGGGGTTAAGCGTGAGGAATTATTGGATGAAGTGACTGTCGGCGGGGTAGCTACTTATATGGAGCGTGCTGAAGCGGCAAACGTAAATTTGTTTATTTAAAGTTTATAAATGGCAAAATCCCCGATGTTTTTCTTAAAAACACGTTGTGAACGAAACTTTTAAACGGAATAACAGTAATCTTTTAAAATAGCGGAGATATGGTAAAATGTTTTTTCAAAAGGTATGGACTTACCTTGTTGGGAGTAATTAGCGGAGCTTTGGGTGGTTTTCTTTATTGGTATTATGTGGGGTGTGTAAGCGGGACTTGCCCGATAACCGCTTCACCCTTGAATAGCACTTTATGGGGAATGCTGATGGGAGGATTGTTATTCAATATGTTTCAAAAAGAAAGCCCGAAGAAGAACAAGCCGATAGATCCGGGAAAGTAACCCGTTTTAAAATCATACTTGGGTATGATGCTGTGAGATAAAATAAATATTAACGATGAAAAATGTAATGTTATGAGAATAATTGAATTGACAAAACAAGATTTTTTGACTAAAATTGCCAACTATGAAATGAGCCCTGACGAATGGAAGTTTTTAGGTGATAAGCCTGTGTTGGTCGATTTTTATGCTTCGTGGTGCGGGCCTTGTAAAATGGTGGCTCCTATTCTTGAAGAACTGGTCGGGGAATACGGTGACCGTATCGATATATATAAGGTGGATACCGAGAAGGAGCAAGAACTGGCGGCGGTGTTCGGAATCCGTTCGATTCCGTCGTTGTTGTTTATTCCGAAGGAAGGTGATCCTCAGATGGCCACCGGAGCTATGTCGAAAGCCGATTTTAAAAAGGCGATAGATGAAGTACTGCTCTCTAAATGAGTAGGAATAACGCGGTAGAGAAGCAAAATAATTAAAATACGGATTATTTTAGAAAAAAATAGAATGGAAGATTTGTGTAGAATTCGTGATATTCAACGTGCTGTGGCAGGATTTGAATCGCAATTTGAAAAACGGTACGGTATCTGCCTGAATGAAGGGATGGCTTTGTGTTCGTTGCATAAAGCCGGAAGCCTTTCTTCCGGAGAGATCGGGGAGTTGTTGGGGCTTACGTCTTCCAATGCTTCGAAAGTGATTAAGTCCATAGAAAATAAAGGGCTGATAGAACGTATCCTGGGGATGAAAGATAAACGGCAGATGTATTTTTCATTGACACCGCGCGGGAAAGAACTTATTTTATCGGTTAAATGCGATGAAATTCCATTTTCTCCCCTTTTAAGCAGCCTGTTGAAAAATGTTCAGGATTGATGGTTGATCGTTTCCCGTTTTTCTCTTTTAGGGTAGAATTATAAACCCCGGTTAGATAATAACCGGGGTTTTATTTGAGTTAATCTCTATCGATTTCTTCTTCTGATACCGGTAGTTTATAAGGCTCGGGGGTAATTTCCCGTTCGCTGAAAAAGAAGGAAATTTCCCAGGCTGCATTTTCATCGCTGTCCGAAGCGTGGATCGCATTCCGGGTTTTGCTTTCGGCAAAGCGTTTGCGAATGGTTCCTTCAGCAGCATCTATCGGGTTGGTAGAGCCGATCAGTTTCCGGAAGTCTGCTACTGCATTTTCTTTTTCAAGTACAACGACAATGACCGGGCCGGAAGTCATAAAAAGGCTCAGGTTACGGAAAAAGGGGCGGTCTTTATGTACGTGATAGAATTTTTCAGCTTCAGAGGCACTTATTCTCAACATTTTCATGGCAATGACCCGGAAACCGGCTTGTTCTATCATTGCAAGAATTTCTCCCGATTGTTGATGTCCTACAGCATTAGGCTTGATAATGGTAAAAGTTCTGTTTGTCATAGTTAGTGCATTTATTTTCGAAGCCAAGGTAAGGTTTTTTTCTATAATAACTATCTGGAAGCTGCGGATATATTCTTTTTTTCGTAAATTTGAAAACAGAATAATCATTAAAAGAGAAAATATATGAAAAAGACTTTCCTTTTTTTAGCAGAGGGTTTTGAAGAGCTGGAAGCGATTGCCGTGGCCGATGTGTTTTTACGTGGGGGCGTGAAGCTGCAAACCGTTTCACTGGCTGAAGGTTTACAGGTGAAAGGCGCTCATGGAATGGAAGTGACTGCCGATATGATGTTTAACCAATTGGGGGAAGAAGAGGCCGAATGTTTGATATTTCCGGGAGGAATGCCGGGAGCGCAGAATATTGCAGCTCATAAGGAGGTTATTGCATTACTGCAACGTCATTATGACAAGGGGCGTATCGTGGCAGCTATTTGTGCAGCTCCGGCTTTGGTGCTGAGCCAGCTGAAAGCAGGTAGAAAGTTGCGGATGACCTGTTATCCGGGATTCGAGAAATATTTGTCCGAAGCCGAAGTTCTTACCGATGGTGTGGTGACCGACGGTAAGGTGATCACCGGGAAAGGGCCGGGATTTGCTATTCCATTCGGTTTAACTGTGTTGGAACAGATGCGTTCGGCCGAGGTTGCTAAAGAAGTCGCTGCCGGAATGTTACTTTAATAGGAGGTAAGCGATGGGAGGGCATGAGGTTATATATAAATAAATTGAATGTTTCAGCGTTTTTATAAATTGCTTGGCCGTTTGGCGGAAACAATAAGGCAAACCCCGTTGGAATTCGGGGTTGCTTTGTTATATTGGTTGCTTTGTCTTTTTGACTATTGGAATGTGGTGGAAATCTATGATTTCGGTGTGACTTTCCCCATTTGTTTCGGTATTGTATACGGTTTAAATCAATTAACAAAAGGCAGCAGTAAACGATGGCTTTATTATGCCTCTTTTGTTGTTCCGGTGTGGTTGGGTGTGTGGGATTTATCTTTCGGAAGTGCTGCTTATTGGGTGGCGTTGCTGATTAGCCAGTTGTTCGTTATTTTTAGCCGCAGGCATTATGAAAATAAATTATTTGTCAGGGATAGTATAAATTACCTGTGTGATCTGGCAATAGCCGTATGTTTGGGAGTGGTTTGTCATTTATTGCTGCTGGCTATTTATTTTTCTTTTATTTATATTTTCGACCTTGCCGATTCTTACAGGGCTTTTAATACTTATACTTATCTGACGGTTTATTTGGTGTTTGTGCCTGTATTTTTTCTGGCTTTTAACACCCGGCCTGTGTCTGAAGAAACGGAAATCAGTCGTTTTTCCCGTTTTTTGGTGAATTTTATACTTTCTCCGGCTTTGTTGGCCTACATGTTTCTTCTTTATCTATATATCGTAAAGATTGTGATCACCTGGTCGTTGCCTAAAGGCGGGGTGGCTTATATGGTGATTTCATTCATGGTTATGATGTTTTGTGTGAAGGCTGTACATTCTTCTGTCAAGAAGCGTTATTATGATTGGTTTTACCGTTATTTTAGCTGGTGGGTACTTCCGGCATTGGTGATGTTATGGGTGGGGATTATATACCGGGTGTGGGAATACGGGCTGACGGAAAAAAGATTTTATTTATTACTTGCAGCTGTGATCCTGACGATTGTTGTGGCGGTTTCTTTCAAAACTTTTCGGAGGACTTATGCTTATCTGACAGGAATTTCTGTGGTTTTATTGGCTTTGTTTACCTATATTCCGGGAATTACGGCAAAAAATATCGGCATTCTGTCGCAACGTCGTTTCTTAGACTTTTATATTGCCGAGTTAGGTCTTGCCGATTCCTTGGGCCATATTAAGAAACCGATGGAATATAAGGTTGAATCCGCCCCTTTATATGAAAAATTATATGAATCTTTCCGTTTTCTGGAGAAGGAAAAGGATAAAACTTATATGTTGGAAAATTATGGGGTTGCTACAAGTCGGCAATTAAGGGATTCAATTATTCCGGGAGGTTTGGATGATGGTCTGCAAGAGCGTTATAGGAAGGAAAATATTCATTTGTATATAGCTAATGAAGCTTTGAGCGGAATGGATATTCGGGATTATTCAAAGATCTGGGAGGTAGGGCAGCAAGATTGGATGGAGAGGGAGTTTCGTGCCGATTTAGAGGAGGGGATTTTGACTGTGAAAAAACGGGATCAGGTAATTGCTGAAATCGATTTGGACCGATGGTTTGCAGAACGTCTGGAAGAATCAGGCTTTGCCCAGGGATATAACCGGAAGGAACTGGTTGAGAATACGAATAAGTTTGTTTCTTACGATACCGGGAATATTCGTCTGATATTCCGCAGGCTTACCATAGAGCCGTCAAAGAACCATGTTGTACATGCCGAGATCAATTTTTTACTGGAAAAGTGAACGGATTTACATGATGATAAAATTGCCTGTCGGGAATTTTCCAACCCATGAACAAGCCCAGCGACCTGTGCGGTTAATTTCGTAAACCTTAGTAAAAAATCCTTTTTGTCCTAAAATTTGTTCGGCACATGCCCAAGCCGTATCGCGTTTGATAAAATCGAGGATTTCATCTTCCAACCCGGATTGATCTTCTCCGGTTTCTTCTCCGATTTTATCTTCCAGATCGCAAAGGGCTTCGTATACTTCGTTACCGATGGCTAGGCTGACCGTTTCGAATATGGCATCGATTTGTGTGTCGGAGAGTACTTTCAGGCATTCTTTTTCAATATTTTCGCTATTCTTCCCCCAAACTTCACACATTTGTTTTCCATAGGTGTCACAAGCTTCCCACACGGTATCCACAACCATATATTTTTCGGAAGTCTGTCCCACATTTTGAAACCATTGTATATTTTTTATTTCCGAAATGAAATGATCGAGGGTATCTTGTTGTTGTTTTGTCCAAAGCATGGTTAATTCCGATTTTCTTTGTCCAAATGTACTAAAATTCCCCGATATATTTCGTGTCCGCTTGTATTTTCATTTTAACAGTTTTCCGCAACAATTTCCGCAATATCTTTCACCGGAATCGGATGTTCTGCTTTGGTAAATGTTTTTTTGCATAGCGGGCAAGCCGTTACCAGTAAATCGGGCTGGTAGGCAGCATAGGCATTTAGCGTTGCCGTGCTGAGTTGAGTTCGTTGCTGAGCTGTGATATGGGTATTGGCCAGGGAACCTCCGCAACAGAGAGAATTGCGCCCGTCGTATGGGGTGGCAAGTTTTCGGCTGACCGCTTTGAGTACTTCGTCGGGAGCGGCATAAACATCACACCCGCGTCCTAATTCACAGGGATTATGGAATACAGTCCTGATTTGGCTTTGCCGGGGGGAAAGAAGCCCTTCCCGGATCAGTTGCCGGATGTATTCCGTGTGATGAACAACCGGGATATTCAATGCATAGTCTTCTTTGAAAGTTTTGTAACAGATAGGGCAGGAGGTGACTAATAGAGTAGCTCCGCTGTTTGCAATGATTTGTTGGTTTTTCTCGACAATGACTAAAGCGGCATTAAAGTTTCCGGATAGTTTCAAAGGACGTCCGCAACATACTCCGCCTTTCTCGTCGATGAAAGAATAATCCACTCCCGCTTTTTGGAAAATGGTACGCATCGCTTTTGTTACGGAAGGGGTCAGATGTCCCATACATCCGGCAAAATAGGCCACTTTAGCCGGTTGTTGTGTCGGGATTTTGACATAATTGTAAGTTTCTTTCGTGATGCGTGTAAAGTCCGGGCGTTGGCTTAACCGCAATGCGTTTAACCGCAAATCCACCGGACAGGCAGTCTCACAGCGTCCGCACATCAGGCAGTTCTCTATCTGAATGGCATGTTCCTTGTGATGCCTTAGTTTTTTCAGGAAATATACAGGTTGGGTATCCGTCATGCCTAAAGTGGTTCCCAGCTGGCATCGGTCTATGCAAATACCGCAACGGGAGCAGGAATAAAGTTGGAATTGGCTGAAACCGTTGAATTTACGTCCCTGTTTAATTCCCCAGTTTTTCAGGAAAATATAGACGATCTCGGTAGGGATGTGCATATATCTGGAAAAGGGCAGAAGTAGGAAAAACAGCCCTAATGCCGAGGAATAAGCCCACCAGGCAGGATAGGACAATTGTTCGATAGGGAGAAATGTTCCGAAAAAATTACCTGCCGTGTGGGTCAGGAAACCGCCGCCTCCACGTACGCCGCTGGTAAAACTTTCCGCCAGAAAACGAAGCGGGAAGATCAGCCATAATACGGTTAATATCAAGAGGTCGAACGGTCGGTGATTTGTGGTTTTCTTTAATCCCAACGCCCGGGAATACATTCTTTTCAGGAAAGCCAGTGTCAGTCCGGAGAGGATCATTAATAGAATGAAATCCATCAGGAAGGCAAAGGTGTTGCTATGGGGAAAGGTTTCGTTTGCCGGATGAAAATACCGGAAAAAGATGGCGAAATAGGGAGGGTTGAAAAGACTGGTGTGGTATACCAGCGATTCAATTTTTCCAACTACGATCAGTAGGAACCATCCCAAACCGAAGCACATGTGCATATATCCTAAAAATGGATTGGTGCGGAAAATCTTGTGGTGAACAAGACTTTCCAAGAACACTTCCTTGCAAGCTTTTAAGGTTTTGAGGCTGAATAGATTGCGGCGGATTGTCCGTTTGTCTTTGTTTGAAAACGTGCGTATCCACCGGAAATATTTTACTACCAGATAGATCAGTAATATATTAAGGCCAATTGTGAACGGTAATACAAAAGGATCGTAATACATAGGGCTTTAAATTTGGGGTTATACCGGGGGCTTTGATCGTTTAGCGTCCGGCAGATTGTTTTTCCCGGTTCAGGTATTCCAGCATGGTCAGGATCATTTTCCGGGTGTCAATCCCTCTGGGGCAAACAAGCTGGCATTTGCCGCAGAGCATACATTTATGTAATTGGTTTCTTGCTTCGTTGTTTTCTCCCCGCTTTACCAGCATTTGCAGTTTCCGGATGTTAAAATCGGTGAGATTACCTGCCGTACAGGAGGCCGTGCAACAACCGCATCCCACACAGAGTTTACTGTCCGGTGATTTTTGAGTGAGATAAGCGGCAAAGTCTTTATCGTTTTTGTCGTAGCTTATGACACGCGCTTCTGCAATGGAATATCCCCAAAATATTGTCATTATCAGTTTTTATTCAAATAGTTGTTAATTGTGATCGCGGCGGAACGGGCGTCCGTGAGGGTGTCTGTCAGGTTCATCGGCGATGAACTGCACCCGGCAATAAAGATGCCTTCTACATCGGTTTTATTGGTTGAATGATGCGGGTCGGCAACCTGAATAAAGCCGTTAGGCGCTGTCTTCAGGTTGAGCATGGAGGCCATTTGGCGGCTTCCATTGGATGATTCCATTCCTATCATCAGCACCATGAGGTCGAGCGTCATTTTTATGGGACGTCCGATCAGAGTGTCTTCTGCTTTAATGATCAGTTGTTTTTGCTGGTTTTCCGAGGCCTCGGAAAGCCGTCCCCTGACAAATTTGATGTTATATTTTTCTTGTGCTTCCCGGTAAAGTTCCTCGTATCCCGGTCCGAACATACGCATGTCCATGTAGAAACAGAGGATTTCGGCAGAGGGAAGCAATTCACGTATTTCTATCGCTTGTTTCACTGCTGTGATACAGCATAATTTGGAACAATGGAAATTGCATATTTTTTCGTCGCGGGAACCAACGCAATGGATCAGCCCGATTCGCTGGGGAGGGATTCCGGTGGAGGTGAGCAGGCGGTGGTTCGTAAAGTAATTTTCCAATTCTACGGAAGTGATCACATTTTCGTAAATGCCGTAACCATATTCTTCCTTCCGGTGAGCGTCGAAAAGGCGAAATCCTGTGGCTATCAATAAGGCATTTCCCTGAAGTAAGGCTCCTGTGTTGAGCTGTACCTCGAAATGATTGTCTGCCCGGTGTTCGATCTTTACCGGTTCGCAACCCAAATGCAACGTAATGTTCGGGTGTTGTATTTGCTGTCGTAGCATTCGATTGAGTTCGGCGGCACTTTTCCGATCGGGAAATAATTGATACCAGTTTCCTAAATTACCTCCTGTTTCATTTTCCTTTTCGATCAGTTCTACTTTTTTTCCTTCCTGAGCCAGCCGGAAGGCTGCTTCGCATCCGGCAGGGCCTGCACCTATAATGATTACGTTCATAGATTTTACTTTTGTAGGGTGGAGTGAATATCTCGTTCAGGTCACACTTTTAAATAGGTAGGACATTGCGGGCGTCCGATGTCTTCGCCTTTTTGATTTTTATATTTGGCATCCGGATCATAAGAAATTCCCATTTTATCGAGTAGGGGCTCGACACTTACCTGATGCATTTGCATGCCTATTTCCCAGGGATCGTAGCCTAAGACCAGGGCGGCCATTTCTTCATAGGTCAATACCGGGATGCCGTAACCGTTTTGTCCGTATATCGTGCCTTCCATTTCGCTGATCGTATATTGCCATTTGTCGAGAAACATGGCGCAACCGGGACAGTTTGTTACAATAAAATCGGGCTCATAGGGTTGCATGGACTCAAATTTCTTTTTGGAGTTTGCTACGGAAAATCCCCGGTTTGCCATAACTAAGTAGTTACGGAAGCCGAATCCGCAGCAGTGACGGCGTTCCGGATAGTCCACCGATTCGCCTCCCCATGCCGACACCATTCCGCTCAGTACTGCGGGAAATTCTGCTCCGCCTACCCCTTTGGTGGGAAACATTTTAGCATAGTGGCAGCCAATATGATCCACCACCTGCAAAGGGCGTCCCGTGTGTACGTCTTTGAGGCGATGCGTGGCCTGGGCTGCAATTTCGTGACGGAATTTATAGATTACATCGGAGGTATGTGCTAAATTTTTAGGGATATTGAATTCCCGCTTCGTAGCTTTCCATAGAAATTCTCTGGTTTTTGCTTCCATTTCGGGATGGTGATGCCAGGTGTCCAGGATTTCCGTGTATATGCCGAAAGAGGTGATGCACGAAGGGGTCATGTTCTCGAATCCGGCTTCCGTCATCAGGGCAAAGTGCCGGGCAACGACAGTCATGATCGTTTCCACCGGAACAACGTCCGAGTGGTAACCAATCCCCGTACAGGTGGTGTGGCGCGGATCATCGAACACGTTTTTTCCCAGCCGTTTTCCCAATATATCCAGGTATGCCCATTCCGATCCCGGAAAAAAAGTTTGGCGGATACAGCTACGTGCATAGTAGTATTTATCGTCGGCTATCTCTTTTTGATAGTCTTTCCAAATTTGTTGTTTCCCTTCTAAATTCATGGTCTGGTCTTTATCATTCGGTGCTGCGGTTACCTCCGTGAGTTCCGTTGTTGTCCATTGCTGCGTGTAAGAAATAGCTTTCGAGGTCTAAACCGTCCTCCTGGGCTTTTTGAGCGGAATAATCTTCAATCTTATCCATAAATTCTTTACCTCCGGTGACTTCGAATATGCGGCGTAATTCTTCCAGAGATTCGTCGTCCACTTTACGCAACGCACCTGCTCCGGTTTTGCGGTAATTGGAATGGACACGTTCATAAACATCGTCCCGGTGTTCATAGATCCATTCCCAGATAGGGCCTTGTTCCGGGTGCATCTCCGGCTTCACGATGTCCGGCGTAATGCAGTAGCCTACTTCCAGGATATTGCTTCCCAACACTCTTTTTAGGGCAAATTGCTGGCGTCCTTTTTCCGATAGGGTAAAATAGCCTTTTTCCTGCGAAAGTTTCCGGAGTGCCATAATGATACCACCGGGAGTGTTACAACGCGGACAACGGGTTTTGCACGACATACATTCGCCGCAATACCATATCGTTTCGGATTTTAACAGGGCTTCTATACCTTCTTCATCCTGTCGTTGCACCGTATCGACAACGATTCGCGGATCGTAATTATAAAATTCGGCAGACGGACAAATAGCGGTGCACACACCGCAGTTCATACAGCTATTCATTCCCTCTATGTAATGAATGTCCTGTTTCAGTTCTTCTGCTAAAGCTGACATTTTCCAGTTTTGAGTTAAGAATTTTACTTCTGTGATCCGCTCCCTGCGGTTTTTACCTGTCTTTTGAGGTTCGGGCATAATAAACCCCTACAAAATTAGCGTTAATAAAGGTGAATCCGATGTAATGAAATGCGTATTCGGTGGTGGTGTTTTTACTACCCGGAAGGAATAAAAGGGAAAGTTGAGATTTATACGTTTTTTGAGAGTTATTTTGATTTTTATACTGATATTTAGGTGATTAAGGGAGGTATAAATCGTTCGATTATTTTGTGAATCTATTTCACGATATTTTCACAAATGTACATAATCAATCCATAAATTAAAATACATTCAATCAATTTATTGAAAAAAAATTTACATTTAATATTTATCCTATTTTTATACTAAATTAATCGAACATTTTTTTTAGATGTTCGCGTGCCACATCGAGTAAATAATATTTACATAAATGAGTTGTATAGAAAATAAAAGAGTGCTTGTGGCTTGTTCCAATCTGGATTTTTTGCTGATCAGTAAAATTTTGCAGAAAGGCTTTTTATTAGATCATGCCAGTAATCGGCATGATATTTTGCAAAAAAAACAGGCAAATGAATACAATCTTTTGTTAATCGATATTTGCTTTTTGAAACCGGGATATGAATTTGCTGAACAATTGCTGCAAGATAAAGTCAATCTTGTCGCTTTATCGTCGGAACCGGGGGATAGCTGTGACTGTAGATTAAAAGCTTCTGGTTGTAAGGCTTGCTACATTAAACCTTTTCGTATCGATTCATTTGCGCTTTTCGTGGAATATTGGTGCTGTTCCTGAATATTATACAATTTTGTCCGGATTCTTTTTTATAAAATCACTCCAATTTTTACAATTTGTTCCCTCGGAAGTCAGAGGGTTGCTACTCTGTAAGTAATGGCAATAGGCGATGGCGATGGCATCGGTTTCGTCGAGCTGGTCGGAGGTGGTGTTTAGCACCATGAATTTCCCCAATAATAAGGCAATCTGTTCTTTAGAGGCGCTTCCGGTTCCGGTGACGCTCATTTTGATTTTTTTAGGTGCATATTCAAAGATCGGAATATCCCGCTGAAGAGCGGCGGCGATGGCTACGCCTTGTGCCCGTCCTAATTTTAGCATGGATTGGATGTTTTTTCCGAAAAATTGTGATTCGATGGCTAATTCGTCCGGTTGGTAACTGTCGATCACCTGTAAGGTACGTTTGAAAATACGCTGTAATTTTATATAAGGGTCTGTTACCTTGTTCATTTCCAGTACGCCTGATACGACTAATTCCGGTTTTTTACTTTTACCGAAGGTGCGGATAATGGCATATCCCATAAAATTTGTACCGGGGTCTATCCCCATAATCAATTTTTCCATATTAAAGTTCGGTCAGGATGCTACTAAAACAGAGATAGCGGTTGCGATAGTTTTCAATCAGCTTTTTTTCGATTTCCGGCAGCCAGTTTTCCAGGAATTGTTCCATTTGTTCTTTCCCGTCGAAAACGACTTGTATCGAATATGTTTTTCCTTCCGGCTGGTCGATCGATACTTTTGTAAAGATCACATCCCGGCTGATATTTTTGTCCTTTAGTACATTGATATAATGTGCCTGCATAAAGTCCACCCATTGTTCTTCAATAGATTCATCGATGATAAAACTGGTATTGTGAATATGCCGCATAATTTTCAGTTTAATTTATGATAGATTACCGGAATCTGATTTTACCGGGTTGTTTTTCTCAATTTTTTTCCAATTCCCGGTAGAGCCGCCCGCCTTCAACGCTGTATACACTTCCTGAGTATTCGGATACCAATTGTTTATAAAGTGCCAGCGCCTGTGTTTTGTCGTTCATTTTCACCTTAAGGGCGGCCAGTTCATAGATGGCCTCTGCCTGAATGTAAACCTGCTCCGATTCGTTTTTTAGTTTTTCAAGAATTTCCGCAGCTTCCTGATACTTGAATTCTTCGCAAAGGACTTTTGCTTTAAGCAAAGCGGTGTAGTCGGTTATTTCCGGGCTACTGTTACTACCCATAAGGCTGTCCAGGACAGGCAGGGCTGCCTGGTATTGCTTTTTGTATATTTGATATTCTGTGGCGGCCAATTTTTCAAGTGCGCTGTTGTCTCCGTCTTTTTCATAGTTCATATTGATGAAGTGCGACATTTTTATCGCATCATTGGATATGAGTTTGGTCGTAGCGCCTTTCAATACATCGAATTGAGCTTTCGCCCATAATATATCGCCTGAATAATAAGCCAGCCGGGCTTTTTTCAGTTTGGCTTCATAACCTATATCGTTGTTGGGGTTTGCTTTTTCGATCTGGGTGTATAAGATCGTTGCTTCCCAGGGATTGTCTATATAGGTGAGTAAATCCGCCCTTTTACTTTTTACGGTGTAGAGGGTGTTGTTGTTAATCATTCTTGTTTTTTCGGCACGTTGCAATACCTGGTTTGCCGAATCGGGCAAAGAAAGGTGATAGGCGTAAATATCGGAAAGCAGGATTGCAATGTCGGTATTTGTATTGTTGTATGTGTTTTGTTGTAAGTAAGCTACACACTCTGCCGCCAGAGCGGAGTATTGTTCCGGTTTACTTTTCTGTTGGTTGTATTCCTGGAATTTACAGTTCAATGTTTCTTTTTCTGCCAGAGAGTAATATTGATTATCCTCTTTTCCTTTTTCAAGGATTTTTCCGTATGCCTGGTGGGCAATAGTATACTGGCCGGAACGGGCGGCATTTTGGGCTACGCTATAAAAGGTATATAACTTTTCGGGCAATTTTTCGTTGAGCCTGACTGCATGTTTTAAAGCTGAAGTAAATTCTTTTTTTTGTAAATCGTACCACACGGCTAATTCATCGAATACCGGGTTATAATCCGGGCTTTTAAAAATTTGTGCCAATTTCCTGTCGAGTACGGTGTCTACGCTATTGATGATGTCGTAAGAACGGGCAAAGCTGAGTTTTGAGGTGATGTTATTGATGGATGAAGGATCTTTTTCCAATTCCTGCATAAAAAGATCGAACATTTTTTCATAGTTACGTTCCATCATATAGCAATCGCCTAATTCGCTGATAAACGCATCGGGTTTCTTGACTAAAATACGTCCCTTTTCATAGGTTTTGACCGCCCATTCATATTCACGGATGTCCCTGAACCGATAAGCCAACCTGATGATGTCAGTGGAGGAGGGGGCTAATTTATCGATTGCTTTCTGAAAACTGTCGTCCGCTTTTTTAGGTTTCCCCTGTTGGAGGTATACATATCCGAGATTGATTAGAAATTCTTTGTTGCCGTCGTCTGCCTTAATCAGCTTTTTCAGGGTTTCTTCGGCTTTGTCGTAGTGTTGCCCGTTGATCAGGCTTATAATGTGATAGTCCAAAAAGTTGGATGAACGGGTTCGTTCGTATAGCTTTAGGAACAGTTCGGCGGCTTTGTCGTACTCTTTGTTTTGGTAGTAAGTATAGGCTAATTGAGTGTCGCTTTGTTGTGCCTGTGCAAACAAAGGAAGTAAAGCGATGAGTAGTGTGATGATAAGTTTCATGTTGCAATTTGCTGTACTGTTTGCAAATATACGCTTTTTCATGCCAATTTCAAGAAATGAAAGAAGGTAAAAGCCATAGCTTTTACCTTCTCTGATTTATGTGCGGGGAATCCGGGATTTTTATTTGATCAGGTCGGTTCCCATGAATGACTGTAACACTTGCGGTAAACGGATGCCTTCGGCGCATTGGTTGTTTTCCAGCAGGGCAGCCACAATACGCGGCAGTGCGAGTGAACTTCCGTTTAGGGTGTGGGCCGTGATTGTTTTCTTGTCGCCTTTGTTTTTGAAACGTAGTTTCAAGCGGTTTGCCTGGAAATCTTCAAAATTGGAAACAGAACTGACTTCCAGCCATTTGTCCTGAGCTTTGGAATATACTTCAAAGTCGTAGGTCAGGGCAGAGGTGAAACTGATGTCACCGCCGCACAAACGTACAATCCGGTAGGGAAGACCTAATTTTATGAGCAGGCCTTCTACGTGTTTTACCATGCCGTCCAATGCTTCGTAAGACCATTCCGGTTTGGTGATTTGTACGATTTCCACTTTATCGAATTGGTGCAGACGATTCAGTCCTCTGACATCTTTACCGTATGAACCCGCTTCACGGCGGAAGCAGGCGGAATATGCCGTATTTTTCACAGGCAATTGTTCGCCGTCGAGAATAACATCCCGGTAGATATTCGTTACCGGAACTTCTGCCGTGGGGATCAGGTAAAGGTTGTCCTCGTTTACATAGTACATCTGTCCGTCTTTGTCGGGCAATTGTCCTGTTCCGTAACCGGAATCGGCATTCACCATTAAAGGCGGTTGCACTTCCTGGTAACCGGCTTTTATGTTTTCGTCGAGGAAGAAGTTGATTAGGGCGCGTTGCAGGCGTGCTCCCAATCCTTTGTAAAGCGGGAAACCTGCTCCGGTGATTTTTACGCCTGTTTCAAAATCGATGAGGTCGTATTTTTTCGCCAATTCCCAATGGGGAATATCGTTTTCGTGTTTTTGAGGAATCGTGTCGACGATTTTAACAATCACGTTGTCGGCTTCTGATTTTCCTTTAGCCACGGAAGCATGGGGCAAGTTCGGTAAACGAAGCAATATGGCGGTTAATTCGTTGCCGACTTCTGTACGGCGGTTGTTCAGGTCTGCGATTGAATTTTTTAATTCTGTGGTTTCCTGACGTGCTTTTTCCGCTTCTTCCTTTTTTCCCGATTGAATCAATGTTCCGATCTGTTTGGCGATCGTATTCATTTGTGCTTGTTTGGATTCGGCTTCCTGCTGTAAGGATTTGCGTTGTTCGTCGAGAGATATAATCTTTTCAACAGCTTCTCTGGCATCGAAGTTTTTCACCGCCAGCCGTTCGATAACCGTTTCTTTGTTTTCCTGGATAAATTTCAGATTCAACATGATAGTTTGATTTTATAATCATCAATTATTTACGGCGTAAAATTATAAAAAAACTCCTGTATTCCACAGAACACAGGAGTTTAATATCTCATTACTTTTCAGTTTATTCTGCAATAGCTTCAACTGAAACATACGATTTGTTGTTTTTCTTTTTCTGGAAAACAACAGTTCCGTCTACCAGTGCGAATAAAGTATGATCTTTACCGATACCTACATTTTCGCCCGGATTGTGTACTGTACCTCTTTGACGAACCAGGATATTACCTGCTTTCGCAAATTGTCCACCCCAGATTTTTACTCCTAATCGTTTGCTTTCTGATTCACGGCCGTTCTTTGAACTTCCGACCCCTTTCTTGTGTGCCATATCGTATAAAAAATTTAGAAGTTACCAATAATAAATTAAGCGTTGATAGATTCAATTTGAATCTGAGTCATGCACTGACGATGACCGTTCTTTCTTTCAAAAGTTTTTCTTCTTTTCTTTTTGAAGATAATCACTTTGTCGGCTCTTACGTGTGCCAATACTTTAGCAGTAACTTTAGCGCCTTCTAATTTCGGTGTACCGATTTTCACATTTCCGTCGTTATCAACGAGAAGAATGTTGTCAAATTCTACTTGTGCACCTTCTTCGGCTGCTAATCTGTGAACAAACACTTTTTTGTCTTTCTCAACTTTAAACTGCTGTCCTGCAATTTCAACAATAGCGTACATGTTTTATTGTTTTAATGTTAGACCACGGGGTGGGAGTTTTTCCACTTATTGTACCCCTGAGGATAAATTTTTTCGTCGTGCAAAGGTAATATATATTTTTTAAACGCAAAATATATAGGTTAATTTATTTTCCTTTGATAGCATCTATATTCACCGTATAGAGTATGTTTTCCGTTACAAAATAAATCCGGTTGGCATCGGCAAAACTTCCGGCTCCCAATTGCAGTCGCGCGATGGCTTGTCCGCTGTTGTCGAGAAGGATTGAATTTTTGTTTTGGCTGATACATACGAAATCATCCGTGCGGAACGATTCCCGGAAAAGTTTTTCCGGAGCTACCGGAGTGAATGTTTTGGTAGCCAATTCATAGCTAACCATTTTACCGCGCTCATTGATCATGTACAGGCGGTTGTTATCGGAGATAAGCGGTTTGTAGACGTTGTTTTCTCCGGCTTCATAGAATCCGGTATGCGGAAAGGCAACCATTTCTACACGGTCAGGAACTTCCAGCAATTCTCTGGAAAGTAGTTTTCCGGAAACCAAATCCACTGTTGCCATGCGAAGAGGCTGTAAGAGATAAAGTTTGTCACCCGTAGCCTGATAATCTACGATAAATCCTTTTTCGAGGTTGGTTTGATAGATTTGTTCACCGTTGTCTTGTTTGAAAGCAGCGACAAACGGCATCCCGTATTGAATTTTTTTACCATCGAAATAGGCATATCCTGTATTGATGACATAGAGAACACCTTTGTCCGCGAAGATACGCAGGCGGCTGGTGAGTTTTTCCTGAAGCGGGGTTTTCCAAAGAACTTTTCCGTCTTCCGACAGACAGGTCACCTGATCTTCGCTGGCGATATATATTTTGTTATCCTGAATAAGCGGGTCGGATACTAAACCGCAAACCGTTTTTCCGTCTTGCAGGGAATTGTAATCCGTATCTTCAATGTATTTATTGTCGATTTTTAGGTTTATTGTTTCCGGAAGGGTAGTTGTGCCCGAGTTGATGGAATAGTCCCAGCCTGAATTATCTTTGAGGTTGAGGGCGTATATTTTATCCGTAACGATAAGCACGGTTTCTTTGCCGAGCGGAGTAACACTGTTGATTCCGAATTGATGGTTGAATTTGCGGTTCCATAATATTTCGCCGTTCAGCAGGTTGATGCCGTTCAGTTCATTGGATACGGTGAATTTTTTTTGCGGAAATCCGATTCCGATTTGGGCTTCAAGGTCTGTGTAGAAGAAATCGGTTGTCGTTTCCCAGGATGGTGCTCCGTCTGCCGGATTCAGGGCTGTGGATTGTTTACTGCCCTTAACGATGGCCAGTCCGGGAATAAGGCTGATTTTTTCTTTGTTCAGATTAACGGGTTTTTCCCAAATGGCTTCTTTTTTTTCCAGGTTATAATTTAACAGGATGCCTTTGTTAAAGTAGTTGGATTTGTGTTGTAGCAAGACCAAAGCCGTTTGATTTTTCGTATCGATGCTAAGGCTGTTTACCGGGCTTTCAAAAACATAACTCGTTCCTTCGATGGAGGCGTTATTTTTCAGGTTTTGCCCTACCGGCAGGTTGTTACTTAATATGAAGGTCTTACCGTCCTGAGCAAAGGTAAAGGCTGCACAGGAACATAGTGCAATAGATAATAATAACTTTTTCATAGATGTGTTCTTAACTTTACAGACAAAAATAAGTAATTTTTGATTATTCAAGATGTTTTTGCCCGATTTGTGCTAATTTTGTCGAAAATAGTGGTAAGTGACTGTTGTTGAAAAGATCGGTTGCTTGTGGTGTTGAGGGATTTTTAAGGTTTGATTTTATAAAACAAAAGATATGAAATATTTTGCGAGATTTTTGATGTGGCTCGGCGGCTGGCATTATAAGGGAGAATTGCCTGAGGAGAAAAAGGCTGTTATTATTTCAGTGCCGCATACTTCCAATTGGGATTTTGTGTGGGGGGAGCTTGCTTTTTTGAGCCAAAATATTCCGGCTTTTATTTTAATGAAGAAAGAGTTCTTTTTCTTTCCTTTAGGAATGATTTTGAGAGCTTTACGGGTGATTCCGGTGGATCGGGGGAAACGGGATAGCCAGTTGGTTGACCATCTGGTGGAGGAATTTAAAAAGCGCGACTCTATGTATCTTTGTATCACCCCCGAAGGTAGCCGGAGAAGGCGTAAGAAATGGAAAAAGGGTTTCCTGGTGATTGCTAAGGCGGCAGGTATTCCGGTGTATCTGGGACGGATCGATTATAAAGGGAAGTTTTGCGAGGTCGGACCTTTGTTTTGGCCGACCGATGATGTCGATGCCGACCTGGAATATATCATGAGTACTTATAAGGACGCAAATCCGAGATTCCCGGAAAATTTTTCATGTGGCGAAAAAGAGGCCGATGAGCCTAAATCCTGAAATTCCGTGCGTATGAGAAGAATCCGGTTGTTGTGGTGGGGAATGTTGGGGGGTGTTGTTTTTATGGGTTGCGGACGTCAGCCGGGCAAACAACAGGTGGTGCAGGAGTATACCTTTGTGGTGCCGGAGGAAAATTTTGCTTATTCCGGGATGGCACGGACGTTATCCGATTCAGTTATGTTCCGGTTGTTTCCGGATACGAAGACTGAAAAACAATTGAGGGCGGCCGGATTGGTGGATATTGCTGAGATCGATCCTTCTATCGAAGTTTGTTTGATGTATGCCACGGCAGAGAATTTTACCGGGCAAGTTTTATATACCGATCTGCGGAAAGCCTTTCTATTGCCTGAAACAGCCCGCCGGGTGGCCGATGCACAACGCCGCCTGAAAGCTGTTAAACCACATTGGAGTTTGATTATTTACGATGCAACACGCCCTATGTCTGTGCAACAGGTGATGTGGGATGAAGTGAAGGGAACAGACAAACAGGTATATGTGAGTAATCCGGCCCGCGGCGGTGGGTTGCATAATTATGGTGCTGCCGTGGATGTATCCCTGATCGATCAGGAGGGACAAACCGTGGAAATGGGAAGTCCTGTGGATTATTTCGGAGATGAAGCCCGTCCTGACCGGGAAGAAATGTTATGGGAACAGGGTCGGATAACTCTTTCCGTGTTAGAAAACCGGAGGCTGTTGAGACAGGTGATGAAAGAGGCCGGGTTTCGCTATCTCCATAGCGAATGGTGGCATTTTAATTTAATGTCCAGAGAAGAAGCAAAGAAAAATCTGAAAGTGATCTTTTAGCTTTACTTATCTTTCTATCATCGATTTGATGTTTTGAATCAGAATACTGAGGGCCACCGAATTGAAGCCTCCTTCCGGAATGATGATGTCGGCATAGCGTTTGGAAGGCTCTACAAATTCGTCGTGCATGGGTTTCACCGTGCAGAAATATTGGGTGAGTACCGATTCTATGCTTCTGCCGCGTTCCTGCACATCTCTCAATAAACGCCGTCCGAGGCGTACATCGGCATCCGTATCTACGTATACTTTAACATCCATCAGGTCGCGCAGTTGTTTGTTTTCAAGGATTAAAATCCCGTCGATGATAATGACCTGGGCCGGATCTACTTTAAGGGTTTTATCCGTCCGGTTGTGATTGACAAATGAATATACGGGACAGTGCACGGAATGCCCTTCTTTCAGGGCAACAATATCGTCGATCATCATGTCGGTATCGAAAGCGTTCGGATGGTCGTAGTTTAGTTTCGTCCGTTCTTCATAAGGCAGTTCGTCGTGTGCCTTATAATAGTAGTCGTGGCAAATGGTGATAACGCTCTCCCCTTTGAAAGTTTCCTGCAGTTTTTTTACCAGGGTCGATTTTCCCGATGCTGTACCACCAGCTACTCCGATAATTGTTGTATCCATGCGTTTTGATGATTGATTCGGGATACAAAAGTAGTAAAAAAGGGAAAACCATAAAGAATTATTGAAAAGATCCCCTGAAGATTCTGTTTTCCGGATGTGGGATTAGTTTTTTTCATTTTATGATAAAGTATTATCTTTGTTTCCTTTCGTGGGGGATGATCAGGATGTGAGAGAGGCTAACAGTCTGATAAATAATGAGAAGTTTGGTTGTTTTCCGTTTTGTGCGGTTTGTTTTGGGTGTTGGGGCAAGGAAATGGATGAAAAGAAGGATGTCATAAATTTTAATTCAGATAGAATGAAACGTATATTATTGACCTTAATAGGGGCAGGAGTTATGATGAATCTGGTTGCCGGGAATGTTCCGGAAGAAATGCCGGGGAAAAGTTCCGGTAAAAAAATGCTGACGATGGAGGAGGCTGTTTTGGGGTATCATTTATTTCCCAAAAACCGTTATTTACAGTGGCAGGGCAACCTGCCGGTATTAACCTGGACGGAAGGTTTGGATTTGTGGGGAGAAGAAGCCCAGAGTGGGGAGAAAAAGGTGTTAATGAGTGTAGACGAGTTAAACCGTGTGATCGGGGCGGATTTGAAAGGTTGGCCGCAATATCGGTGGAAGGACGCGCAAACTTTGGTGGTGACGCGGCAGGGGAAATGCTATGAGGTTGATGTGCCCGGAAAAAAGCTCAACCGGGTGTTCGCTTTGCCGAAAGGCGCACAAAATGTGACGCCTGCTACGGATGCCATAGCCTATACGAAGGATAATAATTTATATTATGTGGATGCCAATAGCAATGAATTTGCCGTGACAAAAGACCCGGATAAGAATATTGTGAACGGGCAAACGGTGAGCCGCAGTGAATTTGGTATCCAGGGAGGAATTTTCTGGTCGCCCGATGGAAAACGGCTGGCATTCTACCGGAAGGATGAAAGCGAAGTCGGAACTTTTCCCTTATTGGATATTACCACCCGGACAGGTTCTTTGAATGAGATCAAATATCCGATGGCAGGAATGAAGTCCGAGCAGGTTAGCCTGGGAATATATGATCTGGCTTCGGCACAGACGGTGTTTCTGGATGTCACGGATTTTGGCCGGGAACAATACCTGACGAATATAGCCTGGTCGCCTGCTTCCGATTTTATTTATGTACAGGTGCTTGACCGGGCACAGAAGTATATGCGGCTGAATCAGTATTGTGCGAAAACCGGGGCTTTTGTAAAAACGTTGCTGGAAGAAAAGAACGACCGATATATCGAACCTCTCGACCCTGTGGTGTTTTTAAAGAACGATCCTTCTAAATTTATTTACCGGACCAATAACCGGGACGGTTATTTTAATCTTTATTTATGCGATGCCAATAGCGGGAAGATATTGAAAAGGATTACGGAGGTGGAAGCCGATGTCGCTTTTGTTGGGGAAGACGGTAAATTTGTTTACTATACTTCGGCGGAAGTCAGTCCTGTGGAAAATCATTTGTTCCGGGTAGATCTGAAATCGGGTAAAAAAGTGCGCCTGACGAAAGGGGAAGGCTGGCACGGGGTGAGCATGAGTGCGGATAAAAAATATTTTATAGATAATTACAGCAGCCTGAATGTGCCCCGGATCATCGAATTGGCGAAAAACGACGGTAAAACCGTGCGTGAATTGCTACGGGCAGAAAACCCGAATCAGGATTATAATTACGGTGAAATAACGATGGGAACGGTGAAAAGTGCCGACGGTAAGTTTGATAATTATTACCGCCTGATCAAACCTGCGGATTTCGATGCCTCTAAAAAATATCCGGTGATCGTTTATGTTTATGGGGGGCCGCATTCGCAAATGGTGAAGAATACCTGGCAGGGAGAGTTAAGGCGTTGGGAGATGTATATGGCCCAGCACGGATATGTGGTGTTTGTCATGGATAACCGGGGGACTTCGAACCGGGGGGCAGCATTTGAAAAGGCGATCCACGGGCAGTGTGGACAGGCGGAAATGGCCGACCAGATGGAAGGGGTGAAGTTCCTGAAATCCCAGCCTTGGGTGGATGCCGACCGCATCGGTGTGCACGGATGGAGTTACGGTGGTTTTATGACTATTTCGCTGATTACCAATCACCCGGAAGTCTTTAAGGTGGCTGTGGCCGGAGGACCTGTCATCGATTGGAAATGGTATGAAATTATGTATGGTGAACGCTATATGGATTCTCCGCATACGAATGCCGAAGGTTATGAAAAAGTGAGTTTGATTCATAAGGCAAAAGACCTGAAAGGGAAGTTATTGATTTGTCAGGGAGCTGTCGATAATGTCGTGGTTTGGGAACATAGCCTGAGCTTTATCCGGGAGTGTATCAAAAATAATGTGCAGGTAGATTATTTTCCTTATCCTTGCGCCCAGCATAATGTGATGGGAAAAGACCGGATACATCTGATGCAGAAAGTGACGAATTATTTTGACGATTATTTGAAGTAAAATTGAAAGATCAACCATGAGAATCGATATATTAAGCGTTGTTCCGGAGCTGCTGGAAAGCCCTCTGAATCATTCTATTATCAAGCGTGCCCGGGATAAGGGGGTGGTGGATATTCATATTCATAATATCCGTGACTGGTCGAAAGACAAGTTCAGGAAGGTGGATGATTACCCTTTTGGCGGGGAGGCCGGATTGGTGATGATGATACAGCCGATATTCGATTGTATCACAGAACTGGTTTCTCAGCGTCAGTATGACGAGATTATCTATACCGCTCCGGATGCCCCGACCTTTAATCAGAAAATGGCAAATGAGTTGTCGTTGAAAGAGAATATTATGATTTTGTGCGGGCATTATAAAGGTATCGACCAGCGCGTCCGCGATTATCTGGTGACCCGAGAGATTTCTGTGGGTGATTATGTGCTGACGGGAGGCGAATTGCCTGCCTGTATCATGACGGATGCTATCGTGCGGCTGATTCCGGGAGCGATGAATGATGAGAGTTCTGCTTTGAGCGATTCGTTCCAGGATAATTTGCTGGCTCCTCCGGTGTACACCCGTCCGGCAGAGTTTAACGGCTGGCGGGTTCCTGATATTCTTTTGTCGGGGAATCATGCCAAAATCAAGGAATGGCAGGAAAAAATCGCTTATGAACGTACCAAAGAGTTGCGTCCTGACCTGTTGGAATAGGATTTGTACGACATTTTATGAAAACTCCGTAGCAAGGGGCGATTTTATTATCGGTATTTCAGGTTGCGTTTTTGCATTCGTTATCCCGGAGAAGATAGTTAACTGCATTATAGGAAAAGGGGCTGTCTTAAAAATGTAGACAGCCCCTTTTCTATGTTTTTATTTGTATCCTCCTATATCCGGGCCTGTTTTCAAATATTTTATTTTCAGCGATTTGAAAATTTATTAGATGGCTCTTAATGTGGGTGTGGAGATCGGAGAAATAGGCCGTTTTTCCGCCCGGTCGTTTTTCCCTTTTTGGTTTAGGAAGGGAAAGAGCGATGTTGTTTCTCTGGAAAAAGATCAGAATAAAACACCTGTTGAAAATCGGAAGCTATTGGCACGGACAGATCCATCCGAAGCGTTGCAGGTGGTTTGGAATTGGTTTTGTGCTTTGATGTAAAATTTCAATGCACAGTTACTGGGGTGAAAAATGTATTTCAATTTGATGGAGATGTCGAAAACCGAAGCTGTGAGATATTGGAATTCCCGGTTGAGTAAGTGGCGTTGTAGTTGGAAAACGGTTTTGTCACTTAGCAGGGAAAGGTCGGGCTGTGAGCCGTTGCCTGTGGAATAGCCGATTTGTAAACCACCTTTTAATACGTTGTCGAATAATAGGAAAGGCCGGGTGTAAGCGGCTGAAAAATTCAATTGCGTGACCTCTTGCCTGAAGTCGGTGGGAGGCAAGCGGAACAGGCTGTTGCGTTTTTTATATTCCAGGCTGGCTTTTACGGTTTCGTCCGGACAGGATGTTGGGGAGATGCCGTAATGAAGTCCTGCTGAAATGTAGGAAACTTCGGCGCGTTTGATTTTTAACACTGTTTCGTAAATCCGGTTATCTGCGGAAAGTTGTTGCTGAACGTCGTAAACTTTATGCCGGGAATGGGAAAACGAAGGCTCGAAGCGGTGGAGATAACGAGACGTGGAAACGGAAGTGAGGTTTTCTAAATGAAAGTTGCTGGCTGCGGTTTCTCCGCCTGATTGTTTGGTGGCGGTATTTATCCAGATTCGGGTGTTGTTTTGGGAATAAGCCGGACGAAAGGCGGTGTATCCTGTTTTACCGTGGTATTGCAAATTTAGCGTGGCTTTATAGAAATTACTGAGATAATCGCGTTGGGCATTCAGGCCGTTGGCAAACGATTCGTTCGTGTAGAACCATAGCGGATAGAATGTGACACCGTTTTTGGTTTCATTGCCGAACGACCCGTAACTCACGTTTTCCCGTTCGTGTCGCCACGAAAATGTGATTCCTAATTGCAGGGGGCCTGTATGAAATAGAACATCAGGAGCGATCGTTATTTGGTTCAGGCTGTTTTTATTCCGGGGGTCAGTGTCTTTCGCATTATTGCCTGCCAGGTATTCTGCTGCCACTCCGCCTTTCCAACGATAAGAAAGTGCATGAACGATGCGGCCTGCCAAACGATAGGTTTCTCCCTTTTGATTACCGGAAAGAGTGTCGGCGAAGTCAATCAGGGGAGAAGCCGGACGGAACATACCGCTATATCGCTGTCCTTTCCGATAGTGACGGATGTAAGCGGCCCAACCTGAAAGTCGGGTAGATCCTAAAGGATAGGCGGAAGAAACAGAAACTCCGTACCGATGGTTCATTTCAGGAGCATAGACATTTCGCAGTTCTCCGCTTTCTATTCCGTAAATAAGGTGGGCATCGTTCAACTTTTCCGGGGAATCTTTGAGGAAAGATTCTGCTGCCGGAACGTAACAACCGGATTCCTGTGCTCGGAGCGGCTGGGAAAGAAGCCCCAAATACAGCATCAGGAATAAGAAGAGGTGAAGGGTGCGGTACATATTTTTCGGGGGGAAGATGAAGTGTAACAATAGCGTCATAGTATATAGGCAAAGAGTTTAGAAATGCAGTTGTAATTCCGCTCCATAGAAGGCAGGTGGATTCAGAGTGATGTAGTAACCCGTGGAAGCCTGGTAACGCGATGGATTCAGGGCTGTGATGTTATTGGCATAAAAGGAGAGCCGGGCATGTGGGCCGATTTCTTTCGTAAGCCGGAAGTTTAGCAAAAAGTAGGGACGGAAACTGTTCTTTAAATAAGTGTTGGGAGCCTCCGAAAGCAAAAGGGATGAATAATAGCTGTCCTTTGCCATTTCTGGCGTAAACGGATGAATGTTTCCGCGGGTATCCATATAGTACAGGGGATTTTGGTATTTATAGTGGTCTTTATCACAGTATATATCTCCTTGAAATAAATTACCCTGAGCATCTTTCATATAGATCGGCGTATTATTATTTATAAGTTTGAGCTGGTTCCGGTCGATCCATACCGATTGTAAGGTTAAACTGCTGATAAAACGAATGAGCGGAATATGAGTAACGATTCGCAGATTGGTGCTTAAACGTTCATAGATGCGGGCTTTGGTGTTTGCAAATATTGCGGCGAAAGGATAGGATTTCCCTCCGGTCTGGCTACCGTGGTATTGGGTGGAGAATCCTCCCGTATATTCGCGGGTATGTAGCCAGGTCCCGTCAATGATAAAGGTTGTTGCAAGGGCATCCCATTGTCGGGTGGTGACGATAAATTCAATTCCTTTTTTCTTTTGTTCCAATTGGTTGGCTGTTCTCTGGTAGGGCAGGAATGTGGTGTCCGAGGAATAGGGAACGGGGATTCCCTGATCGATGACTCCTTCCGGCGAATATTCCGGTTTCGTACCTCCGGTATTGTCGTTTTGATAGATACGTGAGGCAGAAGGGCGAATCCTGTCTTCCAGCGAGAATCCCCGGCGCAAGTGTTCACGGAAAGCCGTGATGTCTATTTCAATGCCGGGTAGCCGGAAAATAAAGCCTAATTCTGTTTTGTCGTTACGTGGGAGAGCTAAGGGGGCGTTGATTTGCCGGATTACATCGGTGGTCATCACAGCCAACCGATGACCGCCGGAAACATCGTTATACAGGAAACTGATCCGGTCGGCATACACCGGGGCCTGGAACAGGTAGGACAGGGTGGGGAGTTTGCGGAGGCATCCCCAGCCTACTTTTAAAGTTAACCGGACGGCAGGGGTGTAACGGAAATTCAGTCGGGGCTCTATGGATAAAGGGAAATGCTCGTTTCCGGCATGGGCGAAGGTAAAGCGTGCGCCCGTTTCTGCGGAGAGTGAGCCTGCTGTGCCTGTCCAGGTGAATGTTTCTTCTATATAACCCGCAAAGGTATTGAGAAAAGGGATGTCACGATATGAACGGGGACGTGTCCAAAGTCCGGAAGGATGTGTGGGGTCGTCCATGCGTCCGCGTCCACGGTTGCCTTCCGTGTTCCATTCGCTTCCGGCTGAGGTGTGCGACCGCCACTGTTCCCCGTGCCGGACGAGGTGGGCTGAAAGGGAGGCCGCTACACGAATGGGAACACCTTCGAGGCGTGCGAGACTGTAATAATTGGGCGGGATAAAAAATGCAGTGTCTTCGCCCGCAGTCAGACGTTGTGTTCCAATGGACTCCATTTGTGTGTGGCGTTTACGCTGCTTGTCGTTTTGGCGGGAATAAGAAGCTGAAATCCGATAGTCGAGAGAGGTCAAAAACCGGAGTTTTGCTTGCCAGGAACCGGAGATGCGGGCAGAAATATCGGTTTGTCCGGCGGTTGTGTATTCTCCTTCTGCCCGGTCTTTTTCTTTTCCGCAGGCATCTTTGGAGAAACTACCTGAAAGGGAAGCGTTGAGTGTGGTTGTATGGAATTTCCCGGACCAGTTCGCCCGTAAACTACCCCGGTGGAACGATCTTTCGTGGGAGCGTTGGTCTGCATAAGTGTGGCTATAGCCTGCAAAAAAGTTTATAACCCCGTTTGTTCCGGTGCTCCATCCCCGGCTGGCTTGTAAAGCTTTAATCAGGGGAGTGATTTTTAAATCGAAAATCAGGGGCTCGCGTTTTGTCCGGCTGTGAACCAGTATCGCTCCGGAGGTTATGTCACCATAACGGGCAGAAGGTATTCCCCTGACAATTTCAACCGATTCGATGTTTTCAAGTGAAAGATACCGGGTGTCGTATCCCCGCTGTCCTTGTTCCGAAACGGTTCCGTCGAATAGTCCGAGTTGCAAATTTACATTATTGGAAATTCTGGTACCGTCGATCCATATCCCTGTTCCGAGCGAGTTGGTATAGTCGCTGGAGTAAGAAGAACGGAGGCGGAGGTATTGCGGAAGAAGTAAGTTTACTTCCGGAGTCAGGCCTCCGGGAAGCAGTTGCATCATGTCTGCCAGGGAAAAGGCCTGTATATGTTCGATGGCCGAACGGTTTAAGGTGGATGAGGTGGCAAGGGCCCTGTTTTCCGATGCTGTAACCCATGCTTCCGGTAAACGGATTATCCGTAACGTATCCTTTCTTTGCGGAGTATCGCGGGAAGGTTGTGGGTAGGCCAGAAGAGCAAGGAGTTGAAAGTAAGCGAATAGAATAACACACCGTAACATACGGCAAATATAAAATAGATTATTGTAACCCGATAAATAATAGAATAATATTATTTTGTATTTTTTCTATTGTTGAAATGTTAGAGATGTTTTTTGAATGTTACAGTAAATATTTCTATACTTTTTATAATTTCGAACCTAATTTGAAAATTTATATGCCGATGAAAAAGTTTGTTGTGTCTGTCTTAGCTATGTGTGCTTTAGTTGGTTGTGAGCGCGACCGTGTGGAAAATACAGGTTTGGTCGTTGTCCGGATTCGGGTGGATATACCGGAAAATCCTGATGTTTCGCAGGTTAAAGTGGAATGGAGGAATCGTACCACAGGTATGGTGTATACTACCGTTACGGATAATAACGGTGTTGCTGAATGTGAGGTCGAGCCCGGAATTTACCGGGTGACCGGGCAAAAAAGATCGGTGGAGGAATTGGAAAACCGGGAGGAGTTATTCAGCGGCAGTTTGGAAGAAGTAACGGTTAGGAATATCGGTGTAGACACAATGATGGTTTTAAACCGGGTACAGTTGAGCCGTTTGGTGGTGAAAGAGATTTATTATGCCGGGTGTTATACCGACGAAGGCGTGCCTTATCAGAACGACGGTTATGTGAGCCTTTATAATAATTCAGCGGATACGCTTTGGCTGGATGGTATTTGTGTAGGGATTGCCGGGCCTGCGTCTGCCTCTGCGGAGTCGGAATGGCTCAGGGACAATCCGGAATTGCCGGAAGTTCCCATTTATCGTTGCGGCTGGCAGTTTCGCGGTCAGGGACACGATTATCCGTTATTACCTGGTCATGAGGTTATTCTGGCCGTAAATGCGGTGGATCATACCGCCGGAGAATATGGGCATTCCCAGTCGGTCGATCTGTCGGGTGCCGATTGGGCATTTTACCGCAGTGATTTTAATCCGGAATTTTCTGCCATAACGCCGGGTGTTAAGACTTTTTCGTTATTTTGGCTGAATTGGATCGGTGTTTTACCGCCTACTTTTTCGTTGGGGAGCAGCGGTCCCGGATTAGTGGTTTACCGGATGGAAGGTGAGGCGGAAGAATATGCCCGGACACATACGAAGTATACTCCCGGCAGACCGGAAAAACCGAGTTTTATGTATTTAACCATACCCAGGGAATGGGTGTTGGATTATGTGGAATGTGTAGGACGTGAACAAGAGGTTGGTAATAAGCGTGTTCCGGCTGTTTTAGATAAAAGTGCTATTTTTGTTCGTGAGGGAATATGGTCGGGTAAAGCTTTACATCGTAAAAAAGCACAAGAGATCGACGGACGGATTGTTTATCAGGACACCAATGATTCGGCCAATGATTTCTATGAAGATGTGCCGAGTTTAAAGCGTAAATAAAAAAGGGGAAAAATAGCATTGTTATGGTAAATTGTGGCTTCCGGATTGTCGCAATTAGACTGTTTGTATCGGGGACAGTGTTTGTGAAATGAGTTTGGTATAAAACCAAACTCATTTTTATTTACCTGATTTCCTGTTTTATATGTGTTGTTTATAGCCGGGAAAGGGGGTTTTCAGGCTGAAAATTTTGTTGAATTATAAAAGAATCAGCTTTGGGGTGTTGGCTGGGGTGGGTTTGGAAGGTCTACAAAACGCAAGGCATGTACCATACAAAAGTTGATACAATCTCCGCAAAAGTTGCAGGCATTCGGATTGGTGAGCCTGGCCTTCCCGGTTTGGAGATTCCACGTAAATACATCTAACAGGCATATATCGATGCAAGCGCCACAACCTTCACACAAGGTTGTGTTGATAGAAATTCCACTGTCTACTGAGGGGTCATTTGTCATTGTAAAATTATTTTTAAATGAATGGTGTCTTTTTTATATTTTGTTGTTTCTTTGTGTCATCGTGTGCAAAATTAGTGTTATTTTTTTATTTTATAATTTTACTTAAAGTTAGTTGGTACGATTTTTTTGTATTATTTTCTGCTTGCTTTGGATAATCGGGTGTGAAACCGGGAGGATGGACAAGGAGCGGGGAGAAGAATTGTGTCGGGCTTTGTTTCGGGTTGGTATTACCGAAGGATTCTGCGATTCGATCATAGCGTGTTCGAAAGATTTACCTGTTGCCATGCAGGTAGATGTGCTGTTAGAGGCTGTGAGAAGCGATATTGGGAGAAATTATCAGGAGAAAGTGAAAGGCTGGCTTTTGGAAGCGATACGGATCACTCCCAGGGAAAAAGCCGTAGAGGTGGAAATGGAAAGGCTTCGTTATTATTTCAGGACGGAATGGCAGAATATGAAAACTTCTGCCCGTGAGGAAGAACGGGGAAAATTTGTCCGTTTAGAGGAAGAATATCACCTGACCTCCCGGCAACGTGCCTGGTATTTATTTTATAAGGCTGATATTTTTGCCCGTCTGGACATGCTGGAGTCGTGGATTTGGATGCGTGAAGCGTTGGAACTGGCCAGGAGGGAGCATTTACCGATATTACAAATCAGGATACTGGAAAATTTTGCCAATATTGCCGTATGGGGCGGAGATTATGAGTTAGGTATATCGTATTGGGAACAGGCTTACCGGATACGTAGGCAAGAGGGGATACCCACCGACTTGTGGGAATATTGGAACAGGTTACAGCATTACAGGTTTCAGGCAAAGCGTTATCCGGAAGTGCTCGCTGGTTGGCAGGAGTTACTTCATTCCCCGGAAATTTGTGATGATCCTCAAAAGGTGGTGAAGATTCTACGTAGCCTGATCAAGGTTTATCAAACCATGGAGAATCTACCGGATGCTCTCCACACGTTAAGGCAACTGGAAAGGATGGAGAGGAGTGTTTTTTTGAAGACGGGGATTTGGACTGATATGGCGGAAATTTTTAAGGCGCAGGGAGAGGCAGATTCTGCGGGCATGTATTATCGAAAGGCTGTGAAAACTTGGGAAAATACCTATCGTTCCCGGATTCTTTTCGGACTTTTTCCTGCTTATTCCGGTTATGCCTGTGATTTGTGGGAGCGGGGAGACAGGCGGGAGGCTATCCGCTTGCTGGAAAAAGCTACGGCTAAGGTTCCCCTTTTCAGTATTTCGGATGATCCTCCCATAGGAGGGGTGTATTTGAATCCTTATTTAAAACTGGTGTTGCAACTTAGCGAATATTACCGGGCGGAAGGGAAACCGGGAGCGGCAATGAAAATGCTTTTTCTCCGGGACTCTTTACGGGATAAGTTTGCCGAATCTGGGATATGGTATAAGGAAATGGAACTGACGGAACGTTACCGTAATCAGGAATTGAAAGTTCAGTTGCATTTTCGGGACGAGCAATTGAAAGTGCGTAAGCAAATGTTGCAAGGAGTGATATTGCTTTGTGTGGCCTTGGTGGGTATTGTTTTGATGTTGTGGAAACTTTACAGGCAGAAACAACGGCGGTTGGATGATATTTACAGAAAGCAAAAGCAATTGGAACGGTTGGAGAGCCGGACTTCGATACCCGATTCCGGCACTCCGGAAGCGCAGTTGTTCTGCCGTTTGGAGCAGTTGGTCATAGAACAGCAATTGTTCCGCAGGCCGGAACTGTCGCTCGACGATTTGTGTTTGCAAGTTGGCTCTAACCGGACTTATGTTTCGGCCTGTGTGAATAAGGAAGCCGGGATGAATTTTAATTCCTGGATCAATAAAATCCGGATAGACGATGTGTTGAAGGCGATCCGGGCAGGAGAACGCGATCTGACCGATATTTATGTCGCTGCCGGTTTTGCCTCTCAAACTTCATTTTACCGTCATTTCAAATTGGTTACCCAGATGAGCCCCAAACAATATTTAGACCGGGAGAAAAGGTCTGAAAATGAATGAGATGAAAGAATGCGAAGGGAAGTAAACCTGTCTGTGATTCCTGTCGGGACGGGAGTGGTTTCACAGGCTTGTTTTTTGGGGAGGGGATTTTAAGCAGAAATGAATATTTTCTTTCTGAAAATAGTGTAAAACAGATTATTATTATTACATTTGCGCCCGAATTTAAATATAATGTCCAATCTATTAGCTGAGGAAAGATTAAAATTATTATGACAGAAGAACAAAATGCACTGCAGGCAGAAGCTGCAGAAAAAGAAGTAAAAAAGACAGCTCCTGTAACAACTGCAGAGGCAGATGAAAATTTTGATTGGGAAGCTTATGCAAACGATGATGTAACTCCCACATCTCAAAGAGAGGCTTTAGCACAGAAATATGCTGAAACTCTTTCTAAAGTAGCTGAAAAAGAAGTAGTAGAAGGAACCGTAATCTCTATGAACAAAAGAGAGGTTGTGGTAAATATCGGCTACAAATCAGACGGTATCATCTCTTTGAATGAATTCCGTTACAACCCCGAATTGAAAGTGGGTGACAAAGTTGAGGTTTATGTAGAAACTCAGGAAGACAAAAAAGGTCAGTTGACCCTTTCTCACAAACAGGCACGTGCATTGCGTAGTTGGGATCGTGTGAACGAAGCTTTGGAAAAAGATGAAGTTATCAAAGGTTTCGTTAAATGTCGTACGAAAGGCGGTATGATCGTGGATGTATTCGGTATTGAAGCATTCTTACCGGGTTCTCAGATCGATGTTAAACCGATTCGTGATTACGATGTATATGTTGGTAAAACAATGGAATTCAAGGTGGTTAAGATCAACCAGGAATTCAAAAACGTTGTTGTATCGCACAAAGCTCTTATCGAAGCTGAACTTGAACAGCAGAAGAAAGATATTATTTCTAAACTGGAAAAAGGACAAGTACTTGAAGGTACTGTTAAGAATATCACCTCTTACGGAGTATTCATTGACTTGGGCGGTGTAGACGGATTGATCCATATTACCGACCTGTCTTGGGGACGTGTAAATCATCCGAATGAAATTGTGGAACTGGATCAGAAATTGAATGTAGTTATCCTTGATTTCGATGATGAGAAAAAACGTATCGCTTTAGGTCTGAAACAATTGACTCCGCATCCGTGGGATGCTTTGGATGCTGACCTGAAAGTGGGCGACAAAGTGAAAGGTAAAGTAGTGGTTATGGCTGATTACGGTGCATTTGTTGAAATCGCTGCAGGCGTAGAAGGTTTGATCCACGTATCTGAAATGTCTTGGTCACAGCACCTGCGTTCTGCTCAGGATTTCATGAAAGTGGGAGATGAAGTGGAAGCTGTTGTGTTGACTCTCGACCGTGACGAAAGAAAAATGTCATTGGGTATCAAACAGCTGAAAGCTGATCCATGGCAGAATATCGAAGAAAAATATGGTATCGGAACTAAACATACCGCTACTGTACGTAACTTCACGAACTTCGGTGTTTTCGTAGAAATTGAAGAAGGTGTAGACGGATTGATTCACATTTCCGACCTGTCATGGACGAAGAAAGTGAAACATCCGGCAGAATTCACCCAGATTGGTGCTCCGATCGAAGTGGTTGTTCTGGAAATCGATAAAGAAAACCGTCGTTTGAGCTTAGGCCACAAACAGCTGGAAGAAAATCCGTGGGATGTATTTGAAACGATCTTTACCCTGGATTCAGTACACGAAGGAACGATTACTGAAATTTTCGATAAGGGTGCTGTTATCGCATTGCCTTACGGAGTGGAAGGTTTCGCAACTCCTCGTCATTTAGTGAAAGAAGACGGAACTCAGGCTAAAGTGGATGAAAAACTCGATTTCAAAGTAATCGAATTCAACAAAGCCGCTAAACGTATCATTCTGTCTCATTCCCGTATTTTCGAAGATGCACAGAAATCTGAAGAAAAAGCGAAAAAAACAGTAGAGGAAAAAACTACGAAGAAAGCAGTAAAACAGGTGAAAGATAAACTCGAAAAAACAACTTTGGGTGATATTACCGAATTGGCTGCTTTGAAAGAACAGATGACTAAAAATTCTGAAGAATAATAAGTGAAGTTTGAACTTACTATTTTAGGGTGCGGTTCTGCCGTACCCACTTCAAAGAGAAACTCTGCCGCTCAGGTACTTTGTGTACTTGAGCGGTACTTTCTTATAGACTGTGGCGAAGCTACGCAGCATCAGTTGAGGCGTTTTCACGTTCCTTACAATAAAATCAACCATATTTTTATTTCCCATTTGCACGGTGACCATTTTTTCGGTTTAATCGGGTTTCTTTCGAGCCTTTCCTTACAAAATAGGAAGGGGGAGATGCACATATATGCCGATAAGCGGTTGCAGGAGATTGTTGAGTTTCAATTGAAGATCATGAATAGCCGATTGGGTTACCCGTTGATCTTCCACGCACTTTCGAGAGAGGAAGAGGTGATTTATGAGGATAGAGCCGTTCGGGTAATTTCATTCCCTTTAAAACATCGTTACGATGCTCCTGTGTGTGGTTTCCTGTTCCGGGAAAAAGAAAGGGAGAGAACGATCCGCAAGGATATGGCTGAAGCCTGGCAGGTTCCTGTGGCCTTTATGCAATATTTGAAGCAAGGAGAAGATTTTATCGCGCCGGACGGACAGATTGTCCCTAATCGGCAGCTGACTTTACCGCCTCCTGCTGCCCGTTCTTATGCTTATATGACCGATACTTTGTTCCGGGAGAAGTTCGCAGAGTATGTGCAGGGGGTGGATTTACTTTATCACGAGGCGACTTACGGACGGGAACTTGAAGCTCTTGCCAAAGCCACTTTTCATAGCACCGCCGAGCAGGCCGCCTGTCTGGCGAAAGCTGCCGGAGCCAATAAATTGCTTTTAGGGCATTTTTCCGCCCGTTATACTGATCCTGCCTGCCTGTTACCCGAAGCACAGGCGATATTCCCTTGTACGGAAATATGTACAGATGGAGATGTCTTTGAAATTCCGCTTGTCAAACGGGGGTTATAAGGGAGAATAGAATTTTATTTCAATTGTTCCGGCTGTGGACAAGGACCGAATAGTTTGAATAAGGTTTTCCGGGTATCCAACAAATTATCGTGGTACACGTTAAGGCTCTTGTCGTCCGCCAAGCTGTTCAATATGTAGTTTTCCGGATAAAAAGCACGTCCATCGTGTTTTTGAAATTGTTTTTCCAGCTCCATATACCTGTTTACATCTTTCCGGGCTTGATTGTCCGGTAACAGGGGCGGTAATTTCTTGAAAACTTCTGCGTCATATTTGCCTAAGGGATACCGAAAAGCCAGGTGTATGCGTGCTAAAGTGCGGTTGTTTTGTAATTCCGAAGGAACGGGCTTTTGATTATAGCAATAGAAGGCTTCTTCTTCGATTAATTTGTTCATTCCGGGATGAATGCGGGAAGGTTGTTCAATGATGATGAAATCGGGATTTAGATCGTATTTCCAGGTGGTCGACTGTGTGCAGGAACGGATATAATTCCTGCCTGTGGAATCATAAGCGAAGGTTAGGCTGGCACGGGTAGAGAACGGGGAACTTGTTTTCCGTTTATCGGTCAGGAGGATTTGCCGGAGTAGCTGATAATCGATGTAGTCGAAATCCATTTTTTTCAATTCCTTTCGTTCCCTGTCTATCACAAAAGTGCCTTTGCAGGAAATTCTCACTTTGTCCGGATAGGCCGATGGCTTTGTTTTGAATGAAAAAACGTAGTCGAGGCTGTCGGTGTCGAGCGCCTGAATATCGTAAAAATCGGTATTATTGAATAAAGGGGCGAATAATTGTACTGCCCGGATCAAGGTGAAGATTTTCCGTGTCCCTACATCAAAACGGACATCTTCGGAAGTCATGTAAATCGGGATAATCGTGTCGCTGCCGTCGACCGTCAGGCTATAACTTTGTGCCATATATTCGGGTACAATGTAAGAGCGGTAGGTTTCATCCCATACGTTTTGGGGTTTTATATCTCCGGAATAAAAATAATAGCCGTATTCCCTTCTGTATTCGATAGCCGAATCCCTGCACCAGGTGATCTTTTCATAACGTGCCGGAGCATAATATTGACATATCGGTATTCGCCGTCCTCTCGATTTTTGTAGTTTAGAACTGGCAATCCTCAATAGTTCTTCTGTGGAAATCCCCCGGATGACGGCTTCCTGCAAATCGTATTTTAATTCTTTTAACCTGACGGCAGGCGATAGAATCAGGTCGTGAATGCTATATGTAACCGTTTCATACCCCATTCCCTGAAATTGTATCGTGTCGGCGGGCTGAAAACGGGAATAGTCGATCGCGCATTCTCCATCGATGTCGGACGTTGTTAGAAGTATGCTTTTGGCTTTGTAAACCACATACACTCCAAATACCGCTTCTTTCTTCGAATCGGTGATTTTTATGCGGATCACTTTTTCCCCGGTTTCGGCCTTGGCTTCCGAAATTCCTCCCAATAGAAGAACGATAAGGCCGATGATCATTTTTCCAGTCATACTCAGGTATATTTTTCGAGCAGGTTTATTAAAGCAGATTTTGAAAACGGTTTGGTCAAAAAGTCATTACACCCTGCCTGGAGTGCAGCCTCTTTATCGCTTTCAAAGGCAAAGGCCGTCAATGCGATGATCGGAATGTTTGATTGTTGCCGGATGATTTTTGTCGCTTCCAGCCCATCCATTTCCGGCATTTTAATATCCATTAAGATCAGGTCCGGAGAGAGCGATTTGAACATATCCACGGCTTCGATGCCGTTTTGCGCATGGTGGAGGGTGTATTCCTTTCCGATGAGAGCTTTAAGCAGGAAATAATTACTGTCAACATCTTCTGCCACTAATATGTTTTTGCGCAGTCCGTTTTTCTCGGCCGGAGCCGATGCCGTTTCCGCATTTTGGGAGGGTTGAACGGACGGGGAAACCTGGGTGGCCGGAATGAAAAACTGAAATAAAGCACCTTCGTTTTCTACGGACTCTACCCATATCTGTCCTCCTAAATTACGAACGATCATGTCGCAGATCGGAAGCCCCAATCCCGTTCCCTGGATAAAGCTGTTCAGCTTGACGAAACGGTTGAATATTTTTTCTTGGTTGGCTTTCGGGATACCCATTCCTGTGTCCTTCACAAAGAAACGGATCTTGTCGCCTTCTTGCCGGAACCCGAATCGTATTTCTCCTTTTGGTGTGAATTTTTGGGCATTCGTGAGCAGGTTGGATATAACCTGGGCTATGCGGTTACCGTCGGTATAAGCAATAAAATCATTGTCGGCTTTTTCGTAGATCAGCTTGACATTGGGCGACATCCGGGAAAGGTGGGTGTTGAATAATCCCTGGCATAATTCCGAAAGATTCACCGGATGACGGGTAAATTCCAAAATTCCCGCTTCAATTTTCGAAAGGTCGAGAATATCGTTGATCAGTTGTAAAAGTAAATCCGAATTTTTATCGACAATGGCATAGTATTGTTGCCGTTCTTCCGGATCTTCCGTGTCGGCCAGCAGCTTTGAGAAGCCCACGATGGCATTTAACGGTGTGCGGATTTCATGGCTCATGTTGGCTAAGAATGCCGATTTCAGCTTGTCGGATTCTTCGGCTTTTATTTTGGCTTGCATAAGGGCCTGTTCCGCTTTTTTCAGGTCGGTAATGTCCCAAGAGATACCGAGCAATAAAGGGGCTTTCCCTTTTAAAGGGAGAATTGTTTTTATCGTATTTACAATTCTTTGTTCCCCCGAAAGGTTTGTATATTCTTCCTGTATTTCGAATGTTCCCCCTGTATTTAATAGTTCCTGGTCGTCTTTTTTGAATTTTTTAGCATCTTCCGGATCGGGAAATATTTCGTAATCCGTGTGGCCGATTGCTTGGGATGCCGGAATTTTAGAAAAGTGTTCAAAAGCTTTATTCCAATATAAATACCTGAAGTCGTTTCCGGTATCTTTTACGAAAAGGTAGGCGGGCACATTATTCAGGATGGTGTCCATTAATGAGTTCAGCTCATTGATTTTAGTTTCCTGTTCGATTTTTTCTGTAATATCCTTAGCGAAAGTCCAGAGCACTTCATTGTTTTGGCTGTCCTTAAACAGGTAGGCTGAAATTTCCTGATGTATCGTCCGGCCGGATAAATCCTTATGGACGGCATTATATTTCAATGTTCCTTCCTTTTCCCGGATAGCGGCGATGTGTTGCTGCCAACTGGCCGGACTGATGTCGCGGTATATATCGAAAATGTTATATTGGGAAATCCGTTCTTTTAATTGGTGGTGACCGATGAATTGTTTGTTGCCGAATATAAGGGTTCCGTCGAGATGAACTGCATAGATTTCGTCAGTGGAATTATTGACGGCGTGTTTAATCATTTGCAGTTCATTCTGGGCTTTCACCGTGCTGGAAATGTTCCGGCAGATACAAAGAATATACCTGTTATCGAGCGGGATGAAACGGTTTTCAAAATGTTCCAGGATTCCGTGTACATATAATTCGTGAAAAGCACTGGATGCTTTGCCGGTTCTGATCGCTTTTTCGAAATTCTTTTTCACACCGTGGTAAGCGTCGGGAGGTAAAATCTCGATCAGGTTTTTACCAATCAGGTTGGCCGAAGAATCTCCCACATGAACTGTTTCTTCTGCCGAGGCGAGAGCCACATAAGTTCCCTGATAATCGAATACGGATAGCATATCCGGTAAGGCGTTGAGGATTTGTGTGCCGTGGTTTTCCTGAAATTCGGTGGATATGTTCTTGGAGAATGGAAGGGGGCAGCACAAAGGGATCTCTTGAGGAGGTTCCTGGGATTTTTCGATTTTGTTTTCAAGTTCCCTGATTCTGGCAATAAGCTGCTCTTTGGAAAAATCCTCGTAATTGACCATATCCTTTTTATTGAGTGTTCGGTTACAAAAGTAAGAAATATCTGATAGGCTGGGATAATTTTAAGCTCTTTGTGCTTTTTCCCATGTTCCTTTTCCTCCTTTTTTTCTAAGATAAGAGAATCCTTTTATAACATTCAGATTCATGAACAGGAAGTAGTAGGGGATAAAAAGTATTTTATTTTTTATGTTCTTTTTTTGCTGTGCAGCCCCGATCGCTCCCAGGATATAGAATAAAATCTGCAAACCTAAAAGGGTTGCGTATAAAGGAGAGGGGTATAAGCAAAGGATCAACAGGTTTAGGGGAAGTAATAAAAATAATAACAGGGGTGTTACAGACCAGCGTAATACCCGGTGTGACAGGTATTGAAAACGTAGTAATCCTAAATGGAAGGGATTGGGAATGAGTAGGGAACGTAGCCGGGCGATAGCTTGCAAACCTCCTGCGGCTATCCTTACTTTTCGTTTTTCTTCGTTTTTTATGTCTGCAGATCCTGTCTCAAGGGCATAAGCCGAACTGCTATATGCTATTTTGTAGCCTTTTTGAGCGATACGCATTGAAAGGATAAAATCGTCAAGCAGGGTGTTTTGCGGCATCGGTTCGAACAGGTCGGTCCGGATTGCAAATAATTCCCCGGCAGCACCTACGGCAGAATATAGCCGGGCATCCCATGCTTTTAGTTTTGATTCGTATTTCCAATAAAATCCTTCACCTCCCGACGAAGCATTGTCCGCTTCTTTCACTGCGATGCGTTTTTCACCTGCTACGCATCCCACCTGCGGATTACCGAAAGGACGTATGATTTCTTTTATTGCCTCACGGTTTAGCATCGTGTTGGCATCGGTGAACACCGTAAAAGGCGTTTTCACAAACGGCACTCCCCGGTTTAGGGCTGCCGTTTTCCCGTTTCTCTGGGGTTCATAGAGTACGGTGACGGGGTATCCGGCAAGTTTTTCATTTGTCGTATCGGTGCTGCCGTCAGTGACCCATATGATGTTGAGTTTGTCTTTCGGATAGTCCAGCTGATAGCAGTTTTCCATTTTTTCATCGACCACTTCTTCTTCGTTATAAGCGGCAATGAATAAAGTGACGTCGGGCAATTCCTGCGGAAGTTCCGGTGACAGGGGAGATTTGAATAGTTCTTTGATTTTTACTAAGGCATATAGTATTATTCCGTATCCAATGTAAGTATAAATTACAATGGCCAGGCTACACCAAAATAAAGTTTCGAGAAAGACTTCCATTAAATATACTTTTCAATAGTTGCTTTCAGGCTGTCCGGTGTGAGAGGTTTGGTCAGGTAATCGTCACATCCGGCTTCTGTAATCCTGACCCTGTCCTGATCGAATGCAAAAGCTGTTTGAGCGATGATGGGAATGGTTATAGAAAGTTTCCGGATTTGCCGGGTCGCTTCGATTCCGTCCATGACGGGCATCTTTACGTCCATGAGTATAAGATCCGGTTGGTAGCGGGAGAACATTTCAACAGCTTCCTCTCCGTTGTGGGCGTGCAGTAAATTGTATTTTTTTCCCAGCAAAGCCTTTAACAGGAGGTAATTGCTTTCCACGTCTTCTGCAATAAGTATTGTTTTTTGTGTCGTTGCTTCCATGCGTTGATAGATGATGATCTATTAAACAAATATACTTTAAATATATCAGATTACAATGATAAATCTGTAAATACTGGCTTGTGATCACTCCAAAATTTTAGGGGTGATTGGTATTGTGATCCCTTGAAAGAGGGTGAATATAAAATGAAATCGATACGCAGTATTTTCCTTATCCCCCGGAAGGTATAACCGTAGCCTTGCCCGCTTTCACGGAAGCTGTCGATGAGTTTGCCTTTTATGGTGTGATACGTGTAAGAGAGCGGCGGATCGTTGAAGTCCCCACAGACAATGACCGGATAGGGAGACTGGTCGATTTGTTGCCGCACAATCTCTGCCTGGGCGGCACGTTGCCTGAAACTTTGTTTTAGCCCGGAATAAATTGAAAAAATGATTTTCGGATTAAAGTCCCTGTCCTGGAGTTGCTGACGGAGGTGTTTTTGGTTGCGACTGAAATTGGTGGTCTGTAAATGGCAATTGAATACCCTGACCGTGTCGTTTCCGATTTTAAGGTCCGCCCACATGGCATCGTTGGTTTCAGAAGGGATGTCGATTTTTTGGTAAGCAATGACGGGATAGCGTGAAAAAATGGCCGCCCCGTAGCTGGCATATCCGTATTGGCCTAAATAGCTGATGGCGTGATAGGGGAGGCCCATCAGTTCCGAGAGTTTTTCTTCCGGTAGTCCGGGAATACTTTTATATTCCTGAAAACAAGCGATGTCCGTATGCTGATCGTGTATATATTGGGCAATTTCGAGTTGTGTGTCTTTTTTTTCCCACGAACGAAAACTTCCTACGTTATAGGTGGCAATCCTGATGTTTTTTTCGTCGGACGAGTCGGGGCGGACGTTGAATTGAAAAACAGATAGGATATAGTTGAAATGAAGCAAAATCGAAATCACAGGGACAAAGGCCCAACGGCTTTTTCGTACAATCCAGTATATCAGCAATACAAAATTGATGATCAGCAGGATGGGCAGGAAAAGATTGATAAAGGCCGGGAAAGCGAAAACTGCGGGCGAGATGTATGCTGCCGATAACCCTAAAAGGCTCAGGAGAGCCAAAAAGAGTGTTACCGGAATCAATATGAGTGAAAGAAAAAAACAAAGTGCCCGCATAGCTGGTGTGGTTTATTTTTTGTTGTTTTCCAAGAGGTTGGAATCTTCGTCCTTGTATTCGTTTTTAGAAATGAAATATCCTGTAAAACTTTTCAGGTGTTTTTTCAACCTTACTTTTAAACTTTGCAGCAAAGAGCCATCGGCACTAAGCGTGCTGGTAGAAGTAATCGCCCGTGCTTTACGGGCGGTGATGAATTTAAGTTTTCCGAGTTGTTTCAGTTCCAAAGCAAGCGAGCCGTCTTCCCCCCGTATAATATCCGTACGGAATCCGATTTGCCGTCCGTAAGCCGTGTTGAATCCGAACACCATTCCCCGCACGCAAAGTTCAGGCCTTCGGTAGGATTGGATTTTTAAGTGTATATCTCGTAAAGTTTCGTAAAGCAGTAACTTACGCCGGGAATATTTTTCTCCGGGTAAAAAGCTCCACAGGGAATAAACCCCGGCCACTCCTTTGCGTTCAAGCTGCCGGACAAGCGTCCGGATGTAAAGGGGGGGATAGAGTGTGTCGGCATCTATGCAGATGTAATATTTCCCTTTTGCCTGATCCAATCCGCATTGGCGGGCATGTCCCGGCCCTTTTTGGGGCTCCTGAAAGTAACGGATGCCTGATTTCCGGAATATTTCTACCGTGTGGTCGCCCGAAAGGTTGTCAACACCGATGATTTCCACCGGGAAGTCGCAGAGATTGTCGGCCAGCGACCAAAGGCAACCCCATAACCGCCGTTCTTCATTGTGGGCAATGACCACGACAGAGACCAAAGGGGTATTACTTATAAAATTTTGTAGTTTATGACTTATTTCTTCTTGTACCGATTGAGGTATTTCCGTCAGATTTTTTTCAAAAACAGCCAGATATTTCTGATACCATTTCATGTATTTTTAGAATTTTTTCACCGCTCCATGGAAGGACTTTTGTCTTTCCACAGAGCGGTGCTTGTTTGTTTAGCCCAAAACTGTCCGAATATCATAACGGAAGTCTAACCCGGCTTGTTATTGTTTTTTATATAAATTGCTTTCGGTGGGGTGTTCGTACCAATCTTTATTGTTTTCTTTATTGGAATTTACCCAACTTTCAAATTTAGGATAGGCCTGGCGAATATCAACCCGTTCTTCTGCATACCGGAATTGTCCCGGAAGCAGTAAGCCCCACATTAATCCTTTAGTGTTCTCACGCATATCTTCCTGTGTGGTGCTCTTATCCGTGTGAGAAAATTCCGGTAAATGGATTTCCGTTTCCCGAGGATTTGTGTTGGAAGCGATTACGCTGAAAAGATTCAGTTTTTTCAGGGTGAGCACAGAGCCCGAAATCGGGTTGTTGAAATGTATGGTCACCTGAATTTTTTTGATTTCTTTTTCCGCTCCCTGAAGCTCTCCCTGTGAAATGGTGTTGATAATGGTGGTCGTATTGTTTGCTCCCAATAATTTGTGGGCATTATCGAAGAAAGGAATCACCGCGTTGGTTTGTCCTGTTTCCACTCCCTGGGAATTAACCTGGAACATATCGCCGGAGAAGTCTATTCCGCTGCTGTATTCCACTGATTTCACTGCGGAAGGCGCTATTCCGTCGAGCTGTAAGGCAGCACCGATCCGGCGGGTTCCCCCGATAGCTCTTACACGCATGTATAAGGTCAGGCTTTGAGCTTCGTATTTGTCTGTCATCATCCGTACAATAGAGTCGATACCCACGACAAGGTCGTTCATATCATAATCTCCGGGGTAGGGATAGGTATCCTCGATAATCCACGTGTGGTTTTGTGTCATGGATTCCGGGTAAGGGAATGTGGGATCTGTCGGATCTCCTCCTCCCGGTGTGTTTCCTTCTCCCGTACAATCGCCTGCCGGGATTTTTACAGATGATCCGTCCTCAGAAAAATAAGCTGATTCTGTCAGGGTGTAATAGGGGTTATAAGGCGGATTGTCTTTAAATTTCTGGCAATTGATTTCCAGATTGCCTCCGAATTTAACATGAGGACCGCTGGAAGCCCAAAGTATTTCACCTGCATTCAATACTGCGAAGTTTTCCCCGCTTCCCGCTACGTTGTTCAGGCGGCTGGTGAACGTGAGCTGTTCTTTTACGCTGATTAAAGAATAACTGTTCAGGTAAATTTTCGCTCCGGTTGCATACATTTGGTTACAAGCTAAAGACGTATAGCTTGCCTGTTCGTATTTACCTCCGGTGAATTTCACTTCCTGTGCTTCTATCCGGCATTGATTATTCACTTCCGTACCGTCGAACTGGATTGTCGTTGCCGTGATCTTGTGTTTATTCAGCATCGTTCCTGCTCCGGTAATCAGTGTTTGTACGGATAATACGGCATTTTCTTCGTTTACTAATTCCGGATTGTTCAGTTCCAGTTTATCAGCGGTGAAAAGTTTATTGTTTTCTATGCGGGAAGGATTTTTGGTAACAAGTTCCTGCACATAAAACTCACCCTGGTTGTATATATCCGAATTATCCGTGCGGGTACACATTTCGTTTGCATAGAAAATTCCGTCGTTAATCAGTTTGGACGTATTTTTAATGTCCCAGTTTATGTTACGGGCGTTCTCATCGCCCCATTGACCGCCCTGGGCAATGGCAAGGGTCATTTCGTTGGTCTGAATATCCCAGGCATTTTCCGACAACACTTTACCTCCGTTAAGGACGTATACGGCAGAATTTTTCGTAATATGCGTTGCCGTAGCCTGATTGTTCCAGGTTCCGGTCACATATAGGATTCCTGCACCTTCCGGCGGGAAAATAAGGCTACCCGTGAAAGTTCCCGGCAAAACGTAAGTTGTGTTTTTGGTCATGGTATAGCTCCCTGAGCCTGAAATTTCAATAGCATCGGTGGGAACTTGCCAATTCACCTGCTGACGGGAAGTTTCTGCTTTTGCCAGTTGGGAGGTTGTTGTGCCCAATGGCTGAGAAGGAGCGAAATTACACACCAGTTTCCCGTTGAGGACGGTTCCCATCTGAATGCTTTTCTTTCCGGTGGGGTCGGTCTGCCGGACGTATACTGTTGTTTTGGTATCGGGCAGAGTTATATCAGCTGTAAACGGTTGGTTTTGTTTACAGACACCTTTGGCATATAATGTCGTCTCAGGATTAGCCAGCGGATTTTGTTCAAATAATTCTATGGTATAGAAATATTGCCCTCCGTATACATCGTTAGGGAAAATTTGAACCTGAACCGTGGAAAGAGTCGCCCAGTCGAATCCTGCCGGGAGATCTTTGATAAAATAATCATCCCAAATTGCTTTGGGATCATATATATCCTTATGACAACTATTTAAGCCTATGATTGCTGATAGAGATAGTAGGATGAAAATGTTAATTTTTTTCATAACGATACTTTTAGGTTATAGTTAGTCAATTAATACTTATACAAAAATAACTGATTTTGTCCAAACTTACAATTAATAATAGAAGTGTTGAAGTATCCTTATGAATATTTATGTTTATTTCTTTGTTGTTTCAAATTTATTAAAATCAGATAGTTATATGTCTTTTATTGTATTAATAGAATAAGGTAAGTGAGGAAAGTTGCTGATCTTTTTATATAAAAGATAGTAACAAATTTATAATATCATACAGGCCGAATCCCATGTTTTTAACTTTTTTAGACCGGGATATTGAATTTAACAGTTTGTATATCTGTGGGATAGATAAATGAAGGCGCGGTAAAAAGAGGCTTGTGAAATGCTTATATTTTGCCCGGTTTGTAACCGTATCCGCAGGATAGGGACGACGGGATTCCGGATTCGGGTTCATTCTTTAAAATCAGTTTCATGATCACCGGATTGTGGTCGCTCCAGGCTTGTTCGGGGGACAGGTATTCCATACCTGTGAAATATTCGCCGTAGGCCATGAAATCGATGCGCAATAACCTTTTTAAGCCGTTGAAAGAGTGTCCGTAGCCCCTGCCACAATCCCGGAAACCGTCTTTTAAGTCGTTGCTGATAATGTGGTTGAATGCGAACGATACGGGAGTGTCGTTGAAATCACCGCAGACAATGACGGGATAACGGCTGGTGTCGATCATTTTCCTGACCAGGATTGATTGATTCGCCCGTTCCTGAAAATTATTTTTCAGGCAGTCTAAAATTTTAACCAGCGTATGGGCTTGCCCTTTCCAGTCGCGGACACTTTTCTGGCGTTTATATTCTAATTGATTTTGTGAAAAATTAGTGGTTTGCAAGTGATTGTTGAACACACGTATCGTATCCCGGTTGATCTTGATGTCCGCCCACAGCGCACCGTTGATTTCAGAATTAAAGCTGATTTCCCCATGGTTTACAATCGGGTATTTGCTGTAAATGACGGTTCCGCAATTGGCCCATTGAGACTGCCGGTTGAAAAACGAGACCCGGTAGGGCATATTAAATCTTTGTAAGGCGGAATCGAGTGTGGTGGCCGCGTCTTCGCAAAATTCCTGAAAGCAAAGAATGTCGATGTTGTAATCCTGAATCATTTTTTTAACACTATATTTTTCAGGGAATTTTGTGATCCAGTAAGCTCCTTCTATGTTATAGGTGGCGACGGTCACAGGCTGGCCTGCCGTGTTCTCAGGCATTTTAGCTCCCGGAAACCGATACATCGAAGCAAAAAAATCGTAGTTGGCGGAAAGGGCGATCAATGGACAGACTATCCACCATTTTCGCTGATATATCCAAAAGAATAATACAATGAAATTAACGATAAGGATGCCGGGCAGGAATAGCCCTGAAAAAGCAGGCAGCCACCATTCGTTGGGATCGGTGTAGGGTGCTATAATTCCTCCTAATCCCAGCAATGCAAACCCCAGGGTGAAGGGTTTCATCAGCACGTAGAAGAAAAAGCGGAGAGCTGCCATAGTTTAGTTATAGTCTGTAATATTCTTTCGTATTCTCTGGTAGAAGGTTTACAAAAATACAGATATTAATGGATATTTAAAGATTATTGTACTACTTATCGTGATTTCCTGCTATTTTTGTATTGAAATAGTAAAACTTAGAGTATGGCAATAAAAACAACGGAATCGCAGGCAATCAATTTTTTACGTTTATTTTTTTGTGTGGCAATTGTTTTTTTGCATGCTTATACTTCTACACAGCCTTTGGAAGGATTGGAAAACAGCAAGCCTTTTTATGAAGCAGTTACTTATATGTTTTCTTTAGAGTGGGGAGAAGTGGGTGTTCCTGTGTTTTTTGTGGTGTCGGGTTATCTGTTCTTTTATGGTTCTTGTCTGGATTTCCAAAATTATAAAAGAAAGATCCGTTCGAGGGTGAAAAGTTTGCTTATTCCGTATCTGTTTTGGAATTTTCTATTTATCGCTTTGTTTTTCGTTGCCGAGCAAGTGCCTGTTTTGTCCCAGTATTTTTCGGGTGTGAATAAGCGGGTGAGCGATTATTCCTGGCTTGATTTTATCCGGGCGTTTTGGGACAGGGGCGAATGGCAGGGAGGGAACGGCACTCCGTTCGACTGGCCTTTGTGGTTTGTGAGGAATTTGTTTTGCCTGTGCCTTTTGTCGCCTGTGGTGAAGTATTTCATTTGCTGGTTTAAAGGTTGGGGGATATTGGCTTTGACGTTTATTTGGTATTGGACTCCCGGATTGGATTTTCTGTTTTCGAGTGTCCTGTTTTTCACATTGGGGGGATATTTTAGCCTAATCTGGAAAGAATTGATCGTTGAAGATAAAAAATATCTCCGGATGCTGTCGGTGGTTTATCCTTTGTTGTTCCTGGCTGATTTTTTCACGAGGGGAGAAGCCTGGCATTTGGTGGTTCACCGGACGGCGATATTGACCGGAATATTCTTTTTCTTTTATTTGGCGGCCTGGGGGGTGAAAAAGGGATGGGTTACGGCTAAACCTTATTATGGGCAGCTTTCTTTTCTGCTTTATGTGGTGCATAATCCGGTGTTGAATGTAGTCAGGAAAGCTACGGTGAGCCTGTTTCCTGCTGCCTCGGACGGAATGTCGGTGTTGCTTTATTTTGCCGATGTGTTTATCGTCATAGGGGGAGTTGCCGGATTGTTTTTTATCCTGCAAAAATATTTTCCGGCTTTCCTGCGTTTTTCTGCGGGACGATAGCTGTCAGCTTTTCGATACTTCGTCGAAGAGCTGTTCCCATTGCTGCATGATGTTTTCCAGCCGGAATCTCCGGGCGTTATTTCGTGCGCGGACACCCATCTGATGGCGGGTTTCGGGATGCTCGATCAGGTAGCAGATTTTTTCAGCCAATTTATCGATGTTTCCATTTTCCACCAGAAAGCCGTCTTCGTTATCGTCGATGATGTCTTTCGGCCCGCAGGGACAGGCGAAGGACACCGACGGTATTCCGCAACTCATGGCTTCGGTGATTACCATGCCGAAGCCTTCAAACCGGGAGCTAAGCACAAATATTTCACTTTCCATGTATTTTTCGGCGATATTATCGACCGGGGCATTGAATTGACAGGAGTTTTCAATTTTTAATTCCTGCGCTTGCCGTCGGTATGGAGTGGGATCGCCTGCCCCGTAGATTGCCAGCGTATAATCCGGATGTTTCCGTTGCACTTGTTGCCAGGCTTGAAGCAGGAGGTCGAATCCTTTTTGGGGCTCATACCTTCCAACGGCAAGCACTTGCTTTAAGGGGGTGCCTGTGATCTGTTCCGGGAAGAAAGAAAGAGGATTCGATATGGCGCATACGTTGTTTAATTCCGGGTATTGTTCCTTGTCTTCGTTACAAAGCACCACGAATTTGTCCAGTTGCCTGACTTTTCGCAACATCTGGTTCATCCACACCTTTTGTAATATTCGTTTGAGCGGGTTTTGAGCGGCATCGTTAAAGTTGCGGTAGTTTTTCCGGTTTACATGAATTTCTCCGATTTTCCGGCTACCGTCTTTAATGGCGTTGATGAAATTGATCTCCCGCCGCATCATCGAGATGGTGATGTCCGGTTTCAGTTCTTTCAGGCATTGGGTGAACCTTTTTTTATATTTGCGCTGCTTTTGCAGGTAAACTAATCCTTTCTTCCAAAGGGGTAAATGCCATAAACTATCGAAATTCAGGTCTAAATGAATGACTTTAATCCGGGGTGAAAGGGCAAACCAGGGTGTTTTATCCTTGCCGTCCGTGAGAATGATGTAGACGTCATGTCCCGCCTGGTCGGCCAGGTAGTTGGCTTTCAGGGTCAGCACTCTTTCCATGCCTCCGGCAATGTATAAAGAGGGGATACAATAGGCGATTTTCTTTCCCATGTTATTTTTCTTTGGAGATATGATCGATCACTTTCTGCATTTGTGTTTTCCAGGAGAGATCCCGGATCGATTCCCTGATTTCCTGTGCAGGTATAGAATGGGTATCGAGAAAGTGCAGGATTTCCCGGATGTCGACCGGAGTGTCGTCCGGGGTGGCTTTTAAAATATAGGGCATACGGTCGAAATCTTCATCCGTTTCGGAATAAATAAAAGGAATACCCCGGGCTGCATATTCTCTGTTTTTCAATGTTTTTATTTTATCGATTCCGGAACGGTGCCTTCCGAGGCTGCCGATTGCAAAATCACTTTGGTCGAACAGGCGATCGAGCTCTTCCCCTTGCAACTGTCCGTACAGGGTCACCCGGTCTTGCAGGTTGTATTCCCGGATAAGCCGATCGAACAATTGTTGTTCGTATTGTCCCAATCCGCCCACAATGTGCAGGAAAACTTCGCGGTTTTGAGGTTGGCGGTAATACTCTCCCAGTCCCGATAAAATCCGGTCGTAAGCATGCCAGTAGTGCACTTCTGCAACGGCGAGCAGGTGTATTGGGTGGTCCGGATGGACGGCATCTTTTTTCAGAGGAATGGCATCGAAGTCGATGCCGTTTGAAATACAAATCGTTTCTTTTCCGAAGATAGCAGGTTCGTCGGTAAATGTGACAATCGCGGATAAGGCTTTTGCCATGCGTTTCCGGAATATTTTATCGATCCCTAATTCTATTTTCCAAAAAAGCGGTACATTCCTGTATTCCTGATCATAAGGATAGGTGGGAATTTCCATGACCGTTTTAATGCCTGCTTTTTGGAGTTTCCTGTAAAAACGGATTGTGAATGGATTGGCGTTGTGAAAAGACCGGATGTACACCAAGCCGATTTCATTTTCCCGGGCATATTGTAACACGGCATGATAACCGATTCTTTTCCGTAGGGGAGCCAACGGGCTTTTGCCATAGTCTTCCAGCACTTGATCGTCGATCATCCTGACCTTGTGCCCGTCTGCCTGTATTTCATAATGGCAAAAAAACACCTTATGTCCGTTTGCCTCTAATCCTTTCATCTGGTATTTTATTTTTTTGCTGATACCGCTGACAGGGGACAAGCCGTGGAAGATAAGAAAGAGTATTTTCATGTTTTGCCATTTAGAATGCTTATACAAAGTTAGGATATATTTTAGGATAATTCTGTTTATTTCGGATAAAAACAATAATTTTGCATAGAATCGGATTGTCTTGAAATACTTCTGTGATTGCAAATTACACTCTGAATAAACTAAAATTGCCAGCATGAAAATTTGTTTTTATTGTGATTCAATATTTACATTCGGCGGTGTGCAGCGGGTGCTGGCAGGCCTTGCTAAAGAGTTGTCCCGGCGGCATGAAGTGACGATCCTGACCAGGGACAATCCGTCGGATGAGGATCGTTCCATGTATGGGTTGCAGGATGCGGCGTTGAGGTTTCGTTATTTGCATTATCCGGAACTTCCTTTTTATGAGAAAATTCCTTGTAAGGCTTATAGCCTGATGTATAAGAAGGTGTTGCCACAGAACGCCCGGACAACAAGGTTATACAGTTATTCTTCGTTTTCATCCACTTACCGCAGGATTTTGATCGGGGCGTTGCAGGAGGAGGATTATGATGTGGTGGTGGGAGTGCATGTTTTTCCATCCCTGTTTTTGGCAGGTATACGGAAACATATCCGGGCAAAGGTGGTGGGGTGGATGCATAATTCTTATGAGGCTTTCTTCGGACAACCCGGCCTTTGGCTTTGGAAAGGGGAAAAGCGTTTTAAATATCAATCGCAGGCGTTGGACGAAATTGTGGTGCTGACCCGGAACGACCAGCATTTGTATCGGGAACGTTTGGGAGTGAAGACGACGGCTTTGTACAATCCTTTGACATTGGAGGTCAAAGGGCAGGGGGGAGCTGCACATAAGCGGTTTGTGGCGGTGGGGCGTATGACTCCTCTCATGAAGGGATTCGATATTTTGGTTGAAGGTTTTGCTTTGTTTGCCAAAGGGAACGATGAATGGACATTGGATATTGTGGGCGAGGGGGAGGAAGAAGGGCTGATTCGTTCACTTATCGTGAAGCATGGGTTGGAAAACCGGGTGAAGATTCATCCTTTTACAAAGAATATACAGGAACATTATGCTTCTGCCAGCGTTTATGTGTTGAGTTCCCGCTGGGAAGGTTTCGGGCTGGTGCTGATTGAGGCGATGGCACACGGGTTGCCCGTTATTGCTTCGGATGTCCCGGTGGGGAAAGAGTTATTGGGTGATAAGCCTTTCGGCTTCCTTTTCGAAAACGGGAATCCGGCGTCGCTTGCCGGGCAAATGAGTCGGGTGGTTAGCTTGGCGGAACTCGGCAGGCTGGGCCAGGAAGCGAAGGCTTATGCCGGAGAATTTGAGGTGGGGCATATCGCCCGGGAGTGGGAAAAATTGATATTAAAAAAATAAGAGTTCATGGCTTCTTTAAAAAGAGAACTTTTTTCAGGCGTGTTTTATACGGCCATTGCAAAATATTCGGGAATCCTGATCTCTTTGGTGGTGGCAGGGGTTTTGTCGCGCTTGATCGCTCCGGAGGAATTTGGGGTGATTACGGTGGCTACGGTTGTCATTTCTTTTTTCTCGGTGTTCAGCGATTTGGGAATAGCTCCCGCAGTGGTGCAGCAGCAGGATTTGACCGATGAGGATTTATCCGGGTTGTTTTCTTTTTCCTGTTGGACAGGCTTGGCCCTGGGTGGGCTTTTCTTTTTGTCTTCGTGGCTGATAGCTTCTTTTTATGAAGATCAGGCGTTGGTGCCGATCATTCAATTGCTTTCGCTGAATTTATTTTTTGCCTCGGCTAATATTATTCCCAATGCCCTGCTTTTCAAGGCGAAGAATTTTAAATTCATCGCTTGGCGGACTTTGGGGATTCAGGTGGCCGGAGGGGGGATCGCTATCGCGGTGGCTTTGCTGGGGGGAGGTATATATGCTTTAGTCGTTAATCCGATTTTATCGAGTTTGCTGTTATTTGTGGTGTCTTACCGTAAGTATCCTCAAAAGCTGAAATTTAGCTGGGGGATCGTTCCTTTGCGGAAGATTTTCCGTTTTTCCGCTTATCAGTTTTTGTTCAATATCATTTGTTTTTTTAGCCGTAATTTAGATAAATTGTTGATCGGTAAACATTTGGGAATGACACTTTTGGGATATTACGATAAGTCATACCGCCTGATGATGTTGCCTTTGCAGAATATCACTTATGTGATTACCCCCGTGATGCATCCTGTTTTTTCAGGCTTGCAGAACGATAAGCCTAAAATGATTGCCTCTTATGGAAAGATCGTTCGCTTTTTAGCCCTGATCGGGTTGCCCCTGTCGGCCACTCTTTGGTTTACGGCAAAGGAGATCACGCTGGTGATTTTTGGTGACCAGTGGTTACCTTCCGTGCCTGTATTTCAGATTTTATCGTTGTCGGTGGGGATTCAGATTATTCTTTCCACTTCCGGGGCTATTTTTCAGGCTGCCAACGATACCAAAAATTTGTTCGTTACCGGTTTGATTTCGGCTGTTCTGAACGTGACGGGGATGTGTATCGGGATTTTTTATTTCAAAACTCTGGAGGCTGTGGCGTGGGGAATTTGTATTTCTTTTACGCTTAGTTTTTTACAATCCTATTGGGTGATGTATAGGGTGACATTTAAGCAGGGCATGTTGCAGTTTTGGAAACAGTTTGTGTCCCCCGCGGCTTTGAGCGTTTTGATTGCGGGCGTATTATGGAGTGTAAGCGCATGGCTGGATTCTTCCCCCCGGTTAATCAGCTTGATTGTGAAAGGAATGATCGCTTTGACCGTGTGGGTGGTGTATATGCAAATGAGCGGAGAATACGATATTTGGGGGAAGACACGGGGCATGGTGGCTACCCTAAGGAATAAATTGAACAGGTAAGGTTATGGGAAATACAAGGTATAATCGTCAGATTGCTTTTTTACAGGTGTGGGCTATCGTGCTGGTGTGCCTGGGGCATTCGCTTTTCAATCCGTATGCCACTATATATATTCATCGCTGGATATATGCTTTCCACATGCCTTTGTTTATGTTTTTATCGGGATATTTGTTGGTGTATGCCTGTAACAGTAAGAATAAAGAGGTACGGGATACTGAATGGTTCGGGCGGGAGCAATTTATTTTGAAAAAAGCGAAGCGTTTGTTGCTGCCTTATTTTTTTATCAGCACTCTGGTTTATGTGCCCAAATGTTTACTGAGCGCCTATGCGCTTCGTCCCGTGGATCTTTCGTTCCGGGCGTATGCGAATATGTTGCTGTATCCCTGGGATAATGTGATTAAGTTTTTCTGGTTTTTACCGACTTTGTTTATTATCACGTTACTGACGGTGGGATTGGTGAAGATTTTCCGTATCGGGCGGGAGAATATGTTTGCCTATGGAATTGTTTTTGCCGTTTTGCTTCTTTTGAAAGTGGTTAATCCGTTGGAAGGGGTTGCTTTCCTGAATTTAGAGGGTGTGATCGGTTACTGGTTATTTTTCTGGAGCGGATTTATGTTCTTTTTTCTTCAGGGAAATATCGAACGCCGCTTACGCCTGGAGCGGGGCTGGGTGTGTGCCTTGTTGGGAATTGTTTTTTCGGGATTGATCTATTATTTCCCGGATGTTTCTTTTCCGCTGGCGCGGGTGTGTTATACCTTTTTAGGCATTTTACTCAGTATATCCATCAGTAAGCTATATATTCATTACCATGCCCGCTGGGCGGATCACCTTTTCGGGAGTTCGTATGCGATTTATTTATTTTCATGGTTTCCGCTGGTGGCGGTGCAATTTGTGGTCCAGCGGTTCGGGCTTTCCTGGCCATTGGGATTAGCGATAGCCTTATCGACACAGATTTATATTCCTTTTCTGTTTTATAAATTGCTTTTAAAGGTAAAGCAATGGGGAAAATGGGGGAAAGGGATCGCCACCTTACTGGGGCAGTGATTTGCAGTTCTCAGGCATGGGCTGCTTTTACCCATTCTTTTTTCTCGAAATCATATTGTTTAATGATTTTTGCCGGATTTCCGGCACAGATCGAATAGGGAGGAACCGGGCGGGTGACTATGCTCCCTGCGGCTATCACCGAGTGTTTACCTATTTCTACTCCTGCCAGTATCACGGCATTGGCTCCAATCCACACGTCGTCCCCGATGTGGATGGGGGAAGTGGACACTCCTTGCTCTGCAATGGTTTTCGTTACGTCATCAAATATGTGGTTTAAACCGGAAATCGTGACGTTTTGTGCAATGTTCGTATGGTTGCCAATGCTGACCGGGCCAATGACCGTGTTGCCTAACCCGATACGGGAGTGGTTACCGATCGTAATATCGCCTACCATGTTGTTTAAAGCCGAAAAACTTTCAACCACGGATTTTTGTCCTAAGCAAAAGCGATTGAACGGGATGAGGTCTTTACGTACGTTACGATATATGATTGCACCTTTTCCTTTTTTCAGGTAAGTAAACTGGAAAAAACGAAGCCACCTTCTGGGACGGGTTTTAACAGGATGCACCAGCAGATAAAGTAATCTTTGTTTCCACCGGGGATTCTGTTTGATTTTTTCTTTCAGTTTTGCTAACATGGCAGGTCTTGTTAAGTTTTGTCTTGTTTTAATATTCTCACGATCCGCTTTTCTGCATCTGTTTTCACCCGGAATTCCACTCGCCTTGATTTTTCTTTATCTTCCTGTCCGTTGGCATCTATAATAATCTTGCTGGACGACAGCCCATTCGCGGTGAGGTGTTTTTTCTCCCATTCGAAAAGATTTTTATTCCAATTTTGCTGCAAAATATATTCCAGAACTTTCCGGGTTCTGTTTTGCGACAGTTCCATATTGTTGAAATAGGCCTGCTGTTCCGAAGTTTTGTTATACCATTCGCTGGAGGTATGCCCTTCGATGCGTATTTCTTCGATGTCGTTCCTGTATTTATCACTGGTCAGGATGTTTAGATAGCGGGGAAAAAAATCGTTTAGTAAGGTTTTGAAATTATTTTTTAATTCCGCGCTACCTACTTCAAATAAAATTTCCGGATTTTCAAAACGGATGGAGAGGGTGGATTCATCCAACTCCGCATTCCAAATTTCCAGGTCTTTACCAAATTCTTTTTTCAGGTCTAAATATAATTCGTTTTGTAGATTTTCGTATGTGACAGCAATGGTTTGAATCCGGTTTTTCTCGATAGTGATCTTTACCATATAGGTAATCGAAACAAAAAGGAACACCATCATCAGCACCGACATCAAATCTGAAATGGATATCCATGGATTTTCTTCTTGTTTCCCGTTAAATAGTTTCATGTCCGTAAACAATCAAAGTTAAGGTTCTTCTTGCTGGCGTTTTAAGATCGCATTGTGGTCTAAAGTCAGTTTATTAATAATTGTAATCAGGGTATGGGAGAATTGTTCCATTGCACTCATTTCACGTTTTAACCTTTCTTCCATGGTGTTGAGCTGCCGTTCCAGTTGGGTTTCGGTTGTTTTCACCAAACTCCCCAGGTTGTTCATCTGGGTGGTAACGGATTCCTGTTGCCTGGTGTTCAGGGAAATCGATTTGTTCAGGAACAGGCCGATGTTTCCGGATACCTGATTTAAGGTTTCCAAAGAAGCATGTATATTACTACTAACGATTTTTATCTGCTGATTGTTTGTTTCCTGAATATCCCGCAGGCTTTTTACGGTTTGGTTGATTTCTTGTATAGACTCGTTGATTTCGTTGGAAATCTGTGAATTCCAATTTTCCATCGCTTTTTCAAGGGCGGTGGTGAAGGCGTTCACGTGGAGTTCTGCAATATGCTCGGAGAAAGAATTGAAGGAAGCGTTCAGGCGTGCCAGGTTTTCGTTTGAGTCCCGGTTGGCCTCCCGCATGCAATTCTCTATACTCGAAAGGATCGAGATGGCTGCGTTGGTTTCTGAGTCCGGTTCTTCACTTGCTTCCAGTTTGATTCCGTAGAAAGCCGGATAGAGTTTCAGCAATAGGGACGAACACATTCCGGCAATCGAGGTGAGGAAGGCTGTTTTTAGCCCTTCGAGCAGAGCCGGAAGTGCAATTTCTATCCGGGATACGTCGAATTGTAGCAAACCTATAAATATTCCGGCAAAAGTTCCGAGTATTCCCAGGGAAACAACTGTCGAAGCTAAGGTGGTGCGGCTAAACCAATGTTTTCCAATATAGGGAAACAGGAATATCAGTAAAGAACTGATAACGGTGATATAGCTGTTCATAGAATTATGAGTTAAAGTTCGTGTATATGTTTAACAACCGACGGGCTGTCTGTTCCCAGGAGAAGGCTTTTACCCGTTCCAATCCGTAGGCGATTTGTGCGTTTCGGAAAGCGGTGTCCTGTTCCAGCCGGATAAGTTGCGCGGCAATTTCTTCCGGTTTTTCGGGATTCACCAAGACGGCTCCTGTTCCTGCTACTTCCGGAATGGCCGAAGTGTTGGAACTGACCACGGGAGTTCCGCAGGCCATTGCTTCGAGTAGCGGGATTCCGAAACTTTCCCGTAAGGAAGTATAGAGGAAGACCGAAGCCCCGTTGTAGATAGCGGGCAGGTCGGCATGGGGAATGTAGCCCGGATAGCTTAACAGGGGTTTGATTTCCTGAATGTGTTGTTCTTCCAGAATCTGATCGATGACCGATTCCTGTAAATCGGCTATCAGCAAAGGCAATGGGGCAGCCGACTGTTTCACATAAAGGCTGTAGGCCTTGAGCGTTAAAGGGGTATTCTTTTTCGGATCGGTGTTTCCGAGAAAAAGAATGTATTTTTCCGCTTTCAGGTATTTTTTGGTGGTATCGTAGACCTGTTCCAGGGGTTTAAAGCGTTTGCTATACCCGTTGTGGATAGCAGTCAGCACTCCTTCCGGGAGATGTAGCGTATTTTGAATACGATTACATTCGAATTGTGATACCGTGATGATTTTTTTGCATTTTCGTAGAATGCGGGGTACAACCAGGCGGCGGTAATGCCAGCCTAAGTTTTGGTATAATGAATGATTTGTTCCCGACCGTTTTTCTAAAAAGATAATATCGTGTAGCGTCAGGATTAAAGGTATCCGGCTATATATCGGAGCGGTATTGCTGGTGCAGTGCAATACATCGGGCCTGATCTTTTTCAGGGCACGCGGTAATGCCCATTGTTCCCAAAGGGGATAGGTAGGGCATTTAATTTCCACAATGTGCATATTGCGGGAAGGGGTTAGGCAGTGGTCTGTTCCGGGAGCAACCAGAATGTAGTATTCATTTTCCTGATCGATTTTTTGTAGTTCCCGGATAGTTTCCAAAGCTACGAAATCCATTCCATGTTTGTTCGTCCTGAATATGCGTTGCGCTTCGATGGCAATTTTCATGATGTTCGGTTTTAGTTTGACGTTTGGCTACGTTCCGTGTGTACGAATTTCCGGTAAGCTCCTTTTACCCGGAATAAGTTTACCACCATCATAAAAAATAGCAGGGGAAGCTTGTAGATCGATTTCTTGAATTTTTCATCGACCAGTTTGTCCGGGATTGCCAGGCAAAGTGAAATTCCCATGATGATAAATAAAGACCACCATTTTAGCGCTAACGGCCAGTCGAGCACCTGCATCAGGCAACCCATAAAAATAATTCCTCCGAAAAGAATTAAACGGGGCGGGAGCAGCCATTGCAGTAGTTTGTCGATATAGTCGATGTTCAGTGAGACGATCGCTCCCGGCAAATCCCGGAATACCCTTGACCATTGAGCCACCTGCGAGGCTATCCAGCGGCGGCGCTGGTTATAAAATCCTTTTTCACCCTGTGTTTTTTCGTCATATACCGGAACATGGTCGAGGAATTCGATAAATATCCTCTGTTTGAGTAACAGGGCTTCCAATTCTTTGTCCTCTCCGGCAGAGGATACTTTTCTGATGTTTTCGTGAAACCACGCGTAATCGAAAGCCATGCCCGAACCGATCAGGGCAGAGGACAAACCTAAGCGCACATGTCCCCGCCGGAAAATAGAGTTGTTCACTTCTTCACTAACCCCGTCGAGAATGGCAATGTCTGTGTTCCGGTTTTTAGCCGTACGGTGTGCCTGAATAGCCTTTACTCCTGCTTCGAATGTGTTGTTGATTTCGTGCAGGAAGTTGTTTTCTACAATGTTGTCGGCGTCCAATATAATCACTCCGTCGTATTTTGAAGCATCCAGTTCGTCCATCGCGAAGTTCAGGGCTTTGGCTTTGGTGCTGTCTTTATAGGTGGCCTTTAGCAGAATAATGGGCTGTCGGCTGAGGTGTTCGTTCGTTTCTTCCTGCATGTGGTCGGAAATGACGACAATGTCGAACAATTCTTTCGGGTAGTCCTGAGAAAGGAACGAAGAAACCACTTGTTCGATAACCCGGTCTTCCTTGTAAGCGGGAAAAAGCACGGCGAAACGGCGTAGTTTCCGGGCTGCGGGATAACGGAATTTTCTTGACCCGAGGGAGGCCAAAGAAAATATTAACGGATAGGTCACCGCAAGCGCTGCCAGTATCCAGCAGATGTATTCGAACAGATATAATATTTCCCGGAAATTTGTCATGTTGTTTTGTTTTTTAATGCTAAAAAAGCAAAGCTACCTTTCAGGACTGCGAAAGCCTGCGAGTGCTTCGCTTTTGAGAGGTAGATTATTATATTTTTAGGCACTGCGATACACCATTGGTAAAGCAGGCTGAATATTAGCTGGCTTCCCCGGCGATGCCTCCAGGCATAAAGCAGGCGGTTGCGGGAGAGGTAAAATGCCTTCAGGGGACTATTTTGTCCCGTGGTCCGGCTTTCCTGGTGGAACACCGTTGCGCGTGGCTCATACCATAGTTCGTAGCCTTTGTCTGTCATTTGAGTACACCAATCCAATTCTTCATAATAAAGGAAATAAATTTCGGGCATTAATCCAACTTGTTCGATGATTTCTTTTTTTACCATCATGGCAGCCCCGTGTAAATAGGGGGTGGGTGTGGAGGAATTGTATTGTCCCCGGTCTTTTTCATCGAAACCGATCAGGTTGTTGCGCAGGGTGATGGCAGAAAGCGGAGTGTAGCCGGCAAATTGGATGTGCTGGGGACTAAAGGCGAATTTGATTTTTGGACTGACACCTCCGATTTCCGGTTTACTGTCGAGTTTTTCGCATAAAAAATGCAGAGAATCGTCTGTCACGAAAGTGTCGTTGTTCAGGAACAGTAGATATTTTCCTTTCGCTGCCTGAATCCCGATATTGTTGCCTCCCGAAAATCCCCGGTTTATTTCGCTTCGGATGCAGCGGGTTTCCGGATAGCGTAATTGCAATAGTTCCGCTTCGTTTATGGCAGAGCCATTATCCACGATGATCAGCTCATAGTTCACGGAAACGTGACGGCGAAGGGAATCCACGAGCATGCAGGTTTCCTTCAGTCCATTGTAGTTTATGGTGATAATCGATATTTCAGGCGTTTGCTCCATCCGTGGATAAATCTTTGTCGTAATATTTAGCTGCAAATATGATCCCCATCAATGTGAATATAATGATTCCATTGGGGAAAGACAGCACTTCGTTTGCATAGGAGGATACGATAAGCCCTGCAATTCCCGCTAACATGGCCAGCAATATTCCTCTTAATTCCTTATTCCGGACTTCGTAAATGGCAATGCGCGCTCCCTTATATAGAATCAGCAGGATCAGTGTGAGATAAATCACCAGTCCGACAATGCCTGTTTCCACCCATAATTGCACCAACCAGGAGTCGGTGGGGATTTGTGCGATGGTAGAGTCGGGACGGAAACGTTTGGCTTTTCCTCCCCCTAATCCCAATCCTACGCCGAAAGGCTTACCGATCATTTGATCGTAGATTTTTTGCTTGTTGTATGTTCTTACCAGGAAAGAAGCATCCTGCGCATCGAAAACAGTCCTCATACGCCGGATAAGGCGGTTGTCGTCCCCGATTTTGGTGTAGTTCAGGAATACGAATGCTCCCCCTAAGACCAGAGCTGCCAAAATAATTCCTTTTATATTCCTGCATAACAGGACATATAGGGCAAAACCAAAGAAAGGAACGGCGATGGCACTACGCGTACCTGAAATGACTAATCCATATCCGCCTGCCAGTGCTGCTGCCACGAAGAGAAGCCTTAACCATTTGTTGCGGATGTAGAAGCTGGATATTCCAAAAGTCACTAAGGATAATCCCATGCTCGATCCGAAGTTGGCGGCATCGGTAAATATGGAGAAATAGCGGATTCCGGTGTAAATTAAATGGGTGTGTGCCCCCCCTCCATAATATAGCCAGTTCAGTTCCGTGGAATCGAATCCCCGATTTCTTTGCCAGTATCCCTTTGCAGAAGCGATTAAGGTCAGAATTGCCCAAATCACCAGTAACCATTGCACTTGTTTATAGCGGGTAATCAGCACCGGAACTAAAATAGCAAAAACCAACGGAAATAAGGCTACCTGGGGAATAGATAAAAACCAGGGCTCCAGCATGGAGTTTGTATTGAATACTTCCCCTATACAGTAAATAAACCAAATTCCCCAAAAGGCTACCAACAGGTTTTTACTCCGTTCCCATTCCATGCGTCTATACATGTTTTGCATCAGGACGAAGAACAATAGCCCCAACACAAGAAAGGTCATGAGCATACCGCTTTTCATGGAGTAGTAGCGATTAATCCCCATGACCAGATAGTTCATGACAAAGAGCACGTAGAAGCTGAAAGACAATTTCTGGAATAATTGCAACACACAGATCAATGCCAAAGGTATTCCGGCAAAAATAATGGCTGGCAGGATTCCTACCCGGATAGCCAGCAGGTAGATCATGATAACCCCCGCTATTACTCCGGCATACATCCAGCCATATGACCCCTGATATTTTGTATCTTCCTGTATATTAGGCATTCTTCCTGCGATAGTCTTTTGCTGTGAGCCCTAACTGTGACAGACGGTAAAAAAGCTTTCTCAAACGGGTGTATGGTGGCATCAGGCCGTTGAAGTCCTCTGCTGTTTCCAGCCGGGTATAATTTAAAACAAAAAGCAACGGTGTTACTCCGGTCATATCTTTCAGTCTTTCATAAAGGGATTGATCGGTGGTTTGCCAGGTGCGTCTTGAATCGGTTACCAATAGATTAAGGCTCACACCGTTCATAATTTCGCGGGTGAGGGCTGCTTCCCGTAAAGAAGGATATTCCACAAGGATGACCGTGTTTTTGGACGATATTTTGTCGATATTATCTAAATCGGGTAGTTCTAAAGATTGGACGAAAGCTTTAGCGTCGGTTTCGAACTGATCGTGCCAGGATAATTTTTTAACATCCATTCCCATGGCCTGGAATTGAAGCGCCATGTTTTCCAGCGTGAAGCTTTTACCTTCGCCGGGCTCGTTGCTGATGATATTGACAATGTTATTTTTTTCCGGCTTGAAATAGGTCGAGGCAAAGTTGCATAATGCTTTAGCCGACATATCTGTGTAGATTTGGTTGAATCTCCTGTATCTGCCCCGGAAAGAACGGGTGAAAGCTCCGGCTGTCATTCCTCCGGTTACCGTTTTCACTTTGTTGCTGTCACGAAGGGTACGGTCGAGCAGTTCGATCAGCAGGAAGAAAAAGATCACAAAGATCAGAGAGGCGAGGAATATCCCGGCTGCTATTTTTTTCCCGTTGCTATCCAAAGGATAATCCGGGTAGATCGGTTCGTTCATTACCCTTAGGGTGGCAGAGGTCATTAGCAGGCTTTTTTGCCGCAGGCGTGCATTGTTCAGGGCGGTCATGATAGAAAAATATTCCTGTTCGGCGATGGATACGGCCCGTTCTTTCCGGGTCAGCGTGGAGCCGATGGGAGCATAATGCACATATTTGGCATCGAGGTCTTCTTTGTTTTTCTTCATGGCTTCCAATTCCGATTTGGATTTTTCCAAAGCGAGGTTTTGGATGAGCCATTCGTTGATGACGTTATCGTTCGAAATCCCTTCCTTGCTGTATTTTAATTCTCCGTATCGGTTGGCGATACTATCGAACTGGCTTCTCGATTCCTGTAAGCGTAGCGTCAAAGAATCTTTGAAAGACAATTGGGGTTTTTCCGAGTAGGGGGTCGGTAAAGTTAAGTGTTGGTTCAATCCGGACATTTGATCGATAGCCGAAAGAAAGTCACTATTGTTCCGGAATATTTCAGCATTCAACTGAATGCGTTTTTCGAGTTCCTGGGTTAAATGGTCGGCACTTTTATTCGTACGGTAAGAATCCCAGTAACCCAATTCGTATTCTTTATTCAATACGGCAATTTGTTTGGTTTCTTCCCCGTAATTAATGACTTTGTTTTCTACACTATACCGGGTGAGGGAATCTTCCGCTTCTTTCAGTTCGCGGGCAGCCCGGGCTAATTCCTTTTCAAAATAGGCGATCACATTGTTCGTTTCGCCAAAACGGAGCACTTCGTATTGCTTGATAAATTCCTCGTTTAAAATCTTGAGGGTTTGGTAGGCGATTCCCGGATCGTCCGTGGTGTAGGACAGTTCGAGCATATCGCTATTGCCGTCCCGCTCCACGTTGATGGTTTTCAGCGCTTTGCGATTGAAATAAGGCAAAAAGAAACGATAGATCCCATATACATAGTTTCCCGGCTCATTTTTTTCGTATGCCAGCAGGTTTTTATATGTATTCATTTCATTGATGGAATCGTTGGGCGAACTTTTGTCGATCAGGTGATGAATCGGTGCGCCGTGGGCGTAGATACCCCTATAATTGGACGCTTTAATATAAATATTGTCTGCATTCGGATCTCCATATACCATAGAACGGGCATAAAGCCGTAGGGATACATTTTTCAAGGTCTGGTCGGAAGTCACGATGTTCAATAAATTATCCATCATGCTGTTTTGCGTGGTGCTTGTTACGGTCATTCCGCTTTCCGAAAGGATATTGACCCCTGTGACCAGTCCTGTGTAAATCGTACTGTATGCCGTGTAGCTTCGCGTGGAATGCTTGATTTGATAAATAGCGATCAAGGTGATAATCAAAGGGATGAAAATCAACCAATAACGTATCCTATAAAGGAATTTTATAAAAAAGGATATATAATTCATGAGGTTATTTATTTACAATTTTAGAACCCGTAATGATTTCAAGCCGCAGGATCAGTGAAGTCAGTTTCGCCCTGGTGGATTCGTATTCCGCCAATGCTTTGGTTTGTTCGTTTTTTACAACCGACAAGTCGTAAGGAGTTGCCTTGCCATTGACGAAATTATTGACAGTGATCTTATAATTGGCATCGAAAGTGATGAGTGTTTCGGATTGCCTTTGCAGGATGGCCAGCAGGGATTGAATATCCGTATACAACTCGATAATTTCGATTTTCAGCATATTATAAACCACTTCCCGGCTGTATTCGGCCTGCTCGATGATTTTTCTCTGTCTTTTTACGGAAGTTCCCCGGCTGACCAGGTCGTTGATGGGGATGGTCAGGTTGGCTCCCACCGAATAGCTGTGTTGTGACGATCCGGTATAAGTTGTCGTTAGCTGGTCGTATCTTGATTCAAAGTCGGAGTAAGTACCCAAAATACCATAGGTATATCCGGCTCTGGCGGAGAGATAACTCAGCCATTTCCTTTTTTCAATTTTCAGGTCGTACTGGGCAGCTTCGATATTGGCATTGTTCTGCAATACCTGCGGGTTGTTGATACGCGCATCTTCCAATAAAGTCTGAAGGGGAGGAAGCTGAAATTTGGTGTATTCTTCTGTAAGCAGCTTTATCCAGTCTACCGTGTCGGAAACTGTTTGTTCCGGACGGGAATGCTCCTGTGAAAAACAGTTGCCACCTATTATACATAAGATATAGATAAGGAGATATTTATACATATTTAATGGATTAATCAATTATACATTTTCTTTTTGAATGAATGCCGTGAATGTCCGAAATATAATCTTTATATCTAAAAGAAACGAAAATTTCCGGGCATATTGTATATCCAGTTGTTTCCTTTCTTCAGCAGAAAGAATTCCTTCCGTTCCCCGCTTTTCCACCTGCCACAGTCCGGTGAGGCCGGCAGGTGCCATAAAACGTTCGATATATTCGTCGGAGGTCAGTTGCTCCGCTTCGTAAAGCGGAAGCGGACGATTCCCGACGATAGACATATCGCCTTTCAGGATATTGAACAGTTGAGGTAATTCATCGATACTGTATTTACGGATAATCCGGCCTACTTTCGTAATTCTCGGGTCGTTCTGCAATTTAATAAAATTATTTTTCTTTAGTTCATTCCGGCGTTTTAAATATTCTTCTTCTGTTAGTCTGAAATCGTCGCCCACAAATATCGTTCCCGATTGTTCCGGTGACGACGGAACGTAGTGAGAATAGACTTCGTTTTCAGAAGATTCGTCACCCTGGTATTGGTTTAGCTTTTTAAATTCACTCAGACGTCTGTCCGCATCCACATACATGGAACGGAATTTGAGAAAACCGAAAATTTTGTAATTAGATCCCACCCGTTGAGAGGTGTAGATGGCAGGCCCTTTGCTTTCCAGACGGATTGCCACAGCCGTTAAGATGAACAAGGGAGAAAGCAACAGCAGTGCCCCCACGGTAAAAAATATATCAAAGCTCCTTTTCCAGAGCGGGAGCTTAAATAAGTGCATTTCTTCCTGCTGTTCCGAATGTTTTTTCAGACGAGGTAGCAATAATAATAATTGTTGAAGGCTTTCCCGGGAAATAGACAGGTCGATGATGTCGTTGATTCCATTGGCAATATACGTGTGGCGTAATTCTTTGGAAATTTCTCCGGCGATGAGCAGCAAATATTGGTTGGATGTTTGGTGTTGCCTCAACAATTCGATACGTTTCAGGTTATCTTCAGTATTCGTTGCTTCAATAAATACGAAAATCGGTTGCTTGTGGGTATAGAAATTTTTAAAAATGTATGAACGGGCTTGTAAAGGGGTTTCCACCACTGTAATTTTCCGATTCAGCAGTCCCTCCAAATGCCCGATAGTATCTTTATTGTCTCCTAAGTAAAGAACGTGCATTAATCTCCTTATTTTTTACGTAAAATATTCCGTACTCTGATTTTCAATTCCTGAGGATTGAAGGGTTTCAGGATAAAATCATCCGCACCGTCCTCCAGAAGCTGAATCCGGTCTCCGCTATTTTCCATGCTCGACAAGACGATAACGGGAATATCATTGAATAATGAACTGGCTTTTAATTGCAGTAAAAATTCGTGTCCGTTCATTTCAGGCATATAAACGTCCGAAATAATCAGATCGGGGATGTGTCCTTCATGCATCCAGCTTAGTGCTTCGATCGGGTTGCGATGATAGAAAACATCGTAGTCTGCCGATAGGTGTATTTTTATAACTTTAGCTATTTCCGGTTTATCGTCAACAATTAAAATTGTCGTTTGTTTTTCCATAATCTGTTGGTTAAAATTTATTGAAATATAGCGGTTTTTGCGCGTGTAATAGGTTGTTTTTTTTGAGTATACAAAAATATAAAATTAAATTGTGAATTGCTTATAAAAAACACTCTTTATATTATATAAAATGTTTTAATTGATTTTGTATTTTACTGTCAATTAGTTGGTTGTGTTTTCATATGAAACAATAAAATATAAAAAAAGAGTGGAGGGGCTGTAAAAAGAACAAGAAAAGTTCTACTTTTGTCAGAAATTTTATTGTTGTTGTATAAAGTATTTTTTTCATGCAAATAAATCCTTCTGAATTTAAGTTGCTCATTGTTGATGACGTACAGTCGAATGTACTGTTGCTTAAAGCTTTGCTTGGTAAGGAGGGCTACCATATCGCCAGTGCCATGAATGGGCAGGAGGCTTTGGCCATGATTGAAAAAGAAAATCCCGATTTGATATTGTTAGATGTCATGATGCCCGGGATGGACGGTTTTGAAGTGGCTGCGACCTTGAAGTCCCAGGATGCTTATAAAGATGTGCCTATCATATTTTTGACTGCATTGGATGATACTCAGAGTATTGTGAAGGGCTTTCAGTTAGGAGCCAATGATTTTATATCGAAGCCTTTCCGGAAAGAAGAATTAATGGTCAGGATTTGCCACCAATTGTCTTTGGTGGCAGCCAAGCGTATCATTTTGCAGCAGACGGAAGAGTTGAAAAAGACGATAGCCGGAAGAGATAAGTTGTATTCCGTAATCGCCCATGACCTTCGTTCCCCAATGGCATCGATGAAAATGTTGCTGAATACGATTATGATGAGTGTGGAGCAGGAGAAGATGGATGCTGAAATATTCGATATGCTGGAAATGAGCAATAAGACTTCCGAAGAGGTTTTTGCTTTGTTGGATAATTTACTGAAATGGACTAAAAGCCAGTTGGGAAAATTGGCCGTTGTGCCCCAGATGATCGACATTGCGGAACTGACCGATGGGGTTATAGAGGTGATGCGTCCTGTTGCTGCAATAAAAAATATTACGATACGTCAGGAAGAAGGAGGGCATTATGAGGTTTCGGTGGATATAGAGATGATTAAATCCGTTATTCGGAATCTGCTTTCCAATGCCGTGAAATTTAGCCATAAAGATTCGGGAATCGATGTGACGATCGGGATTTCGGACGACAAGGTGGTGGTTTCTGTGGTCGATCACGGGAAGGGTATCAAGACGGAAGATCAGCCGAAACTGTTGCAGGAAGCCACTCATTTTACTACCTTTGGCACCAATAGTGAAGAAGGCTCTGGGCTGGGATTGCTGTTGTGCCGGGATTTTGTGAGAAAGAACGGAGGCGAACTTGGGTTCGAATCAGAAGAAAATGTAGGTTCCCGTTTTAGCTTTTCCATTCCTAAAGCCGTATAAAGTTTTAGGATTATGAATCATTTAGTTATTATGGCGGGGGGGATCGGCAGTCGGTTCTGGCCGATGAGCACCCCGGAAAAACCCAAGCAATTTATCGATGTGCTGGGGGTGGGGCGTACTTTAATACAACTTACCGTAGATCGTTTCCGTGAAATTTGCGAGATGCAAAATGTTTGGGTGGTGACTTCCGAACATTATCGTGACCTGGTGCGGGAACAATTGCCTCAATTACCGGAATCCAATATTCTTTTAGAGCCTTGTATGCGTAATACGGCTCCTTGCGTGGCCTATGTTGCCTGGAAAATCAAAAAACAGGATCCGGAGGCGAATTTGGTTATTTCCGCCGCCGATCACATTGTTATGGATGTTCCGGAGTTCGTGCGGGTAATCCGTCACGGATTGGCTTTTACCGAAAAGGAAAACCGTATTTTGACTTTGGGAATGTTGCCTACCCGCCCTGAAACCGGATATGGGTATATAAAGGTGAAAACCGAACAGGTGGCGGGAGAGGACGAAATTAAAATGGTGGAAGGTTTTAAGGAAAAACCGGATTTGCAGACAGCCCGGGAGTATCTTCAGGAGGGAGGATATTATTGGAATGCGGGTATTTTCCTTTGGAATGTGAAGACCATCGAGCGGGCTTTCCGGGAAAATCAGCCGGAAATGGCGGCATTGTTCGATGCGCTCGATCCTGTTTTCTATACGGCTTCGGAGCAAACGGAAATAAATCGTAGATTTCCGGATTGCCGTTCGATTTCTGTGGATTATGCCATTATGGAGCATGCCCGGAATATTTATGTTTTTCCTGCCGCTTTCGGCTGGTCGGACCTGGGAACCTGGGGATCGCTTTATGAACAGTTAGCAAAAGACGAAGCCGGGAATGCTGTTGTGGGGAAACAGGTATGTATGATTGAAAGTGAGGGTTGCGTGGTGCATGTTTCCGGGGATAAGAAAATGGTGTTGCAGGGGTTGAACGGGTATATCGTTGCCGAACAAGATAATGTTTTCCTGATTTGCCGCAAGGCGGACGAACAACGGATTAAAGAATTTTCCTCTAAACTGTAAGAATTACCGTTTTTTATGCTGTTTGTTTTTCTTCCGATTGAAACGGGTGGCGACGAACATATTGATGAACAGTAGAATAGAACTGAGCAGCCCGATGTATACCGGAAGGTTGGTCGAAAACGACAGGTCGTCCGGATTTAGCAGGAAAAGGAAAGAAATGATTAATACGATTGCTAAAATCAGAAAGCTGCGGATGAAGGTTATTTTCATAAAGCGGTTTAGTTTGTTTGTATTTTGAAAGTCCGATTATTGCGTAAATATAGGGATTTTCTGTGAAATAATAGGGAAAGGCGAGGTATAGCCGGAGATTTTTTAATCTCCGGTTTTTTTATCCTGAACTTTTTGTTTTTTGTTTCGTTTACCCTGAAAGACCATAAGATTTAAGGCAATGAAAATAGAAACTTTCACTTTAAGAAGTAACGACACCGGGGGGATCGCCACTTTGCGCCAGGTTCACCCGGATAGTGGCGGAAATAATATCTCACCCCAGTTATCGTGGATTAATTCCCCTCAGGATACCCGGAGTTTTGCGATTACGATGTTTGACAAAGATGCTCCGATTGACGGGGGATTCTGGCACTGGCTCATGTTCGATAGTCCGGCTAATGTCACAGAATTGCCTGCCGATGCAGGAAATCCTTTCCGGCATTTGGCCCCGGCTTCGGTGGTGCAGAGCATCAATGATTATGGCAAACATGGCTATGGAGGGCCTAATCCTCCGCACGGGCATGGCTGGCACAATTATACCATCACTCTTTATGCTTTGGATATAGAAACTTTGGAACTTCCCAAAGATACTCCTCCGGCTTTGGTTGGTTTTCATCTTTGGAAACATACGCTGGCGAAAGCATCTATTGTGTTTTATTATCGTAACTGACGGTGAAAGTTGTCCTGAAATTCGGATCGTATTGTTTCGTGTTTTGCTGTGATTTTATTTTCTTTGCAAGCGCGTAAAAAATACATTGGACATGGTGAATATTATAGATGGCTGTAATTCAGTTTGTAACCGTTTTTTAGCGGAGTTGAGAGATCAGGAAATTCATACCGACAGGATGCGTTTCCGCCGGAATTTGGAACGGGTAGGCGAAATTATGGCGTATGAGATCAGTAAAACTTTCAATTATGCTCCTCAAACGGTGCAAACGCCTATTAATCCGGCGCGGGTGATGTTGCCGACAGAGGAGGTGGTTGTGGCTTCGGTGTTGAGGGCGGGGTTACCGTATCATCAGGGATTTTTGAATTATTTCGATGCTGCCGGCAGTGCTTTTGTATCCGCCCGGCGGGTGTATGACGAAGAGCATGGGTTTGTGATCCGCTACGATTCTGTTTATACGCCCTCATTGGAGGGGAAGCAGTTACTGCTGGTGGATCCGATGCTGGCCACAGGTTCGTCGGTGGTAGTGGCTTACCGGGAGCTGCTGAAGCAGGGGGGAATCCCTGTGCATACTCATATTGCTTCGGTGATAGCCAGCCGACAGGGGGTGGCTTACACTTCCGAAGCCCTGAAAGATGAAAATATAACGATCTGGGCGGGTAGTCTGGACGAGCACCTGACTGAAAAATCGTATATCGATCCGGGGATAGGCGATGCCGGAGATCTCGCTTACGGGGAGAAAATATAAGGTGATGTTTCAACGGATGATAGTCCCGGTTGTCGTCGGAAAGGCGAGAACCGGGATTTGCTATGTTCGTCTTTGTGAGAGGCCGGAAATGAACGGAATGCGTGGATATATTTTTGAGGGGGAACGTGTATAAATCTTTGCACTTTTCGTTAAGTTTTCGTTTTTTACGTTATCTTTGCGGACAATGGAAGTGAACAGGTATTTAATAGCTGCATTATATGTCATGGCAGGTTGTGCCGTGGCTGTTCCCTTAAAGGCGCAGACGGGAGTTGAGTCTTTGACGGGGGAGAGGTGTAGGCTGGTCATAACCCATACCGTAAAGGTGGTTTCCGTTTATCTGGAAGAAGACCGCAGCCAACAGGCTTCTTGTGTGTTGCCTCCCGATTTTTTCCATTTTTCAGAAATATTTTCTATCGTTTCAGACGATACTTTTGACAGGTCGGAATGTCCTAAAATAGGTATTCTTTGTCTTACTTCTCATCGGATCCGGGCTCCCGGTCACTTTATTTAAAATCAGGTGTTGTTTGGTTTGCACCGGGCCTTCGGCTTTGTTGCAGAGATTTTGATTTTAAATGTATATCATGAGGATATAGGAATCTTCATGTGTCGAAAATAAAATAAGATTATAATGGGTTTTAATGATGTTTTAAAAAAGCTGTTCGGTAATAAATCCGACAGAGATATGAAAGTGCTGATTCCGATTGTGGGTCAGGTGAACGAAGAGTGGGAAAAAATTAAAAATATAAGTCATGATGAATTGCGCGCCGCTTCGGAAGAAATGAAGAAACAGGTGCATGAATATATTCAGGAGGAAGAGGAAGAAATAGCTGCTTTGAAGCGGAAAGTGGAGGAAGAAAGACCTTCTATTGAAGAAAGGGAGGAAATTTATTCCCAGATAGACAAGCTGGAAGAACAGATCGACAAGAAGGTCGAGGAGATTTTGACAGAACTTTTACCCCGGGCCTTTGCCGTGATGAAAGAAACGGCTCGCCGTTTCAAGGAAAACGCCGAGATAGAGGTGACTGCAAACCAGTTCGACCGCGATTTGGCCGTAGACCATGATTTTGTGGAAATAGACGGGGATAAGGCTGTTTATTTTAACACCTGGCTCGCCGGAGGAAACGAGGTGACGTGGGATATGGTGCACTATGACGTGCAGCTGATCGGTGGATCTGTGTTGCATCAGGGCAAAATAGCCGAGATGGCCACCGGAGAAGGTAAAACATTGGTAGCGACTTTGCCCGTGTTCTTAAATGCCCTTTCGGGACGGGGAGTGCACATGGTGACGGTTAATGATTATCTGGCCAAACGTGACTCGGAATGGATGGGGCCGTTATATATGTTCCACGGTCTTTCGGTGGATTGTATCGACAGGCATCAGCCTAATTCTCCCCAGCGCCGTAAAGCTTATATGGCGGATATTACTTTCGGTACGAACAATGAATTCGGTTTCGACTATCTGAGGGATAATATGGCCAATAACCCGGAGGATTTGGTGCAGCGTAAGCATAATTTTGCCATTGTCGATGAGGTCGACTCCGTGTTGATCGACGATGCCCGTACTCCGTTGATTATTTCCGGTCCTGTGCCGAAAGGTGACGACCAGATGTTCGACGAGTATAAGCCGCGTGTGGAACGTTTGGTGAAGATGCAGCGTGAATTGGTGGCTAAAATATTCAACGATGCGAAAGAGTTGCTGTCGAGCGACGATTCGAAGAAAAGGAAAGAAGGAGGAATTCTTTTGCTCCGGGCTCATAAGGGATTACCTAAATACAAGCCGTTGATTAAATTCCTGAGTGAGGAAGGAAATAAAGCGGTGTTGCTGAAAACCGAAAACGAATATATGCAGGAAAATAACCGGAGAATGCCGGAAATTACCGATCCCCTGTATTTTGTGATCGACGAGAAGCAAAATTCCATAGATTTGACCGACAAGGGACACGATACGATTACGGCAGCCGGGGAAGACCCGAAATTCTTTATTCTGCCGGACATCGGTTCTGAAATTGCCGATATTGAAAAGAGTATAGCCGATGAAAAAGAAAGGCTGGAGAAGAAAGACGAGCTGATTCAGAGTTATGCCGTGAAATCGGAACGGGTGCACACAGTGAATCAGTTGCTGAAAGCCTATACTTTGTTTGAAAAAGACATTGAATATGTGGTGTTGGACAACAAGGTGAAGATCGTTGACGAACAGACCGGACGTATCATGGAAGGACGCCGTTATTCGGACGGTTTGCATCAGGCTATTGAGGCAAAGGAAAATGTGAAGGTGGAAGCTGCCACGCAAACCTGGGCGACCATTACCTTACAGAATTATTTCCGTATGTATCACAAGCTGGCGGGTATGACCGGTACGGCTGAAACGGAAGCCGGAGAGTTCTGGGATATTTACAAACTCGATGTGGTGGTTATCCCGACTAACCGTCCCGTGGTACGTATCGATGCGAATGATTTCGTGTATAAAACTAAGCGTGAAAAATACAATGCCGTGATCGAAGAAATCGTGAAGCTGGTGGATGCCGGACGTCCGGTGCTGGTGGGTACGACTTCTGTCGAGGTTTCGGAATTGCTGAGCCGTATGTTGAAATTACGGGGAATCAAGCACAATGTGTTGAATGCCAAATTGCATCAAAAAGAGGCTGATATTGTTGCCGAAGCCGGAAAATCGAAAACAGTAACCATTGCTACCAATATGGCAGGTCGTGGTACCGACATCAAATTAAGCCAGGAGGTGAAAGATGCCGGAGGTTTGGCCATTATCGGTACGGAGCGTCATGATTCCCGCCGTGTAGACCGCCAGTTGAGAGGACGTGCCGGACGTCAGGGAGATCCGGGGTCGTCTCAGTTCTTTGTTTCTTTGGAGGACGATTTGATGCGTCTGTTCAGTTCTGAGCGTATCATCCGGGTGATGGATCGTTTGGGACATGAGGAGGGGGATGTGATTCAGCATTCCATGATTACGCGTTCTATCGAACGGGCGCAAAAGAAGGTGGAAGAAAATAACTTCGGTATTCGTAAGCGTTTGTTGGAATACGACGACGTGATGAACTCGCAGCGTACCGTGATCTATAAGCAGCGCCGCCAGGCATTGTTGGGTGAGCGTATCGGGGTGGCCGTTGCCAATAACACTTATGATGTTTGCGAATCTATCGTTGAAGAATACCAGCCGGAAAATGACCTGGAGGGATTCAGAATGGAAGTGCTGCGGGTGTTGTCGGTGGATTTCGAAGTTTCGCCCGAAGAGTTCCAGAGATCAAAAACAGACGATCTGACGGAAGAACTTTATAAATATGTGCGTGAGGCTTATAACCGGAAAGTTGAACATATAGCGCAACAGGCATTTCCCGTTATTAAGAATGTGTTCGAAAACCGGGGAGATGTATTTAAAAACATCGTAGTGCCGTTTACAGACGGGCAAAAGATGTATAATGTCATCACCAATCTGGAAAAAGCCTATAAGAGCAATGGGGAAGACCTGATGCGTTCGTTTGAGAAGGCCGTGATTTTGGCACATATCGATGAAGCATGGCAGGAACATTTGCGTGAAATGGACGATTTGAAACAGTCTGTTCAGAATGCCGCTTACGAGCAGAAAGATCCCTTGTTGATCTACAAATTCGAATCGTATAATTTGTTTAAGGCGATGGTGGAAAAGATCAATAAAGGTATGGTTTCTACTTTGATGAAAGGGCAGATCCCGATGCAGGAGCCTGAACATGTGCGTGAGGCCGAACAACGCCGCACCGATTTAAGCCGGATGCGGGAAAGCCGTTCGGAACAGGTGGCAGCTCCCGGACAGCAGGCACAACCTCATAAAGAACCGGTGAAAGTGGGACCGAAAGTTGGGCGAAACGAGCTTTGTCCCTGCGGTAGCGGTTTGAAATACAAGAACTGTCACGGTAAAAACGAATAAATAAACAGATAGGCAAAGAACGGTGGGGGGAGTAACTTCCACCGTTATTTGTCGGAATCAATTTTAATTGTAAAATTTATAGCTATGTTGCTTTTTATTAACTGGGATGTCAGTCCTGTGCTTTTCGACTTTGGAATTACCATTCGCTATTACAGCCTGCTTTTTGCTTTGGCGTTTATTTTCGGATATGTGGTGGAGAAAAAAATGTTCAAATCGGAGGGTTTGTCTATTGAATGGCTGGATAAACTGTGGCTTTATGTGGCCGTTGCCACGATTATCGGGGCACGTTTGGGACATTGCCTGTTTTACGACTGGGATTATTACAGCCAGTATCCGCTGGAAATTATTTTGCCTGTGCGTTTTAGTCCTCATTTTGAGTTCACCGGTTATCAGGGATTGGCAAGTCACGGAGCAGCTATCGGTATTATTGTCGGGTTGTGGTATTATTCGAAGAAAATAAGTAAAAAGTCGATCTTTTGGATACTCGACCGTGCCGTAGTGCCCATTGCCCTCGCCGGATTCTTTATCCGTATGGGAAACCTGATGAATTCGGAAATCATTGGATTGCCCACAACCATGCCCTGGGGATTCCGGTTTATAAATGCTACCGGTATTTCCGATCCGGAAACGCCCCGTCATCCGGCTCAGTTGTATGAGGCTATTTGTTACCTGATCAGTTTCTTTGTGTTGATGTATCTTTATTGGCGCACGAACGTAAAACAGAAGCAGGGTTTTATTTTCGGGGCATTCCTGATTTTGATTTTTGTTGCACGTTTTGTTATCGAATTTGTGAAAGAAAACCAGGAACCCTGGGAAAATGGAATGACCCTGAATATGGGACAATGGTTGAGTGTTCCGTTTATTCTGGCAGGTATATTTATGCTGTGGTATAGTGGGAAACATTTGGATAAAACTCCCGTTCGCCCTGTGGAGCAAGGAAAGAAGAAAGTGAAAAAGTAAAAAGTGATATAGGATATGTACGAGAAGAAATTCATGGAAGAAGCCATTCGGCTGGCTGTGGAAAATGCGAAGAACGGAACCGGAGGCCCTTTCGGGGCTGTGGTGGTGAAGGATGGAAAAGTGATTGCCGCCTGCGGTAATTCGGTGACACCGGATAACGACCCGACTGCTCATGCGGAGGTAAACGCTATCCGGGAGGCTTGCCGTAAATTAGGTACTTTCCAGCTGGAAGGCTGTGAAGTGTATGCCAGTTGTGAGCCTTGCCCGATGTGCCTGGGAGCGATTTATTGGGCCCGTCCCGCTAAGGTGTATTACGCTTCGACGAAGGAAGACGCTGCACTTGCCGGTTTTGACGATTCGTTCATTTATAAGGAGATTGCTTTGCCCGAGGCCGGGCGTTCTATTCCTTTTTTGAATGAGAAGGAGGCTGACGCGGGAACGGAATTCCGTTTGTGGAAAGAGAATGAAGGAAATGTGGAGTATTGATCGGTGAGGCACAGATATAGGGGCAGTTACGTTAAAAGATGTAGCTGCCTTTTTTATTTTTCCGGAAATACCTACTTTTGCCCGTATGCAGGTATTGCCTGATAGGTTTCTAAATAAAATCCAGATTACAGATGTTTCACCGGAAGAATTTGATATTTATAGGATTGTCGTTGCTGCTGGTCTTTGCGGGGGCTGTTTGGTTGGTGGGGATACAGATCGACAAGGCTGCCGGGCGGATGCATCGTGCAATGGTGCAAGAGGTGGGGGAATACCGTTCCGAGCTGATCCGGCAGGATTTTAGGCGGACGGAGGAGTTGCGTGAAAATGTACAGGGATTTCTGGAGAAAAAAGGGTATGATAAGGAAAACCTGACAGAGTTGCTGGAGGGATTGGTGAAGATGGATAATAAAATCACCAGAGCCTGGTTTGTCGCAGGCGGGGATTATGTTGTTTGCACCCGGGAAGGAGGAGCGCAGCAGGGGATGATCTGGACCGATACCGCCCTGAACAGGGAAGGAAGCGGATTATATAAAGATTATCGGGGAGAATATTGGAGTTTGCGTGGGTATTGCCGGGGAGTGACTTACGGGTTCGATATTAACCTATCCGATCTGCATGCTTATTTTGCGGTGGTGGTTCCTGCTAAGCGGAATTATATATATATATTGAACGAGGCTGGAATTTACATCACTTATCCGGATGAAAAACAGGTGGGGAAGCAGTTGACCGATTCCCGGGAATCAGAACGGTTGAAAGCTGTTATCCGTGATGATAAAACGTTACAAATGACGGGTTTTTCCAGCTACCTGTTGTTGCCTGTGGATAAAGTGTATTATCCGATCCGGGTGGGAACGGAAAAGTGGGTTGTGGTGGTGAATGTGCTGCAATTGGACAACCAGGAGGCAATGGAACATTTTCATCGTTACGCTTTATGGATTGTTGTGGTTACGGTGCTTATTTTTAGCGTGTTGTTGGGTGTCTCCCAATATAAGTGGCGAAAAGAGTACGACCTGAGGCGGAAAATAGAGCAGGAAGCCTTGCAATTGAACTTACAACAGTTGAAAAACCAGTTGAATCCCCATTTCTTATTTAATTCGCTCAACTCCCTCAGCGCCCTGATTACCACCGATCCCGCACTGGCGGAAGAGTTTGTGCTGAAACTGTCGAAGGTTTACCGCTATGTGCTTGAAAAGAGGAACGAAACTTTGGCATCGGTGAAAGAAGAGCTGGATTTTACCCGCCATTATTATTTTTTGCAAAAAATCCGTTTTGGAAAACAGCTATTGCTGGATATTGAGAAGGATGTGAAGCAGGCCGATGGAATGATTCCGGCAATGAGTTTACAGCTATTGCTTGAAAATGCCATAAAACATAATGAGATTACTCGCCTGCATCCGTTACATATCCGGATATTCCTGTCCGGAGACGAGCTGGTGGTGGAAAATTCCTATCATCCCCGTTCGGGGGAATCCAAAGATTCTATGGGGATCGGACTGGAGAATATTCAAAAAATTTATGCGTATTATTCCCAACAGGAAAGGTTTTATTATGCTGTTGAAAACAATCTGTTTATCTGTAAATTACCTGTGTTAAAAGGCTGATATTCTTTTCTTTTTCCTCTGATATTTTTTCATTCTGTATATTGTCCGGTTCACTCCTTTTTCCGGGCGGTTCATTCCTGTTTAGTTTAGCGTTTGATGATTTTCTACTATTATTGTAAAATGCATAATTATCGGTGGAGAATGAATAACTACCCGCAAATAGCATAACAGGTCAGTGAATTACTCTCCATTGAATGAATAAGAATAATATAACCTTAAATAGATTGATTTGAAATGATGAAAATCAGAACTTTTATTATGGCAGTTGCACTTGTCGGTGTGTTTGTTGGTTGCGCAACGGATACTTACGCCTGGGGAAAACGAAAGAAAAAAGAGGTAAAAGCCGACACTGTTGCTGCGAAGAAGAGCCGTTATGATGAATTGACACAAAAAGCAAAAACCCGCGAGGGAATGTTTAAAATTCATCAGGTGGAAAAGGACTGGTATTTTGAGATCAGCGACTCGTTGCTGGGAAGAGATTTCCTCATTGTAAATAAAGTATCGGGCGTTCCTTACGAATTGAACGATGCCGGATTAAATAAAGGGATGGCGTATGAAGACCGGATTATTCGGTTTTACAAAGATACGGCCGAAAATAAAGTATGGGTCACGACTTACAATCCGAAAATCACCTCTCCGGAAGGGGATGCGATTACCCGTTCCGTGAAAGATAATTACCGGGAATCGGTGATTGAGCAATTTCCGATCGAGGCATTGAACGGCGATTCTACCGCTGTTGTGATTAAAGTGAATAAAGTTTTCGACGGTAGCGAGAAAAGTTTCAACGATCTTTACAATAGCATTTCGTTGGGGGCTTCGGTGAAAAAAGAACTGTCGAAAATCAACGGCATGAAAGTGTTTCCGGAAAATATCGTGGTGAAATCCTTGCTGACGACCCGGGTGACGGAAGGGAATGAGTCCCTGCCCCTGACGGTGGAAGCTACTACGAATATCGTATTATTGCCGGAGCAACCGATGCGTCCGCGTTTTGCCGATCCGCGTGTGGGATTTTTCTCTACTCCGCATATCTATTTTAATGATAAGCAACAGGCGGTGGAAGAAAGGGAATTGGTGCATCGTTGGCGTTTGGAACCTAAGCCTGAGGAGGTAGAGAAATATAAACGCGGAGAATTGGTTGAGCCTGTGAAACCTATTGTGTTTTACATCGATCCGGCAACTCCGGCTCAATGGCGCGAGGAGATCAAGGCTGGTGTTTTCGATTGGCAGGTGGCGTTCGAGGCTGCCGGATTTAAGAATGCCGTGATTGCCAAAGACGCCCCGGAGGATGATCCTGATTTCGATATTGACGATGTGCGCTATTCGGTAATAACCTATGCCGCTTCCCAGCGTGCCAACGCTATGGGCCCGTCGGTGGTCGATCCGCGTTCGGGCGAGATTATCGAGGCCGATGTGGTGTGGTGGCATAATGTGATGACTTTGCTGCACACCTGGATGCGGGTGCAGACCGCTCCGGTCGATGCCCGTGCCCGTGCCAATCGGTTTAGCGATGAATATATGGCCAGTGCGATTCGTTTTGTTTCTTCCCATGAGGTGGGACATACTTTCGGATTAAAACACAATATGGGGGCTTCTTCTTCATTTCCGGTGGATTCTTTACGTTCTAAGGAGTTTACCGCTAAAATGGGAGGGACGGCAAGTTCGATTATGGATTATGCCCGCTTCAATTATGTGGCACAACCGGAAGATGGGGTGGAACATATTACACCTGTTATCGGGGTATACGATAAATATGCGATCAATTGGGCTTACCGCTGGCTGGATGTGAAGGACGCCCGTGAGGAACTGCCGGTGCTGAATCAGTGGATTTTGGAACATGCCGATGATAAAATGTATTGGTATGGCGAACAGCAAGACCCCAAAGATCCGGTGGATCCCCGTTCGCTTGACGAAGACCTGGGCGACGATGTGATTCGGGCCAACCGCTACGGCATCAAGAACCTGAAAAGAAGCGTACCTCATATCGTGGAGTGGACGGAAGAGGAAGGGACAGGATATTTCGAGGCCGGAAAGTTGTTGATGGCGGTGATAAACCAATGGCAGTTATATGCCGGGCATGTTATGGCAAATGTGGGAGGTTTTTATATTAACAATCCCGTGAAGGGACAGGATATTGATCGTTATACCCCCGTGGAGAAGGCAAGGCAGAAAGAAGCCGTGAAATATCTTGTGGAGGAGGTGTTCACCGTGCCGGAATGGTTGTTTGAAGCCGATGTGTGGAAAAAAAGCTATCCGGTGAGAAAATCTCCCAATGGTGAGGTGGAATATTCCCCGTATAGCACAGCCCGCGAATTGCAGTATGCCGTGTTTTATGATTTGATGAAAGACGATCGGTTGATGCGGATGTACGAGGCTGAAGCGATGAAAGGCAGGGCGCAGGTATACACTCCTGAGGCGATGTTCGAGGATTTGCACAAGGCTGTTTTTAAAAGTTCCATACAGGGGAAGAGCTTATCTTTGCATGAGCGGATGACCCAGAAAAATTATATAGATGCAATTATCGTCAGTTCCAACAAAGCGGTGGAAAAAACCACTAAAAAAGCTTTGAGGCACGAGGCTTGCTGCCAGTTTGCCGCCCGCGAGGCCATGTTCGTGATGAAGCCACAGGAGGACGTGCAAATCAGGAATCTGCATTTTTCGTCTATGGGCAGGGTGTCTGAAGCTGTTTCCGTGAAGCGCGGCGCGTTATTGAAAGTTTTGAAACTGGCGGAAAGTAGCCGGAATACCGGGACGATCGAAACCCGGCAACATTATGAGGATTTGATTGTCCGGATCAAAGAAGCTTTGAATATGAAATAAGAACACTAACAATTACACATAAATAAATTTACTACATGAGAAAACTGTTTTTTTTGTTCGTCCTGGGGTTGCCGCTGTTAGCTGCGGCGCAGGAAACCCGTAAGATTACGGGGCAGGTATTGGATTTGTCGTCCGGACAATCTTTACCGGGAGCAACTGTTTTTATCGATCCGAATGCACCTGAGGCTGCTTCATATACCCCGGCGGGAACGGTGACCGACGTAAACGGAAAATTCGAGTTTACGTTGCCTGTGACTGTGAAATCGGTGGTGGTTAGTTTTATTGGCTATGAGGTGTTTCCTTTGAATATTACAGGTAAAGATCATTTTGTCGTTCGCCTGAAAGAAGAATCGAAACAATTGGAGGAGGCTGTTGTAACCGGTTACCAGAAAATTGAAAAACGAAAAGTGACCTCTGCTATCACAACGGTGAAAGCGGAAGATATTAAGAGCATCGGTGTAGCGAGCATAGATCAGATGCTGGAAGGAAAGGTGGCCGGATTGATGGCTACTCCTACCAACGGGGCTCCGGGTGCTCCTGCTAAGATGCGGGTGCGCAGCACGGTGTCGCTCACCGGGAGTACCGATCCGTTGTGGGTGCTCGACGGAATGATTCTGGAAGGGAATGACATTCCTAAAGATTTCGGAAATAAGGATAATATCGACAATTTGTATAATACTTCCATTGCGGGAGTGAATCCTGCGGACATCGAGGATATTACGGTACTGAAGGATGCTGCCGCTACTGCCATTTACGGAGCGAGGGCTGCAAACGGGGTGATCGTGGTGACAACCAAAAAGGGAAGTAAAGGGAAAATGCGTGTCAATGCTTCGGCTTCTACTTTCATTACGACAAAACCTAATTTGGATAAGCTGAATTTGATGAATGCTTCCGAAAAGGTGGATTTCGAATTGGGACTGGCTGCCCGTGAAGACCTGACCTATCGGGAAGAATGGGGAGGTGTGTCGCGTTTGCTGAAACAATACGATCAATGGGACGCTTTCCGCCAGGGGGGATTCAATGCGATTTCCGCCGAAGCACAGGCCGGAATTAACGGGTTGAGAAATTCAGGGACGAATTGGGGGGACGAGGTGTATCAAAATGCCGTAAACCAGCAGTATAACCTGAGTTTAAGCGGAGGAAGCGATCAGGCCACTTATTATTTGTCTACCGGGTATTTTAAAGAAAAAGGAACGACTATCGGTACAGGGTTCGACCGTTTGAATGTAACCCTGAAAACGGATGTGAACCTGCTCGATAATTTAAAACTGTCTGCTTCTATGTTTTTGGCAAGCAGTAATCGGGCAAGCTATATGACGGATGCAGATGCTTTTGTCAATCCTTCGCGTTATACCCGTAGGGTGAATCCTTATCTGAGCGCGTTGGACGAAAACGGAGATTATATTTATGATCCCGATATTGTAGAGAATTCCGATAAGCGGTTGGATTTTAATATGCTTGAAGAACGGGCAAATACCGACTACACGTTGAAGAATCTTTCTTTGAAGCCTATGGTGACCCTGAATTATAAACCGGTGAGCTGGTTAAATTTATCTACCCAGTTTTCTATGCAGATCGATAAGGACCGCACGGAGAAAATGGCGGCAAAAAATTCTTATTATGTCAGAAAATACCGGGAGAAAGCCATGCATAACGGGAAAGATTATTTGCCCGATGGAGGCGTGATTCAGAATTGGGATAAAGATATGTCGCAATATCATTGGAAATTGCAGGGAGAATTCAATCGGACGTTTGCCAGCGTTCACGAAGTGAATGTGATGGCAGGGGTTGAGATGAGGGGAAATAAATCGAAGGAAATCCATACGAAAGGTTTTGGTTTCGATCCGAAGTCTTTAACCACAAAGCCTCTGGAATTTCCGGAGAACAGTACCAAATGGAACGAGGAGTCTTTCCGGCAATATCGCCAGTCGTTCGATGAAAACCGTTATCTTTCGTACTATATGACGGCTTCTTATATGTATAATAACCGATACACGGTGTTTGGAAGTTTGCGTTATGACGGCTCTAACCTTTTCGGGGTAGACCGGAAATATAAATATTTGCCTTTGTGGTCGCTGTCTGCCGCCTGGAATATCAATCGGGAGAGTTTTATGGAGGATGCCCATTGGCTTTCGAATTTGAAGTTGAGAGCGTCTTATGGCTTGCAGGGAAATGTGGATAAAAATACTTCGCCTATGATTGTGGGAAATTGGGGAAATTCTTCTATCCTGCCGGGAGCGAATGAGCCGAATATCGGTGTGACCTATCCGCCGAATCCCTATTTGCGCTGGGAAAAAACTTCTAACTGGAATGTGGGGGTTGATTTCGGCGTGTTGAGAAACCGTATTACGATGAGTGTGGACGGGTATTACCGGGTGAGCGACGATTTGATCGGAACACGCTTTATTCCGGGAGAGAACGGTTTCGACTATTCTACGATGAACTGGGCCAAGGTTACGAATAAGGGGGTGGAATTGGCATTGTCCACCACGAATATCCGCACGAAGGATTTCCGCTGGACGACCGATTTCAATATTGCGCACAATACGAGCCTTGTAAACCGGATTAATACCCGGGACAATTCTTACACTCCTTCTCTGAAAGGGCATCCGATCGGAGCGCAGTTTGCTTTGAAAACTGCCGGAGTGGACAGCCGGGGATTGCCTATGTTTTGGAAAGGCAGCGACAAGGTGACGATGGAGGAGTTTTTCCAGTTAGGGCCGGGAAGTGGTTTTGAAGAGATGAGTTTTCTGAATGTGAGCGATTACCGGGATTTATATACTTATGTGGGCGATAGCGAGCCGAAATTTACCGGAGGTTTTATCAACCGTTTTTATTATAAGAATTTTGACCTGACCATTGCCACCAGTTTCAATATCGGACAGACGATGAAGGAAACTCCGTTTTATACTCCGACCCAGGTTTCTCCGGGAGAGAATTATAGCACCCGGATGAGTGAGGTTTGGTCGTCGGCTAACACTGAAGGTAAATATCCGGGACTGCTGGGAAGAAATACGCTGGAAACGAATTATGCGTATCTGTGGTATTCGAGCCTCGACCCGAATAATTCTTTTAAGGATTACGATATTTGGTACAAAAAGATTAATTATTTGCGGGTGAACAGCATTCGTTTGGGATATACCCTTCCCTCCAAAGTGGCGCAGAAAATCTATATGACGCATGCCAGAGTGAGCGTGGAAGCCCGGAATCCGTTTGTGCTGGGATCAAGCTATAAAGGTTATTTCGATCCTGAATCCTATGGGAATATTTATTCCCAGCCGCTGCCGAAAACATTCTCATGCGGATTGGAATTGGCTTTTTAATACCTGAAAGTGGTTGTTTATTGTACGATTAAAAATGAAACGAATGAAAAAAATATATACGATAGTATTGGCTCTGGCCTTGTTCAGTTCCTGTAATTATCTGGACGTGACTCCAACCGGAAAGGTTATTCCCGAAACGGTGACCGATTTCCGGGCGATGATGGTTTCAGCTTATAACAAAGTTCCCCCTTATAAGAGAATGCTGACAATCCGTGCGGATGAGGTGGTTCCGTTTATGTATGGTTATTTTTTCAATAACTATGTGGATTTGGCGTTGTGGGAGGATGTGAATCCCGATCCAACCACTCCCAGCTATCACTGGACGGAGATTTATAATGTGATTTTTTATGCAAACAGTGTGATCGATGAGGTGATGGGAGCGGAAATCGATACCCATACCGATAGCCGGGAACAATTGAAAGGTGAGGCTTTGTTGTTGCGCGCATTGATGCATTTCGACCTGTTGAATCTGTATGCCAAATATTACGACCCTGCTACGGCGGCGACCGACCGTGGGATTCCGCTTGCCTTAAGGGTGGATATAGACCAGGAATATAAACCGGCTACGGTGGAGCAGGTCTATGCCCAGGTGCTTGCCGATATTGAGGAAGGAATGGGGCTGTTGGAAGTGGAGGAGCAACCTGCAACCACCCGTTACCGGTTTTCGTTGAAAGCGGCCAAAGCTTTCAAAGTTAAAGTTTTGCTTTATCAGGAAAAATGGGCGGAATCGCTGGAGATCGCGGAAGATTTGTTGGCATCTTGTCCGTTGACGGATATGAACGGGAATACAAGTGTGCCGCCTTATGAAAATACGTCGGTGGAAGCTATTCTGTTTTTGGATGGAGTGGGAGTATTCGATATTGCTGCCGATATGGCGATGAATAGTAGCTTTATGTCGTTGTATAATACAGGAAGGGCTGCCGACGACAGTTATCTGGACCGTCGTGTCGGGATGTATTTCGAGGAAAGCTGGACCGGAGATATGGTTTCGAAGAAATATGGGAATAGTAAGGCAGAAAGAGCCACCCTGCGTTCTGCCGATGTGTGGTTGATGGCTGCGGAGGCGGCTGCCCACGATGCCGGAAAGCTGGGAACGGCGAAAAGCTACCTGAAACAATTGTTGGAAAAACGACTGGCTCCGGAATATTATACTGAACGGGCTTTGGCTATCGACGGGATGAATCAGGAGCAGTTGCTGGCTGAAATACAGAATGAGCGCGGACGTGAACTGGCCTTGGAAGGTCAACGCTGGTTTGATTTGCGGCGTACTACCCGTCCGAAAATCGAGAAAAGTTTTATGGATATGAACTTTGAGGAACATCGTGCAGTGCTGGAAAAAGACGATTCGCGTTACGTGATTCGTTTTCCGAAGGAGGCGATAGCCAATAATCCGAATTTGGCTAATTGACCTCATGGTTTAATGTGTGTGATAAATCTGAAACGGCAGGATTCATTCCTGCCGTTTTTTTCATACCTTAGCAACGATGAAACAAACCTTTGTTAAGGCAGATTATGAATGCTATTATTATAGAGGATGAGCCGTTGGCGGTATTGGTCTTGGAAAAAATGCTAAGGAAGATCGCGCCGGAAGTGACTGTTCAGGCACGCCTGGATTCTGTGGGCGAGAGTGTGGAATGGTTGCGGCATAACCGGACAGAATTGATTTTCAGCGATATTCATCTGGGAGACGGACAAAGTTTTGAGATATTCGACCAGGTGGAGGTAAAAGTTCCGGTGATTTTTATTACGGCCTATGATGAATATGCGATCCAGGCTTTTAAAAAACAGGGGATCGATTATATCTTAAAGCCTTTCGAGGAAGAGGATATTCGCCGGGCTTTGGATAAGGTGGAGGCTTTCCGGGGACAGCAGGAACAAACTGCCGGAATACCGGATGTGTACCAGGAACGCTTTTTAGTGCAGATCGGAACGAAGATCAGGTCGGTGGCTGTGGAAGATGTGGCTTATTTTATGGCCGACGGAAAATATTTAATGTTGTTTACTTTTGAGGGAGCCAGTTATATTGTAGACCAGACTATGGCAGGGATAGAAGAACGTTTGAATCCCCGCCTTTTTTTTCGTATTAACCGGAAATTTATCATTAGCTTCCAGGCAATCAGGGAAATGGCAAGGTATTCCAACAGCCGTATCAAAGTGATGCTTTCCCCTGAACCTCCCGAAAATATCGAGGCCATTGTCAGTGCGGAACGCATCCGGGAATTTAAAGAATGGCTGAACCGTTAAAGAGGGAGAGGATTTTATATAAAAGTAGATTGTTATATAAAAAATTGTATCTTTGACAGCAGGCTGTGGGTCTATCGTGTCAATCAAAGAACATAACGTTTTGTTTTTTAGTTGTTTGTCGTGACCGTTCACAGGGAGCGAAGAGGTGTTTTTCCTGATTTATAACGTTTGTGTTACAGGTGGAAACGGGTAAAATATCAGGAATATAGGAGGAGTGGGGAACTATTTAAATGAATATTATATATTTTTAA
>OBYR01000089.1_pt1 | contig 107576 bp, 87 predicted proteins | sample 1495491 | NCBI WGS metagenome assembly OBYR01 (sample SAMEA2580206, study PRJEB22360) | human gut metagenome | biome: human gut; feature: human-associated habitat; material: faeces | place: Denmark | collected 2008/2010 | reverse complement strand
ATAAATCCACGTATTTCGCGTATGATCTCTGCCACCCCCCCCCCCGCCGTTTTCAGTCGATGGTCTATTTCCCGATGCCTGATGAAGAAGCCCGGCAAGAGTTGTGGCATAAGATGATGCCTCCGGTGTGGTTGGGGGAAAACGGGGACGAGGTGATGCGTCTGGCCGTTGCGGCAGAATTGTCGGGAGGGTCTATTGCCAATGTGGTGCGGCGCTGTGCTTTGCAAATGCTGGTGAATAACGAACAAAGATTGACAGCCGGGATTTTTAAAGCGGCTCTACAAAAAGAGTTATACAAAGAAGGAAAGCTTTGCTGACCCCTGCCGGAATAAAGATGTTTATCGGTGATGAAATACCGGAAAACCGGGCGGGACAGATGGGGAGGTGTTGGGGATTGGGTGAAAGCCGGAACAGCAGCCGGAAAGAATGAAAAGAGGGAAAGAAAAGGAAGCGGGGGGGTAACTGAAATGGTGTTTTATCTAAAAAGACAGGAGGGTGAATTGATGAGAAAATCAGGTTTAATTTCAGGAATGAGGGTAAAGAAGCAATGGCTTTTTATGGCATTAATGATGATGCCAATCCTGATGGTACAGGGGCGTACATTTCAGGAAGGGTTCGATGAGTTCCGCCCTTACGGTTACCAGCGAATGTGGCGTTGGGAACAGTTGCGTAGCGTTTATTGTAACGGGCGGGAGTTCCGGGATTCATTGTTTCAGGCATTGAATATGCGGAAAAGTTCTTATTTAATTTGTCCCTGGTGGCTGGAAGATTTGTATTGTGATCCCTCGGTGGCGGCAGTTTGCCGGGGTGGGTTCGGATATGTGGGATACGTGCTCGATCCTTTGACGGGAACACCTGAATTAACGAATGAATGGAACAACAATACCCGGGATTGTATCCTGAATGATTCCATCTACCGGAATATTCCTTATGACCTGGTGGTATATTGCCGCACCGGGGAGGCTTTTGACCGTTTCCTGCTATCGGAAAAAGCGCGGCTGAATTTTTTGAAACAAGTATTTGAATGGCCTGACGGATTGATTAATAAGAAACATCTGGACAGGAAACCGAGGGGCATCAACCTTTTTCTGCCCGATTCTTCTTTCCGGGAAAAAAGAGCTTTTACGCAATTCATGAAGTCGATAAGTATGGTTATCGATTCGCTTTGTATCGGCGGGGGGGGTCCGTATGCCGGCAGGCGCTGTTAATCGGCGAGTATCCGTATGCCGGAAGCCGTTGTATGCTGTATATTACTTTGCCGACCCAGGGAGTGAAAGAAATGAATTTTCTTTCCGGTATCACGAAATTTGTGGATAATATATATTTTACCGATTACAATGAATATGGCGTGGCGGTGGCTACGGCAGGCACGCTTTCCACACGTAATGATCCGACTCAATTAGTGGTGAAGCTGTTTAATGAATTTTATTTATTCGATTTAGATAACAAGAGCCGGACAGGAGAAGTGTGTTGCCATGATATTGCAGCGCTGGCTCAGGCCGATTATGATATATTTCAGTGGAAAAAATATTTTTACCTGGATGTCATCCTGGGGATTGCACTTTTGGCTTTGGTGATCTTTTATAACCTGCATAGCCCTTTTTATATTTTGGTGGACCGTAATCGCTGGCTGATCGCTCCTGTTATGATTACTTTGGTTACAGAAATTATTATTATTTTTCTTTATATGTTGGAAGCTATATCTAAAGATGTCCTGTTGTTTGATATGAAAGGAACGGGACACTATTGGTTGTTGGCGCTTCCGTTACTTTTCATTTTGATCAATGTCCTTTTACGTTTGGTGAACCAGAGAAAAATCATTCCCTGAATGGTTTGTCGGGGTGGAAAAGCACATCATTTCATTACGCCTGCCGGAAGAAAACATTTGGCGAATAGCAAAGGTTTGCCGATATTTGAATATCTTTGTTTCGCTTTAGGGCAGGATAGGCTTTTCATTCTAATCGTTTAGGAACATGAATTTTTTTTCCATTATTATACCTCTTTATAATCGTCCGGCAGAGATCAGAGAACTATTGGACAGTTTGACCCAGCAAACGTATAAACACTTTGAGGTGGTGGTTGTGGAGGACGGATCGACGGAAAAAAGTGAGGAAATCGTTGCTTCGTTCCGTGATCGTTTGGAAGCTAAATATTTTTTTAAGGAAAATAGCGGTCCCGGATTGAGCCGGAATTATGGAGCCGCGAGGGCTTCCGGCGATTATTTTATTTTTCTGGATTCCGACTGTATTGTGCCTGCAACTTATTTACAGGAGATTGAAGATGAACTTGCCGAACATCCCGTGGATGCGTTCGGGGGTCCGGACCGTGCTCACGAATCGTTCACCGATCTTCAAAAAGCGATTAATTATTCGATGACCTCTATCCTGACTACGGGAGGGATTCGGGGAAAGAAAAAATCGATGGAGAAATTTCATCCCCGGAGTTTCAATATGGGTTTTTCCCGCCGGGTATTCGAGGTGACGGGAGGTTTTTCCGGAATGCGTTTCGGGGAGGATATAGATATGAGTATCCGGATTATGGAAGCCGGATTTCAAACCCGTTTGTTTCCTGCTGCTTATGTATACCATAAACGGCGCACTTCCTGGAAAAAGTTTTTTAAACAAATCTACAATTCGGGAATAGCTCGCATAAACCTTTATCTATTGCATCCTGCTTCCCTGAAAGTGGTGCATTTATTGCCTGCCTGCTTTGTCGGCGGGGTATTGGTGCTCGTGATCGGAGCCTTTTGGATTTCAGTGTGGGCGCTTTTGCCGCTTTTGCTTTGGGTTTGCCTGATCTTTATCGATTCCCTGATAGAAAATAAAAATATTGTCGTTGCCCTTTATTCCATTTGTGCCAGTTTTATACAATTGTTTGCTTATGGGATAGGTTTTATCCATGCTTTTTTTAAGCGAATTGTTTTGCGAAAGGGAGAGTTCAATGTTTTTGTAAAGAATTTTTACAAGTAAGTATATTGTTCTTTGCAAATGGGCGGGAAGGAGTTAAGGAGTGTGCCGATTCCTAAAATGAAATCGGACGGGATAGAATCCGGTGAAGCTTGTGCTTCCGTTTTAGGTTAAAATTAAGAATAGGACGGTTTTAGAAAAAGGGATTGTAAACACCCTTTTTTAAATCCGTCCTGTTTTGTGAATAAGAGGCAGGTGTCTTTAAGCCGGTTTGACAAGGCTCCTCCCTAACCAGACCAGTAAAATGCCTAACACGATACTAAAAATGAGGTAAGCGGAAAAATATCCCCAATGTTTGTTTTGCATTAATAAGAACATATCGTCGGCAAAAGAGGAAAATGTGGTAAACCCACCACAAAATCCGGTAATCAGGAATACGTTCATATTAGCAGAAATTAAATGGGCTTTTTCTGCCATTCCGAAGAATATCCCGATGACAAAACTACCGATAATATTTACGGCAAATGTTCCCCAGGGGAAAGGTGTGGAAAACATATAATGTGCAAGTTTTCCCACTAAATAACGAAGACAGGTTCCGATGAATCCTCCTGCTCCGGCAATTAACATAGCTTTGAACATGGTTGTTTATTTAAAGGTTCGACATCTTTTTATTTATTTTCCGGTTGTGTTCTTTAAAACCAAAGGCCCGATCCATTGGGTAATGATCCCTCCTGCTATCAGAATGACGGTTGCTACGATTAATACTAACTTTCCTCCACCCCATTTTAGGAGAGGCGGAATGATAAATGTGGCTATAATCGCTCCCAATTTCCCCAGAGCTGAAGCAATCCCTTCTCCGCTGGCGCGTTCCTGAAGGCTATATATCCGGCTGGGAAGTTCGAATGTGGATAAATGGGGACCTGCGTTCAGGGCTATTTCAAATAATAGAAAACCGCATAAAGTGATCCATACCGGGGTATGGAACATATATCCCAAAAGAGTGAGCAATAATCCTGCTGCGCAAATAAAAAAGCCGACGGATTGTGCCCGGATAATATTGAAACGCCGGATAACGGTGAGGCCTAAAATAAAACCTAAAAGAACAAATAAGTTAATGTATAATGTAAATCGTAAAGCTTCTACCACATCGTCAAAAGCATTGCCCCCTGTGTGGGTTAAGCCTAAAGTTAATAATAATACCGGAGTAAAGATTCCGATTCCATATACCCCCATTCCTTCGCATCCCCAGGGAATGCCGCTGAGTATTAGTCGTTTGAGGTTTCCTCGGGCAAAAATATCTTTGGCAGAGGCTTGGGGCTGGGCTGCCTGGTCTTTTTTATTGACCAGTTCCCCGATGTAGACATCTTTTCCTAAAAGATGCTTGACATTTTTTTCCGCTTCTTTGATTTTTCCGTGTAGGGCTAACCATTCCGGGCTTTCTACAAACCAAAACCTTGCCAGAAAAGTAATTGCCGCGAATAAGGTAAAGAACAAAAAAAGTCGGTTCCAAATGGTAGGATCGGATGAGGTTTTCAATACGTACCAGGCCACCAGTATCATAAGAATGTTACCTAAGCCGGATGTGGCTTTGGAAATCCCCAGCATAGTTCGGCGCCATTTTTTAGGCATAATTTCTGAAACATAGGAGGGATCAAGGGCATAAGCGCCTCCGATGGCAAATCCTATGAGTAGAAGATTAATGGTAAGAATGGTGACAGAGTGACTGAAACAGATCCATAGAGAAGCTCCGGTGATCAGAATCGGACAAAGGCGGAAAAAGGCAAGGTAACCGTATTTGTCACTGAAATGCCCGAAAAATAATGAACCGACCATAATACCAATCAAGCCTGATGAAAAAACGAAACCCTGAAACCAGGATGATAATTCCGGGTGATGGGTGATCGTAATTAAAGGAGCGATTACTCCGATCAGGATTGCCAATGCTCCTCCGAAAAATTGTCCGGCAGAAGCAATGAGCAGGACGCAAATGTGCCTCCAGCGTAAAGGCATTGTGTCCATGTTTACCATAGTCGGTTGATTATCAGTCATACTTTGAATTTAATGTGAGTGTCGGAATGTTACTTTTACAATTACCGGAAACCTTTCATTTCCGGTAATTGTAAATCACGGGGAATTGGTGTTACCCTTGTTGTAAGATTTTTTTATCGAGTTTCAAATGAGGCCATAGGAACAACCAGGTAGCTACGCAGAAAGGCCCGGTTAATGTAGGAATCCCGATGGGCGAAAAAAATGTATCCATTCCGGCCTGAACGAAAACAGTGGCAAAAATTCCGAGTAAACTCCAGATTGCAGTGCGCCAATTCACTTGATAGAAGGTAGTTCCTAAAGCTATTCCCGTCAGAACGGGACTGAATCCGAATAACCCGTTAGCAATATCGCCTCCGTTACATTGGTACAGGATTGCCGTACCAAGGGCTACTGCCGATGCAATAGCTACCCAGGCTGCTGCCCAACGGCTGCTGATGGCTAAGCCGATTAGAAACAATGCACCTGTTACCCATGAATTGATGAGAAATACCTGGCTGATGCCTTTGAGCCAGTAGATGACCAGACTTTTAAAACTGGTGTCAAAGGTTGTTGAAAAATTACCGGGTAGTTCGGGAGATCCCAGACCGGAATCCGGGAGGCCGTGCATGATCCGGGCCGCCATTAGTACGAACCAGGTGGTTAGTACGAAAGGAAAAGTGAAGGAACTAACTTTGTAGGGAGCCAACAGGTTGTTTAAACCTACCATCACCCAAGTTGTCATGGCAGAGAATATAATGACGGCCAACCACATCAGAGGAACATTTCCTAAAAACGTAGGCAGGGCACAACCAACCAATATTCCGTTAAATCCCCATAATCCTTCGACACCTTTTTCTGCCGGATATTTCAGTAAATACCCGGTGATGGTGGAAACGAAGAGGCCTGCGGCAGCTCCCCAGGCCACTGCCGGAGTGCCGGATACGTAAGCTCCGTAGAAAATCCCGGCTAAAAAGAATATTCCCGTCCAGACATTCCCCTGGAACATCACTTGTCCGGCACCTTTAAAATACAGTTTGAAAAAGCCGGGAGAGAATATCCGCGGCAAAGTTGTTGTTGTTTCCATAACATGATCTTTTTCGTTCTTCATTTTCTGTTTAGCATATAGAAATATCTATCGCCATACAAATTCTTCCGGTAAAGGCTTGCCTTTTACTTGCATCCGTACGACAGAGCCAAATTCACGTATGATTCGTTTTACAGGTTGGGTTTCTTTACCCAGGACTTTAAATATTAAGCCTGCCTGATTGGGTAAATGACTGATCCCTACTGCCAGTTCCTGATCCCGGTCTATAAAAGCCTGAGTTTGGTTATAAATCGCTTCAGCGTCTTTTTCCGGGGTGAGTACGATCACATTCGCAAATACATCGTAATTGTGCATAACACCTATATCACGGACATTTTTTTCCTTGGGCGATGCAACCAGTTTTTCACGGAACAGCGGTGTGCCGTCCGGGCGGTGTGCCTGGGTACAAACGGATAGCAAATCATAAACGAACAATTCGCCTTCATTGTAATATTTTCTTCCTCCGGTATAGATTTCCGAATAAAACAGTGTTGCCGAGGGTGCGATTGTGATGGCTGTATCTGTAATATAACGACTATTCCGGCAAGGGATTGTCGCTTCCGGGATATATTCCAGGTAAGCGTTTTCTTCCAATACGAAAATTTGCTTTAAGGCCGAGAAATTATAGATCATTTCAGCGATTTTGGTGGCAGCTCCCGTAGATATAAATGCATAAGCATTTTTTCGGACGGTAAAACGATTTTCATATCGGTCGCCGTCCACATTGGGACCTCCGGCTGATAGAATATAGACACAGGGCATTTCGGGCATTCCTTCATCAAAATAGAGTTCCTGCTGCACGATGAGGGGAGCGCGCCTGTCCCAATGCCTCATGATGGATTTTTTCTGGTCGTCGAGTTCGAAGATCAGATCTAACATACCGAATTTGCCTGGGGCACCGAGGCGCATGGCCTTGGTTTCTGCCAGGTAAGGTTTTAATTCTCTGCATTTATTGAATTCGTTCATAATTTCATCTCCTCTACTGCCTTTTCTGATACCCGGTCAAAAAGAGCCATATTTCGGATAAGTGCGACCAATTCCTTAATGCCTTCACCTGTCATGCAGTTTGTGAACACGAAAGGTTTACCGGGACGCATCAGTTCTGAATCTCTGCGCATCACCTCCAAATCGGCATGTACATAGGGGGCGAGGTCGGTTTTATTGATAACCAGAATATCGGAATAGGATATGCCCGGTCCGTCTTTCCGGGGAATTTTGTCCCCTGCGGCAACGTCTATTACGTAAATGAAGAAGTCCACCAGGGCCGGACTGAATGTAAGGGTCAGATTATCTCCTCCTGATTCGATCAGTACGACATCGCTATCCGGGAATTTGGCTTCCATTTCTTCCACAGCGGCAATATTCATAGACGGGTCTTCCCGGACGGCTGTGTGCGGACAGGCTCCGGTTTCCACGCCGATGATCCGTTCTTCCGCCAGATAGCCTTTTAACATTTTTCGAACGTGTTTGGCATCTTCCGTTGTAACAATGTCGTTGGTGATAATTAGTACTTTTAAGCCTAATTTTAAGAAATAAGGGGTGATAGCTTCGATTAGTGCGGTTTTTCCCGATCCTACAGGACCTCCGACACCTATTCTGCATGTATTGCTCATAGTTTTAATTTTAGTGTTTTTAATTCATAAACATTCTCATTTTACCTTTTTCGTGAAGCGAGGCAATGATGTCCATTTCTGGGGCAAAAGCTTTCATATCCTCGAATTCCATGTCTTTTATCGTTTCGTAGTCTTTAGTAGCTTCCGAGCATAACCGGAAAAGAATAGACTGGGTTTCGTAATGAGAAACTTTCACACATCGCAAGGCTGCGTTTAGGATCATATTGATCGCTCCATATTCGATGGCGACAAAGAGATCTTTTTCGGTAGAGTGATTTTGCTGGAAATAGATTGCCTGTGCAATAGGATAAGTACCTGGAACCTGTTGGTTGCAGATGTCTTCTAACCATTGGGACATTAACGGACAATCAGAAATTTGTGTGCATATTTCTGCCATTTTTTTTCCCATTCGGGTAAGCATCAGGCGGGCTTCTGCGTTCATTTTACACAATATGATTTGCCTGTCCGCTTCCTGAATGGTTTCATAATCATTCGAAGCGGCTGCACGAAAAGCGATCAATGCGGCAATGGCATCGCAATGCACCGTCTGTTGAAGAACGGTGCGGGTATATTGTTCCAAACTCCCGGCATTGTGGACAATTCTTTCAAAAGATGCAGATTCTAAACCATTGGAGAATGAAAAAGTGCCTACCGGAAATGCCGAATCGGAAAACTCGAGTAAGCGCATGAGCCTCGTAATTTCGTCAATCATAATTGTAATTTCAGGTGATACGGATTAATGATGGTGTGTTTCGCCGTTTAACTCCGGGTGTGAGTGGGCATGATGTGGTAGTTCCTGGGTACTGCCTCCAAAGAGCTGACGTATCTCATGAGGAGCTAAAAACGGTATAATCTCTTTTCCGGGCTGAAATTCGTAGGTAATGTCTTCAAAATGATGAGTGTCCATAACGCTTAGCATGACTTTTTTATCTACGGTGAGCGGGACAAACAGTTTTGTGCCTTTTACAATAGCCGGCCAGTGTTGGTTGCCTATGGCATGTCCTAGTTCCACGCTGCGGCGAATTATTTCTTCAGGTGGTAATTTTGCTATTTTTTGGAGATCGATGATTAACACAGGTTTCAGGTCGATGCGGATCACGACGGCTTTTTTCATTTCGGAGTCATATTCGAGAATATCCCCGTTTTCAACCTGGCTATGGCGTTTGAGGGCTACTGCATATTCTGTACCTGCCTCGCTTTTGGCAATAAAACGACTTTTTTGAGCCGTCCACTGGTCGAGATTGACATATTCGATTTGGATATTTTTTAATTTTCCATTCCAGGATGGATCGGTTTCCATGTTTCCGATAACTTCTGAGAACATTTTCATAGTGAAGGTTTTTTGTGAAGATAGGCAAGGACAAAAGCCGGATGAGGCTTTAATTCCATTTGTATTTCTTAACTCAAATGAAGGTTTAAGCCTGACTTTTGGTAAGCATGGGAAAGGCCGGATAAGTCCGGCGCAGTCCCATGCCTTGCATAGCTTCGGAAATAAATTATGATTTAACTAAACCAGTAAAGCTGTGCTAAAGAGAATTTTTGTGCCGGTTTCACATAAGCCTGTTTACCGTCGATAAATACTTCGAAAGTCTCTGGATTTACGTCGATTTTTGGCATGTTCCCGTTGAGCACCATGTGTGATTTACCGATTTGACGGCAGGCATGTACCGGGTAAACGATACGCTGTAAGTCATATTTTTCTTTAATGCCTAAATCGTGTGATGCCCGGGATACGAATGAAACACAGCTACTCGGCATAGCTTTTCCAAAGCTGCCGTACATGGGGCGGTAGTACACGGGCTGCGGTGTGGGCAGAGAAGCATTCGGGTCACCCATATTGGCCCAATTGATCATACCTCCTTTAATGACCATTTTGGGTTTTGTTCCGAAGAAAGCGGGTTCCCATAAAACAAGGTCGGCCATTTTACCTTTTTCGATAGAACCGAGTATTTCGGAAAAACCGTAGGTAATTGCCGGATTTATGGTCAGTTTTGCTAAATAACGCAATACGCGGAAATTGTCGTTATCGGTAGAATCTTCGGACAGTTTGCCTCTTACCTGTTTCATGTAGTCGGCCATCTGGAAAGCGCGTAAAAAGTTTTCACCCACACGGCCCATAGCTTGAGAGTCTGACGAAATCATGGAAATCACACCCAGGTCATGCAGGATGTTTTCTGCGGCTTGTGTTTCCGGACGTACACGGCTTTCTGCGAACGATACGTCGGACGGAATTTTCGGGTTTAGATTGTGGCACACCATAATCATATCGAATAATTCTGCCTGTGAATTGATTCCGAACGGTAAGGTCGGATTCGTGGAAGAAGGAAGTACATTTGCCAAAGAAGCTACTTTTAATAAGTCCGGTGCATGTCCGCCTCCTGCACCTTCGGTGTGGTAAGTGTGGATGGTACGTCCATCGATGGCTGCAATCGTGTCTTCTACGTATCCACCCTCATTCAGGGTGTCGGTATGTATGGCTACCTGTATGTCGAATTCATCGGCGACTCCCATCGTGGCGCGAATGGCTGCCGGAGTACTTCCCCAGTCTTCATGGATTTTAAAACCACAGGCTCCTGCCATGACTTGTTCCACCAGAGGTTTGCGGACAGAACAGTTACCTTTGCCTAAAAAACCATAATTTACGGGAAGTCCTTCGATGGATTGCAATATTTTTTTCATATTCCAGGTTCCCGAAGTAATGGTGGTCCCGTTGGTTCCGTCGGTAGGGCCAACGCCACCGCCAACCAGAGTGGTTACCCCGTTGCTTAAACAATGGTAGGCTTGTTGGGGAGCGATCATGTGGACGTGCCCGTCGATAGCTGCCGGGGTCAGGATCAGATGTTCTCCTGAAATTGCGTCCGTTGCAGCTCCTGTAACCAATTCAGGATTTACTCCTTTCATGATGTTTGGGTTTCCGGCTTTACCAATTCCGGCGATTTTACCGTCTTTGATACCTACGTCAGCTTTTATCACTCCTAATTTCGGGTCTATAATCGTGACATTGGTAATCACTAAATCCAGCGTACCGCCTTCGGCTGTGGTTGTATTGGCCAACCCCATACCATCGCGTAAGGTTTTACCACCGCCATAAATCACCTCATCTCCATATACGCAGAGGTCTTTTGTAACCTCTACATAAAGTTCGGTATCACCCAGGCGGATTTTATCTCCTACCGTAGGGCCGTAAAGGTCGTTGTATTGTTGTCTTGAAATTGTTGCCATGATTATTTTTGTTTTTGGTTCTTTTTCTGTAAATCGGCTTCTGCGCTGGCTTCGTCGATCATCTTAAATCCTAAATTCTTTGCTCTCTCTATTGCCAGAATCCGTTGCGGGAAATAGGTGGGGGCATCCTCATCTCCGGTGAAACCTTGCACCAAACCATTGAATCCCATGACATATTGCTTGCCGGAATAAGCCACTACTTCTACTTCTTTCTCATCTCCGGGTTCAAAGCGGACTGCTGTGGTTGATGGAATATTCAGGTGACAACCATAGGCTTTGGCACGATCGAATTGTAAGTAACGGTTTACTTCAAAGAAATGGAAATGCGAACCTATTTGGATCGGACGGTCACCTGTGTTGTGTACTACTATTTTAGCAGTATACCTACCTTCGTTATACGTGATAGGTTCTGCGCTTAAAATCTCTCCTCCAACCCCTACACGTTGTTTCGGGGTAAATCCCGGTGTTATCGGTGCTTGTTGTGTTGCTCCCGTTTTATTGTTATCTGCCATAATTTTTTTATTTAATAGGTTGGTGAATACTTACCAGACGGCTACCATCTGTAAAAACTGCCTCTACCTGGATTAGGCTGATCATATCGGCCACTCCTTCCATAACATCCGCTTTGGTTAATACCTTTGTGGAATCAGTCATTACTTGTTCCAGCGTTTTCCCTTCCCGGGCTCCTTCCAGTGCAGCAGAACTGATGTAAGCCACTGCTTCCGGGTAATTTAGCTTGAGCCCTTTTTCCTTCCGTCGCGCAGCAATCGCGCCGAGCGACAGCAACATTAACTTGTCGATCTCTTTTGGTGTTAAATGCATAGTTTTTGTTTTTAATAGTTAGTCATTTGGTTTGGTGCTACATCGAATCATTCGTTGCGGCATTAACATAGGTACTACGCTGGGAATTTGAATATGTTACAAATGACTGGTATTGAGATTGTTATAAAGTGTGTAAAAAGTATAAATGTCTGAATCTTAAAACAAACTCTTTTAGGAAGCGTAAAAGTCAGGGTAAACTAAAGTGGACAACGGATGAAAACAAAAACCAGCTCTATTGTCCGGTATAGAATGAAGAAACCGGGCATTTTTCAATCGGAACATGAGCCTTTCCTGCCTGGCAACATTGCCAAGAGAGGCGTGATAGAAACTATCAGCAGGAAAGCCATTTCGCCTCTCGACAGTTCGTCATTCAATCACTGTAAACAAGTGAACTTATCTTTTTTATTTCTGAAAATCTATTCTCGTCATCGGGAACGAATAGCCATTAAATCCTACCGTAGTCGGTTCTTTGACCATCGGAAAACGGAGCGGTTGGAATATCGGAATTTACTGTTCTCTCCACCTGAAGATTATATACGATATGCCCGATAAATACCGCACTATAACGTGAAATACGATAAGTGGCAGTTAGGGGAAATATGTGTCTGGGGAATTAAAGGATTTATGAAACCGATTCTTGAATTTCCGGGAATATCGTAGATATAACCTGTATTCTTTATGTTGTGAATGATATAAACCTGCATTTTAGTTTAGGCTGATTTTTAGATCGCCTGGACAGGAGTGGGAAAAGCTGTATTTATCGGACAGGGATGTGATAAAAATCGTTACCTGTCTGAAAAAATAGGGCGGAGTGGATTGATTTTGAATAATTCCGGTAAATCTTTGAGGATTTACCGGTAAAATGAATAGAGGATGAAATATAAAAAGATTATTTTTTTGTTATTTGTTTTATCAACTTCCCGGCTTTATGCGGAAGGCGAGGCGGTTGATACAACTATGATTTTGAGAGAAGTTGTGGTGACCGGATCCCGGACGGAACGTCCGATAACCCAAAGTCCCGGTAGTATTAATATTGTTACTCCCTTATTACTTCGGAATAGTCCGGCACAAAGTGTGGATGACATTTTGACCATGATCTCAGGGGTGAATACCACCCGTTCCGACGGGATGAGCAATATGCATAGCAATGTCAGCATCCGGGGATTATCCGGTGACGAGCAGGGACGTACGTTGGTATTGTTCGATGGAATTCCGATTAATACATCCGATGAAGGATCGGTGAACTGGAACAGTATCCATATGGATAATGTGCAACGTATAGAGGTATTTAAAGGTCCCGGTTCCTCGCTTTACGGTAATAATGCTATGGGAGGTGTAATTAATATTATTAGTAAAAAACCGAATTCCCCTTTCTCCGTGCATGCTTCAGGCGCTTATGGTTCTCTTAATACCTGGAAAACCAATCTTGGTCTGTCGAGCCGTGTCAATAAATACTTTTCTTTTTTTGTTTCCGGTTATTATAATAAAAGTGACGGGTTTAACAATGTACCCGACAGCTTGCGTACCATTCCCGATTATAGTGTAGCCCGTTTTATGAAAGAAGGGGGACTTTATACGAAAGTGTTATTTACGCCTTCCAAATGGTTCAATGTCGATTTGTCTTATGATCTGTACCGGGATAAGCGGGGAGAAGGAGAAAAGATTGAAGCCCCTGACGGAGAATATCGCCATTTTAATCACAATCGTGTACAAAGTCGTTTTTATGGAGGACATAAGAAATTTTCATATCAGGCCGCTTTATATTTTCAACGTCAGGATTATTTTAAACTGGACGAACGAATGAAGGGAGGAGAATATCAACGCTTTGACGTGAAATCCCACCGTGATGACTGGGGAGCTATTTTACATACCCGTTTTACAACAAAACACAATGATTTTACCGTTGGAGGTGAATTTAAGAATGGCAGTATAGACGGAGGAGATTATTATGTGACTTCATCTGATAAAGTGTTGAATAAAGGAAAGATGACCATTGTTTCCGTATTTTTACAGGATGAGCTGAATTTCTGGAAAGAACGTTTTTGGTTACAGATGGCTGTGCGGTATGACAATGCTTTTTTCCATAAAGGATGGTTTGACGCACAGGGGGATAATGTAGCGGACTTTAACACCTATAACGGGGCGTTGAAAAGTAATCGTTGGGAACATATCTCGCCCCGGGCTGCCTTACGTTTTAATCCGGTGGAAGCCGTATCTATGTATGTGTCTTATTCTCAGGGATTCCGGGCATCTATTTTGGACGATCTCTGTCGGTCTGGATGGATGTGGGTTGGGCCGAAAATCGCAAATCCTGAATTAGGACCTGAAAAGTTGGATAATTATGAGATTGGAGGAACTTTCTGGCTGACCCGGCATTTATCGCTTTCTCCTTCTTTTTATTATGCCAAAGGACGTGATTTCCTGTATTACATAGCAACAGGTGAAAAAATGTGGGGTAAACGGGATATTTTTCGCCGGGAGAATATATCCAAAGTGGACATGAAAGGTGTGGAAGCCGACCTTGATTATATGCCTGTAAACGGTTTAAAGATTAATTTGAATTATTCTTATAATGATCCCAGGGTAAAAGATTTTGATGAAAAGCCTGAATTGAATGATAAAATATTGACTTATGCCCCTAAGAATCAGGTGAAAGGTTATATCCTTTGGACGGGCGGAATTGTCGATGCCATGATACGCGGACGTTATAAATCGAAGCAATATACATCGGAAGACAATTCTACTTCTATTTCTGGATTTACGGTATGGGATGCTCAAATTTCAAAATGGTTCTTTAGCCGGCGTTTTTATGTGGGGGCGGAGATGATCAATATATTTAATAACCGCCACATGAATACGAAAGATTATATATCCGCCGGGAGACTTATGAATGTTAAGTTGGCGGTAAATATTAATTGACGAAAAATGAGGAATGGGCGGTAAGGACAATTTTTAAATGCATAGTAAAATATTGTAGGAATCAGTATTGCTGTCGTGATTGAAACTAAGCCAGAGATACTTTTATGATTTACCGTTCGTTTCTCATTGTTCAAAAATGAATATTCATGAAACTGATATTTTTTTTCTTCGTTATTCTTTTTTTCTGTAATTGCGGGGTACGTAATCGTCCCGGGACTTCAGGACGGATCGTAACGGATGCTTTGCAGCGGGAGGTTTATTTGCCCGATACGGTGAAACGTATTGTTTGTATCCGTTCATCCGCAATCCGGTTAGTCACTTATGCCGGAGGTTCTCCTTTCATTTGCGGGATAGAGGAACAGGAAGCCCGTCCTAATGAGTTCACACATCTTTTCGCCCATCCGGAATTGTCCGGTAAACCTCTTATCGGACCTGGAATGGGAGGTGATCCCGAATTAATTATGGCTGTGCATCCTGATGTGATCTTTATGTCATCCACCACAGTGGGGGATGCTGATGAATTGCAGAGACGTACGGGGATCCCGGTATTTACCATAGAATATGGGGATATCGGGCGTAACCGCCAGACGTTTTATCGTTCATTACAGCAAATAGGAGAGGTGCTTCATACAGAGAGCGCAGTCGATTCATTGGTCGGTTATATTAATGGACAGATTACTGAATTACAGAAGCGGACGGGGGGCAATCATGCGGAAAAGAAAGTATATGTCGGGGGGATTTCTTATAAAGGGCAAAAGGGAATAACTTCTACTGATCCTTATTATGCCGCTTTTGATTTTCTGGGGCTGAACAATGTGGCTTCACGAATCGATTCGGCTTATGTGTCGGCGATAACCGGAACTTATATCGATTGGGAACAATTAATGGATTGGAATCCCGATGTGATTTTTGTGGATGCAGGAGGTTGGCCGCTGGTGTTTGAGGATTTTCGAACCCGGCAGGGATTGAATCGGTTGTTAAAGGCTTATCGGGATAAAGAGGTTTATATTTTATGGCCATATAATAATCATCATTCCAATTTTGAAGTGATGTTAGCGAATGCCTGGTATGCCGGGAAAGTTCTTTTTCCCGAACGGTTTGCAGATATTGAAGTTGAAACTAAAACGGATGAGATAATGGCTCATTTTGTGGGTTCCCGGATCTCCGACAGCCTGGTGGCATGTTGGGGAAACTACCGGAATGTTTTTGATGTGAAATGAAATAGAAGGGAAACAATCGTATTGTTTCGTATAGACAGAAAATAATTTATGAGCAACGAAGTCATCATACAATATAAAAAATATCGTACACGAAACCGTTTATTCATTGTGGCGATGTTGATTTTGCTGGTATTGGTGGGATGTGTGGCTCTGATTGCCGGTTCGCATCAAATAGGCTGGCAGGAAATCGTTGCCTTGATGCGGGGAGAAGGGATTGAAATGAATCGGCAGATATTGTTAAATATCCGTTTGCCCCGGATATTGGGTGCTGTTATTACCGGGATTATTCTTTCGGTAGCGGGTGCTGTGATGCAGGTTTTATTACGTAATCCCCTGGCTTCCCCTTATACTTTGGGGATTTCCAATGCGGCGGCATTTGGTGCGTCGTTCGGGATCGTTTTTCTGGGAGCCGGGACAGGGATCGTGAAATCTTCTGATTTATTTATGATTACGAATCCTTATGTAATCACGTTTGCCGCTTTTTTAGGCAGTTTACTGGGACTTAGTATCATTCTTTTGATAATCAAAGTAAAACAGGCATCCGTAGAAACGATTATTCTTTCCGGGGTGATTATCAATTCTCTTTTTGGAGCAGGGATTGCGGTGATGCAGTATCTGGCCAACAATGTACAACTGGCTTCGATTGTTTTCTGGAATTTCGGGGATTTGGGACGCAGTGATTGGTATAAGCTGATTTTTCTGGTCGCAGTGCTCATTCCGTCTTTGATTTATTTCTATTTCAAACGCTGGGATTACAAAGTGCTGGGATCGGGTGATGATTATGCGCAGAGTATGGGAGTATACCCTCAGCGGACCAGGGTGATCGGTATGGTTGTCACCTCTTTGTGTACGGCTGTCGCTGTTTCGTTCTTTGGGGTCATTGCTTTTGTTGGTCTGGTCGTACCGCATATCGTCAGAAAATGTATCGGGGATAATGAAGAATTTTTAATCACAGGTTCGGCGGTGTTCGGTGGTATGTTCCTGCTGCTTTGCGATACGGTGGCGCGAACTGTTATTTCACCGATTATTCTTCCGGTGGGAATTTTGACCTCTTTTTTAGGAGTTCCTTTGTTTTTATTTCTCCTGACGCGGAAAAGCCGGATATAGGATAAATCCGGGTATGGAGAAGATAAAGACTGTAAATTGAAGAAATTTTTTTATTGGGGATTTTATAAAATGGTTGTCATGGAAGTAAGAGTGAACGATGTTTCTTTTAGTTATAATGGATGCCGGGCATTGGAACACATTTCTTTTGAGGTGGGGAATGGGGATATGCTGGCCATTATCGGACAGAACGGTTCGGGGAAAAGTACATTATTGAAATGTATCAGCCGGATATTGAAAACAGATGAAGGTTGTATTCAAATAAACGAAATTCCATTACCGTTGATTCCTGCTTCCCGCTTATCGCGTACGATGGCTTATATCCCACAGTCGGAGGAAACAACTTGTGGAATTAGTGTGTTCGATACCGTATTATTGGGGCGAAAGCCTTATATCGGTAGCCGCCCCCTGGCTGGGGATATGGAATTAGTGGCCGATCTATTAGCCCGGTTAGAATTGGAACAGGTTGCTATGCGTCCTCTGAATACCCTGAGCGGGGGACAACGGCAACGCGTGTTTATAGCCAGAGCACTTGCCCAGCAACCTGCGGTTCTTTTACTGGATGAACCGATTGCGAATTTAGATATAAACCATCAGATGAAAGTCATGAGGCTTTTACAACAATTGGCTGGAGAAGGATTGATCGTTATCATCACCATCCATGATATTAATATGGCTGCCCGTTTTTGTAATAAAGCTTTGATGTTAAAGCAGGGACAAGTGTTTGCATCCGGCTTACAATCTGTTTACACTCCGGAAAATATTGAAAATCTGTATGATATACAGGTGGAAGTATTACACCATAAAGATTGCATTTGTATTATCCCGCAATAGGAAGAAAACACAATCGTCATTTGGATATTATAAAGTTTTAAATTTTTGATTTTATGATGTATACATTTTTAACACTATTTATTATGATCGTATTAGAACCTGTCGGTTATGTGCACAATGCCTGCCATGTCAGCCAATTGCCGGAGTTGATTAAAAAAGAGGTATCGGAGATAGACATTTTACCGGAGTATGGAGAAGGCCTGCAAGATATTGAGCAATGTGATTACCTCGATCTTGTATTTTCTTTTCATCAGGAAAAACGTACAGAATTGCAGTCCCGTATCCGTACCGGGGAAGTCCGGGGGATATTTGCTTCGCGTTCTCCCCGGCGGCCTAATCACCTTGGCGTTACAACTGTTAAGTTGCTTCGGCGGGAAGGTAACAAGCTCTATGTGGAAGGGGCGGATGCGTTGGATGGTTCTCCGGTAGTAGACCTTAAATATTGTGATACCTCTGTGTTCGACCAGCAGGATGTTCATAATGCAGTCCGTTTAGATTCTCCCCGGATAGATATTATGCGGAATATTTTGGATAATAACACACAGGAGTTAACCTTAAAAGCGGCACAGTTACACGGACATGTTTGTCCCGGATTGGCTTTAGGCATTATGGGAGCGGCAAAGGCTATGCAGCAACTTTATGTCCGGGGAGATGATTCACGCGATTATAGTTTGGTGATGGAAATGCAAAATTGCCCGATAGACGGGGTGATGTTTGTGACAGGCTGTACTCCGGGTACGCATCGTATGACTCTGACCGGGAATCCCGAAAATATGCGGTTTTCCCTCATCAATAAGGAGGGGAGAGGCTGGAAGGTTACTTTAAAGAATTCCAACCGGGAATATATAAATGAACAGCTTCCCACTAACTTAACGCCTGCCGAGAAGGGGATGGCGGTACTCCGTCTGGATTTTGATCAACTTTTTGAACTGGAAGAAATAAATTAAAGTTTGTTGTACTTGTTTTGTTGTTTCTATTTTGAAGAATTCCTTTCTTCAACCACCGTTTACTTGCAGTATCAGTAAACGGTGGTGCTATTTTGTTACAGACCGGTTATTGAAATCCGAAACATATTTTATTCAACAATATTTTTCATAAAAAGTTTGCATCCTGTATAAAAAGCTGTATATTTGCACTCGCAAACAGAGCGAGAGTTCTTTAGAAATGGGCAGTTACCAGAGTGGCCAAATGGGTCTGACTGTAACTCAGATAGCTTACGCTTACGGTGGTTCGAATCCATCACTGCCCACAATTATGAATCGTGAAGCCCCTGCTCCACCATCCATAATCAAAATTTACTGCGGAAATAGCTCAGTCGATAGAGCACTAGCCTTCCAAGCTGGGGGTCGCGGGTTTGAGTCCCGTTTTCCGCTCTGATTCAGAGGTAGTTACGAATGTGGCTACCTTTTTTCTTTTCTACAATTTCGTGGTTTGGGGCTGTCGGGATAAACCGGGAGTTAAACCGAGATTTAGTAATAAATGTTTCTATTTTAGGTGTTTGATGCCGAGGAACTCTATTTCAAACGGTGAGTACCCATATCAAGACTTCGAGTATCAAAAGTTGGCAAAAGAAATATTGCAATAGCAGTTAGTTTGTTTAGCTAAAAACTTTGGGTCTTTAGAAGACGGTGCTTTGAAAAGTGTATAAATCTCCATTTAATGACTGGGCAATGGAATTTTAAGGAGGATTAGTATTGTAATTTATTTATAAAAACGACATATTATTGAAATATATTTTAATAATTGAAATATATTTTTTATATTTGGTCATTCAATAAAATCTAAAATTAACAAACAGGACAAAATATCCTCTCCCATTTCGTCAATGGGATGAGCGGATTGCCGTTTTATCATTCCTCTTTTGAGCGGATGAAAAAAATGGAATTCGAGAATATAAAAGTCTATAAAATCAAAACGATGATGAAGATTATTTTCCTTTTATTTTTAATTGCTTTCACATTTTCCTGCCGCCATACTCCGGGGTGGGAATTGGTGTGGGAGGAGAATTTTGACGGAACGGAATTGGATACCGCTGTTTGGAGTCGGATTCCCCGTGGAAAACCGGACTGGCAGAACACCCAATCTTTTGACGACCGTTGCTATGAAATGCGTGACGGGCTTTTGATTTTAAAAGGAATTGTAAATGATAATTTAGAAACAGATCCGTCTGCTTATTTGACCGGGGGAGTATGGACTAAAGAAAAGCATTCTTTCCATCGGGGACGAATCGAGGTGCGTGCTAGGCTGCATGGCGCAAAAGGGGCATGGCCGGCTATTTGGATGCTTCCGTATGAAACGGAAAAGTATGGATGGCCTAAGGGGGGAGAAGTGGATATTATGGAGCGCCTGAATAATGATTCTATTGCTTATCAAACCGTACATTCGCACTACACGTATACCTTAGGAATTGAAAAGAATCCTCCTCACGGGAGTACGGCTCCTATCAACCGGGATGAATTCAATGTATATGGAGTGGATTTTTGGCCGGATAGCCTGGTATTCCATATCAATGGGAAACGGCATTTTGCCTATCCGCGTATCGATACCGAGAAAGAGGGGCAATTTCCTTTCGATATTCCGCAATATCTGTTGATCGATATGCAATTGGGAGGTAGCTGGGTTGGAGAAGTGGATCCTGCCGATTTGCCTGTTGAGATGGAAGTGGATTGGGTACGGCATTATCAATGGAAATGATCGTGACGGTATTTCTTAAAAGTTTATATGTGATTTCCTTTTGATAGAAGTATACGGATTATTGATAATATAACTTCGACCCTTAAAAATCTATATGTCGGGTATTTATTACTTCGATTTTTTCCGTGAGTTCAAGGAGAAAATCCTTCTTTAGCTAGGGATAGGAATGTTGCTGTTATAAGAATCGGGGGACGTAAATACTATGGCCAGAGAGTTTTTTAAACTTTTCAATGGAAAATAAGAATCAACCGGATTATTTTATACATTTGCACCACCAAAGTTCTTTACAATACATAAATCAGACTGCTTAGGTGCCCCCTTATGGGGAGAATAGGGAACCGTGTGTGAATCACGGACTGTCGCGCAACTGTAATCACCATGAGTTTTTTCCGAATATGTCCACTGTCATGATGATGGGAAGGACGGTAAAGACGGTGAAAGTCAGGATACCTGCCTTAGCGGATTGACAATGCTTTCGCGAAATAAAGTCAAAGTCAGATCTTATCGGCCATTTTTGGTGGCAATATCACTCCTATTTCTTTTATTTTGTGTGAAGCTAAATTGTGTATAAACTAATTTAGTATGAGAAAATCTTTTGAAAAATTTCAAGAAAGACAGGCTGCTTTAGCCCTGCAATATGGCGAAGAGTATGAAGAGAAACAACACAACCGGGGAAAATTAACTGCCCGGGAACGAATTTTACTTCTTTTCGATGAAGGGACTTTTGAAGAAGTGGATGCTTATTCGCCTTCGGCTCCCACTTCATTCGGCAAAGCGGTACGTTCATTCGGTGACGGAGTTATTGCAGGATTCGGATTAGTTAATGGACGGCAGGTGTTTGCCTATTCTCAGGATTTCAATGTGCAGGGCGGATCGTTGGGGGCTGTGCATGCTTCTAAAATCATGAAAGTGCAGGACATGGCGCTGAAAACCGGTTCTCCCGTGGTGGGTTTGATCGATTCAGGAGGAGCGCGGATTCAGGAGGGGGTGGCCAGTTTGGCCGGATATGCAGGGATTTTCCGCCGGAATGTACTGGCTTCGGGGGTGATTCCTCAAATTTCTGTTATAATGGGGCCTGCTGCCGGGGGGGCCGTTTATTCTCCGGCTTTAACAGATTTCATTTTTATGACTGCCGGAACCAGTTATATGTTTGTAACAGGTCCGAATGTGGTGAAACAAGTATTGAATGAAACCATCACACCGGAAGAACTGGGTGGGGCTTCGGTTCATGCTGTTAAATCGGGGGTTGCCGATTTTGTGTTCAATGATGATGAAAACACGCTGCTGGGTGTAAAAATGCTATTGTCTTATTTACCTTCTAATAATATTGAAAATGCTCCGTTTATAAGTACGGACGATCCCGTAGACCGGATTGAAGAAAGCCTGCGGGATATTGTTCCCGAAGATCCTGATAAACCTTATGATGTGAGGGATATTATCCGGTTGATTACAGATAAGGGAAAATTTTTGGAAATAGCTGAGAATTACGCTGCCAATATCATTATCGGATTGGCCCGTTTCGGGGGATATGTAACCGGGATTATTGCGAACCAGCCAAAAGTTATGGCCGGAACGCTGGATATGGATTCGTCGGTTAAAGCAGCCCGCTTTATTAATTTCTGTGATAGTTTTAATATACCTGTGGTAACCTTGGAAGATGTGCCCGGTTTTTTGCCCGGGGCGGATCAGGAACATGCCGGAATCATCCGGCATGGGGCGAAGTTATTGTATGCCTATACCCGTGCCACGGTTCCCAAGATTACGGTTGTATTGCGTAAATCTTATGGGGGAGCCTATATTGTGATGAACAGTAAGGGAATCGGCGGTGATTATAATTTTGCCTGGCCCACGGCTGAAATAGCCGTGATGGGGCCTGAAGGGGCTATCGCTATTCTTTACCACAAAGAGTTGAAAGCAGCCGAAGATCCGGTAACCTTGAAAAAAGAGTTGCTGACGCAATACCGGAATGAAGTGGCTAATCCTTATATTGCCAATGAAAAAGGCTTTATCGACGAAGTGATCGATCCTGCCGTTACCCGCCAGAAAATCATCCGGGTTTTGAAATCATTGGAAAAGAAATCGGTGAGCTTACCGAGACGTAAGCATGGAAACATTCCTCTTTAATTAAAGTAAATTTATTCGTAGTATGATAAAATCAGTTTTAATTGCCAACCGGGGCGAAATTGCTGTCCGGATAGCCCGAACTGCCAAACGCATGGGAATACGTACTTATGCGATCCGCACCGTAAAAGAGCCGGAAGCGGTTTATTTGTCTGCGGCGGATGTGATTATCGATTTTCCGGAAACAAACGGTGATATACCGGAGTTTTTAGATATTGACAGTTTGGTTGGATTAGCTTGCCAACATGGGATCGAATCTTTGCATCCGGGGTATGGTTACTTATCGGAAAATGCGGATTTGGCAGAACGTTGCCGTCAGGCGGGCGTTATTTTTATCGGTCCGTCACCAGAGGTAATCCGTTTGATGGGAGATAAGGTTGCCGCTAAAGAGATTGCCGCCCGTAGTGGAGTTCCTATGCTGGGAGCCAGCCAGGGAGCTGTGGGGAGTTCCGGGGAAGCTGCTGTCATAGCAGAAAAATTAGGTTATCCGGTCATTATCAAAGCTGTTTCCGGTGGGGGAGGACGTGGAATGCGTATTGTCCGGAAACCCGAAGATTTGACACAATTATATAAAGTGGCATCTGCTGAAGCGCAAGCCGCTTTTAACGACCCTTCTGTGTTTATTGAAAAATATCTTGAGAATCCGAAGCATATCGAATTTCAGATTGTGGCCGATAATTATGGAAATGTTGTCCATTTGGGAGAACGCGAGTGTTCCATTCAGCGTAAGCATCAAAAATTGATGGAGGAGGCACCTTCTCCCGCTCTCGATGAACGCCTGAGAAAGAAGATGGCTAAGGCTGCAGTTTCACTGGCACAAGCCGCCGGTTATCAAAGTTTGGGTACGGTGGAATTTTTGCTCGACAATCAAAAACATTTCTATTTTATGGAAATGAATACCCGTATCCAGGTGGAGCATCCCGTGACAGAGGAAATTACAGGGCTTGATTTGGTGGAATTGCAATTTAATATTGCCGCAGGCCGTAAGTTGCCTATTCGTCAGTCGCAGATTTCCCTGAACGGATGGTCGATCGAATGCCGGATCAATGCCGAGGACGTGCAGTCCGGATTTGCTCCGAGCATGGGTACAATCCGGCAATTACGCCTGCCGCAGGGAAATCATATCCGTATTGAAACCGGTATCGCTCCCGGATCGGAAATCACTCCTTTCTTCGATTCGATGGTGGCTAAGCTGATCGTCACCGGGGACACCCGTGAACAGGCTATCGAACGTACCTTATCGGCTCTTGAACGTTTTCATGTGAAAGGTATCCGCACCACCATTCCATTCTGTAAATCTGTTTTACATAATGAAACTTATCGAAGCGGTGATTTTGACACTTCATTTATTGAAACCCGGCTTGCTTCTACAACGTGGCGTGAGCCTCATGAAGAACTGTTGGCAGCCTTGCTTGCCGTATATACCCATACTCATGAGAATACGCCGGAGGTATGCCCCGACACTCCTATCGATCCCTGGGTGTTGAATAAACGAATCAGAAATCTTTAAGACTGGCACGATGGATAATAAAGAAAAGACCAAAGTTATCGCCCTCGGCGGTAATAATTCAGAATATGAGTTTACAATCCGGAATAATTATGAATTTAGCTTCAAACGGCAGGAACTCCGGATCGATCTGGTGGAGGAAGCCGACGGATTCCTGATCCTCTCCTACAAAGGGTTGCGTTATCCGGTGGAAATTGTTTCCCGGAAACAAAACGAGTATGAGATCCTACTCAATGGAGTGTCTTATACTTTTTCCGTAGAGACTCCATTTTCCCTGAAACGGAAAAAATTGCTGGCTGCTAACCAAAGTGCTGCTTCCGTTGAAATTATCAAAGCCCCGATGCCGGGTAAGATGCTGGATATTCTGGTCAGCCCGGGACAAGAGGTAAATAAAGGTGAATCGCTTGCTGTGCTTGAAGCTATGAAAATGCAAAATACCATTGTCGCTGGTAATAAGGGACAGGTGACACGGGTTTGTGTGAAGGCCGGGCAAACCGTGAGTAAAGACGAAATATTGATCGAAATTAAACTATGAGTATCCCCGAGGATAGGAAAGAAGTACAAGAGCTATCTAACTTTTTATTGGATTATTCAACCGTATTGATGGCGGTGGGCAGTCACACTTCCCGAATTGTAAAAAACGTTACGCGTATAGCAGAATCGTTTGGTTATGGGGTGGATATGACTATTTTCCAGCGGAATATAACAATGACCGTAAAGCATTCGGGAGATTATTCTATCCGGCGTACCTATGTTCGCAGAATTCCTTCAATGGCTTTGAATTTCCGGACAATTTCAGATTTAAGTGCCTTGAGTTGGGATGCCTATGACCGCCGTCCCGGTTTGCATGAGTTGCAGCGTAAATTTAATGCGATTGTCAATACCTCCAGAATGTCGCGCTGGGCAGTTTTATTGTTGGTTGCCTGTGCCAATGCTGCGTTTTGCCGCCTGTTCGGTGGGGATGCCGTGGCTATGGGGCTTGTGTGGGGAGCGACATTGGTGGGGTTTTGGGTACGGCAGGAACTGACAAAATACCATCTTAACCACATGGTTATTTTTGTCGTTTGTTCCTTTATCGCTTCTATTATAGCGGCTGCTGGAGTGCGTTATGGTTTGGGGACGACCCAGGATATTGCTTTGGGTACGAGTGTTTTATATTTGATTCCCGGAGTGCCGTTGATCAATTCCATTTTGGACATTCTCGAGGGGCATGTTTTGGTGGGATTTTCCCGGCTTATCAATGCCATGATTTTGATTATTTGTATCGCCCTTGGCTTATCGGTTACATTATTAATTTTAGGAAAAGAGATATTATGAGTAGTGGATTTTGGTTTCCGGTGATTACTGACGGATTATTTGCAGCTGTTGCGGCTATCGGGTTTGCCGTTATTTCCAATCCACCCAAACGTGCTGTGGCCATAGCGGCTTTGCTGGCGGCTATCGGGCATGCTTGCCGTTTTTATTTGCTTCACCATACTTCTCTCGATCTGACAACTTCTTCGCTGTTCGCCGCTTTTACCATCGGATTATTGAGTATTCCGGCAGCCCGGCTGGTTCATTGTCCGGCTGAGGTATTTTCGTTTCCTGCCCTACTGCCAATGATTCCGGGAATGTATGCATATAAATCTGTCCTTGCTCTGATCCGCTTTATGAAAAGTGACGATGAAACCGTCATGCAGCAGCTTATTGTGGAAATTTTTCGGAATGGCCTGACTACTCTTTTTGTTATGTTCGCCCTTGTTGTCGGTGTTTCGCTTGCCATGTTTATATTTTATAAGCAGTCGTTCACCATGACCCGCTTGTTGCATCGGAATAAAACCCAAGCTTCGGATGGTTCAAGCGGTTTGAGTGAAAAGAAATAGTGTCATTGCATCCTTCCGGGTTTAAACTTTACCGGAGTACATACGGTACTCCCGACAAATAGATTTTGTCTTCGTTTTCCCTCAAACCTTTTGCTTTGTGGAATAGTATTGAGTCGAGGGAACTTTTCGACCGTTCCTGATTCGCACATGGTCCGATTACAAAACATCTTATCACATTTAAGGGTAATTCAATTTCATGGCATTTACATTTTAATTATTCGGTGTTTGTGTTTATTGGTTTTATTGCATCGGAACGAATCCTTCTGCCCGTACTGTCCAGCTGCCGTCTTTGGGAAAACCGGGGCATTCTCCTTGCGAGCCGTCCCAGCCGCCGCACATCATGGCTACGGTGGCCAGTAATCCTCCGTTGGAAGGAAAATAGGGGTAAGGCCCGCCTGTGGCCAAGCCGTGAAGGTCGAATTGAAACTGGGGAGATTTATGCAACAGATAGTCGATTGCGAGCCTTTGTTGCCCGCAACGGGCTGCCGCCAGGGCTATCATGGGAAAATCCCAGCCCCATACCCGGTTGAAATCCCAGGTTGTTTCTATTTTTTCAAGGGTTTTCCTGAATGTTTCCTGTTTCACTCCGTCGCCGGGCAGCATACCGTAGGTGCCAATTAAAGCCGGATGTCCCCAATTATATTGCGTCCACATATTTTCGATTCCTTCATAGGTTATGTACACACCTTCCTGTTCTGGCAAAGGGGATAATTTTTCCAATACTTCTTTCCATTTTCGATTTTCTGGTAATCCTAAACGCCGTTGCCATTCTAAAGCTGTCCGCAGCCCGTAGCGCCAATATCCCAATTCAAATGCCGGATTTTTAGAATCCCAGGGGGATGTCGTTTCAGAAACAACGACTAAGGGGGGACCTAATATGTAGCAAGCCTTGTCGGGATCATAATGTGCATAGTCGGCCATATATTCTGCGGTTTGGAATACGATTTCTTTCCATTTTTCCATGGTTTGGGGTGTTTTATGGATACGATAGTCCATTTCCGCAAAATAGATCGGATGGGGTTGCTGCCAGATTAACAGGCCATGTTCCAGACAAGGCCATTCCCGGTTGAAGTTTCCGGTGCATTTGGGCCACCGGGCTCCGCCACGTCCTTCGGTGAGGGCGCGTTTCTTCGCTTCTTGTAAGAAATCCTGATACACGCCCAGATATTTGCTGAATAGTTCCGGCCGTCCCCATAGGCTGTAATGTACGCCGTGCCACCAGATCATCTCGAAATGGAAACGGCCGTACCAGCCGTTGTTCACCAGTCCCGCTTCCTGAGGAGGAAACAATCCCGCTTCGTTTAGGCGCATGACATATTGTGACAGCACGATCCGTCTTTCCAGTTCTTTCCATCGGGGGTCTTTACTATCCGACAGGTCTACGGCAGCTCCGGACTGCCAATATTTTTCCCAGCCTTTCCGGCTGGATTGAAATACATTTATGGCGGTTTGTTGTGTTTTTTCCATTTTCGCTCCTGGAGAAAATTCACAGGTGAAACTCAATTCCTTTGAATTTTCCGGTTTTAAAATAAACCGATGTGCAGCGTGGGTTTGCCGATATAGCCGGGCTGGTGTGTCCCAGGATAAGGCCACCTGATAACGGACGCTGTCCATTTCTCTTATGATTTTAGCTGAGCCGGAAGATTCCGGGCAGAGTGTAGAACGATGGGCCGGAGCCCGGTCATAGCGTCCCACAAAACTTACATATCCCTTGCCGTCCGGGTAGGGAAAGTCAAGGAACACCTTTAAACGCCCCCTGGCTATCAGTTCCGATTTTATCACCACTCCGATCATGTCTTCATCGGGGTGGCAGGCTGTTTGTACAGATACTTTTTCTCCTTCCAGTTCAAAACTACTGTAAACGATGCCTTCCCACAGGTCGATTTTTTGAGTGGCGTTTACAATGTCGGTTGCTTTGGCCTCAGTCCCGTCCGCTTTTATCAGCAACATACCGATCCGTCCTAAATTGAAACGGTGCGGATTTCCTTCTAACCAGGCCGACAAGGCGGGTTGTGAGGGATTGGCCAGCCAATAGGGCAACGGTTTCCCATGGGTTTTCAGCAATACGGGTTCGAAGTCTTCCGGTTTCATCCCGGCAGGAAGGGGGAAGCTGTGCCAGCTCCAGTCCGACAATGTGTTGAAAGGGATAAAAGTTTGAAGTCCTGTCATATCCATGCCAAAGGCAAATTTTCCGTTTCCCACCTGTGCAGGGCTATTCGGAACAGATTGTGTTGCATAAACAGTATGCCGCCGGACAACTGTTTTGCGGTCAATTTTTTGTGCCGTTGTTTCCTGCTGGAATAATACAGAGAGGCAAAAGAAAATGGCTAAGATATTTTTCATGGAAGGATGATTTTTTACGGCGTCGTTAATAGGCTAACAAATATAATAAAACCTTAAAACGGAACAAGATTGAAATGCACGATGTTTCAGGAAATAATCTGATAATAACACCGTTACTTTTTAATGTCTTTACTGCCAATGGGATAGGATGTCGGTGTATTTTATTTATCATGTATGTTTATTGGGTAGGAAGTTTAAAGCGGGTTTTATTACAATGGGGTATTGTATCTTTTAAGCGAGTTTAATTTGACGATGTTTTTAAAGGGGGACGTATTTATGATATAAACTATCGGGCACACTTTATCGGGCGTATAGTCCCGGCTATATTCCCGGTGGCGGGGCAGAAAGAAATATCGCACTTCTGGAATGAGGTGTTCGTTACCGGAGTTATGCAGGGGGTGGGTTTGTATGAATTTGATTTTTAGAGGAATTGAATGATTGGAGGGGAAATTTTTAGAAAAAGAAGTGGAAAAAAGAGAATTAGCGTTAAAATTTATAATTTTGAAAATTAGTTAGATCATGTAGATGAAGAGATATAATTCGTTTTTATTTTATACTCAATTTGAATTAAAAAGATGAAAGTTAGTAATTTAATTTTGGTTTTGGTTGTTGGGTTTTGCTTGGGAGCTTGTAAAAAAGCACCGACAGACCAGCAGTTTAAAGATGTGTTGAGCAAGGCTCACCAGACTTTAGTGAACAGGGACAGTACCCCGGAACAGAAAGAAGCAAGTGTCAAAAAACAGTTGGCAGAAGCTGACCAGGTGTTCGATATAATGAAGGCCAATGCACAGCAATTCGGCATGTTGTCTCAATGGAACACTTTTTTGCGTTCAAAACCTGTGAAAGAATGGATTGCTCCCCGCTTGAATCAATTGGCTTTGCAGAAAGATAAAGAGGGTGCAGTGGCTGCCTATTATCGTTTGGTGTATGATCCTGCCCGGGAAAAGGGAGGTTATACTCCGGAAGAAGTAGCTGTCTTGTTAAACCATCCGGCAGCGGGTGAGGTGTTCCGGGATTCTGTGCTGGGAGCTACGCTTTTTTCCCGTTTGATGGGGAATGTTGCTGGCGATCAGAAGGCAAAGGCTGAATTATATAAGTCGATCCTGCCGTTTATCGACGATCAGTTGAGCGATCAGCAGGTGAAAGCTACCGTTGCTTTGTTCGATAGCGCTTTGGCTTTGGATTCCCTGATGCAGGACAGCGATCGGGAGGTTTTGCGTGTCAGCATCCTGAAACAGCAGGAACGCTTATTGGCAAATGCTACTAAGGCAGGTAATGAAGCAGATGTGAAACGGGCAAATTCCAACATTGCTTATCTGAATAGTCCGATCGCTTTAAATAAATTGATCGGAGGAGAAGCTCCGGATATTGAGTTTGTTTGGGTGAGCCAGGGGAAAACCGGGCGTTTGTCGGATCTGAAAGGTAAAGTTGTGATTTTGGATTTTTGGGCTACCTGGTGCGGGCCTTGTGTTGCTTCTTTCCCAAATATCCGGGAGTTGCAGAAAAGATATAAGAAATATCCGGTGGAAATTATTGGGGTAACGAGTCTACAGGGACGCCACATTCGCCGTCATCCGGGAGAAAAGCCTGAGGCTGTGGATACGAAAGGCAATCCTGAAAAAGAATTTGAGTTGATGAAAGAGTTTATGAAGGATGCAGATATGACCTGGAAGGTGGCTTTCGCTTCGGAAAATGTGTTTAATCCGATGTACGGTGTGAAAGGGATTCCGCATGTGGCTATTATCGATGCAGAGGGACGGGTGCGTTACAATGCCCTTCGTCCTTATAACCCTCCTTTCCATGAAGCTGAAAAGATCGATGCGCTTTTGCAGGAAGCCGGATTGAAATACCCGAAAGAACCGATGTCTCAGGAGAATTTTGTGAAATTCAATTGATAACCGAAAGTCGTTGAAATATAAGGAAAAGCTGCCAAATTTGTTTGGCAGCTTTTTATTTGTTTGTGGGGATGAAGCCCGGTTATAAAAAAGGAAGAGTGTTTTTTACTATTCTTCCTTTTTTTATTTGTTTCAAAATAAATTGTAATCAGTTTACAATATTGGTCGGAGTGCCTGCAAAGAAGTTGCGGATGTTATCGAGAGCTTCCTGCCCCATGGCAATGCGGGCGTCTATCGTGCCTGTGCCGATGTGCGGGGTGAGCACGACATTATCCAACTGATATAGCTGTTCCGTGATTTTGGGCTCGTATTCGAAAACATCCAGGGCAGCCCCTGCAATTTCCCGTTTTATCAGGCATTCGGTTAAAGCGGCTTCATCTATCACGGCTCCTCTGGCGGTGTTTATCAATATAGCCGTTTTTTTCATTTGTGCTAATTCCTGTTTCCCGATCAAATGGCGGGTAGCCGGGGTCAACGGGGTGTGAAGCGTGATGAAATCGGATTGTTGCAATAGGGTGGGCAGGTTGGCCTTGCGGTAACCCGGCACTTCGCTGCGCTGGTTGTGATACAGGATGTTCATACCGAAAGCTTCCGCCTTGCGGGCCACATTTTTACCGATGTTTCCCATGCCGATGATTCCCAGTGTTTTCCCTTCCAGCCCGAAACCGAGATTACACATCGTTCCCCACATGGATTCTTTTTCGGAACGTATGCGCAGGTTGCATTCTGCAATACGCCGTGCGGCGGCGAGCATCAAAGCCATTGCCAGCTCTGCGGTGGGATTACATACCGATTGGGGGGTGTTGCTTACTGCAATTCCTTTTTGCCGGGCATATTGGATGTCGATGTTATTATAGCCTACCCCGTAGTTGCTGATTAATTTTAATTTCTTTCCGGCATCGAGGATTTCTTTGTCGATCGGGTGATGAAATATGGCTAACATAACTTCATAATCGGGGAGCATGCGGATCAGTTCTTCTTTTTCCAAAGCCTCTTTGTCGGGAAATGTCACTTCCCAGTCTTTCGGTAGGGAGGCGAACGGTTCGCGGGGGATGTTATAGGTAACTAATATTTTCATCACGGTTTATATTTTATGGCTTTTATGACCGGGCAAAATTTCCCCGACGGATTTCCGCACCGGGTTTATTGCAGCATCTTTCCCTGCAAATCACAGGGTGGTTCGGGCATAAGGGGCTGAGTCCAGTCCGGCAAATTGTCCGGCCAGATATTTATAATAACCCGTTACGGCGACCATTCCGGCGTTATCGAGGGAAAAACCGAGCCGGGGGATGAAGACTTCCCAGCCGGAACGTTCGGCTTCTTCGTGTACGGCTTTTTGCAGGGCAGAGTTTGCCGAAACCCCTCCACCGATGGCAATTTGTTTGATCCCGGTTTGCTTGGCGGCTTTCTTTAGCTTCGACATCAATATATCGATCACCGTTTTTTGCAACGATGCACACAGGTCGTTGAGGTTTTGCTGTATGAAATCCGGATTCTTTTTCAATTCATCCCGCAAGAAATACAGAAAAGAGGTTTTCAGTCCGCTGAAACTATAATCCAATCCCGGAATCTGAGGTTTGTTAAATTCAAAACGGTTGGGATTGCCCTCTTTGGCCAGGCGGTCGATCACCGGGCCTCCCGGATAAGGTAATCCCATCACTTTGGCACATTTGTCGAAGGCTTCTCCGGCAGCGTCGTCAATGGTTTGCCCTATCATTTCCATATCGAGGTAATCACGCACAATAATCAATTGTGAATTTCCCCCGGACACCAGTAAGGTCAGGAAAGGGAACGAAGGCTGACGGCTTTCCACTCCCGGCTCCTTAATGAAATTTGCCAGGATATGTGCCTGCAAATGATTCACTTCGATCATCGGGATTTGGTTGGCAATAGCGAATCCCTTGGCAAAAGAAGTCCCCACCAATAACGATCCTAACAAGCCCGGGCCACGGGTGAAAGCTATGGCGTTGATGTTTTTGACTTCGATTCCGGCATTTTTTATTGCTTGCGAAACCACCGGAATTATGTTTTGTTGATGTGCCCTGGATGCCAGTTCCGGAACCACGCCTCCGTAGGCTTCATGCACTTTTTGGCTGGCGATGATGTTGGATAGCACTACGCCGTCTTTTAATATGGCGGCGGATGTGTCGTCACAAGAAGATTCTATGCCTAAGATTATTATACTCATTTCTCTTTCAAATATTCTGCAATATTAATATTTTTGTATGCAATCTAAATAACAGCAGGCATAAAAAAGTTTTTCAAAATATTATTCCTCTTTTTTGCAGGAGCGATCTTCTTGTTGGGTATTTCTTATATCCTGCTGCGTTCTCCCTATGTGCAAACGGCTTTGGTTAAATATGTTACCGAGAGGATCGAGCAAGTGACCGGGGTGAAGATGCAGATTGGCGGCGTGGAGTTCCGGCCGATGAGTTCTTTGGTGCTGAACGATGTGCTGCTCAGGGATTTTAAGAACGACACATTGGTGTTTTGTGAGAACTTGAAAGTGAAAGCGGATTCTTTCAGTTTTGTGAACCGGAGTTTTACGGTTCGTGAGATGACTTTTAATAAGGCTTGCTTTAATTTATATGTGATACGCGGGGATAGCGGGGCGATGATGAATATTGAGATGTTTATCGATTCGTTGCGGGGAAAACAGGCTCCGGAAGCTCCGGGAAAAGTGTTGAACGAGGAGGAGCGTGGCTGGCTGGTGGGATTGAGGAAAGTGAGTGTGCGTAATTCCCGTTTTACTTATCGGGAGGATGAGTATGAGCCTGTGGATTACGGGGTGAATTGGACAGATGTGGATTGCCGTGATTTGAATGTGGATGTTTCGGAGTTTCATTTCGGGGATGATTATACCGGGATGCGGGTAACGGGACTGAATTTTATAGAAAAATCGGGATTGGCCATCCGGCAGCTCGACGGGAAAGTGGCTGCGCGTGCCGATAATCTTCTGATAACAGAGGGAAAGATCGCTTTGGAGCGCAGTTTGGTGGATTTGATCAAGCTGGAATTTAACTGGACACCCAATCAGCACGACTGGCGTAATTTCACCACGAAGATGCAGCAATATTACGAGATCGGGCCTTCGTATGTCAGTTTTATCGACCTGGCTTATTTTAACGGAGTGTTGCGGGGGATTAACAATACGGTTAAATGCAGCGGGGTGGTGTCGAATACCATCAATCAGCTTGAGGGACACGATCTATATTTTGAACTCGGAGACAAGAGTGTTTTTCAGGGACAGTTTAAATCGAGCGGGTTGCCCAAGGTGTGGAATACTCTTTTCGATATTGAGATGACCGATGCCCATTTGAATCCGGACGATCTTGAATCGGTATATCTGCCCTGGTTCAATATGAATATCCCTGTGCCTTCGCCTTTGCATCAGTTGGAATATGTGGATTTTAGCCGGATTCATTTTAACGGATCGCTGGAAGATTTTACGGTGACGGCTCAAAGTAATACGCCTGCACTGACCGGAGATTTGAAGTTTATATATAAGCCTTGTGAGGGCGATACGGTGGATTGTTCCCGGATGTATGGGGATTTTAATTTTAACCGGGTAAACTATGGGCGGTTCACGGGAATAGACCTGTTGGGAACCGGAGGTTTGGCAGGGACTTATTCCGGCAAGCTGGATACAGCCGGAACTTCATTTAATGTGAAAAGTAAGCTGAATAAGCTGAACGTGCAGAAAGGACAGCTTCGGGACATCGATTTATTCCTGAGCTGGGAAGGCGACAAGGTCGATTTATTGTCTTCGTTTGATAATGAAAATGCAAGAGGAAATGTGGTGATGTCGATGGATACGGACGATTCCCTGCGCTTTTGGAGCGTCAGGGGAGGGATTGACGTGGCCGACCTGGAACAGTTTGGCTTTTCTATTACCGAGGCGGAAAAAGAGGGATTCTCTACGTCTTTCGATCTGGTTTCTGCCGGAAACCGGGACAGGAGTTTCAGCAATTTGTCTTTATCGGATTTTAATTACAGAACTTCGGCGGATAGTTTTAATATAGAGGATATAGGGATTGAGGTTTTCCGGGAGGGGGAACTCAATACGGTTAATCTGAATTCCGAGGTGTTGGATCTTGCTTTGGAAGGGACTTATCAGGATGTGCGTCCTTTGGATTTTGCCCTCAACCTGGTGCATAATTATTTACCTGCTTATGCGGATAAGAAAAAACAAAGAAAGGCTATTCAAAATGAGCTGAAGAAGGTCGATCTTCATGGTAATGCCAATATAAAGGATGCCAACCGGATATTGAAAGTCATGTTTCCTGACCTCAGCGTGTCGCCGGGGAGCAAATTATTCGTTGATTTCCGCAATGGGGATGAATTTTTAGATGTCAGGCTGAATGCCGACACAATTCTTTATCAGGATTTTTGCTTGCTTCATTCCGGTATCCGGGTGACGGGGAATGAGGAGCGTTTACAGGTGCTGTATTCTGCCGACCGGGTTCGATATGCCGATCTTTATGAGTTGTATAATGTACGGAATGAATTGGGCGTGCATAACAATCATGTCGATAATAAAATCTCGTGGTGTAATTGGGGACGCCACACTTATAGCGGAGAGCTGAAAACCGGGCTTACTTTTATCCCTGCCGGGAAGAACGGTTATCATTTGGAAATCGGGATGGAGCCGGGGGTGATTGTCCTGGCCGATAGTGTATGGCATGTCAGGAAATCGAAGATTCTGATTGAAGGGAAGCAGATTGCTGTGGAGAATTTTTCCATCGGACGCGATCAGCGTTTTTTGTCGGTGAATGGGAAAATTTCGGAAAATCCGGAAGAAAAATTGTCTATCGATCTGAATCAGTTCGATTTATCGGAACTGAACCGGATGATATTCAATAACCGTTTTCATCTTTTTGGATTGGCTACCGGAAACCTGACTGTGCAGGATTATTATAACGATCGTTTGCTGGCGTCCGACTTCGATGTGAAGGATTGGGGGGTGAACCGGGATACCTTAGGCTCGTTACGGCTCAGGTCATACTGGGATGCGGATAGCCGGAGCGTGATTATAGGGGCGGAAAACCGTGTGGGTGAACAAGTTCCGCTGACGATAGCCGGGTATTATATTCCGGGTGACGATTCCCTGAATGTGGATATTCGGCTGGCACAAGTGGGGTTGGAGCGTTTGAATACTTATGCTTCGGAATGGGTGTCGGAAACTTCCGGTGGAGTGTCCGGAAGGGTGAATATCAGCGGAACGGCTTTAAAGCCGGATATTTCGGGCTCTTTGCAGCTGGATTCTGTCATTATGAAAGTGAATGCATTGAATTCGAAATTTTTCATTACGGATAAGGTGCATATTGTGAACAACCGTTTGTTATTCAATAATTTTGCCGTAAAGGATATAAATGGCAATAGGCTCGTGTTTAACGGCGGCTATGAGATGCAGCAAAATAAGTACGATTTGCAAATGCAATTCCAGAATTTTATGTTTATGAATACGGCTTTCAGCGATAACGATGCGTTTTACGGGCGGGTTTTTCTGAGTGGCCTGATGGATTTGAACAATCGGAACGGACAGAATAATATCACCGTGACAGCCCGGACTGAGAATAATTCAAAGTTATTTATTCCTTTAACCGAAACTGCTTCTACGCAAGCCAATAATTTCCTGCATTTTGTCAATACCGGACAGCAGATGAGAAGAAGGACCCAGGTGACGAGTGAAAAAGTGAATATTAATTTGGATGCCAATTTGGAAGTGAATGATAATTTGGAGGTAGATGTGGTATTCGATCCTACGGTGGGGGATGTGTTGCATGTGAATGGTACAGGGGACATAAAAGTGGTATTGGATAAGGATGGCGGGGTTGGAATGTTTGGGGAATATCGGATTTCTAAGGGAAATTACCAGTTCACCCTCAGTAATCTGGTCAATAAAAATTTTGTATTGAAGCAAGGCGGAACGATTGCCTGGAATGGTGCGCCTTACGACGCTACATTGAATATTTCTGCTGTTTATAACATCAAGACTTCTCTGACTGAATTGTTGCCGGTTGAGGCGGGAGGAACGGAACAGGGGTTTGAATCGCAGGAAAAAGGGCGGAAAGTTCCGGTGGAGTGCATTCTGAATTTATCGGACAATCTGGTGAATCCGTTGGTGAAATTCGACATTAATTTCCCCACGCTGGAGTCGCAGACGAAGAGTTATGTGCAAAGTTTATTTTCCAGCCAGGACGAAATCAATAAGCAAATGTTCGCCTTATTGGTTATGGGTAAGTTTTATCGTACCGACGAGAACGATGCCCGCTGGGGCGATCAGGCGAGAATGGCCGGGGTGTCTACCGTGACTGAAATGATTTCCAGCCAGTTGTCCCGTTGGCTATCCCAAATCAGCAACCGGGTCGATATTGGTTTGGCATACCGGGTGGCGGATCATCAGGTGACGACGGACGAGATTGAAGTTGCTTTGTCCACTCAATTGCTGAACGACCGTATCACCTTGTCGGCGAATGGAAATATGGATGTGGGAAATACGGCCGCAGGGAACAGTAATACGAATAATATTGCCGGGGATTTCGATTTGGAGGTGAAGCTGAACAGGCAGGGAACGCTGAAGATGAAGGCTTATTCCCATACAGACGAGAAGTTGATCTATAATAATACGGAAACTATACAGGGAGTGGGTGTTTCTTATCAGGAGTCGTTCGACACTCTTCGGGAACTGATGCGTAAGTATCTCGGTTTTTTTAAGAGGAAAAAAAACAGAGGAGCCTGAGTTTTATTCAGGCTTTTTTTGTCAAAAATAGGACGTAGATACGCTTTTATTTCTTTTCGTGCCGCCGTTCCGGTGGCTTGCCGGAGGTTACGTTTTACCGGGGTACCCTATCGTAAGATGTAAAAAAGGTTTGTGAATTGTTTTTTTATTTCCTTTTTTTTCTCAAATTGCATATTGCAAACGATTACGAACCTAAAATGATACAGCTATGATGACAGCGCAGGACTTTATGGACCGGGAGGCTCGCTACGGAGCCCATAATTATCATCCGCTCCCAGTGGTATTGGAACGCGGCGAGGGAATCTATGTGTGGGATACGGATCATAAGAGATATTTCGATTTTTTATCGGCTTATTCAGCCGTAAATCAGGGACATTGCCACCCGAAAATCGTGAAGGCAATGACCGAACAGGCACAGAAACTGGCGCTGACATCGCGGGCTTTTTACAATGATGTGTTGGGTGAGTGGGAGGAGTATGTCACCCGCTATTTTGGTTACGATAAAGTGTTGCCGATGAATACCGGAGCGGAGGCGGATGAAACGGCGTTGAAATTATGCCGGAAATGGGCATACCTGAAAAAAGGGATTCCCGACAGGGAGGCTAAGATTATTGTTTGTAACGGGAATTTTCATGGCAGGACTATTACGATTGTTTCCCTGTCGAGCGATCCGGATTCATATAGCGGTTACGGTCCTTTTACTCCCGGTTTTATCAAAATTCCCTATAATGATATTGCAGCTTTAGAGGAGGTGATCCGTGATAAGAATGTGGCTGGATTTCTGGTAGAGCCTATTCAGGGAGAAGCCGGGGTATATGTGCCGGACGACGGGTATCTGAAACAGGCCTATGATCTCTGCCGGGCCTATAATGTGCTATTCATTGCCGATGAGGTACAGACAGGGATCGCCCGTACCGGTAAGTTGCTCGCCTGTGATTATGAAGGGGTGAGGCCGGATATTTTAGTGTTGGGAAAAGCTTTGTCCGGTGGAATGATGCCGGTGTCTTGTGTGCTTGCCGATGACGATATTATGCTTTGTATCAAGCCGGGCGAACACGGGTCTACGTATGGGGGCAATCCTGTTGCTGCGAAAGTTTCGATAGCCGCGCTGGAAGTGGTGAAGGAGGAAAAGTTAGCGGAGAACGCCGCTAAATTAGGGCAGGTATTTCGCGACCGGATGAGCCGTATTCATGCGGATATTATCGGGGAGGTGAGGGGGAAAGGTTTGTTGAATGCTATCGTGATCAAGCCTAAAAATGGAAAAACCGCCTGGGATGTATGCCTGAAGTTGAAGGATAAAGGATTATTGGCTAAGCCGACCCATGAGCATATTATCCGTTTTGCTCCGCCTTTGGTGATTACCAAAGTGGAACTGATGCAGGCTATCGGTATTATCGAGAATACGATTGCTGAATTTGAATAAAGCGGAACGATATGTCCGGCAAAGTTCCGGTTTTACTAAAGTGAATATCTATCCGAAAGTTGCTGTTTGATGGATTTTCAGGTGATCTTTAAAATCAATTTGCCCTAAAAAGTAAAATAAACTTTTTAGGGCAAATCATATAATTGATATTTTGAATTTTAAGATTCTGCCGCCTTTCCGGTTGTCTTGCTGCTTAATATTTAAAGCTGCTTCCTCCCAGGAATTCCCTCAATATGGATGTGGGGGGAATTTCACGGGTGGGAACTGCCTGGATATATGAGAAAAATTTCAACAGGCGCAATGCTTTGGAATGTTCCGGATGTTGTTGGGTGACTTCCCGCAACAACGGCTCTGCCTGTATTTTTAATGTCCCTAATTCATAGATCAGCGCCGAATTAAAGATGGCATCGGCTTCTTCCTGATAAGGAATGATGTGTTTCTGCTCGCCCAGTAATACACTTTCCCAACGTTTCAAGGTGTCGAGCGCAGAATAATTCCGGTATTTATAATCGCGTACCATTCGCCGTATCAGTCGGTTGTCCGTGGGGTTGATCAGGTTATGGTTGTCGATCGAAATAGATGTGAGTGCCGATACGAATATTTTAAACAGGGAATCCGGTGGTAAGAGCCGGGTTAATTTAGGATTCAATCCGTGTATGCCTTCCACAATGATCACATTGTTCCGTGAAATTTTCACCTTTGTCCCGTCATAATACCTTTGTCCGGTTTCAAAGGAAAATTTAGGAATTTCCACTTCTTCACCTGCCATCAGGCGCAACATGTCGCTGGAGAAAGTGGCGATGTCCAGAGCATCGATGCTTTCGTAATCATATTCCCCTTTTTCGTCTTTGGGTGTCAATTCCCGGTTTACGAAATAATTGTCCAGAGAAAGGTTTACCGGTTTTATGCCGTTCACCATGAGCTGAACGCTTAACCGCATGCCGAATGTGGTTTTCCCGGAGGAAGAAGGACCTGCAATCAGGATCACTTTCACTTTTTTATGCCGGGCTTTGATTTTATCGGCAATTTGCGATATTTTCTTTTCGTGCAGGGCTTCGCTGATTTTGATGATCGTACCGGAATGTTTTTTCTCGATCACTTTATTCAATACCCCGATGTCCGTGACTTCCAGAATTTTTCCCCAACGTTTGTATTCGCTGAACACCTGAAACAGTTTGTCCTGAGGAATCACGGGAAGCAGTTCCGAAGGATTCGAACGGTCCGGGAGGCAAAGCAACATACCGTCTTTGTAAGGAATCAGGTCGAACACTTTCAGGCAGCTTGTCGAAGGTGCTAAAGTTCCATAGAAATAGTCGAGCACACTATCCACATAATAAATGGAAGTGAATAGCTTTCCCCGGGTTTCCATTAATTCGGCCTTGTCCTTCAGGCCTGCTCTCTGGAAGATCCGGATCGCTTCGTCGGTCGGTATTTCTTCCCGGCTGATCGGAAGGTCTTCATCGATAATTTCCTGCATCCTCTTTTTCAACATTTCCACCCGTTCCGGGGTTAAGATTATATCTTTGTTTACCACCCGGCAGAATATACCGTTGGAAATGATGTGTTCCGCCCTTAAAATCTTTTTCGGGAACAGGTCACAGACCGCTTTATACAGGACAAAGATCAGCGAACGCGAATAGATGCTGTATCCGTCGAGAGAGGTCACATCAATGAAGTTGATCCTTTTAGGATTCATAATCACATACTGCAAGTCTTGCAACTGGTTATTGACCAGCGCTCCCAATATATGGTTATGATTGGTTGGAAATATGATCTTTTTTATATCCCTGAGCGTTAACCCCAGTTCTATTTCATATTCTTGTTGCGTGTTTTCACAAGTTATATTTACAGTTTTCATATTGGTTATCTTTTTGAGTTACGGACTACACCTGTCCCCAGAGAAACAAATGTCCGGGGGACTCACGTATTTTTGTACCACTTAGCTAATATACAAACTATTCATGTATATGCAAATAGCGTGCTCAAAATTTGAAAAAGGTCGTCGTATATGGATTTTTGGGGTTATTTAAATAAAAGTATTAATGTTTAAGCGATTTTTCGTATACGTTTTCCCGGTTGTTCCGGTTTGCATTTGTTCCTGAAATTGCCTGAAATCGTTTCTGGGGAGGCGTTCCCGAATTAAGTTTTGGGGGGTGTTATGATCCGATCCTGAAAGGGCATCCAAAATCCATAAAATAATTTTCATATAATTTTTATAAATCGAAACGATCGGACTGTTGCAATAAACAGTCCGATCGTTTCGGTTCCGGGGTATAGATTATTTGTACAACTCTGTTTTTTCCGGGATAGAAATTTCGTAAGTCTTACGGTGGGAGTTACGAAGGTCCGTTTGCCGGAGCCAGGGATTAAAGCGTTTTAATATTTTGTAGCTGATGCCTTGCTCGTGGGCAAAGTCCGCCCAGCTTTTTACCTCTCCGGAAACCTTTACTTTTTTAACCTTTTCGCTGGGGTAGATCGTCCGTACATTAAAATTATACAGTTCCGGATGGTTGATGATCTGTTTCAGGGCGAGTATGCGGAAAACGTAGCGTCCGGTTTCTTCTCCCAATAGCAGGTCATAATAATCGGTTTCTTTTTGGATGGCCATTTGTTTGGAAATCATGGAACTTCCGGCATTGTATGAAGCTGCCGCCATTGTCCACGATCCGAATTTTTCGTATGCTTTTTGCAGGTATTTTGCTGCGGCTTCGGTCGATTTTTCAATGTTGTAGCGTTCATCGACCTCTGCGTTCACTTCTAAGCCTAATTCCTGTGCCGTGCCTTTCATGAATTGCCATACCCCTACTGCTCCGGCAGGCGATACCGCCAGCGGATTCAAATTGCTTTCGATGACAGCAAGGTATTTGAAGTCGTCCGGAATTCCGTTCGCTTTGAGTATCGGCTCAATGACGGCGAAAATTCTGGGGGCGTTTTTCAATATCTGTATGGTGTGGGAGTGCAGGTAGGTGTTCACGATCAGTTCTTTTTTAAACGATTCCTGCACATCCAGCCGCTGTAAGGGCACGGCTTCGCCTGCCAGGTCGAATTCCGCAGGCATGAAAACGTCGGAAACCAGGGGCACCGGGTTATTTTCGTCCTGGGCATAGGCTACGGGTAAGGGGATGTTTGCTGCTTTGGATTTGAACACGATGATGAAAATGTTGATGCAGAAAACAACAAAGCAAAGATAAAGTATGGTATATATTTTTTTCATATTCTTCTGTGTTATTGTGTTTTGATGGTACGCAAAGCGATTTAAAAGGTTGATCATGGTGTGTTTATATCTTTTTCTTTTGCCAGTGTGCGAATTTCATATAGAACAGGGATAATATCCCGATCAGGATGCCATAGGTGATTTCGCTTGTCCATACCCATTCTACATGAGTACCGATGTAGGAGGCAAAAAACCATACGGACAGGGTGTAAGCGGCCAGGACAACCGACTCCAGAAGCAGGGCATTGATCGTGTTGCCCGTTCCGGAGACAGCTTCAAAGAATGTCATTCCGAATCCTAAGGTGAGTGCGGCAAAACAGATGACATAGAGCGAAGGCACTGAAGCCTCGGCCAGTAACGGATCGTTGGTGTATATCGACAATACCAGCTGGGGAAATAATAAGCAGCAGAATAGAATGGGAAGTACCGCCAGGCAACTTTGGCGTGTGATTTTATAGATAGTAGGGATGACTTCCGCTTGTTTCCCTTCTCCGATCAGGCGGCTGGTGAGGGTGTTGGAGGTTGCGGCAAAAGCAAAGACCGGAATAGCGATAAGCATGTAGACACTTCTGACCACTCCGGTTACCGCGATCGGTTCCTCGCCCATGTGCTCCACCAATGCAAAGAAAATAAACCAGGTGCCGAAAGAAAATAACTTTTGCAGCATTGTGGGGAAGGCGATTTTTAAAATAGCCTTCATAAGCCAGCCTTCCAGCTTGTGAAAGGCAAACAGAGCATATTTTTTAATCGGTAGCTGGGTAACTGTATAAATAATAAAGAAGCAGAAGGCGGCAATTTCCGCGCATACCGAAGCGAAGGCTGCCCCGCCGATTCCCATTTCGGGAAAGCCCAATTTCCCGAAGATCAGCGTGTAGTCCAGAAATATATTTACTCCGGCCATTAAGGCTGTGGAAAAACTAATGACTTTGGTATTGGAAAGCCCGATGTATAGGGCGCGGAACAGGAAATTGAAACATACGAAAATGATACCGTAGTGGCGGTAGTCCATATATTCCATAGCCGCCGCGTATATATTGGGCGACTTGATAATGCTGTGTAATATGTCGGCGGTGTAGAAGTGTTGCAGCAGGAATAGTCCCGATGCCAATACCAGCACGAAAACGAGCCCGTGTTCGAACACCACTCCGATCCTTTCAAGCCTGCCTTCTCCGAGGCGGCGTGCCACGATAATTTGTACCCCTATGGCGAATCCCCAGGCAAGGGTGGAATACACATAGTAGTAGATTCCCGCCATCATGGAAGCCCCCAGCGCGATGGCACTGACCCGGCCCAGGAAAGCCGTGTCGGTCAGAGTAATCAAAGTCTGGGCAAGGTTACCGAACATGATCGGATAAGCAATGTTCCAGATGGTTTTCTTCGTGATGGAACTTTTCATGGAAATAAAATTAATTGGATTAGGAGAATCCGCCCTTTCGTTTGCAAAAATACAAAAAGTAACGGGCTATTTTCTGCTTTTTATTTCCATTTTAAGTATTTTCTAAGATTTTTAGAAGGCTTCGGTCATATTCATATAAACGCCCCATTTTTGTCCCGGTTCCCGTCCAATGTCCAGACGGAAATTCTTACGGGGTTGCAATTGGATTCGCAAGCCGACGCCGTAGTTGAATTTCCATTTGTCCCATTTGGCGGGAGTGTCTCCAATAGTTCCGGTTCCTACCCATGCCACCGCTCCGAATTTCGACCAGAAAGCTCCCCGTTCATAGGCTTCCTGCGACATGAACATGTGGCGATATTCCACAATTCCATAGGCCATCGATTTATCACGGTATTTTCCCCATAGATACCCCCGCAGGTCGAAAGGCGAGCCGAAGATCGGCAATTCCGTGTAGGGAACATTGTCGAAACCGATCTGGCTTTTAACCGTCCAGCCGAGGGTGCTTCTGCGTTTGAACAATTGCTGGAATTGGCGGTATTCCAGTTCTAACATTTCGTAATTAAAATCACCTCCCCAATATTTACCGTATAGCGTACCCATCGCGCTTAGCAGCATCCCGTGGTAAGGGGTGGCTACATCGTCGCGGGTATCATATTGAAGAAGTGCCCCCAAACCGATGTTATGGTATTTTTTACCATATTTCTGAATGGCTGCGTTCTGCTCCATGAAATAGGACATATCTTTGGATTTGGCGTAATTGATGTCGAGCAGCGCTCCCGTGTATAGGTGGGGAAGAATTTCCCATACGAATTTGGGATTGAACTGAATGCTGGTTTTGTGGAAAGTCACCGAATCCTTGCCGAAAAGGTCTTTCAGGCGTTCCCCTTCTTTGATTTGGTCGTATCCGATGCCATAGAAATTCGCAGGCTCTGTCCGGAAGCCGTATTTCACATAGATGCGGAATTTATTTTCGTTGAAGAATAAAGTTCCTGCCCCGGCAGCGATGAAAGTTCCGTTGATTGAAATGTTAAATCCCACCGGAATGAAGGAACGCTGGCTGATCGAGTCGTTTTTGTTCATCCTGAACGACATCAGCATAGCTCCTCCCACTCCCAATGAGGCTTCCGGATTATAGGAGGGGCCTCCCAGAATCGATGTCCATACTTTTTTATGGGCCCGGATCGAGTCGCGCCGCTGCTGTCGCAATAGCTGTTTTTGCTGGCTTGTACTCAGTTTCGGAGTAACGATCAGAGTGTCGGTGGGGGTGGTAATAATCACAGAATCTTGCTGGCCGAATGCCCAGGCGGATGTGAGGATTAGGAATAGACTGATTAAAACTTTCATATTTGGTTTTTAAGTTCGGCAAATTTACTTCAAAAATTATGCCTAAATATAGTTTTGATGTTAAATTACATTATTTGTTAAATTAACGTCCTCGGTGATAAAGAGGTTTTAAAATTAAAATAGTATTTTCGCCCTACTATCGGATTATTTATTTTAAATATATATCATGATGACAATTGAAGAACAAGTTAGCGAAGGCATTAAAAGTGCCATGAAAGCTAAAGACAAGGTACGCCTGGAAACCCTACGCAATATTAAGAAAGTGATTTTAGAAGCTAAAACCAGGCCGGGAGCCGGAGACCAGATCGACGATGCGGAATGTATCAAGATCATTCAGAAGCTGGCAAAGCAGGGAAAAGAATCGGCAGAAATCTATAAAGAGCAGGGACGGGATGACCTTTACGGGCAAGAATCCGCGCAGGTGGCTGTGTTGGAAGAGTTTCTGCCGAAACAGTTGAGTGACGAAGAATTGACTGCTGCGTTGAAAGAAATTATCGCTTCTACCGGGGCTTCTACTCCTCAGGATATGGGAAAAGTTATGGGGGCTGCCACGAAGAAGTTAGCCGGGCTGGCCGACGGAAAAGCTATTTCTGCCAAAGTGAAAGAATTGTTAAAATAATTTATTCCTGCATCGGGAGGTTATAAAAACTAAGTGAAAGGAAATTAAATTTAGAAAATGTAAATCCTGAAGTGGTGGTTTTGTCCAAATTTGGATTAAAATACATTATATTGAAAAGACGGAATTTTGGAATCATACAGAATTCTGTCTTTTTTTATTTCATATTTTGTTGTTTTTTATTTCGTTCCTTCCTTTCTTCTTTTTCAGCTCGCTTTCCTTTTCTTACAGGTTGATAATATTTAAATGTTCCGGACGGAAAATGGGGGGAATACTTCAATTTTTGTTCTCCGGTTTTTGAACTGTTTGAAGTAAAGCTTCGTCGCTATATGTATGGATGTGTGTGCAGCTATAAATACTGGGAGAGGAAACAATCTTTAAAATTATCAATATGGAATGGGAGTAATTGGCAAAGTCGTGGAATGGATGGGGAATCATTTTTGAATATTTTTAAAAACTAAGACAAAAAATAATTTTTTTGGTTATCTTTGAAAGTTGTTAAATTCGTAAGCATAAGTCTGTATGAGGCATTTTTTTGTAGTTATCTTATTCATTGTAATAGGTTTACCTATTTTTGGAAAGGAGTATCAACCTGTTTTTTCAACGGCTGGTTTTTATCCGCTGGTGAATTCCGGACGGGAAGTGTTTAATATGAATGCCGCCTGGCGTTTTGTAAAAGGGGAAGCTCCGGATGCCTGGAAACCGGATTTCGATGATTCGGGCTGGGAGGTTGTGCAACTTCCTCATGGTTTGGAATATTTGCCCACAGAGGCCAGCGGTTGTGTGAATTATCAGGGAGGAGCCTGGTATAGAAAACATTTTACGCCGGATGCCCGCTTGAAAGGGAAAAAATTGTTTCTTCATTTCGAAGCAATCATGGGTAAATCGAAAGTGTGGGTGAACGGTAAGCTGGTGACAGAACATTTTGGAGGATATTTACCTGTGATTGCAGATGTTTCCGAAGTTTTGGATTGGGAAAAAGATAATGTCATTACCGTTTGGACGGATAATAGTAACGATCCGGCCTACCCTCCCGGAAAGCCCCAGGAATCTTTGGATTTTTCATATTTCGGAGGAATCTACCGGGATTGTTTCCTGATTAGCCATAGCCCCGTATATATCACCGATCCCAATTACGAACGGGTAGTGGCCGGGGGAGGTTTGTTTGTGGCTTATGATCATGTATCCGCAGAGCAGGCCGATATTTTACTGAATTTGCATGTGCGGAACGAAGAAAATATGGCTTTTACAGGGAGGGTGGAATTTGAATTGCTGGATACCGCCGGAGTGAGAAAAGCTATTTCATTCCGTTCATTGAGGATTCTTCCGGACAGTGCCTGCACCGTAGGAGGAAATATGCGCCTGAAACGACCTGAATTATGGTCGCCTGAATCACCTTATCTTTATACATTGGTGGTGCGTGTGAAGGACAGGCGGGGAAAAATCGTGGATGGATACCGCCGCCGGATTGGAGTGAGGAGTATAGAGTTTAAAGGGCAAGACGGTTTTTGGCTCAATGGCCGTCCGTATGAACAACCGTTGATCGGGGCGAATCGCCATCAGGATTTTGCCGTGGTCGGGAATGCGCTTTCCAATAGTTTACATTGGCGGGATGCTAAAAAACTGCGGGACGCCGGTTTAAAAGTGATCCGGAACGCCCACTATCCGCAAGATCCTGCCTTTATGGATGCCTGTGATGAACTGGGACTTTTCGTGATTGTGAATACCCCGGGTTGGCAGTTCTGGAATAACGCTCCGATTTTTGCTGAGCGGGTATATTCCGATATACGGAATATGGTGCGCCGTGACCGGAATCATCCTTCCGTATGGATGTGGGAACCTATCCTGAACGAAACGTGGTATCCTGCCGATTTTGCGAAAAGAACACGGGACATTGTGGAGGAAGAGTATCCGTACCCTTATTGTTATTGCGGCTGTGATGCCACAGCCAAGGGACACGAGCATTTTAAAATATTGTTTACTCATCCCCTGATGGGTGGAGGTGGAGCATTTTCCGCCGAGCAGATGCAGCCGGATATTACTTATTTCACCCGGGAGTGGGGAGATAATGTGGACGACTGGAATTCGCATAATTCGCCGAGCCGGGTGAGCCGGGCCTGGGGAGAATCGCCTATGCTGGTGCAGGCGAATCATTATGCTTTTCCAAATTATCAATATACTTGTTATGAAACTTTGTTCCAGACTTCCCGCCAGCATGTAGGCGGATGTTTGTGGCATTCTTTCGACCACCAGCGGGGGTATCATCCCGATCCTTTTTACGGTGGTTTGATGGATGTGTTCCGGCAGCCGAAATATTCTTATTATATGTTTAAGGCGCAGCGTTCACCCGAAAAGAGTGATCTTATAGCGGAAACAGGCCCGATGGTGTATATTGCCCATGAGATGACTCCTTTTTCTCCGAAGGATGTGACTGTTTTTTCCAATTGCGACGAGGTGAGGCTAACTGTGTTCAAAGATGGAAAACAGTATGTTTATAAAAAGCCTGTGCGTGAGCAGGGAATGCCTTCTCCGGTGATCCGTTTCGACGATGTGTATGATTTTATGGCGGACAAGGCTTTGTCGCGCAGGGGAAAGCAGAAGGATGTTTATTTGCTGGCAGAGGGATTGATTGATGGGAAAGTGGTTGCCACGGATAAGCGTATGCCCGCCCGCCGTCCTTCCAAAATCGTGTTGTGGCTGGATCATGAAGGCGTGGATTTGGTGGCCGACGGATCGGATTTGGTAACAGTGGTGGCGGGAGTGGCCGATGCCAACGGCAATATCAAGCGGCTGAATAATTACAATATCCGGTTTACGATCGAAGGGGAAGGAAGATTGGTGGGAGATGAATCGGTGCTGGCTAATCCGCGTCCCGTGGTGTGGGGAACAGCTCCTGTGTTGGTACGTTCCACCTTGCAGCCAGGAAAAATACGGGTAAAGGCGGAAGTGTTGCTGAAAGGTTCGCAGATGCCTGTTGCCGGGGAGATCGAGTTCGAAAGTGTGAAACCCGGTATACCGCTGGTGTATGATAAAAAAGAGGCTACTGCCGGAGGAGGGCAGGTGGCTGTCACGAATCGCGGGGGCAATAACCGCGAGCTTGAAAAGAAAGTGGAGCAGTTGCAGAATGAATTGAATGCGCTACGTTTGAAAGAGGTGGAACGGCAGCAGGAAGAATTTGAAGGAAAAGGTAAGAAATAACTAACTATAATTTATTAATCTATTATGACAAAGATGAACACGACAACCTATTTACTTCCTTTGGCGGGATTGGCTGTTTTGAACGGGTGTGCGCATCCATCGAAGAAAGCGGAACAACCTAAACCGTTGAATATTGTGTATATCATGACCGATGACCATTCTTATCAGACAATGAGCTGTTATGACAATCGGTATATCAATACTCCGAATCTTGACCGGATTGCCAAAGAAGGGGTGAAGTTTACCAATAGTTTTGTTTGTAATTCTCTTTCAGGTCCCAGCCGTGCAGCTATGTTGACCGGAAAGCACAGTCATAAAAACGGATATAAGGATAACACCACCGGAGCAGTCTTTAACGGACAGCAACAAACTGTTCAGCAGTTGTTGCAGCAAGGCGGTTATCAAACGGCTATGATCGGGAAGTGGCATTTGGGAGGAACGCCGACTTGTTTCGATTATTGGACAATTCTGCCGGGACAGGGAGATTATTACAATCCTGATTTTATCACTCCCGAAGGAAATGTCCGCTATGACGGATATGTGACGAATGTCATCACAGACCTGAGTATCGATTGGTTGCGTGAAAAAAGAGATTCCACGAAACCGTTCTGCCTTTTTGTGCATCATAAGGCTATTCACCGGAATTGGATGGGCGATACCACCGACCTGGCTCTGTTCGAAGATCAAACTTTTGAAATGCCGGATAATTTCTGGGATAATTATCAGGGACGTATTGCTGCCGGGAAACAGGAAATGAGTATCGATAAAGATATGACTTTGATCTATGATCTGAAAATGCTGGATGACGATGTGAAAGATCATTATCGTTCGTTGTATACCCGGAAAGACGGAACAGAGGGAACCTATGGCCGGATGAATGCTGCCCAGAAAGCAGCCTGGGATCGCCATTATCAGCCGATTATCCAGGAGTTTAAGAAGGCGAAATTAACCGGAAAGGCTTTGGCTGAATGGAAATACCAGCGTTATATGAGAGATTACCTGAAAACGGTGAAGTCTTTGGATGACAATGTGGGAAGGTTGCTGGACGAGCTGGAGAAAGAAGGATTATTGGAAAATACGCTGATCGTTTATACTTCCGATCAGGGATTCTACATGGGCGAACACGGTTGGTTCGACAAACGGTTTATGTATGAAGAGTCTATGCGTACGCCTTTGATTATGCGTTTGCCGAAAGGTTTCGACCGCCGGGGAGATATTAGCCAGATGGTCCAGAATATCGATTATGCGCCTACTTTCCTTGCCTTGGCAGGGGTTGAAATTCCTTCGGACATTCAGGGCGTTTCTTTATTGCCTTTGCTGAAAGGGGAAAATCCTGCCGACTGGCGCAAGGCATTGTATTATCATTATTACGAATTTCCGGCAGAGCATGCCGTGCGCCGTCATTACGGGGTACGTAACGAGCGGTATAAATTGATCCATTTTTATAATGATATAGATGCGTGGGAATTGTATGATTTGCAGTCAGACCCCACCGAGATGAAAAATATTTACGGACAACCGGGAACCGAAGAGATTACCAAACAATTGAGAAAAGAATTGGAGGATCTTCAAATACAATACGATGATCCGATTAGAGATAAAAATTGACCGAAATAAATGGTTGTTTGCCGGAATGCCTGTGTTGCTGCTGTCCGACATAGCGGCAGCACAGGAGGTTAAACAACCGAATTTGATTTTTATCATGGCCGACCAATGGCGGGGACAGGCGTTGGGATATAAAGGGATTGAGCCTGTGCTGACTCCTAATCTCGACCGCCTTGCCGCAGAAGGTGTGGCTTTTGACAATGCCGTGAGCAGCTATCCGGTGTCGTCCCCTGCGCGGGCGATGCTGATGACCGGACAGTATCCGGTGACGAACCGGGTGACGGGAAATTGTAATTCGGAAACGGCTCCGTATGGGGTGGAATTGCAGGAAAATGCCCGTTGCTGGTCGGACGTGCTGAAAGACAAGGGATATTCCACCGGATATATCGGGAAATGGCATTTGGATGCACCTTATCGGCCTTTTGTGGATACTTATAATAACCGGGGAAAAATAGCCTGGAACGAATGGTGTCCCGCAAACAGACGGCACGGTTTTGAATATTGGGTTGCATACGGCACCTACGATTACCACCTGCGTCCGATGTATTGGGATGCGCATGCCGTGAGGGATAGTTTCTACTATGTGAACCAGTGGGGTCCGGAGTATGAAGTAGACCGGGCTATCGGCTATTTGAAAAACGAGGGGGGAGAACGGAAAGAGGGTAAACCTTTTGCATTGGTGGTTTCGATGAATCCTCCTCATACGGGATATGAGCTGGTGCCTCAGAGATATAAGGATTTATACAAAGATACGGATGTGGAATCTATTTGCCGGAATCCTGCCATTCCTGCGCAGGGTACGCCTATGGGGGATTATTTCCGTAAAAGTATCCGGGATTATTATGCCTGTATGACGGGTGTGGACGAACAGGTGGGACGGCTGATGAAAGCGTTGGATGAGTTGGGTTTGGCGGAAAATACGATGGTCGTGTTTACCTCCGACCATGGAGTGAGCATGGGAATGCACGAAGAGCCGGGAAAGGATGTTTTCTACGAAGAATCGATGTCCATCCCGATGATTATCCGTTGGCCGCAGCAGGTGAAGCCCCGGAGGGATGCCGGATTGCAGATTACGTTTGCCGACCTTGCCCCTACGATGTTGGCTTTAATGGGATTTGGAAAGGATATTCCGGCAGAAATGCAGACCTTTAATTTGGCGGAACAGGTGTTGAAAAAGGGGAAAAAAGGCCCTGCTTTTCAGCCTTATTACCATTGCAAACCTTCCGACCTGAAAACAGGAGTCCGGGGTATCCGGAATAACCGTTATACGTTTGCCATAGGGTTTAACGCCGGGAAAATCGGGGATATATATCTTTTCGATAGGGAGAAAGACCCTCATCAATTGGATAATATAGCTGCGCGTGAAGATAAATTGGTCAAAAAATTTAAAGGCTTATTGAAAGAATGGTTGTTGAAAACAGAAGATGTTTTGGCGGGAAGTTTATGATCCGGCTAATGTTTGGGATGGTATTGTCCTTGCCGGGTGTGGCTCTTCATGCCGCTTGTCCGCCTCATCCTGCCGACGCAGGTGAAAGAGGGGCGGAGATGGTTGTAGAAGAGGGGCAACCTCAAGGAGGTGATTTTGCTTACCGCCGGGGTAAGTCGTATCTGGGTATGCCGGGACGGGAAGTGCCGGGCAGTTTGGAAGTAAGCCGCTTGCCGGAGGGTGTGGTTATGCTGGGGGGTGACGGGAAAGAACAAACGGTGTGGAGCAGGCTGGACTTACCGGATTATGTTTCGGGTTTGTTTTTCAGCCGGGACGACCGGGACGGCGACTATCAATGGCCTAATAATACAAATCGTTTGCTCCCCTGGCCTTTTCAACATATTGCGGAGTTGAGCCATGCGGACTATCCCGGTATTCCTTCTAATAGTAAGCCTTCACGGGTAGGGGATGCGTTGTTGTTGCAGTTGGGAGATGGGGGCTGGATGCTGTTGAAGGCGGTGGCGGGGCAAAATTCCTTGTCGTGCTTTCAGGTGGACACCAGCGGGGATGTCCGGGTGTATATTTCCACTTTGGGTAGAGATGCGTTGCCTGCGAAAGTTCCGGCCTTGATCCTGGCGCGGGGAAATACTCCTTTTGAAGCCAGCCGGAAAGTGTATGAGTGCCTGATTTCGGCACTTCCTGAGAATAAAACCCATTGGCGTGGGGAAAAGTCGTTTTATGAAGCTTTTGAATATCTGGGCTGGTGTTCCTGGGAGCATTATCATTTCGATATTGACGAACAGAAATTGATAAATGATTTGCAGGCGATCGAGGCTTCCGACCTGCCTGTGCGCTTTGTGTTGATAGACGACGGCCATGTCAGGAATAAATCCCAAAAGTTGACGAGCTTTATCCCGGACGAGAAAAAATTTCCGAATGGCTGGGGAAAGATCATGAATATGCGACAGCATGATAAGATCAGGTGGATCGGGCTTTGGTATAATTTCACCGGATATTGGCAGGGGATTTCTCCTGAAAATAATTTCTCGGAAACCACACGGAACGCCTTGTTCCCTTATCGGGAAACATTGTTGCCGGGCGGGGATTCCCTCCGGATTGTGCAGTTTTACCACGATTATATAAAGGCGTTGAAGGGCTTTGGTTTTGATTTTCTGAAAGTCGATAACCAATCGTTCATGCTGCCTTTGTATATGGGCGATACGGAGGTGATCGACCGGGCGAGGAATTGTAATATAGCCTTGGAAGACGAAGCCCGTCGGCAGGGAATGGGGTTGATGAACTGTATGGCACAAAATGTGCTGAATATAGACAATACCCGTTATAGCGGAGTAGCACGGGTGAGTATCGATTATAAGAAATTTAACCGGGCAATGGCACGGTCACATCTTTACCAATCGTATGTGAATACGCTTTTGCAGGGACAAACTGTTTGGCCGGACCATGATATGTTTCATTCCAGTGACAGCCTTTGCGGGGGAATGATGGCGCGTTCTAAGGCTGTTTCGGGAGGGCCTGTTTATTTGTCGGACGCTCCTGTCGATTTTAAAGAGGAACTGATATGGCCTTTGGTGGATGCCCGGGGAAAAGTGTTCCGACCTCAGGCTCCGGCAGTGCCGTTTCCTGACGAATTGGGAACGAATCCGATATTCAGCGGGAAGGCCTTCCGGGTGTTTGCCCCTGTGGGAGAGGAGGCTATGGCTATCATTTGCTATAACCTGAATAGTGAAAAAACGGCATCTTCGGTTAAGGCCACAGTTAGCCCGCAGGATTTCCGGTGGCGGGATGCTTTGGATCGCGGAAGGCTCGCGGAGTCCGAAGAAGAAAGAATGCTGGTTTTCGATTGGGAAAAAAAGACGGGTTTCCTGTTAAAAAATCCGGCTGAAATGACTTTACAGGGTTTTACCGATCGCTTACTGTTTCTTTGTCCGGTGCGTGAAGGCTGGGCCGTGGTCGGTGTAGAAGAAAAATACCTTTCCCCGGCAACGGTGCGTATTGTGTCGAGGACGGCTGAAAAACTGGTGCTTGATGTGCTGGCGTCCGGAACATTGAAAGTTTGGGCGGAAGACGAATTGGGCGGCAGGATGCGGACGATAGACGTGGAATGCGGGAAATCAGGGGTTAAACGAGTGACGATAAAACGTTGAGAGTGGAATGGAAGCCGTTGGCCCTGTGGGGCACAGGCGGGCGATAGCTGTTCCGGGAATATTGGATAAATGCAGGTCATCCCTCTGACCGGGCGAAACGCAGGGGGAATATGGATCTTGCGATAGAAGCGTTGTATATCTGATTTTAAGTAAATATTTATTTAAGCTAAGGCGTATGAAAAAACGGTATTTGGGATTGCTGGTCCTGGCTTTAGGCATAGTGTCATGCCATCCGGCTGAAAAGTATTATGTGAAAGAAGTGACCTTTCCGCAGGGGATTAGCCCGGAGGAAAAAATCGATATAGCCGCGAGGGTTGTGCCCTCGGCGGAGCAATACGCATGGCAGCAAATGGAGTTGACCGCTTTTGTGCATTTTGGTATGAACACCTTCACCGGGCGGGAGTGGGGAGACGGTAAAGAGAGTCCTGAATTGTTCAACCCGGAAAGATTCAATGCGGAACAATGGGTGAAGGCTTTACAGGCTGGAGGATTTAAAATGGTGATCCTGACGGCAAAGCATCACGATGGTTTTTGCCTGTGGCCCACGAAAACCACCGCTCATTCTGTGGCGTCTTCGCCCTGGAAAGAAGGGAAAGGCGATGTGGTGCGTGATTTGAAGGCTGCCTGCGATAAATTTGGGATGAAATTCGGGGTATACCTTTCCCCCTGGGATCGGAACGCTTCCTGTTACGGGGATTCTCCTGTGTATAACCGGATGTTTATGGAACAGTTGAAAGAGTTACTCGGGAATTACGGAGAGATTCATGAGGTGTGGTTCGACGGTGCGAATGCCGAAGGCCCGAACGGGAAAAAGCAGGTTTACGACTGGACAGCTTTTTACCGGGTGATCGACAGCTTGCAGCCTCACGCTGTGAAAGCTATTATGGGGGATGATGTCCGCTGGGTAGGAAATGAGCGTGGACTGGGACGTGAAACCGAATGGAGCGTCACACCTTTGAGATCGTCTATATATGAAGATGCGGAAACCGCCAATGAACGGCTGGGATTGAAAGCCACCGGAAAAGATTTGGGAAGCCGGGAAAAAGTGATGGCTGCCGATCGGTTGTTCTGGTATCCTTCTGAAGTCGATGTGTCGATCCGTCCGGGTTGGTTTTATCATCAGGAACAAGATCATCAGGTGAAATCGCTGTCTCATTTGGTGGATATTTATTTTCAGTCGGTGGGTTATAATTCTGTTTTATTGCTGAATGTGCCGCCTGATCGCCGGGGATTGATTCATGAGCAGGACGTGGCCCGACTGAAAGAATTCGGGGAGTATATTTCCCGGACTTTTGCCGATAATAAACTGGAAGCCCCGAAAACGGAAAAAGTGTTGAAAGAAGGGGAATCCGTGGAATATACTTTAAAGCCTGAAATCTTCAATGTGTTTATGGTGGGTGAAGAAATCCGCAAGGGACAGCGGGTGGAGGAGTTTACGGTGGAGGCATATAGCGATGGGGAATGGAAAGAACTGGCAAAAGGCACGACCATCGGGTATAAGCGGTTATTCCGTTTCCCGGATTGCCAGGCGGAGAAACTCAGGCTCACGGTGAATAAAAGCCGGGCAGAGGCTCATATATTACAGGCAGGAGCTTTTTATGCCGGAACTACGGAAGTCCGGCAAGATTCGGCTATATTGCAACCGAAAGTGTCTAAGAAAAATTGGAAGATTTTAGATGCCGATTCAGAGGTGTCCGGATATGAGCCGGCACGGGCAATAGATGATGATCCTGTTACATATTGGAAGTCGGCATCATCCGGAAGCTCACATCATTTGGACGTGGATTTGGGTGAGATTCATCAATTGTCAGGATTTACTTATTCTCCGGTCTCTGCCGACGAGTATGCCGGGAGTGTTTTTTTATATCGGTTTTATGTTAGTAAGGATGGTAAAAACTGGGAATTGTGTGATGGAGAGGGTGAATTTAGTAACATGAAGAACAATCCGGTTACACAGATTGTTCACTTTAAAAAAGTTTATCCGGCACGATATTTTCGTTTTGAAGCGGTACGGGAAATGGATAACCGTTCCTTTATTACAGTTGGGGAAATAGGCATTTTGACCAAGTAATCTTTTTCTAAATAGGATAACAGACCTTAAAATCTCCTTGGAATATTTTCCAGGGAGATTTTTTTGACTTGTTTTCATGGATTGGATTATCTTTTGGATATGTGTTTGTTTTTTGGACATGTGGTGTATGTTTTATAGACAAATTAAATATGTTACAGATTTGTAATCTATTGGATTATATGTTATTGTGTTGATTGGTATAAATATTGTAAGGTGTTGCCGTGTGAAGGTTTTAGTGTGAGAGAAATGGGAAAAAGAGTAATATAATAGCTTTTGGTTATGAGTCTCAATGGTATAAAAATTTTTTTTCGGAATGTTCGGAAACAAAAAGTGATGACCGTTATGAGTGTCATAGGGTTAAGTCTGGGAATGGCTATCGCTATTTTGGTCGGCTTATGGTCTGTTCAGGAATTTAGTTATGATAATTTTCATCAGCATGGAGACAGGATTTACCGGATACTTTACTATGATCGTTTGGAGGGAAATGAAGCCAGAGGAAGTTACGCTGGTTTTGGGCCAATGGGAGGGATAGCCAAAGAGCGAATGCCGGAGATAGAAGCAATGTGCCGCATTGTAAATGTAGAGAATACAGAGCTGAATAATGAGATTGGAGTGAATCGGCGGTATTATGAGCAATTCCGGATTATCATGGCGGATGAAAATTTTTTTGATTTTTTTACTTTCCGGTTAAAAGAGGGACAGAAAGATCATGTGTTGCATTCTTTGGACGGGATGGTTATCGACCAATCGACAGCCGCTCTTCTATTTCCCGGCGAAGATGCCGTAGGAAAGGTCGTTTCTTATGCAAACCGCGATTGGAAAGTGAACGGAATCATGGAGGATATGCCTGCTAATTCCCATATCCGGGCTAATGTGATAATCCCTTTCTTTGGCGAGAGGGCGAATAGTTATTGGGGAGGTTATGGAGGCTTTAAGACTTATCTCCTGTTACGTCAGGGAGTGGATATTGACAAGATTGGCGGCCAGCTGACACAAATGTTGAAAGATAACCTGCCTCGAAACATTCCCTATTTCGAGAAAACAGAACCACATCTTTCTTTGGAGCCTTTACGGGATATTCATCTTGGGTCGGAAAGTCAGGATGGAACGGTTTTTATTGTTATCTTGATTGTGGCTGCTTTTATTGTGCTGCTGATTTCGTGTGTAAACTTTTCCAGCCTTTTTATTTCTATGGCTTTTCTAAGAGCACGTTCCACGGGAGTGCGTAAAACACACGGGGCAGGGCGGACACGATTGGTTATGGATTTTTACCGGGAGACCACTTATTATGTCCTGTTGGCTATGGGAATTGCAATTTTCCTGACTATTGGATTTGCCCCGATATTTAATGAGTTACTAAATACTAATTTGCATATTTATTTTGGAAATTTGTATGTGTATGTTTTCTTAGTGTTGTTGGGGATATTTACAGTTATATTGGCCGGAACTTTTCCCGCTTTTTACATGACACGTTTTAATGTCGTACAGACCCTGTTCGGAAAATTTAAAGGGCATAAACTGGCCTTTTTACAGAAAAGTTTGCTTGTCATTCAATTTACCATAGCCTTAGCTTGTCTTTTATCCGTATTTTTTATTCGTAAGCAGGTTGATACAATGACTTCAATGACTTTGGACGTTGATAAAGAGAATATATTTTATGTAAAGATTGAGGGAAAATTGTTGTCTGCTTATAATGTTGTTCGGGAAGAGTTGATGAAAGAACCTTCAGTTGTGGATGTGACGCTAAAAAACTGTTTGCCGCAAGATTTGGTACAGTCATGGCAAATCAAGAAGAAAGATTTTAAAGGAGAAGTAGATTATATGACGGAAATTTGTCGTGTTGAGGGGAATTATTTCGATTTTATGAATATGGAATTGGTGACGGGGGAAAATCCTTTTAAATCTGATTTCGGGACAAAAAATTACTGTGTGTTAAATGAAACAGCTGTACGCAAAATGGGGTTGGAGAATCCTATCGGACAGTATTTGGATGTTTATGGAATTGATTATGTAGTTGGAGCGGTTGTGAAGGATAGCTATACGAAAATTATGTATAATCCGGTAGAACCTCAGATTTATTTTCCAATCGATTACAGAACCGGTTCCCATTATGTTTTTGTAAAAGTCCAGGGAGATCCTCGCGTAGCCTTAAAAACCATGCAAAAAATTTATGAGGAACGTATGCCGGAATTTATTTTCAGCTATGGTTTCCTTGATAAGGCGTATGAACTTTTATATCAAAAGGAAATCGGATTATCCCAAATGTTTTCATGGTTCTTTGTAGCCACTTTATTAATAAGTGTTTCGGGGCTATTCAATATGTCTTGCTATGCCGTGGGTAGACGGGTGAAGGAGATCGGGTTACGGAAGGTAAACGGTGCTACGCAATCGGATATATTGCTGCTGTTGTGCAGTAGTTTTGTATTTTGGATCGTAACGTCGTTTCTTCTTGCCTGTCCATTGGCGTGGATGTTTATTTCTTATTGGCAACAAGGGTTTATAGTTAAAACTCCTTTGAACTGGTGGATTTTCGCCCTGACGGGAAGTTTTGCCGTTATCGTGACTTTGCTGACTGTGGGGTATCAAACCATCCGGACTTCCCGGGTCAATCCTGTGGAAGCATTGAAAAATGAATAAACATTATTTGATCTCCGGCAGGTCTATTCCTTTGATTTTCCGGTAGAGATTCAGGGCGTAGGAATCGGTCATCCCTGAAACGTAATCGACAACGGTTTGTATTTTGGTGTACATGGAATCCTCTTTGCTCACCTGGTATTGTTCCGGCATGATCGACAGGATATTACGGGCGTAATAGGTTTCCGGCTTCAATACGGCGTCGGTGTATTCTTTTAGAATGGTGCCGAGAATCTTAAATCCGGCAATTTGGATTTGAGTGACGATGTTTGTGTGGTATATCCGTTGATATGCCAGAGCCGTGCAGGCATCGTAGGCCTGTTTGTTGGTGCCGGACAGTTGTTTGATAAGTGTGCTGTTGAAGTCGCCTGTCATGATCGCATCGTAATTCTGGCAATAAATATCCGCACAGGCATTGATCAGCTTGTTGATGATCCCGGCACGGAGGAAGGCGATGCGTTCGTTTTTATCGGTGACGATTTTGAATGTTTTGGCAATGATCTTTAAATCTTCCTTGTCTTCGTTCCGGTCATAAAAACTTTCGAGAATGGCAGTCGTTTCATCGTAGGAGAGAATCCGTAATTTATGGGAATCTTCTATATCCATGATCTGATAGCAAATATCGTCGGCTGCTTCCACCAGATACACTAACGGATGCCGCACGTATTGCAGCGGGTGGTCGCTTAACTGGCGAATGCCTAATTCTTCGGCAACCTGGCGGAAGATTTCTTTTTCGCTTTGGAAAAATCCGTATTTGAATCCTTTGGAATTTGCTTTGGTGGATTCGAACGGGTATTTTACGATAGAGGCAAGCGTGGTATAGGTCATCGTGTAACCGCCCGGACGCCTGCCGTTAAAACTGTGGGTAAGCAAACGGAACGTGTTGGCATTGCCTTCGAAATGGCTCAGGTCGCTCCATTCCTCATCGGAAAGGAGTTTTTTGAAGTAAAGCCCTTCTCCTTCGCTGAAAAAATAGGAAATAGCTTCTTCGCCCGAATGCCCGAAAGGCGGGTTGCCTAAATCATGGGCGAGGCAGCCTGTGCTGACGATTGTCCCGATCTCTTCCAGAATTTCAGGATTTTCCACCGCTATTTGTTTTTTCCGGAGGAAAGCACTGACCTTATTGCCCAGAGAACGCCCTACGCTTGCTACTTCAAGGCTGTGGGTCAGTCGATTGTGTACAAAAATATTACCCGGCAGGGGAAATACCTGTGTTTTATTCTGCAAACGACGGAATGGGGAAGAAAATATCAGGCGGTCGTAATCACGCTGAAATTGAGAGCGGTCGTGGGAGTGAAACAAAGAGGTTGAACTCCCCGGATGATAACGGTGTGCCGATAAAAGTTTATTCCAGTCCATCATAAATTTTACGTCGTTTTAAATTCGGTTATTGGGGTGATAATCCCTTGTAACTGGAAATTTTTCCGGTTACAAGGGATTTAATTTTATTTGCAGCAGAAATGGAAATGGCTTCCGAATCTTTCAAAAGCTGCTTTATCGAGTGCTTCCTGATGTTCCGGCGCAGCGATGGAAATCATTGCTTTAGCGCGGTCTTGCATAGTTTTACCATATAGGTCCACCGCTCCGAATTCGGTTACAACATAGTGAACATCGAAACGGGTGGTAACCACTCCGGCTCCGTTCAACAGGGTCGGGCATATTTTGGAAACTCCTTTTGCCGTTACTGCGGGCATAGCGATGATGGGTTTCCCACCTTTGCTGGCGGCGGCTCCACGAATGAAATCGAGTTGTCCTCCGCAACCGCTGTAAAATTTACAACCGAGCGAATCGGCATTTACCTGTCCGGTCAGGTCGATCGACAGGGCTGAATTGATAGCGGTCATTTTCGGTTGTTGTGCGATGATGAACGGATCGTTGGTATAGCTTACGTCCATCATGGCTACGGCAGGATTATCGTCAATAAAGTCGTATACTTCCTTGGAACCCATCAAGAACGTAGAAACGATTTTCCCTTTATCGAATTTTTTGTTCATGTTGTTGATCACTCCTTTGTAGTAAAGGGGAAGAACGCCATCGGCGAACATTTCGGTGTGGATTCCCAGGTTTTTATGGTTACCGAGTTGCGATAACACAGCGTTGGGAATGGCACCGATACCCATTTGCAGGGTGGCTCCGTCTTCGATGAGGGCGGCACAGTTTTTACCGATCTTGATGTCCTGTTCGCTCAGGTGGGCGGGATGCGCTTCGATTAGCGGGGTATTGTCTTCACAGAAAATGTCGATGTCCGATAATCTGATGATGGCATCTCCCCAGGCACGCGGAACATGGGGGTTGATCACGGCGATCACCGTTTTGGCGTTCTGCACGGCTGCCAGGGTTGAATCGACGGAAGTACCCATAGATACATATCCGTGTTTATCGGGCGGGCATACCTGAATCATGGCAACGTCTACCGGAGTGATACCGCAACGGATCAGCTTCTGGGTTTCGCTTAAATGCACGGGAATATAGTCGGCCCATCCTTCCTGTGTCGGTTTGCGGACGTTACTACCCACAAAAAACGATTCCAGGGAGAATATGCCTTCAAATTCGCTTTCGGCATAAGGTGCAGCCCCTTCGGTGTGAAGATGTTGAAGTTTAATGTCTTTTAATTCTCCGGCACGTCCCCGTGCACAAAGTGCCTGAATGAGTCCCTGAGGTGCACAGGCTACACTGTGAACATGAATCCGGTCGCCCGATTTCACGGCTTTCACAGCTTCTTCAAATGATACAGTTTTAATACCCTGATACATAATTCGATTTTTTTGTGATATTTTGTGATTAAGATCTTTAGCTGACTAACTCATGCAAAGGTAAGTAATAATGTGATAAGTTAAAACGAAAGCTGAAAAATGACAATCGTAAAAATATAAACAGGAGGCTTAAATTCACCATGTTAAGCCTCCCGGAGCGATGCCCCGATCGGGGATCATTTGTATTTTTCGATTAGTTTCTTTACCGTTTCCGCAGTAAGTTCGTGGCCGGACAGGAGCGGAAACCCTTCCCACCTCACGATTCCTTTCGGATCGATCAGGATTACGTGGGGTATTCCTTTGACTTCCAGTTGTTTTTTCATCCAGGCCTGGGTGTCGATGGCACTGTAATATTCGATCACCGGAGTTTTCATTTCCATCACTTTTTCCGGGGCTTCGTCCGAAATCCCGATCACCACAAGGTCGTTTTTAAATTCCTTTTGCAAGGCGTTCAGTTCGGGGATCGCTTTCCGGCAGGGACCACACCAGGTGGCCCAGAAATCGACCAAAATGAATTTCCCTTTTGTTTCGGGCATGTCCGATAGCCATTGCTGCACTTTTAGTTCCGGGGCTTTCTGGTTTAAGATTGATTTTGCCCACAATTGTTTGCCCTGATTGCTTTCCTGTGCAAAAACTAAATTGCCGAGGAGTAATAATCCGATTAAAATAATTGTATTTTTCATATCATGGTGTGGTTAGGTTTGACCTGGGAAGGATCAGGCTTTCATAGCCCTGTCCATGTCCTTTTTAGCATCTTTTAATTTGATGGATTCCCGTTTATCGTATTCTTTTTTCCCTTTTGCTAAAGCGATACGGAGTTTAGCATAGCCTTTCTCCGACAGGAAAATTTTCACCGGGATGATCGTGAGCCCTGTTTCTTTTACTTTTCGTTCGAGTTTAACAAGCTCTTTGTGTGTGAGCAGCAGTTTTCGTTCCCGCTTTTCTTCGTGATTGTAATAAGTGCCTAATTTATATTCGGCGATGTGTATGCCTTTCACCCATAATTCTCCCCGGTTAAAAAAACAATAGGAATCGACCAGGCTGGCTTTACCTGCCCGGATCGATTTGATTTCGGTTCCCGTAAGAACCATTCCGGCATTGTATTCTTCCAGAAATTCATAGTCGAAAGAAGCGCGTTTATTACGGATATTTATTTCGTTTGCCATAATGTGAAATTAAACGTTGAAGGCAGAGATGCCGAATGCAATCATGAGTACCTGGGAAATAATGACCGGGATACAGATGATGGCCAGGGCAGCGATCACCAGCAGGTTGGTTTGCTGGTTGTTCGGTATATCGGAAATCCGCCTTATTCCAATATATAATGTTCGGATAAATATAAAACTGAGCAGCGTGAATAGCTGTCCCAGAAAATAGTTTCCCATAGCGATTCCGAGACTATGAAAAACGATAAATATTGCTCCGGGATATACGGTCAGGAGAAGAGCAGTGTTGTCGGCATCCCGGAGTTTGTTGCTAAGATATTCCTTCGTAAGCAAATAGGCGAGCCAGATCCCCACCGTCGAGGAGATGAGGTTGATCAGTCCGTAGCCAATAGTTTGCATAACCGAATAATGAAAGAAACCAAACAGGAATATGGTCAGGGAAGACAATACCGTTACCGGAAACAGGTAGTTCCTGAATGTTTCTTTCAGGCTGGGATATTCGTCGGCCACGTTGTCCCATTCCGTTTCCGGGGTCACCAGCATTCGCCGGGTTCGCCCATATATGTGTTTGAAGTCTATTCTTATCATAGTGTGGCAAAAATACCATTTTTTCGCTGAAAAACATGAGATGTGGCAGAGGAATAACAGCGTTTTTCAAGGAATAGCTGTTATAACCGGGGAACAGGGAAGATTATCCGGCTGAATTGGGAGAAAGAAGGTTTGTGCCGTGGATAAATCGAGGGGAGAATGGATGCTATGTTTAAAGTATAGGAATCCGGAATAAAATAAAGTAAATTGGATCGATTTTTCAGATATAGAATAACCAATGACTTGGACTGTAAAACTAAATGCACTGTATTTCAGGTGATTTATTAACATGTGGTTAATGTAATGTTATATATAATTTAATTATATTAACATTAGGAGAGAACTAAAAAGCAATCTTTTATCTTATACCTGAATTTCGATTATTACTTGTGTGTGATTTACAGTATTAATAATAAAAAGATCCAGAATATAGTATTTTATTCGTTTTTAGGAATGTTGAAATCCTGTTTCCTTGCAGGCAAACAATAAGCGACAATCCCATTAGCGTGGGGTGAATGTTGTTTATTGTCGGAAGGATAGGGGTATCCGGTTGTTTTAGACGACAGATAACCCCACGCTTTTTTTATTCGATAATAAGGTGTTTTGCTCCATATAGCATTTGGGAAAGGAATCGATGTTTTCTAATATTTATCCGTAAACATCATTTTACGAATGAGTATCGTACTTCTTTATTGCTAATTTAGGGACGATTTGTTAAAAACCAGTTAAAATATTGACAAAAACATTATTTTTGTACAAATCAATGAGGATTAACATAAGGTATACGCATTTGAATTTTGTTCTTAAATAACTGAACTACCCTATTTGAATTTTAAGAGACAATGGAATGAAAGGACAATGCCCGGGTAAATGTGGGCTGTTAGGTCATTATTGTCTCTGGGGAAGTGGGTAGCCCTTGTTTTTTTGTGGCGCAGTCCACATTTATATAATTTGTTTTAGGATAGTTGCATGTTTGGGTTGCTATGCAGGTCGGAAAATGAATCGGTTCTTGTGTGCCAGAGTATATTGCTTTTGTTTAAGATTTAATTTTTGTCGTTTGGGATGGTTTGTTTTGGGGAAAATGAATCGGTCGTTTGGTAGGTATGGATCAACGTATAGAACGATAAATAACAATGAATTTTTACCGGAATAAAAATGATCTGTCAACTTATGATTTTATTGTAAAATATATCTAACATAAATTTAGTAGGTGGTTTTGAAATGAATTTATAATTTTTTATTTTCGCATCGAGTCAGCATGTGAATTCATCTGATCAGATATGCATACAGTTTTATTCTAAAAAACAAAAACTACCAATTTTTTAAGAGACAATAGAATGAAACGGCTGTGCCTCCTATGTGTGAGGTGTTGTCGTCTATTGTCTCGGGGTTTTGGTAGACCTTTGTTCTTTAGAGGGTAACAACCTCACACTTTATTATGAAATAACCGCTGATAGCGAGCCCTAAAAGTTGTTCTGACTATTATGTTTAAAAAATAGAATAGAAATAATATACTTGTAAACGATCGTTCTTTGTGTTTTACATTGCAAATTCGAAAACTTTTTCTTTCCTTTGGACATTGTAAGGTAGGGTGCTACCTGAGTTCTTTATTTACCGTAAGCGTTTTTGCTTTTCCCGCTACAAACAAATTCTCACAAATCATTGGTCACGGGAGAAGTGCAGTAACGCTCGCGTTTATTGATTCGTATATTTTGTAATATATGACAAGAAAGACGCGGGCTTACCCACTTTGAGACCATGGTCGTGAGAAGCCAGTTTGTACAAAGTAGAGGTGATGTCCGTGTCCTTTTGTTATGATTATTTTTTCTTTTCATAACCGGTGGTTCCGGGCTTTCCTTTTATATAAAAGTCGGCAATGGGTGGGATGTTTTCGTCATCTTCTGGGCGGATTGTCTTTCGGGAATTTGCTTGCCGTTTTTGCGTGGGTTTAATTTTGACATGCTGAGAAATAGAGAGAGTGGCCAGCTTTCCCTGTGCCCCTGATCCTCAGGCATAATCACCGAACGTTCATAGGATTCCAATCTTGGGGTGCTTGCAACATTGATTTGTTATGCATAATCTAAATATTAACTCAGTGGGCTGCTCTCTCTTTATTTTTGTTCATTCCCGTTACCGTGTGTCTTGAAATGGCATTTGTTTTTGTGCTATGACTTGTCTTTTGTGCTGTTTTTTGTTTCTTCCAGGTGTTGTTTTTTTATTTTTAGGATCGAAAATATTCTCAATTTACCGAATCTTCAGTTTTCTTTCAAAGGAAAGGGGAATTTTCGTATTTATTTATAGCATCGGGCAGGAGAATCTTTTGCTGTTGCTTCTTGAAAATCAGTGAAAATTAAATAAATTCTTTAATTTATTCCCTACTTTTTCGTTTTTTCCGATTTTTCCGGCGTGTACCTTTGTTTTTATAATCTTTCCAGAGAGCCGGAATATAACGGGGAGTGTCATCGTGTCGGGAAAAAAATTATTATTTTTTAAATAAAAGTGGGATAAAGTGGTTTAAAGTGGGAAATAATTTATAACTTTACAACACAAACTCATGTTGTGTTTTCGGAGATGTGAATTTTTGTAAATATCTGCACGTCAGTGAATCACAAACAATGTATATGAAAAATCGTTAGAAAAAGAGGAGATATGTCAGCATTTATCGGAGATTATATTTGTAAAGCGGACAGTAAATGCCGGGTTGTGGTTCCTGCTTCCTTCCGGAGGGTGATGGAGTCGTCCGGTCAGGTGCTGTTTGTTTTGCGAAAAAATGTCTTTGAAGATTGCATCGATATGTATCCCTATGACGAGTGGGAAAGCCGTATTTCTAAGCTACGTTCGGAATTGAACTTACTGAACCGGAAGCATGCTGCTTTTTTAAGGGAGTTTTGCCGGGGTACGCAGGAGGTTGAAATGGATGCCAACGGGAGAGTTCTTTTGCCGCGCCGGATGTTGGAAGAGGTGGGGATCGATAAAGAGCTGGTTTTTGCTGCCCAGGATTCGATAATTCAGATTTGGGATACAAAAGTATATGAGGATGTGGCTGTCGGGGGAGAAGAGTTGGGACGGATGGCTGAAGAAATTTTTGGAAATAACAAACAATAAAAATAACAGGTTATGTCAGAATATCACATTCCGGTGTTGTTGGATGAATCGGTTTCGGGATTGAATATTAAACCCGATGGGGTATATCTGGATTTGACTTTCGGGGGTGGGGGGCATTCCCGCGAAATTCTGAATCGTTTGGGAGAGGAGGGGTGTTTGATGGGTTTCGATCAGGATGAAGACGCTATGCAGAATGTGCCGGATGACGGGCGTTTTGTTTTTGTGAATCATAACTTCCGTTATTTGCGTAATTTTATGCGCTTTTACGGATTGGAGAAGGCCGACGGTATTTTGGCCGACCTGGGAGTGTCGTCGCATGAATTTGACGAGGCCGACCGGGGATTTTCTTTCCGTTTCGATGCGGAACTGGATATGCGGATGAACCGCCGCAGCCGTTTGACGGCGGCAGAGGTGCTCAATGGATATGACGAGCAGCGTTTGTGTTCTCTGTTCCGGAATTACGGGGAGGTGGAGAACGCACGCCGCCTGGTTGATTTTATCGTTAAAGCAAGGGCGGGGAAAGCATTGGTTACTTCGGGCGACCTGTATCAGGCGATTTTGCCTTGTATCCCCAAAATGAAGGAAAAGAAATATTTGGCAAAAGTGTATCAGGCTCTGCGGATCGAGGTGAACGGGGAGTTGGATGCCCTTGAAGATATGCTTGAAAATGCGATGGAGGTGCTGAAACCGGGCGGACGCCTGGTGGTGATTACCTATCATTCGCTGGAAGACCGTTTGGTGAAGAACTTTTTCAAGTCCGGGAATGCCGAAGGAAAAGTGGATAAAGATTTGATTTTCGGGCATATCAATCATGGATTTGAATTGGTGAACCGGAAAGTCATTGTGCCGACGGACGATGAAGTGGAACGGAATCCGAGGGCACGGAGTGCGAAACTCCGTATCGTAGAAAAGAAAGATTGATTTTTTATAGTAGAATGTTATAGTTTCAGGTAAAATGGGATTTTTCAGTAAGAGCAAAGAATTTGTTACGCCGAAAGAGGAACTCCGGGAATCGGTAAGTTCTTCGGTGAAGGGGATGTTGGAGGGACGTGCGTTGGCGGATAGGTTGCGGCGGAATATCAGTTTCGTCCTTTTTGCTACTTTTTTAGGAATACTGTATATATCGAACGGTTATTCCACCGAAAAACTCCATCGGCAACGGATTACGCTGGAAAAAGAAGTGTCGGATCTGCGCTTTGAGTCGGTCACGGCAGCGGCGAACCTGATGTTTATCCGTAAGCAATCGGAAGTGATTAAACGGGTGCAGGATAAAGGTCTGGCATTAAAAGAAAGTAAAGAGCCTCCTTTTAAATTATACAGGTAAGGGTTATGACGATTAAGGAAGATATAACGTGGCGTACAGCGCTGGTGTACCTTTTGGTTGTTGTAATAGCAGGCGGTGTCTTGATGAAGGCTTTTGCGGTGATGACGATCGAGGGGGAAAAGTGGCGTAAGATGGCTGCTCCGGGAAATACTCCGTTACGTCCGGTGAAAGTGACTCCCAACCGGGGGGATATTTGTGCTGCGGACGGGCGTATCCTGGCGACTTCCGTCCCGTTTTATGAGTTGCGTTTCGATCCGGTGGCCGTAGATAAAAAGGTGTTTCAGGAGCAGGTGGATAGTTTGGCTTTATGTCTTTCCCAGTTTTTCGGTGACGGGAGTAAGGCTTATTATAAAAATAAACTGGAATCGGCACGTAGCCGGAGGCCGCGTCCGGACCGTTATCTGCTGATTAATAACCGGAGGGTAAACCATACGGAATTGAAGAAAATCCGGCAATTCCCGATTTTCAGGTTGGGGAAAAATAAGGGAGGTTTTCAGGCTATCGTGAATAACAAGCGGTTACAGCCGCATGTTAATTTGGCTACCCGTACGATCGGCTACCTGAACGAGGCTTCGGACGGGTCGTTTGAAGGCCGTGTAGGATTGGAGGGAGCTTTTGAAAACTACCTGAAGGGACAGGATGGTGTGGGAATGCGGCGGATGATGTCCGGGACGTGGATGGTAGTGACCGAAAAGGAGCCCGTGGACGGTGAAGATGTTGTGACGACAATCGATGTGGATTATCAGGATATTACCCAGCATGCGCTGCTCCGGCAGATGGAAAGCTACGGAGCGATGAAAGGTTCGGCTATCCTGATGGAAGTCAAGACCGGGGATATTAAGGCGATTGCCAACCTGACGCGGACGGCTTCGGGCGATTACACCGAAAGCCTGAATTATGCGATCAGTGAGGCGGGAGAGCCGGGATCGGTGATAAAAGCGGCTACGATGATCGCTTTGCTGGAGGACGATTGTGTGGAAGCGTACGATACGATCGACCTGGGAATGACCGGAAAATATAAATTTTACGACCGTACTTTTACGGAATCCGACGGTAAAGGAATGGGGCGGGCTACCGTGAAAAGGATATTGGAAAAATCGTCGAACGGTATTACAAAGTTGGTGTTCGATCATTATAAGAACCGCCCTGAAAAGTTTGTAAACCGCTGGTATGCTATGGGACTGGATAAAAAAGTGGGCGTGTGCCTGAAAGGGGAGGCTGAGCCTTATATTAAATATCCGAACGACAAGACTTGGAACGGAGCCACTTTGCCTTCCATGAGCATCGGTTATGAGTTGCAGCTCACGCCTTTGCAGATATTGGCGTTTTATAATGCCATTGCCAATAACGGACAGCGGATGAAACCCCGTTTGGTGAAAGAAATCCGGAACCGGGGGGAAGTGGTGGAAACTTTCGATACCGAGAAAGTGGGAGGAAGAATTTGTAGCCGCAGGACGTTGGAAACGGTGAAAGATATGCTGGAAGGTGTTGTAGAGAACGGTACGGCTAAAAATATTTATACATCGAAATACCGGATTGCCGGAAAAACCGGTACGGCCTGGATTGCCGATGGGACAAAAGGGTATAAGGTGAGAAAATACCGTGCGAGTTTTGCCGGGTATTTCCCCGCAGAAGACCCGCTTTATTCCTGTATTGTGGTGATTGACGAGCCTACCCGCGGTTTTTATGCGAATGTGGTTTCCGCCACCGTTTTCCGGGAAATTGCGGATAAAGTGTATGCCATGGCCTATGTGAAGTATGGGAAACCGGAATATGAGGCAGATCATTCGTTACCTGTCAGCAAGAACGGTTTGCGGGAAGATTTCCTGACAATTTTCGATGAATTGGATTTGGATATAGACGGGAAGCAGGATACCCGGGGAGCCGATTGGGTGATTACGGCCAGCAATGAAGGTGAAAATGTACAGATAAAACCCCGCCGGATCAGTTATTCCACCGTGCCGAACGTGAAGGGAATGGGATTACGGGATGCTTTGTTCGTTTTGGAAAATTCGGGTTTAAAGGTCGGGGTCAGTGGTTCGGGCATGGTGCAGCAGCAGTCGCTCCAGCCGGGTGGAAATGTGGCGAAAGGCACGTATATACATATCGAGTTGAGGTAGGGGAAAGGATAGTTTGACAATAAAGAAATTGATATATGAAAACATTGAAAGAATTATTGGTGGGCGTTTCATACAGCGGGGAAATCGGGGATGAAACCGGGAAAATAAACGCCGTTCATTTTGATTCGAGGAAAGTGGGGAAGGGCGATTTATTCGTGGCTCAACGCGGGGTGAATGCAGACGGGCATGCTTTCATTGGGAAAGCTGTGGCTGCCGGGGCTGCCGCCGTGATCTGCGAAGAATTGCCGGAGAAGCGGGAAGCCGGGGTGAGCTATCTGTTGACAGCCGATTCTTCTTATGCCTTGGGCGTGATTGCCGGGAATTTTTATGACAATCCTTCCCGGGAATTGAAGCTGGTGGGGGTGACTGGAACAAACGGAAAAACGACAACCGCCACCTTGTTGTATGAATTGGTGCGTCTGGCGGGGAAAAAGGCGGGTTTGTTGTCAACGGTATGTAATTATATCGGGGATAAGAAACTGGATTCCACGCACACCACTCCCGATGCTTTGGCTATCAACGCCCTGTTGCGGCAGATGGTGGAAGCCGGATGTGAGTATTGTTTTATGGAAGCCAGCTCACATTCCATTCATCAAAAACGGATTGCCGGACTGGATTTCGACGGAGCTATTTTTTCGAATATCACTCACGATCATTTGGATTACCATAAAACTTTCAAAGCCTATATCGAAGCTAAAAAGGCTTTTTTCGACCAATTGCCTGCCCATGCGTTTGCCCTGACGAATGCAGACGATAAGAACGGTTTGGTGATGTTGCAGAACACGGCAGCCCGGAAATTCACTTATTCCTGCCGCACGATGGCGGATTTTAACGGGAAAGTGGTTGAGAAGCATTTGGACGGCACTTTGCTGAAATTGGACGGGGATGAAGTGTGGGCGAAATTTACAGGTGATTTCAATGCCTATAATATACTGGCGGTGTATGCGGCAGCTTGTTTACTGGGTTTTCCGAAAGAAGACGTATTAAAATATGTGAGTAGCCTGATTCCTGTGTCCGGGCGGTTCGAAACTTTGATTTCTCCTGCCGGAGTGATGGCGGTGGTCGATTATGCACACACGCCGGATGCTTTGGAAAATGTGCTTTCTACCATAGAAGGGCTGAAAGGGAAAAATAATTTGGTGATTACCGTTGTAGGTGCGGGGGGCGACCGCGATAAGACCAAACGTCCGGAAATGGCGGATGCGGCTTGTCGGTATAGCGATAGGGTGATTCTGACTTCCGATAATCCCCGGAGTGAAGTTCCGGAGGATATTATCCGGGATATGCAGGCGGGTGTGAAAGAGGAGTATTTATCGAAAGTGGTTTCGATTACCGACCGGAAAGAGGCGATCAAAACCGCTTTGGGAATGGCTTCGAAGGGGGATATTGTGCTGGTTGCCGGGAAAGGGCATGAGAACTATCAGGAAATAAAGGGAGTGAAGCATCATTTCGACGATAAAGAGGTGATCCGGGAGATTTTTCAATTGTAAGAGAGTATTCATAGAAAACCGGATTCCGGTTGGTTATTTTAATTTGTTATCATTATGCTGTATCATTTGTTTCAATATTTGGAAGATCTGAATGTGCCGGGAGCCGGGTTGTTCCAGTATATCACCTTTCGTTCCGCCTGTGCGATCATCCTGTCGTTGATCATTGCCACCGTTTTTGGGCGGCGGGCGATCCGGATTTTACAAAAACAACAGATCGGTGAGGAAATCCGCGATCTCGGATTGGAAGGACAAATGCAAAAGAAAGGAACTCCCACAATGGGAGGGGTGATTATTTTACTGGCGATTTTGATTCCGGTATTGCTGTTTGCCCGTTTGGACAATATCTATATACAGTTAATGCTGATCTCTACCGTTTGGTTGGGGGTGATCGGGTTTGCAGACGATTATATTAAGGTGTTCCGGAAACATAAGGAAGGGTTGAAGGGACGTTTTAAGGTGATCGGCCAGGTGGGGCTGGGGTTGATTGTGGGGCTGACGCTTTATGCCAGTGACGATGTGGTGATTCGCGAACGGGCTTCGATTTCGGAAATCGGGATCGTCACCAGCACCGTGGACGAAGGTTTCCGGGATGAAGGCCGGGCTAAGGTATTGACCAAAGATGTTAAGTCGACCAAAACGACTATTCCTTTTTTTAAAGACAATGAATTCGATTATGCCTGGTTCACTTCCTGGGCCGGACCGTACGCAGAGGCTTTGGGCTGGCTGTTGTTTGTGATTGTGACTATTTTTATCATCACGGCGGTGTCGAACGGGGCAAACCTTACGGACGGGCTCGACGGGCTGGCAACCGGGACTTCGGCGATTGTGGGGGCTACGCTCGGGATTTTGGCTTATGTGTCCGGTAATATGGTGTATGCCGATTACCTGAACATCATGTATATTCCCCATTCCGGCGAATTGGTGGTCTTTGTTTCGGCCTTTATCGGGGCGACGATCGGTTTCCTTTGGTATAATTCTTTTCCGGCACAAGTGTTTATGGGAGACACGGGAAGCTTGTCCCTGGGCGGGATTATAGCCGTATTCGCTATCATTATCCACAAAGAATTGTTGATTCCGATCCTGTGCGGAATATTCCTGATGGAAAACCTTTCGGTGGTTATGCAGGTGAGTTACTTCAAATATACGAAAAAAAGGTTCGGAGAGGGAAGGCGTATATTTTTAATGTCGCCTTTGCACCATCATTTCCAGAAAAAAGGTATTCCTGAGCCTAAAATCGTCACCCGGTTTTGGATTATAGGGATTATTTTGGCCGTATTGACGATTGTAACGTTAAAGATGCGATAAATCAGGCGTGTCCTGAAAAAGTTTAATAAGAATAGCAATGAAAAAACTGGTTATTTTAGGTGGAGGTGAAAGCGGAGTGGGCGCTGCTTTCCTGGGCCGGAAACTCGGTTATGAAATATTTTTGTCGGATAAGGGAAAATTAGCCGATAAATACCGGGAGATGTTGCAGGAAAACGGATTTGAATTTGAGGAGGGGCAGCATAGTGAAGCACGTATTTTTGAAGCCGATCTGGTGGTGAAAAGTCCGGGAATTCCGGATAGTGTCCCCCTGATCGTGCAGTTGCGGGAGAAAGGGATTGAAGTGATTTCCGAAATTGAGTTTGCAGGCCGGCATTCGGATGCTAAAATGGTATGTATCACCGGGAGCAACGGGAAAACGACAACCACTTTGTTGATTCATCATATATTGACACAGGCGGGGATGGATGCCGGGTTAGCCGGAAATGTGGGCAATAGCCTGGCGGCTCAGGTGGCCCGGAATGAACATCCGCTGTATGTGGTGGAACTTTCCAGTTTCCAGCTGGATGGTATGTTCCGTTTCCGGGCGGATATTGCTGTTCTAACCAACATTACCCCCGACCACTTAGACCGTTACGATCATAAGTTCGAGAATTATATCGATGCGAAATTCAGGATATTGAACAATATGCGCTCTTCCGATTTCTTTATTTACGGGGCGGATAGCGATGTGGTGGATAAGCGTGTGAAGGGAATGAAAATAGAGCCTGAAACGGCTTGCTTCACCTATGGGGAGTATGCCGAAGGGACGGGAAATTACGCCGGAATGGAGGGGGACGATGTTGTGGTGCGTTTGGAAAACCGGGTTTTCCGCATTTCCAAAGGGGAAATCAGTATCCGGGGAAGGCATAATGTGTATAATGCTATGGCTGCTATTTTTGCCTGTATGCGGTTAGGGTTGGACGATGTAAAAATAAAAGAAGGGTTACGGAGCTTTCCGCAGGTGGAACACCGTCTGGAAACCGTGATTGTTAGGGAAGGGGTGACTTATATCAACGATTCCAAAGCGACGAATGTGGATTCGTCTTGGTATGCGCTCGACAGTATGACGACACCCGTTGTGTGGATTGCCGGAGGAACGGACAAAGGAAACGATTACAGTGTGCTGTTCGATCTGGTACGCGCGAAAGTGAAAGTATTGATCTGTATGGGAGTGGATAACCGGAAACTGATCGATAATTTTTCCGCTATTTGTGAGGTGGTGGATACTCATTCGCTGGCCGATGCCGTGGCTGCCGCCCGGCGTTATGCAAAAAGCGGGGATACGGTGTTGCTGTCGCCTTGTTGTGCCAGTTTCGACCTGTTCAAGAATTATGAGAACCGGGGAGAATTGTTCAAACAGGCGGTGAAAGAAATGTAAGGTTTTGATTTTTGTTTTATTTCTGACGACGTATAATAACCGATAAACGCACAGAACCGATGTTTAGCATAAAAAGAGATATGAAGTTCAAGGGGGACAAAGTCCTCTGGTCGGTTATTGTTATGCTGATGCTGGTATCCGTGATGGTTATTTATTCTTCGACGGGTAGTTTGGCCTACCGGGAGAGGGACGGGAACACCACCTATTACCTGCTCAAGCAGATCGGACTGTTTTTAGGCTGTTTCGGGGTGTTGTTCGTCATGCAGAAAATCAATTATAGGTATTTTACGAAATATGCCGGGACGTGCCTGTTGATTGCTGCGGCCTTATTGCTGTTTGCCGCCTTCGGGGGGACAAGTATCAACGGGGCGGGACGCTGGGTGAGGATTCCGCTGGTAGGGCTTACTTTCCAGCCTTCCGAACTGGCTAAGATTGCAATCATTATGTATGTGGCGAAGTTACTGACTTTCGCCCAAAATGACCGGAATTGCGACGATTCCGTGCTTAGCCAGTTCTGGCAGCCGGGAATCGTGATTTTGCTGATTTTCCACGATAACATTTCCACGGCCTTGCTGGTGTCGCTGGTGTGCTTTCTGATGCTGGTGGTGGCCCGTTTGCGATGGAAGTTATTGGGAAAGATCGTTTTGATCGGTGTGCTTATCGGGGGATTGGGAGGAGGAGCCTTGTTAAGCATTCCGCAGGATTCTTTGGAAAAAATGGCATCGGGAGTGCCGATGCTGAAACGTTTACCTACGGCGAGAAGCCGTATCGTGTCGTTTTTTTCGAATAAGGAAGGGAACGACGATCATTTGTTTCAGTCGAATCAGGCAAAAATAGCCGTGGCTAAGGGAGGATTGATGGGAAGAGGCCCCGGAAACGGGATGGCGCGGAATGTATTGCCCCACTCTTATTCCGATTTCGCCTATGCGATTATTATCGAGGAATACGGATTGGTGGGAGGCGGATTCGTGATGTTGCTTTATTTGATTATCCTTTTTAGGATCGGTGTGATCGTCAGGCGGTGCACCCGTATTTATCCGGCCTTGTTAGTAACGGGATTGGGGTTGACCATCGTGTTGCAGGGAATGGTGAATATGGGTGTGTGTGTCGGTTTGTTTCCCGTGACCGGGCAGACCTTGCCTTTAGTGAGTATGGGAGGTACGTCCTTATTGTTTACCAGTGCGGCGTTCGGGATGATCCTGAGTGTAGCGCGTTCTTTCTCGGAAGAAGGTGAGGTTGAAGAAGAGGAACTTGCCGGAGAGAAGAGTAGGGCGGGAAGCGGTCCGGAAGATGTGGAGGAACGTGAATATAACGATCCGGAGAACGGATATGGGGAAAATGAAATGGTGGAGGAACTTGTGGAAGAGCCTGTTCAGTCAACGGGAAGGCGGCGGGGCAGGCAGCAAACGGAACGGGAGGGAATGTTGGAAGACGATATAGAGGTGATCGGTGATAAAGGGCTCGATCCGGTGGAAGAAGAACTGGAAGCAAGCGGCCGGGAAGTGCTGAAAGAGCTGAGACGGCGGGGACGGAGAGGGATGGATTAATCAAGACTAAAGTAAATTTGTTATGAGTAAAAAAGTAATTGTCAGTGGCGGTGGCACCGGGGGACATATTTTCCCGGCCTTGTCGATTGCGAATGCTTTGAAACGTCTGGAACCGGGTATCGATATTCTGTTTGTGGGCGCGGAAGGGAAAATGGAGATGGAAAAAGTGCCGGAAGCGGGCTATCCGATAGAAGGTTTACCGGTGCGGGGTTTTCAAAGAAAACTCACCTTAGGGAATATAAAAGTGTTGGTGAATTTGTGGAGAAGTTTGCGGAAGGCTAAAAAGATTATTAAAAAGTTTCAGCCGGACGTGGTGGTGGGCGTGGGCGGATATGCCAGCGGCCCTATCGGACAGATGGCTACGAAGGCAGGAATACCGTTGGTGTTGCAGGAACAGAATTCCTATGCCGGGGTAACGAATAAGATATTGGCTAAAAAAGCCCGACGGATTTGTGTGGCTTACGAAGGGATGGAGCGTTTTTTTGAAAAAGATAAGATTGTTTTTACCGGAAATCCGGTGAGGAAAGATTTATTGAAAGCCAGGGAATTGCGGCAGGAAGGATTTGAATTTTATGGGTTGGAACCTGGCCGGAAAACGGTGTTGATCACCGGGGGAAGCCTGGGGGCGGGTACGTTGAATAAAGCGATGCTCAAAAGCCTGGACTTTTTTTCCCGGCGTGAAGATGTGCAGGTGTTATGGCAATGCGGCAGCTATTACTATGAAAACCTGAAAAAGGAACTGGAAGGCAAACTGCCTTCTAACGTGAAGTTGTTGGCGTTCCTGAAACGGATGGATTTGGCTTATGCCTGTGCCGATGTAGTGGTGGCGAGGGCCGGAGCGGGTACGATTTCGGAGTTATGCCTGTTGGAAAAAGCGGCTTTGTTGATTCCTTCCCCGAATGTGGCGGAAGACCACCAGACTAAAAATGCAATGGCGCTGGTGAACAAGGAGGCTGCCGTTTTGTTGAAAGATGCGGAAGCGGAGGAGAAGTTGCTGGATGTGTTGCGTGGTTTACTGGAGGACGATGCCCGCCGTGAAGCCTTGCAGTGGAATATCGGTAAGCTGGCTATCCGGGATTCGGATGAAATTATTGCAAAAGAGATTTTAAAGATTATCAATAAATAGAGGTATGGACGATATTTTGAAAAATATAAAAAACGTTTATTTCGTTGGGATCGGCGGGATCGGCATGAGTGCCCTGGCCCGTTATTTCAAGGCAAACCGCTACCGGGTGGCCGGATACGACCGCACTCCTTCTTTGCTGACCGATAAAATGGCGAGAGAAGAGGGGATTGCGGTGAATTACCGGGACGAGGAAGTGGAAATTGCACAGGAGTTCCGGGATAAAAAAGATACGCTGGTGGTGTATACTCCCGCTATTCCGCAGGACAGTCCCCAGTTGAATTTTTTCAAAAAGGCCGGATTTACTTTGCATAAGCGTGCAGAGGTGCTGGGGTTGCTTTCACGCAACGGTAAAGCGATATGTGTGGCGGGAACACACGGCAAGACGACGGTTTCCACGATGACGGCTTTTCTGCTTCATCAGTCGGCTGTGGGATGTAATGCTTTTTTGGGGGGAATTTCCATGAATTTCGGAACTAATCTATTGATTAACCGTAATTCACCTTATATTGTCATTGAAGCGGATGAGTTCGATCGTTCTTTTTTACACTTGCATCCGGAAATGGCGGTAATTACGTCTATGGATAATGACCATATGGATATATACGAGAACCGGGAAAATTTATTGGCCGCTTTTAATCAGTTTGCTTCACAGGTACGGCCGGACGGGGGAAAACTTTTCCTGAAAGAAGGGCTTTCTTTGGAAAAAGCGCAGGTTTCGGGATATTATGGAGTGGATCGGGTGACAGATTGCTATTCAGACCATTTGCGGGTGATCGACGGGCATTACCTGTTCGATTATCACGGGAAAGCAGAGATGCAGGGATTGATTTTGGGTGTTCCGGGACGAGTGAATGTGGAGAATGCAACCGCCGCTATCACTTTAGCGCTGGAAGCCGGGGTGACTCCTGAAGAAATCCGTGCGGCTTTGCCGGAATTCAGGGGAGTGGTGAGAAGATTTAATATTCATGCCAATACGGGAAAGAAAATGTATATCGATGATTATGCCCACCACCCGAAAGAAATCGAAGCTACCTTAAAATCGGTGAGGGAGATGTGGCCGCAAAAGAAGATCACCGTGGTTTTCCAGCCGCATTTATACACCCGTACCCGTGATTTTTATCCGGAGTTTGCCAATAGCCTGAGTATAGCCGACCAGGTGATTTTGCTGGATATTTATCCGGCGCGCGAATTGCCGATTCCGGGAGTGACTTCGGAGATGATCCGGGAACGGATTACCGTGCCTGCGGAAATATTGTCGAAAGAGGCCTTGCTGGAATATATCGGCACCCGGTTTGAGGAAGGAATTATTATGACGGTGGGAGCCGGAGATATAGACCGGATGATCCCCGCGATTACACAGAAAGTATTACAACAATCATAATCTGAAAGTTTCGTAAGAAGGAGACAGGATGAAAAAAGCGTTGCCTTACATATTATTTTTTAGTTTATTTGCATACCTGATAATTGTGCTTACCTTTGCAAAGACAAAATTAGGGGATGTAAAGTGTAAGGGATTGCAGGTTGTCGTTGGCAATACCGATGAGAATGCGTTTATTGATGAGAATGAGGTATTAGCGGTCATCAAACGTGGATATGGGGACATCAAAGGCAGGAATATTGTCGAGATAAATAAGGACAGTATCGAACGTGTACTTGTTAAAAATTCGGTTATAAAATCGGCTCAGATTTACTACAGTTTAGACGGTAATTTCCATGTAGAGGTCACACAACGAAAGCCTGTTCTTAGAATTTTGGCGGGCGACGGGTATTATGTGGATGAAGATGGGGAAATTATGCCGTTATCGGGAAAATATACATCAAGGGTTGTGGTTGCAACCGGAAATATTTCCAGAAAGTTTGCTTGTAACGGTTTATATCCTTTCGTGATGGCACTGAGAGAGGATGATTTTTGGGATGCATTGATCGAACAGATTGTTGTGGTAAAAGACAATGAGGTGGTGTTGATCCCAAAGGTCGGTAATTTCAGGATTGTGTTTGGAGAGGTGGAGGATTATGCCGTGAAATTGGATAAATTGCGTTTTTTTCTGAAAGAAGGAATAGCTTTGAAAGGCTGGAACGTATATAAAGAAATTAATTTGAAATTCGACAACCAGGTGGTTTGTGTGAAAAGATAAATCATTGAGGACTATGGGTTTGATTGCAACTTTGGATATGGGTTCGGAAAAAATGGTAATGGCGCTTGCTGCCTCTGACAGCAACGGGGCCTGCCGTTTAACCGGAATAAAGTTCATTGCTTCACAGGGGGTGCAGCAGGGAGTGATAACGGATCAGGCAAAAGTGCAAACCTGTGTCCGTAGCCTGATGAACGAATTATTGAAAGACAGGGGCGTAGATATCCTGAATATTTCTTTATCGGGACAGGCGGTGAAAATGTCCGAGCGTAGGGTGAATATTCCCCTGCAACGTAAAGTGGTAGAGAGCGGCGACCTTGTTCGTGCCGAAATAAAATGTGCCGAAGGATTGGAGTCGCGTGATGAAGAACTGATCGACTTGCTTCCGGTGGCCTATTCGGTAGACCGGGGAGAGTTGGTGGCCGATCCGGTTGGTAAGCACGGGCGTTCGCTGGAAGTGTATTATCAGGCTTATACGGCGAGTTACGTTTATTTGAGCGGAATCCGCAAGTTGTTCGACGGATATGGCATCCGGGAGATCAACTTTTTTCCGTTGGCGCGGGTGTACGGAGAAGCTGTGGACGCAGAGATGGAAGACCGTGATTTTGCTCTGGTGGATTTGGGGGCTATGAGTACGAAGGTAGTTCTGTTCAGGGGAGGATTGTTGGAATATGAAGCCGTTTTGCCTCTGGGAGTGAAGACTATCGATAATGATATTATGAGCGCATTCGGGATTGATGCCCAGAAAGCCCGGAAACTGAAACACGAATATGGACAGGCGTTGCGTTCGGCCTGTAAAAACAAAAAATTAGTGATCCCGGATACAAAACTCACCATCGAGAGCCGTGACCTGACCACTGTTATACAGAGCCGGATGGAAGAGTTGCTCGAAGGGGTGGTTTTTCTGTTGCAGGGCTGGGATTTTGAAAAGGGAGAAGACGAGATATTACTGACTGGCGGCGGCAGCCGTTTGCTGGATGTGGATGCCTTGTTGCAGCGTTTATCGGGGCACCGTGTTGGCAGGGCCTGTGTGAAGCGGGTGCAAAGTTCCAAAGAAGAAGTTTTGCGGACACCCGAATATATGGTGGCTTTGGGGTTGCTGCTGTGTAGCCACGAAGAACCCCAGGAAACGAAAACGGGGTTACTGGATAAGCTCAAAGGTCTTTTCGGATAAAGAACAGAGCTGTCGTTGATTTTAGTATTTAACTTTTAGCTTGAAGATATATGGTCATAGACGATGAACTGTTGTCATTGAAGCTTCCCGATCAGCCGCAGGAAGAATCGATCATCAAAGTGATCGGTGTGGGAGGCGGTGGAAGTAATGCCGTAAATCACATGTTTCGCCAGGGAATACACGGAGTGGAATTTGTGGTTTGCAACACGGATATACAGGCGTTGCGCCAGAGCCGGGTGAAAAACCGCATCCAGTTGGGGAAAGAACTGACGGAAGGACGCGGAGCCGGATGCCAGCCGGAACGGGGACGGCAGTCGGCTGTCGAGAGCATGGATTTTATCAAAACCTTGCTGGAACGCAATACCCGAATGGTTTTTATCACGGCCGGAATGGGAGGAGGCACAGGTACGGGGGCTGCTCCGGAAATTGCCCGTCAGGCGAAGGAAATGGGGATATTGACGATCGGTATTGTCACTGTTCCGTTCAGTTTTGAGGGAAAGAAGAAAATCGAGCAGGCAATGGCCGGTATCGATGAGCTGGAAGAATATGTGGATGCTTTGCTAATCATTGCCAATGAAAAGCTAAGGGATATATATGGCGATTTGAAGTTGTCGGATGCTTTTGCCAAGGCGGACGATGTGTTGACGATCGCTGCCAAGAGTATTGCCGAAATTATAACGGTGAAAGGATATGTGAACGTGGATTTTGCCGATGTGGAAAGCGTGATGCGTAACAGCGGGGTGGCCCTGATGGGAGCTTCCGAGGCAGAGGGTGAAAACCGGGCGATGGAGGCTTTGGAAAATGCGTTAATATCTCCGTTGCTGAATAGCCACGATATACGCGGAGCTTCCAATATCCTGCTCAATATGCTGTATGGGGATAAAGAAGTTACGATGGATGAAATCAGCCTGATCACCGATAGCTTACAGGAAAAAGTGGGACAGAATGTGAATGTGATCTGGGGAGCGGGGAAGGATGAATCTTTAGGCGATAAGCTGAGGGTTGCCGTGATTGCCACCGGATTTAACGGGGGGGGTATCCGTTTGAATACGGCGACTTCCGTGCCGGGCAATAACCGCGCCCAGCAGTCCGCTGTTCCGGAGAAAGAAGTGAAACCCGATTTTAAAGTGGAAGCATTGCCGGACGATCTGGAAATGAAAGTGCTCGATCCGGTGGAGCTGGAAGAGGAAGCCCGTCAGCGCCGTTTGCGTCAGGAAGATGAACGGAAGAGAAGGCAGCGCCGGGAAATGAACCGGAGGGCGGATAGTTTCGAGCGTAGCCACCGGGGTATAAACGAAGTGCCCGACACCGATAATTGGTTTAAACGGAAGATCGGCACTTTGTTCAATGAAGACGGGGTGAAAGATCCCGAAATGTAATTTTGAAAATGCCGGGAAGAAAACGAATTGGCAGAGAGTGGCGGGGGAGTTTTAGGAAGATTCAAAAAATGAAAACAGGGCGGGAGAGCCGCGAAAAGGTTGGGCGTTTCCCTGTCGGTTTGAGGAAGATAGTTTTAGATTGGTCGTTAGACATTAATTTATACGAGTATGGTAGAAGGATTGATAAATTTTAATCTGAACGAGGAAACTCCTACGATTATAAAAGTAATCGGCGTGGGCGGCGGCGGCGGTAATGCCGTTGAATATATGTACTCAAAGGGAATCTGTGATGTGGATTTTGTGATTTGCAACACAGATCAGCAGGCCTTACAAAATAGCCCGATACCATACAAGATTCAGCTGGGTAAACAAGCCACCGCCGGACACGGGGCGGGCAACAATCCGGCGATGGGCGAGAAGTCGGCGCAGGAAAGCCTGGAAGATATTACCGCTTTGCTGAAAAAGAATACGAAAATGGCTTTTGTGACAGCGGCTATGGGAGGAGGAACAGGAACGGGAGCAGCTCCCGTGATTGCTAAGCAGGCGAAAGATATGGGGATACTGACTGTAGGGATTGTATCGATCCCGGCCCGTTTTGAAGGACCTAAAAGGTTGGAACAAGCCCGTGAGGGGTTGAAACGGCTGAAGGATCATGTGGATTGCCTGATCGTGATCGACAATGAGAAAATTAAAAAGATATACGGTTCTCAAACCATTTCTGCGGCCTTTGCCAAAGCGAACGATGTATTGAATATTGCGGCCAAAGGGATTGCGGAAATTATTACGCTGCCGGGATATATCAATGTGGATTTCGCCGATGTGAAGACTGTGATGACCGATAGCGGGGTGGCGATTATGGGTGCAGCCCAGGCTTCAGGCGAAGACAGGGCGAAACGGGCTATATCGGAAGCCCTCGACAGTCCGTTGCTGAATAATAACGATATTTTGGGAGCAAAGGATATTTTGCTGAATATCACTTCCGGAACGGACGAAATCACGATGAACGAGATGACGGAGATCACTTCGCACATCATTCGTAAAGTGGGGAACAGTGCTGCTGTGATTTGGGGAGTGGGGAACGATCCGGCTTTAGGCGACGCGATTTCGGTGACGATCATCGCTACCGGATTCCCGACCAGCGATATAGAATTGTTTGATTTGTCGTCTGAAAAGAAAAACGAAGAAAAGCCTGTGGTATTAAAGGCGGAAGAAGTGGCTTTGAAAGTTGGCCTGACTTCTGCTGAAATAAAGGAATTGGAAACAATCCCCGCTTATAAGCGGAGGAATTTGAGGGTTGTGTGAGTATGGGGCTGTGACAGCCTTACCCCGTTTGAGCGGGAAAGAAAAAAGTCGCCGCAGGAAGCGGCATTAAATACAAAGAATGGAAAAATTTAAAGAATTAGGTTTAGAGGGAGAGATTCTCAGGGGAATTGCAGATTTGGGTTTTGAAACACCGAGTCCGGTACAAGAGAAAGCTATCCCTATTATTTTGGGTGAAGAAAACGACTTAGTGGTTTTGGCACAGACCGGAACCGGAAAGACAGCTGCTTTTGGATTACCTTTGTTGCAAAAATTGGATACAAGCCTGAATGATATTCAGGTATTGATTCTGAGCCCTACCCGGGAATTATGTGTGCAGATAGGAAATGACCTGCAAAACTATTCAAAATACCGGAAGGATATTCGGGTGACCTGCGTATACGGAGGTACGGATATACGTCGGCAAATCAGGGAATTGGAAAAAGGAGTGCATATTTTGGTAGCTACTCCGGGACGCCTTTGCGACCTGATTAAACGGAAAGCCGTGAATATAGAAAATGTTCGGGCGGTGGTGCTGGACGAGGCGGATGAAATGCTGAATATGGGATTTAAGGAAGACCTTAATTTTATTCTGGACGAGACGCCGGAAGCAAGGAACACTTATCTTTTCTCGGCAACGATGCCTAAGGAGGTGGAGCGTATCGCTAAAAACTACCTTCGCCAGCCGAAAGAAATATCCACCGGAAAGAAAAATCAGGGTGCAGATACGGTGACGCATGTGTATTATCAGGTGTTGGCAAGGGATTGTTATGAGACTTTGCACCGGGTGATCGACTGTGCACCGGATATGTATGCGATTATTTTTACCCGCACGAAAGTGGAGGCTCGCGACATTGTAAGGAAATTGCAGAAGGATGGCATTGATTGCGACGCCCTGCACGGCGATTTGAGCCAGGCACAGCGTGACGATGTTATGGCGCAATTCCGGGCTAAAAGGTTGAAAGTGCTGGTGGCTACGGATGTAGCGGCCAGAGGGTTGGACGTGGATAACCTGACGCATGTCATCAACTATAATTTGCCGGAGGATGTGGAGAGCTATACTCACCGGAGCGGCCGTACGGGACGTGCCGGAAAAGAGGGGATTTCGGTTGCTATTATCAATTCGAAGGAGAAAGGTAAGTTGCGCCGGATTGAGAACATCCTTAAAAAGAAATTTCAATATTTGGATGTACCGGGCGGAGAGGAAGTATGCCGGGCACAGCTGTTGTATTATGCCGATAAGATTTTGGGAGCTGAGCCTAAAGAAACTTTAGATAAATATCAGCATGAATTGTTCGAGAAATTCGAAGATTTGTCGAAAGAAGATTTAATTCAGAAAATCGTATCGTATGAATTCGGGAAATTATTGAAAAAATATGCCGGAGTGGGCGATTTGAATTTATCGGAATCGGAGCGTCACCGGGGAGCAGCGGAAAGCGGACGCGGAGACCGAGGGGATCGGGGTGACCGCCGGGGTGAGGAACGGAATAATTTCACCTTGTTTAACGTGAATGTGGGACGTGAAGATGGTTTCACCCCGCGTGATTTGATGGCAATTATCAATACCTACTCTCCGAAAAAAGGTTTGGAAGTGGGAGGTATCCGGATTTTTGACAACAACACGAAATTTGAAGTGGATGTAACGGGTATAGATGGATTTTTATCGAATTTCCGGAACGTGAATTTCAACGGTTTACCCTTTATGGTGACGGAAACGCAGGAAAAATTCAGTCGTGGCGGACGCGGAGAGCGTCGCGGTGATTTCGGACGCCGGAGTTCGACAGCCAATAACAAATGGCGTTCGGAAAACCGGAGAAGCGATGGGAGCAGCCGGGGACGTTTTGGAGAGAAGAAGAAAGGGGTCGAGGGCGGAGGACGTTCCAGGAAAAAATATTGAACAATGCCATACAGCCCGGAGGATTCTCCGGGCTGTATCGTTTAAAGGGGAAGCGATATGATAGAATGGATCGGGATTATAGCAGGACTTTTGGTGGGAGCCGGATTAGGCTACCTGGCTGCTGTGCCGGGTAGGAAAGGGGTTGAAGCGAATGTCCGTTTTTTGCAGGAAGAGCTGCAAAGAGTGCGGGGACAGCAGGCGCAGATGCAGGAAGAGAAAGAACGTCTGGCCAAAGAAAACATCCGGCTGGAAGAACAGTTCCGGACGATGCAGCAACACCTGGAAGAACGGAAGAAAGAGGTGGGCGAAATGCATGTGTTGCTGACGGACCAGTTTAAAAACCTTGCCAATGAGATATTGGAGGATAAATCCCAGCGTTTCACGGAGGCGAATCGCAATAATCTGGAAAAGATACTGACTCCCCTGAATAAAGACATTGAAGCTTTCCGAAAGCAGGTGGATGAGGTGTATCACAAAGAAGCGACGGAGCGGACGTTGCTGGAGAGTAAGATTGCGGAACTGGTGAAGCTGAACAATCAGATCAGCCAGGATGCGGTGAACCTGACACGTGCCCTGAAAGGCGATACCAAAACACAGGGGGATTGGGGGGAGATGATTTTGGAACGGATATTGGAAAATTCAGGTTTGGTGAAAGGGCGGGAATATTTTATACAGGAAACTTTGCGGGATGAAAACGACCGGATTGTGAAGGGAGAAAAGGGGGGAAGTCTGCGCCCGGATGTGGTGGTGGTGTATCCCGATAACCGGAAAGTGGTAATCGACTCAAAAGTTTCGCTGACGGCCTATGCCGGGTATTGCAGTGCGGAAACGGACGAGGAGCGGGAGGCGGCTTTAGGGGCACATCTGCATTCGTTGCGGAAACACATCGACGAATTGTCTGCAAAGGATTATTGCGCTTATACGGACGGGGCTTTGGATTTTGTGATGATGTTCATCCCGAACGAGGCTTCCTATGTGCTGGCGATGCAGGCCGACAACCGCCTGTGGAACGAAGCTTACCGGAAACGGGTGCTGATTCTTAGTCCTGCGAATCTGATTGCTTCCCTGAAATTGACTGCCGACTTGTGGAGCCGGGAATACCAAAACCGGAATGCTCAGGAAATTGCGGACAGGGGAGCTAAATTGTATGATAAATGCCTAGCTTTTTTAGATAGTTTTACGGAAATCGGCGACCATATCCGTAAGACACAGGAAGTGTACGAACAGGCGTTGAGTCGCCTGAAAACCGGAAACGGTAACCTGATCGCCCAAACCCAACGATTGAAACAACTGGGGGTGAAATCACGAAAAACGGATAAGGAACGTGCTATCTGGGCGCGTTTGCCGGAAAGAACGATACCGGAAGAGGAGGAGGAATGAGGTTTTGGATAAACCGGGTAATGGGTTATCTTTGTAAATGATTTTTTAGAATAAATTTTAAACTTATGGATATAGTTAAAGCAGAATTTGTGACCAGTAATACGGGGGTGAACAAATGCCCTAAACCCGATAGGCATGAATATGCCTTTATCGGACGTTCGAATGTGGGAAAATCTTCACTGATCAATATGCTGGTGAATAATAAAAATCTCGCAAAAACTGCAGCGAAACCGGGAAAAACCCAGTTAATCAATCATTTTTTAATAAACGATGAATGGTATATGGTGGATTTACCCGGTTACGGTTTTGCCCGTACTTCGAAGGCCGCTCAAATTCAGTTTGAGAAAATGATCCGGGATTATATCCTGAAACGGGAAAATCTGGTGTGCTTGTTCGTGCTGATAGACAGTAGGCTGGAGCCACAGAAAATCGACCTTGAATTTATGGAGTGGCTGGGAGAAAACGGTGTGCCTTTTGTGATGGTGTTCACCAAAGCCGATAAATTATCGGCGACGGAGCGAAGGACTTGTATCGATAAATACCATAAAAAAATGTTGGAAACCTGGCTTTCCACTCCTTTGGCTTTTATCACTTCATCGGAAAAAAAGCTGGGGCGTGAAGAATTGCTGGATTATATCGACGAGCTGAATCATACGGAGAGAGGATAAGTTTATTTAACCCAATTGCCTTATGAAATTTATTTTTTTCTTTTTACAGATGGGGCTGTTTGTGTTCGGGAGTGTTACTGTGGGGAATGCGCAGGAACTGAAAGAAGGTTATTATCCTGACGGAAAGCTCCGCTATAAAGGGTATTTCCAAAACGGGCAGCCTGCCGGAGAGGTGACGCATTATTATCCCGAAGGGCAGGTGAAAGCCGTCATGAACCATCAGGAAAAGCAGACCGATGCCGTGCTGTATAGCCGGGACGGGGAAATAAAAACTTCGGGACGCTATGTAGGCCGGAAGAAAGAGGGGATGTGGGAATACCGGAAAGGTGAAAAACTATTGCTGAGCGAGGAATATTCCGGCGACCGTTTAAACGGGACTGCCACCCGCTACTATCCGACCGGGGTGGTGGCGGAAGTGAAGACATGGAAAGAAGGGGCGTTATCGGGGGTATGGAAATTATTCTATGAATCCGGAAAATTGAAAACCGAAGTGATTTTTGTAGACGGGAAACTGAATGGAAAACTTCGGTCGTATGGGTATGACGGCATATTGGTTGCCGAAGGAGAATACCGGAACGATCTGAAAGAGGGGACATGGCAGTTTTTCGATTCCTCCGGAAAATTGGAACGCACGGTTGTGTACCATGCCGGAGTGCCTGAAAACGAGGAAGAAGCCATTCAGGAAGAAAGCCGCCGGATAGACGAACTGATGAATTCCGGTAAGAAATTTGCCGATCCGGCTCTTTTTAAAGATGATCCCGAAGGTTATATCAAATTGAGCGGCATGATTCGCTAACGCTTGGGTGTGGGGGAAGAAAGGAAGATAGGAGGAATCTATGTTATGAATGCAATTTCATTATTTGAACTAAACAGCCGGATCAGGCAGACACTGAAAGGTCAGTTTGCCGATGCGGTGTGGATCACTGCCGAAATCACGGAAATACAGAACAATAGTTCCGGGCATTGCTATTTGCAGCTGGCGGATAAAAAAGAGGGGGAAGATGCCATTATCGCCACGGCGAGGGGAACGATCTGGGCTTTTACCTACCGGATGTTACGTCCCTATTTTGAAACTACAACCGGGCGTAGCCTGGCTAAGGGAATGAGGGTGCTCGTTCATGTCGAGGTTGTATTTCACGAGGTGTACGGTTATTCCCTGAACATAAAAGACATCGATCCCACGTTCACGATTGGCGATTTGGAACGGAAGAGAAGGGAAATCATCGCCCAGCTGGAGCAAGACGGGATTATCGATATGAACAGGGAGCTGGAATTTCCGGTTTTGCCTAAAAATGTAGCGGTGGTATCTTCGCCTACGGCAGCCGGATTGGGCGATTTCATGGATCAGCTCAGCAACAATCCTTACGGTTACCGGTTTCATGTGAAGCTGTTCCCGGCGATTATGCAGGGGGAGAAAACCACCGATTCGGTTATTGCAGCTTTGGAGCGGATTTACGAATATGAAGATGTTTTCGATGTTGTGGTGATTATCCGGGGAGGAGGTTCGCAAACCGATTTGGGAAGTTTCGACAGCTATGACATGGCTGCGAATGTGGCTCAGTTCCCTTTGCCCGTGATTGCCGGGATCGGGCACGAGCGCGACGAGACGATTGTAGACCGGGTGGCCCATCTGCGGGTGAAAACTCCTACGGCTGCCGCAGCTTTTCTGATCGGTACTTTTCAGGAGCAGGAAGCCCGGCTCGAAGAATTGAAGAACGATTTCGGTGTGGGGGTTACTGAATTATTGCACGATGAAAAGACCCGGCAACTGGCTTACATTTCGGGTTTCCGCCATGCGGTGCACGAAGTGTTGGGGGAACGGGACACCCGTTTGAAATTGCTTTCCCAGCGGTTACAGCATTCTTCAATCCTGTTCGTGCAGGGAAAGCTCGGAGGTTTCGAACGCCTGAGATCGTGTGTCGGTAATTATGCGGCTTTGCTGTTTGCCCGTCAGAAAAATCGTTTGGAGAATTGTTCCGGGAATTTGAGCAGTAAAACCCGTTCCATCTTATCGGTGAATCATCGTCGGCTGGAACTGGCGGGGACTACGGTGAAACTGGTCGATCCCGCGAATGTGCTGCAACGTGGCTATTCCATTACGTTGAAAGATGGGAAAGCGGTAAAGGATGTAAGCGGATTGAAAGCGGGGATGGTGCTGACAACAGTGGTGGCGCAAGGAAAAATAGAGAGCGTTGTGGAACGGATCAGCCTGCCCGAAAGAAAGAAGGAAAAAGAGGGGGATACTATTGCCTGATATATGGATTTAATACGATAAAGATCATGGAAGAGATTAAACTAAGCTATAAAGAAGCGATGGCCGAGATCGAGGAGATCGTGGCAAAATTGGAAGACAATCAATTGGATGTGGATGAATTGAGTGAAAAAGTGAAACGGGTGTCCCGGTTGATCGCTTTCTGTAAATCGAAACTGCACGATACGGAAGTGGAAGTTGAAAATATTCTCAAAACGATGGATAACTGATCGGTATATGAAAAATTTATGGCTTGCCGGGTTGCTCCTGTGTTTGTCGCTCAGCGTGACGGCGGGACAGCCTGAAGGGGCGTTGAGGCGGTTGGTGGAGACGGAGTGCCTGAAAAATGCGGCGATCGGTGTTTCTGTGAAGCAGTTGGAGGATGGGAAAACGGTGGCGGAATACAATCCGCAAATGGCTCTGGCTCCGGCATCGGTAACCAAACTGCTTTCCACGGCTTTTGCCTTGAAAGAAAAAGGAAAAGATTTCCGGTATAAGACCGATGTGTTCTATACCGGAGTGATCCGGGACGGCATTTTGGAGGGAAATGTATGGGTGGAGCCGGACGGGGATCCTTCTTTGGAATCGTCCTATTTTGAAACCTATAAATTCATAGAGCCTTTGGCAAAAGCCATACAGCAGGCCGGAATAAAGAGCATCCGGGGGAATATCCGGGTGAAAATGCCTGTCCATGAGCAGGAATATATTCCGGGAACCTGGGTGTGGGAAGATATTTCCAATTATTACGGGGCTTGTTACCTGCCATTTAATTACCGGGATAATTTATATACGCTGGAGCTGAAATCGGGAGTGGCGGGAACGAAAACACAGGTGGTGAAGGTGGTTCCGAAACAGCCCGGAATGACCTTTCGGAATGAGGTCAGGGCTTCTGAAAAAGGGAAATCCGACGCCTGGATTTATGGAGGGCCGTACAGTAGCGTGCAATATATCCGGGGTATCATTCCACAAAACCGGGCTTCGTTCAGGCTGAAAGGGGCTATGCACGATCCTGTAAGGTGCTTCGTGGAGGAATTGACTGATAGGCTGGCGGTTTTGGGAATAAAAGTTGAGCGTGGCCAATGGAAAGATGGAGAGAAAAGTGAATTGGCCGCATTTACTTCTCCGGCTTTGGAAGAGATTGTATTCCACACCAATAAAGCAAGTGTAAACCTATTTGCGGAAGCCTTGGGGAAACTGGCATTGGGCAGCCGTCCCCTTCAGGAAGGAATGTGCGGGCTATTGCAAGAGGCCGGGATTGAAGCGGCAGGAGTGACTTTGAAGGATGCCTGCGGACTTTCTCCTTTAAACGGAGTGCCTGCCCGGGTGTTTACCGATCTGTTGATTTGGGCGGAGAGACAATTGGATTCGGCGTTTGTACGTTCGTTGCCTGTGGCGGGAACAGACGGAGGTTTAAATGGATATTACGGGAATAGGGCTGTGTTGAAGAATAATCTAAAAGCAAAGACCGGATCGTTTTCCGGTGTGCGTTGTTTGGCGGGATATGTCACTACAGTTTCGGGAAAGACATTGGCTTTTACGGTCTTAATAAATTACTACACTTGTAGTAGTGCGGAATTGCAGCAGGCCGTAGGGCTTTTTCTGGAGGAACTGGTCAAATCGTAGATTCTTTTTATAATTTTGTGCCGTAAAAAATAATCAGGATGTTTTTGGAAAGTGTAAATAAGGCGGGCTGGATCGAGGTCGTCTGTGGCTCGATGTTTTCAGGAAAAACCGAAGAATTGATTCGTCGTTTAAAACGTGCTCAGTTCGCCCGGCAAAAAGTGGAAATTTTCAAGCCGAAAATAGATGTCCGCTATTCGGAAGAAGATGTCGTGTCCCATGATGCTAACGCGATTCGCTGTACGCCTGTGGAAAATTCCGGGAACATCTTATTGCTGACCGGGGATGTGGATGTGGTCGGTATCGATGAAGCCCAATTCTTTGATTCTAATATTGTTTCTGTTTGTAAATCGTTGGCAAATAATGGAGTGAGGGTGATTGTCGCAGGGTTGGATATGGACTACCTGGGCAACCCGTTCGGGCCTATGCCGGAATTGATGGCCGTGGCGGAATATGTGACTAAAGTGCATGCAATCTGTGTGCGCTGTGGCAATCTGGCTCATCATTCCCACCGCCTGTCCGATAATGAAAAATTAGTTATGCTGGGAGAACAGCATGATTATGAGCCGATCTGCCGGCATTGCTTCAATCAGGTGGTGAAAGACAACCCAAAATGATTACAGGCTTTGAGGGGCGGGTTTGCCGTGTGGGAATTTTATCCAGGTGAGCTTTTTCCATCCATATTCGAGGATTCCTTGCCGATGCCGCCGAAGCCACCACACTGAGAAACCATATTGTAGCATAAATACAACTACGGCTGCAATGAAACAGGAGGTCGTTCCCCATTTCCAATAAAGCCCCAATCCCCAGCCATAAAACAGGAAACTACCGATGATAGATTGAGAGACATAGTTTGTCAGGCTCATTCGCCCGTAGGGAGCCAGCCGATGTAAAAACCGGAACGGGCGGACTTTATAGTAAAGCAGGATCAGGATAGCCACCAGAGTTGTCATTTGCAGGCTGGCGACCCAACTTTGCCCGATCGACCTGACCGCCGATAGAATGTAGGGATTGTGGATGTAACGGGGAAGTCCTTTCATTCCCCACCCTAAAAAGGTAAAAAATATGAAGGAAAGCATCCCGGCATACATCCAGAAATCGATATTCCGGGAATTGTTCGGGAAAAGCCGTAAACGCCCGATAAGCATGCCCAACAAGAATAACGAGGCTGTCTGGAAAAAACGCCCGTGTTCCCATCCCCAGGTGAAACTGGCTATCTGTCCCGTGTATAAATTCATTTTTGCCGTTTCCACGAAAGAGTTTCCGGCCAAAACCCTGAACGCCTCACGGAAATACTGGTTGGAAATATTGCCCTGGACTTTTGTGATGTCTTCTGCGTAGCCGTATACGATTTTTCCCAATTCCCAGGGCTGGCACATGAAAAACAGGGCGATCAGGAGGATGTATTTGGTTTGTAAACGGACGACACAGGGAAGGATAAAGCCGACAACGGAATAAAGCACTAAAATATCTCCCGTGAAAAAAATGGCATTGATATTACCGATTATAAAAAGCAAAACCAGCCGCCACATGTAACGAAGCCTGAAATCGATGCCTTTTGCCCGGCAATGTTCATACTGTATCCAGAAACTAAACCCGAAAAGCAAGGCGAAGATGGCATAGGAGTTTCCCTTGAACAGGCTCCAAACGGTTGTCTTTATCAGGTAATTGGAAATCAGTATGCTTTGATTGTATTCGATGGGGGTGTGATGGAAATTGAAATGGGATATAAAATGCACGAATAAAATGCCTATAACGGCAAATCCCCTCAAAATATCTGCTATTTCGATCCGTTCGGATGAGAAAAAATGAACTTGGTTAGAAGTGTTCCCCATGGTGTTGGATTTTGAAGTGAATTTTAGTCCGGATGATTTTTCCTTATTATGCCTTATGAAAAAAGAGTATCGTGTATATCGGTAAATGTCTTTATTTGATTTGTAATATCCGTATAAAAAAACTGCCTAATATAATCAGGATACCGTTGATCATGGCAAAGCCGCTGGGGAGTATGATGCGGAAAATGTATTCGGGGTTTAGGTTTCCGAAATGAGTCTGCTGCCATTGATAGAGGGCGTAAACCGTGCCGCCGATCCCGCCCAAAAGCAATACTCCGCCAATGAGCAGGCTTCGTTCGATAGTCAGGAAACGGATGATCTTTCTGTGTGTGTTCCGTAGAGGATAGTAACCGGAACGGTCACCGTATATTCGGCAGAAAAGATAGAATTGCAGCAGGATAATCCCTAAGGTACTTCCGATACCCATGTAGTACAACGTGTGAATATCGAACTGTATTTTTCCGAGGACTTGTGCTCCGGGAATTAACAGGAAACTGACGATGATACTCACCGTGAGCAATAGAAATCCGGGATACAAAAAGAGCCAGCGGGGACAATACATCAGTAATAATTTAAGGTGCCTCCAGCCGTCGTGCCAGCTGCGCAGATGGGGCTTCCGATTCCGCCCGTCGGGGTGGAGCACGGTGGGAACTTCTGCCACACGCAATCCCAATAAGGAGGCTTTGATAACTATTTCCGAAGCAAATTCCATCCCGTCCGACTGAGGGTTCATTTGGCGGTAGGCTTCTTGGGAGAAGCCTCTCAGACCACAATGAAAATCGCCTATACCCGTACGGAAAAATACCCGCCCGATAAAAGAAAGTACCGGATTGCCGATGTATCGGTGCAGGGGAGGCATAGCCCCGGGCAACACTCCGCCCTTGAAGCGGTTTCCCATCACCAGGTCGTACCCTTCCCGGAGTTTTTCGACAAATAATTCCAAACGGGAAAAGTCATAACTGTCATCGGCATCTCCCATCATGATATATTTCCCGGTGGCTTTCCCGATTCCTCCCTGGAGAGCGCTTCCATAGCCCTTTACCGCTATGGGGACTACTTTCGCTCCGGCTTTTTCGGCAATCTCGGTGGAACGGTCAGTGCTGCCGTTGTCGGCAATGATTATTTCACCGGAAATATGATGTTTGTGCAGGAAGTCCATGGCCTTGCCGATACAGGTCACTACGGTCTGCTCCTCGTTCAGGCAAGGCATAACGATGGAAAGCTCTATCGGAGGATTAAAATTAGTTTCCATTTTTGTTGATTTTATAAACTACGTAATCCTTATTCCGGAAGGTTTCCGCGATTTCATTCCCATATTGTTTTAACGCTTCCCCGGAATACTGCATAAAGCTGCCACCGTGTATGTTCCACACATACCAGTCGGCAGGTGTCCATGCCATTTCCGTACTTCCCCAGATGGCGATGGTCTTTCGTCCGGTGTAGAGATAGATGGTCCGGGCATGGGCATAACCCACGACATCCGCCGGGGAAGTATGTGTTTTCAGGTATTCGAACATTTCTTGCGCCGCGGGACTATCGGTGCCGTATGGCTGGTGCCGGGCGGTGGACTGATAGTTTTTGACGCATGCCCGTATCGTTCCGGGTAAGATCCATAAAAACAGGGCAAGCAAAGCGTAGACCGGCCATTCCAGTTTGAATATCCGCAGAGGAATCGAAGATAATCCCTGAACGAAGAAGTAGAGCATGAAGGGCAGCAGGGCGAACAGGTGGCGGGTATTCTGATGAGGCCATATCAATAATAAAGCGAAAGAGAACAGGATGAACGCCATTTCCGGTAAATCTTTCGGGAAACGTTCGATAATTCCCCACAAGGTGACCAGAAGGAACAGAATGACTGCCCAGCTGGCAGAAAGCGGTGCAAATTGCTGTAAAGAATGGAAATACCCGATGGCGTTGGCCAGCACGCGAAGCATGGAAGTGAATTCAAAATGATCCGTATGTTTCAGGAATCCGGAAGGAAAGAGCAGGGATAAAGCGATAAAGAATACGAATCCTGCTAAATAAGGCATTGACAAGGCCAGAAAAAAACGGGGTGCTTTTTTCCTGCTCATCCATTGTCCGGGGTTACGATACAGGTAATAAAAATGGGATACCCCCAGTGCCGGAAACAACAATATCCCTTCCGTACGTATCTGGGCAGTGAACATGAGAAGGATTCCTAAGCCTATATAAGCGGGAATTTTCGATGTTGTAATTTCTTTATTGTTGTAAATTCTATTCAAGGCATATAAAGAAAGCATAACAAAAAACAAATAGGGCATTTCCGATAACACCATATTCATCCACGATAAATATTTCGGTTGTATGGCGATCAGGGCTGCAATCAGTAAGGCTTGCCAGCGGAAATTTTTCTTGTTTTTGAATGTGAGGTAAATCATGGCGATGGCGGCCGTAAAAAATAAAGAAATCACAATCTTGTAGGCCAGATGATTTACTCCGAAAAAAGGATAAAAAGGAGCCATTAATAGGGGAAAACCCCAGGGATAAAGGGTAGGGCTGTAAACATCGTTCGAAGAATTGGATAGCATAAACGTCATATCGTCGTACACCTGCTTGCCGTCGCCCTGCCAGAGGGCTTGAATTTGCCGCAGGTACAAAGCAAAATCCCCGATCATTTGATGTCCGGGACGTAAATAGCCATAAGAAAGAATGAAAGTGCAGATCATCAGCGAAATAAGTAGAATCCCGGAGAGTAACTGCTGTTTATTTATGTTCATGAGGTAGGGTATAATCGGTTAAATAGTCAGGCGTTGATATGATTTATGTTTATTTCGATGGGATAAAAATAAATATTTTTTGTAAAATATAAAAATATAGTAAAAATGTTTCTTTTTATTGTCAAGTGCAATGTTGTGTGAAAAACACACAATTGATACAATTATCATATTTGGATAAGAACATGGGAAATTTATTTGTGAAGCATCGTTTTTTTATGCAATTTTACCGCACTTATGGAGAAACCGCCGAAATATGGGTAACCATTACATTCAGTAATGGGTTGTATATGTGCTACTTTATAGAGAATGCCTGATGCTTTTAAACTTGTGGTATCCAGAATGTTGTGAGAAGCAAGAAGAAGGACAAGGAGTGTGACAGACTGTCCTGTGAAAATTGGAAGGGAATATAAGGAGCTGAAAAAACTTACCTTTATACGTGGTGAAGAACCTGGTTCTGAATTATTTATAAAAACCGAGAGTGTCAGTTGGCTGACACCGGAAGAAGATTTGAAGGAGAGACGATGGACGTAGAGGTGTATAAAGAATTTATTGCAGCAATCCAGACTTTGCCTGAAGAATGCCAGTTGATTTTTTTTATGAAACTGGAAGGGAAATCTTGTCGGAAGATAGCAAAGGAACTGGAATTAACCGAGGAAAATGTGATCAGTATCCAAAAATATGGCTGGGAGCTTCTTCAGAAGAAGTTGTCAGGAATAATGTCGTTGGCAGTCCTGAAACATTTCATTGTTTAAAACAAAAAAACAGGAATCCATCACGGATTCCTGTTTTATCGGAATATAGAAGGTTTATTTCACCTCTTCAAAATCAACGTCGGTTACTTCCTGATCTTTGCCTCCGTTGTTCGGTTGTCCGGCATTGGGATCGGCTTGTGGACCTTGTTGCTGTGCTCCGGCTTGCTGTTGAGCGTTATACATTTCCTGGGATGCAGCCTGGAATACCGTATTCAATTTTTCAATTGCGGTGTTGATAGCATTCACATCCTGAGCCTTATGAGCATCTTTCAGTTCCTGTAAAGCCGATTCGATCGGAGCTTTTTTATCAGCCGGTAATTTATCGCCAAATTCTTTTAATTGTTTTTCCGTTTGGAAAATCATAGAGTCGGCTTTGTTGATTGTGTCGATCTTTTCTTTTTCTTTTCTGTCGGTTTCTGCATTGGCTGCTGCTTCGTCTTTCATCCGTTTAATATCGGCATCCGATAAACCTGATGAAGCTTCGATCCGGATTGACTGTTCTTTTCCGGTTGCTTTGTCTTTAGCAGAAACATTCAGGATACCATTGGCATCAATATCGAAGGTCACTTCAATCTGAGGCACACCACGAGGGGCTGGCGGAATGCTATCCAGGTGGAAACGGCCGATTGTTTTATTATCTTTAGCCATAGGACGTTCACCCTGTAAGATGTGGATTTCAACCGAAGGTTGGTTATCGGCGGCTGTCGAGAACACTTCCGATTTTTTAGTCGGGATTGTCGTGTTGGCTTCGATCAGTTTGGTCATCACTCCTCCTAAGGTTTCGATACCTAATGACAGCGGAGTTACGTCGAGCAGTAACACATCTTTCACTTCTCCGGTCAATACACCGCCCTGAATGGCTGCACCAATGGCAACAACTTCGTCCGGGTTTACACCTTTGGAAGGAGCTTTACCGAAAAATTGCTGTACCTTTTCCTGAACGGCAGGGATACGGGTAGAACCACCTACCAGGATCACTTCGTCGATGTCGCTGGGTTTCAGGTTTGCATCTGCCAAAGCTTTGCGGCACGGTTCGATCGTGGCCTGAATCAGTTTGTCACAGAGCTGCTCGAACTGGGCGCGGGTTAAGGTTCTTACCAAGTGTTTTGGAATACCGTTTACCGGGAATATGTACGGCAGGTTGATCTCGGTAGAAGTTGAGCTCGACAGTTCGATCTTGGCTTTTTCGGCAGCTTCTTTCAAACGTTGGTGAGCCATCGGGTCTTTCCGAATATCTACCCCTTCATCTTTCTGGAATTCGTCTGCCAGCCAGTTGATAATAATATCGTCGAAGTCGTCACCACCCAGGTGAGTGTCACCGTTGGTTGATTTCACTTCAAATACACCGTCACCCAATTCCAGTACGGAAATATCGAAAGTACCTCCACCTAAGTCGAATACAGCAATCTTCATGTCTTTGGTGGTTTTATCCAAACCATAAGCCAGGGCTGCCGCAGTCGGTTCGTTGATAATACGTTTTACTGTCAGGCCTGCGATTTCTCCTGCCTCTTTGGTGGCCTGTCGCTGAGCATCGTTAAAATAAGCCGGAACGGTGATTACAGCTTCGGTCACTTCCTGACCCAGATAATCTTCTGCGGTTTTTTTCATTTTCTGAAGAACCATAGCAGAAATTTCCTGAGGAGAATATTGGCGGTTGTCGATCACTACACGCGGAGTGTTGTTATCTCCTTTTACTACCTGATAAGATACACGTTTAATTTCGTTTTGAACCTGATCAAAGGTTTCACCCATGAAACGTTTGATAGAATATATCGTTTTGGTGGGGTTTGTGATTGCCTGACGTTTTGCAGGATCGCCGACCTTTCTTTCTCCGTTATCTACAAATGCAACGATAGAGGGAGTTGTACGCCGTCCTTCGCTGTTTGGTATTACTACCGGTTCGTTACCTTCCATCACGGCAACGCATGAGTTGGTAGTTCCTAAGTCAATTCCTATAATCTTTCCCATAATGATTTATATTTGTTTGTTATTGTTATTCGTTTAATTGGGGTCTGAGGTTTAATTCAAACACAATTATTTTTTATCAAATGGCATGCCACGGAAAAATGAACCGATATTTTTGTAAAAATGTCGGATTTTTGTAAATTTTGTGTCACATTTCCTCCCCTTTTCTGACATAAAGTCAGTTGCTGGCATGTTTCTTTTGGAGATTTTGTATATCTTTGTGGAGTATTTAAAGGTCCTTTACTTCTATTAAACGGACGTTTTTATTATGCTAATTATCGTGGGGAAGAAATTAGGGAAAAAGAGAGTGAAAAGTGTATGTGCCGGTTGATTTATAGCGGATTGTGAAATAGATAAAAAAGAGGTAAGAAAAGCAGGCGGTTATTTATTCTCAACCAATTTATTCGTCCGTTTTTATTGCGTGTAAGTTGTTTGTTATTAGGTTAATATAATATAAAAAATGAAGAATACCACAGACCGGGAAGTTTCCAAAACTACAATTACGTTAATATATAGTACGGATTCTGCGGATTCGGGAATGAATAATTCCGGAACTTATTCGTGGGAAGTAAAGAGCATTGGAAAAAGTGTAAGCCAGGAAGAATATATTCAATTGCTGAACGGCATTGATTCTGGAATTGTGCTGCTGGTGGATGGCGGGCGGATGTCCCTGTCCGCTGTGAATGGTGTGATTCAGAATTATAATAAAGATCGTAATGCCGGGAAAAATGTGGGATATTGGAAGCCTGCCCGGAAAAAATCACGGTGGGGAAGCCTCCGAAATCAATGGCGTGCCGACCGGGACATCGTGGACAGTCCGTTTCTGATTGGCAGGAAAACCGATTTTCTGAAAGCCTATGCGGATGAAAGCCTGTCCGGAAATGTGGTGCAGGCTGTGGGATATAGTTTACAGAAAAATCAGGAAATACAATTTACAGGCGTAGAGGCGAAAGATTTGAAGCCTTCGGAATTGTCTACAAAAGAACGCAATCGGTTTGCCGGGAATTATGCTATGAAGATTCCTTTGAAAATATTGGGATCGGGAAGTTTTTTCCGGGGAATATTTCAGGCGGATAAGAAAGTCGAAAGGAATATGGTATTCCGGATGCTGATGTTTTTATTTGTCGGCTTCACCTTTATTTATATGCCTTTCATTAGCCGGGATTACGGTATTTCCGGGGATGAGTTCGTAGACCAGAGGCATTCAGGCTATGTGATCGACTATTTCACGAAGGGGGATACTGCGGCTTTATATCAGCCGAAAACGGCCCTGCATCTTTACGGAATTGGTGTTCAGGTGGTTGCAGAAGCGATTTGCCAGGCAACTCATACAGACGATATATACATGACGAGGCACGCTGTGAACGGCGTGATAGGAGCGTTGGGAATTTTGATGACAGGTTTGCTGGCAATGCGCTGGGGAGGCAGCTTGTGCGGCTTGCTGGCCGTGTTGATGATGTTCTTCACCCCCCGGTATTTTGGGCATAGCATGAATAACCTGAAGGATTTGCCTTTTGCCGTCGGGTATATTATGTCGCTATACTATTTCATCCGTTTGTTCGATCGGTATCCGTATTTTAAGTGGAGGCATATTTTGGGGGCTGTTGTCGGTTTGTTCCTGTCCCTGGGAACACGGTCGGGCGGTTTGATGCTCTTCCCGTGTCTGGTGATGTACGGAGGTTTGTTTTACATACAAAAAGTCGGAATTCGTGAATTTTATAAATTCGGGCGTTACCGGGAAGATTTTGCCCGGATATTGAATGTCATATTGCTGGTCATTGTGGCGGGATATATTGTTTCCATTTTGTTGTGGCCTTATGCATTGCAGAAACCTTTTACGGGCGTGACACAATCATTGAAGCAATTCACGAACTTCAGTGTCAGTTTACGCACAATTTTTGAAGGAAAACAGATGATGTCGAGTATGTTGCCCTGGAATTATGCTCCGAAATACCTTTTGATCGGAGTGCCTTTGGTGACCGTGATCGGATTTTTCGCCTATTGGCTTTATGCCCTGATCCGCCGGAAAGAATTTACCCTGATCTCTTTTTTCCTGTTGTTTACGGCGGTGTTCCCGGTGTTTTGGGTGATCTATAAAAATTCGAATTTGTATGGAGGAATCCGTCACCTGTTATTTGTAATGCCGGTCATGGTAGTGGTGGCTGCCCGTTTTTGGTCGTTGATGATAGAACGGAAAGCTATTGCAGTGAAGGTAACGGCAATGGTCGTGTGGCTGGGACTGTTGTGTCTGCCTGTGATCCATATGGTGAAAAACCATCCGAACGACTATGTTTATTTCAATGAGCTGGTGGGTGGATTGAAACATACTTACGGCGATTATGAAACGGATTATTATTACAATTCTCTGAAGAACTCCACCGATTGGTTTAAGAAAAATATCTTGAAGGGAAAAGACGACCAGGTGGTTATAGCGACAAACCATATCGACATTTTGAGACATTATTTCCGGCATTATCCCAATGTGAGGGTGGTGTATAGCCGATATTACGAGAAATATTCCAAGGATTGGGATTATGGAATATTTGCTAACGTATATATCAACCGTTTCCAGCTGAAAACCGGGCTTTTCCCGCCAAAGAATACAATTTATTCGTCCGATGTAGACGGATTCCCGATGTCGGTTGTTTTGAAACGGCAATCCAAAAAAGATTTTGAAGGGGTTGAACTGGAACGGGAAAGGAAATATGACGAAGCCTTGCAGGTTTTCAATGAATATATCCGGGAATATCCCGACAATGAGGAAATTCTGTCGCATATGGCTAAAATATATTATCTGGTGAATAATTTGCCTCAGTCGGAGAAATATGCGCAGTTGTCACTGAAATTGCATCCCAGCCTGAATGAAACTTTGTATGTTTTGGCAATGGTTTATATCAATCAGAATAAACCGCAGGAAGCCCTGGCTACGGCACAGCGCATTCTGGACGAGAATAGCCTCTCGGCCGACGGATATTACCTGAAAGCGATGGCTTATCACAAAATGAAGGATTATAAATCGTCGGTAGATTTTCTGAATAAAGCGTTGGCATATCGTCCCACCCACGTCGGAGCTTTGTCGTTGGCGGGAGATATAATGATGAAAACAGGAAACTTCAAAGTGGCAGCGGATATTTTCCAGAAATTGTTGAAGCAATCGAAAGATATAAGATATATGACGGCTTTAGCCGACTGTTATTGCCGCCTGAAAGACTATCAGCAGATGGATCAGTTATTGGGACAAATAAATCAGGCGCAGCCTGCTTATTTCCCGGCTTATAAGGTGTTGCTGAGAAAATTTTTACAGGAAAAGGAATTGCCGCAGGCTCAACAGCTACTGAAAATCATGGAAGATGTGGAAGCCGATTCCGAATTATTTGTTTTGCGGGCACTGTATGAAAATTTAAGAAAGAATGCCGGAGGGGTATCGATGTACCTGAAACAGGCGTTAGAATTGGATCCCGATAACGGTGAGGCACAACAGTTACAGAAATTGACCAGCGGAAACGTAAATATGCGAAAATAAGAATGGTAAAAGTTTGTGTTATTATTCCGTGTTACAACGAGGAATATCGTATTCCCCTCGATAAATTTAAAGATTTTACGGATCGGACTCCTGTATTCGACTTTTGTTTTGTGAACGACGGGAGCTGTGATAGGACAGGGGAAGTGCTGGATGAATTTGTGCGGAATAATCCCGGACGCTTTTATTTTTTCGACCAGCAGCCCAATCGGGGAAAGGCGGAAGCGGTTCGGAACGGAATTAACCACATTCTCTCCCTGGGAAGTTATGATTATGTCGGTTTCTTGGATGCGGATTTGGCGACACCTCTGGAAGAATTGCCTGAACTGTTGAAAGTCACAGAAGAGCGGGAAAAGGTGAAAATGGTCATGGGAGCCCGGTTGAAAAGATTAGGGGCAAACGTACAGCGCAGTGGTATGCGGCATTATATGGGACGGGTGTTTGCTACGGTGGTATCGGTGTTGTTCCGCTTACCTGTGTACGATAGCCAGTGTGGAGCGAAATTGATCGAGACACCTTTGGCTGCCCGGATATTTAACGAGCCTTTTCATTCCCAATGGCTGTTCGATGTGGAATTACTTTTACGCGTACGGCGTATACATCCTGATTATACTTACCTCGTATTTGAATATCCCCTGAATGAATGGATCGAGAAAGGCGGAAGCAAAATCCGTTTTTCACATTTATTGCGAATGCCGGGGGAATTATTTAAAATCTATCGTCATTATCGTTAAAAGTGGTATTTATACCCAAATCTTAGTGCTGAAAAAGCCGTATTTTTGTATGTTGTAAACTATAATGACGTGAAAACATTAGAAATGACAGATTATGTCCTGGAATCCCGGTGTTGCGGAACGAAATTCGCAGATAATCAATGGGAATTGGATTGTCCGAACCGGGATGGAGCAGCTTTGATTTTTGCTAATTATGCGAAGAAACAACTGGAAGTGAAAGAAGACCTGCCAGGTCTTTATAAATATTCTGACTGGTTGCCTATCTGCCGGACTTTGGAAGGTTCCGGTGCTCCGGTAACCTATAAGAGCGAAAAGCTTGCCGAAAAATTGGGATTATCCAACCTTTACATCACTTTCAATGGCTATTGGCCGGAAAAAAACGCCTGGATGAAAACAGGGGCTTTTAAGGAATGTGAGGCCTATGCCGTTTGCGCCAGAGTAAACGACAAGGCCGACAGGGTGATGGTTGTGGCATCGGCAGGAAATACGGCGAGAGCATTTGCCCGCGTATGTTCAGAAAATAAAATTCCTTTATTGTTATGTGTCCCGGAAGATTGCATCGATGCCATGTGGTCGGCAGAGCCGCTGGACAAATGCGTGAAGCTGGTGGCTACGGCAAAGGGAAGCGATTATTTCGATGCGATACATCTGTCCAATATCATTTGCGAATTGGATCACTTTTATCCGGAAGGCGGGGCAAAGAACGTGGCGCGCCGTGACGGAATGGGTACGACCGTTTTGTCGGCGGTGACTACTATCGGCAGGATTCCGGATTATTACTTTCAAGCCGTGGGAAGCGGAACGGGAGCGATTGCGGCCTGGGAAGCGAACAAGCGTTTTATCGTGGACGGGCGCTATGGAAAGAACCTGATGAAGCTGATGGTTTCACAGAATATTCCGTTCACGCCTATGTATGATGCCTGGAAAGCGGGCTCGCGTAGCTTACTACCATTGGATGATAATCTGGCCCGCGAACAAGTGGAAGAGATTTGTGCAAAAGTATTGTCAAACCGGAAACCGCCCTATTCCTTAAAAGGAGGATTGTTCGATGCCCTGACTGAAACGCAGGGAGATATGTTTGCTGTGACGAACGACGAGGCTGTCGAGGCTTCTGCTTTGTTCGAGCAATTGGAAGGAATCGATATAGAACCTGCTGCCGCTGTGGCCGTGGCTTCATTGATTCAGGCCGTGAACAAGCAACGGGTGGAGAAAGACGCTACGATCATGCTGAACATCACCGGAGGAGGTATCGGACGGTTTAAAAAAGAAAACAAATTGGTTTATAAAGAACCTGATTGTGTGTTCGCTATCGACACCGATCCCGATACGATACGGGAAACTGTGATGGAACTGTTTATTTGACCGGAAAACGGCAGATTAGATATGGTGTCCCCTTATATCGTTGAGATATAAGGGGATTTTTCGTGTTTTGCTGAAATTGTTATAACTTTGTTCGCAATAAAACAAAATGATTTATGAAACAGAAACGTAGGATCAGTTTAAAGAAATTTCTGGTAGTGGATTTTTATTATTCCATATTGCGCAGGGATTGGAGGATTTCGACTTTTGCAACTGATTTATTATTGAAAACGGTGGCTATCGTTGTTGTTTCTATGGACCGTTTTGTGAAAGATGCTTGTAGTATTTCGGCCTCGGCGCTGACTTTCTATTCTACGCTTGCTTTTATTCCGGTGACCGCTTTGGTGCTGGCCATTGCCAAAGGTTTCGGTGCGGCTAAAGCTTTGGAAGATTGGATAAAGGGACAGACATTCACCAATCCGGAAGTGGTAGAATGGATGATGAATATTGCCAACAAGGCATTGGAAAATACACAGGGAGGAATTGTCACCGGGTTGGGAATCGTGTTATTGCTATGGTCTGTGATCCGGATGTTAGGAAGTACGGAGCTGGCGATGAACCGGATATGGGGGGTGAAAAAAGGACGTAGCGTTACGAAAAAATTTACGGACTATATGTCGATTCTGTTCATTGCTCCCATTTTAATCGTACTGATATGTAGTATGAACGTATTCATGATGTCGAATTTACAGGAGGTGGCGATGGAAGAAGGACTGCTTAGTTATGCCAGCGCCGCTTTGATAACCCTATTGAAATTCATACCTTATGTGCTGGTGTGGCTGTTGTTCATCTTCCTGTATATGTTTATGCCCACCACTCCGGTCAAATTCAAATATGCCTTTATTGCCGGAATCATTGCCGGAACCGTGTTTCAGGTGGTGCAGTGGTTTTACATCCGTTTCCAGATAGGGGTTAGTTCCTACAATGCCATTTACGGAGGACTTGCAGCACTGCCTCTTTTGTTAGTGTGGTTACAGTTGAGCTGGAGCATCGTGTTGTGGGGGACGGAGCTTTGCTACATCATGCGGAACAGGCACTTTTTGTACCGGAATGCCATGAATGCGGATAATCGCTGGGTGGACAATGTGGAGGTGGCATTACGGGTATTGAGGTTTATTTCGGCGGAATATATGCAGAATAGCGGTGGACCTACATTGGGAGCTATTTGCAAAAAATTGCGGATGAGTTCCAGTAAAATGCGGATGGTATTGGAAGAATTAGTCGAGAAAAAAATATTGGTGGAAGTGAAAGCGGACGACGATGTGTCGTATTATCCGGCGCATGATTTGCACGACCTTTCGCTGGCCGACGTGATTGTTAACCTTTCTTATATGGACGGTTATAGGGCAGAAGAATGGAAAATCCGTTTTGTGCAGGCGATCAACGGAGAATTTTCAAACGATAAATTCGCTTAAATTTTTATAGAGCCGCCATTTCGGTGAAACAGGGGGGATTGGAATGGAGGACGGCTATTTGGAGGATTGATATATATTTAGTATATTGTGCTCAAATTTGGAAAATATGAGAAGAAAAATAGAATTAGAGTATATATTTTCATCTTCTGTAAAAGTTTTATTTTCCCGGTTAAGTACTCCTGCCGGATTGTCGGAATGGTTTGCTGACGATGTTTTTCAAAAAGGAGATCAATTCGTCTTTGTCTGGAATGGTTCAGAACATTCTGCGACACTTCTTGAATCCAAAGTAAATTCTTATGTGCGTTTTCGGTGGAACGATGCCGAAGATGAGGAGGAGTATTTTGAATTTAATATTCATGTGGAGCCTTTGACTGGGGATGTTGCTTTGATTATAACTGATTTTGCGGATGAAGATGAAGTGGCGGATTCTACGGAATTGTGGAATAAACAAATGGATATGCTTCACCGGAATTTGGGAGCCTGACGATTTCTTGACTGAATGCGGCTTCTCCTTTGTCCTGTGGCTAAAAAAATGTACATTTGTGCCCGGCTTTCGCTAAGAAAGTTATTTTTGTGATATTGTCACTTATTCGCAGATGAAGAAATTACACTTATTCATGCTGAAAAGCTTCAGCGGTCCTTTTGTTGCAACCCTTTTTATCAGCATGTTTGTTTTAATCATGCAGTTCTTGTGGAGGCAGATCGATGAGATCGTAGGGAAAGGACTTGATTTTTCTGTTATCGCAGAACTCTTGTTTTATGCGTCCGTCACCTTATTGCCTATGGCCTTGCCTTTGGCTGTGCTTTTGTCGTCGATCATGACCTTTGGTAATTTGGGTGAAAACTATGAGCTGATTGCTTTAAAATCTGCCGGAATCTCCCTTTTCCGTATTATGCGGCCTTTGATTGTGTGCGTGGTATTATTGGCCGTTTTCGCTTTTTTCTTTTCAAACAATGTGCTTCCGGTGGCTAATTTGAAGTTTTACAGCTTACTGTATGACGTCAAGAGGCAAAAGCCGGAAATGTCTTTCAAAGAAGGGATATTTTCCAACGATCTCGAAGGGTATAGCATCAAGATAGACAGAATCAACAAGGAGACGGGAATGATGTACGGCATGTTGATTTATACCCACAAGGATGGAACGGGGAATTATGAAGTGACGAAAGCCGATTCGGGGATGATGAATACGGATTCCAAACGGAATACGATGGAATTTGTACTATATAGCGGATACACTTATACGGACGAAGGGGTTAAAAGCTCGGCTTCCCGGAACAGATTCCCTTTCCGGCGGGTGGGATTTGATAAACAGGTTATGATGCTGGATTTGCCGGGTACCGATCTGAAACGTTCGGATGAAGACGGATTTCGTTCGCATTCTTTGATGTTGAATATCAATCAGTTGAATTATTCTATCGATTCACTTCAGCGATTTATGAACATTAAGAAAGAGACCGGGACAAAAAGAATGTTGTCGGCTAACTACATAAAAAGTAAATCGACCAGTCCCCAGCGGGATAGCACTTTAATGGCGGAAGCCCAGGGAATGATCAATAGTGTGGATAGCTTATACCGCTCGTACGATATTGAGGAGCAAAAAAGGGCTGTCGATAATGCCTTGCAATATGCAAGAGATGTAAAGCAGAGGACACAGGATGACATGATCTTTTATCGTGCGCAGGAAGAGAATATCAGAAAGCACCAAATAGAATGGCATGAAAAATTCACATGGGCTTTTGCCTGCATCGTGTTCTTTTTTATCGGTGCACCTTTGGGGGCTATCATCCGTAAAGGAGGATTAGGAATGCCGGTAGTGGTTTCTACCTTATTATTCATAGCCTATTATGTTATATTCATGATGGGAAAAAGGTCGGCGAGGGAAGGGGCTATCGAGCCCTGGGTCGGGATGTGGATTGCAACGGGGATCATGCTGGTGCTGGGAATCTTCCTTACGTATAAGTCTGTGACGGACTCTGAAATGTTGAGTTCCGAATCGTACATAAACTTTTTCAAAAAGATTCGTGCGTTTTTTAAACGAAAAACAATAAAGGATGCAAAAGCATAGGTTAAGGATTGTGTATATGGGAACACCTGATTTTGCCGTGTTGCCTTTGAAGAAAATCATAGATGCCGGATATGAGGTAGTGGGAGTGGTGACCAATCCCGATAAACCCGCCGGACGGGGACAGAAGTTGCAAGAATCTGCGGTGAAAAAATATGCACAGGAAAACGGATTGAAGATATTGCAGCCTGAAAAGTTCAGGAATGAACAATTCCTGCAAGAACTGGCGGGGCTGAAAGCCGACCTGCAATTGGTGGTAGCCTTTAAGATGTTGCCGGAGGTGGTGTGGAATATGCCCCCTTTGGGAACGGTTAACCTGCATGCCTCTTTACTGCCTGATTACCGGGGAGCTGCCCCGATCAATTGGGCGATTATCAACGGTGAAAAAGAATCGGGGGTAACTACTTTTTTATTGAAGCACGAAATTGATTCGGGTAATATTGTTTATCAACAAAAGGTAGAGATAGGAGAAAGTATGACCGCAGGAGAGTTGCATGATGAGTTGATGTGTGTAGGAGCTGACCTTTTGGTGAAGACTGTGGATGCTTTAGAAGCTGGTCATGCTTCATTTATTGAACAAACGCAATTGCTGGGGGGACGAGAACCTATCAATGCCCCTAAGATTTTTAAAGAAGATATGAAGATCGATTGGACGAAAGATGTTCAATCTGTTTATAATCATATACGGGGATTATCTCCCTTTCCGGCTGCCTGGACGGAATTGATTCATAAGGAAACGGCTGCTGTTTTACCGATAAAGATATATAAAACGGAACAGATTGTTCAGGAACATCCGTATGCAGCGGGGACTATTGTAACAGATCGGAAGAAAACTTTTGATATATATGTTGAAGGTGGGTTGATTCGTGTGGTAGAATTACAACTGTCAGGAAAGAAGCGAATGGAAGTGGAGGAATTTCTCCGGGGATTCAGGTTGGATGAGTATCAAATTAAATAATCCATAAGGATATATATGCAGGGGGGATTGTCTTGAATTTAGACGACTCCCTTTTTTCATGTTTTTCTCTCTGTAAGTTTTCTACCCTTTTGATTAGAGGTGTCAAAGAAACTATTAATCTTTCATGTTTGTTTTCTTTCTTTCGTCCCTGTTCCCCTTTTCAGTTCTTTTGTCACAATTGTTCTTTGGATTCCTTGCTTTTTTCAATTTCCCTGATACTTTCCTTCTTCTCTTTCTTTTTTCCGGTTCTTTTGCAATGGTTCCTCTTTCCGGATTGCTAATTTTCCTCATATTTTTTCTTTTCAGTGTTTTTTGTCGCAGCTGCTGTCCTCCATTAGTTGATATATCTCCTCCGATCTCTTTTTTCTTTCTTTCTTTCTTCCTCATTCTTGATCTCTTTTTAAACAACATCTTTCTTTTCTTCCCCGTTTTCCTCTTTTTCTTTTCACTCACCTTGCTCGCCTTGTCCTCCTTTTTCCTGAAAGTGGTGTGGCTTATATAAGTTTTTTTCAAGACTCTTATCCTCC
>OBYR01000079.1_pt1 | contig 111485 bp, 76 predicted proteins | sample 1495491 | NCBI WGS metagenome assembly OBYR01 (sample SAMEA2580206, study PRJEB22360) | human gut metagenome | biome: human gut; feature: human-associated habitat; material: faeces | place: Denmark | collected 2008/2010 | reverse complement strand
GATCTGTCCTTTGTTTTTTTGGTGGGGGCGCGGACCGCCACCCCCCCCTACCAAAACACATACAACTATGAAAATAAAAGAATGGGCAGAAGAAGACCGCCCGCGCGAAAAGATGTTACTCAAAGGCGTTGCCTCTCTCAGTGAAGCCGAACTCCTGGCTATCCTGATCGGTTCGGGCAATAGTAATGAAACAGCCGTACAACTTTCACAACGTATCCTCAACACTGTAGACAACAATCTGAATGCATTGGCAAAACTGACTATCCAGGAGCTTATTTCCGGCTTCAGAGGTATCGGTGAAGCGAAAGCCATTACGATTTGCGCCGCCCTCGAAATAGGCAAACGCCGTAATCTGGCCGACCCGATCCTCCGCCAGTCCATCCGGAGCAGCCACGACGCTTACTCCCTGTTCCACCCCTTGCTCTGCGACCTGCCTCACGAAGAGCTGTGGATCGCCCTGACCAACCGTGCAGGAAAAGTTCTGAGCAAAGTCCGGATCAGCCAGGGAGGAACCGGAGAGACCTCTGCCGACCTGCGTATCATCCTGAAAACAGCCATCAACGCACTGGCAGCAGGTATTATTCTCTGCCACAATCATCCTTCCGGAAATACCCGTCCGAGTTCACAGGACGACTCCCTCACCAAACGTCTGTATAAAGCTGCCGAATTGCTGGAAATTAATCTACTCGACCACATAATCCTCTCCGACGGGAGCTACTTCAGTTATGCAGACGAAGGACGACTTTAAAGAATTGAAAATTGAGAATTGAGAATTGAAAATTAAAGGGATAGGTGGGTAAACTATATACTAGGGTTAAATGTTTATCAGATAATTATCAATTTTCAATTTTCAATTCTCAATTATTTATTAAGTTTGCATTCAAATTAAAAAAAGATGAACAACGAATTCCTCCAAACAGAAGAAGCGATTGTCGCCATGCTGAAAACAGTATACGATCCGGAAATACCGGTCAACGTATTCGATCTCGGCTTGATATATAAAGTAGACGTAGACGACGAAAAGAACGTCCGTATAGATATGACCCTGACTGCCCCGAATTGTCCGGCAGCCGATTTCATCCTGGAAGATGTACGCATGAAAGTGGAATCGGTAGACGGTGTGAACAACGTGGAAGTCAACCTCGTATTCGAACCGGAGTGGGATAAAGACATGATGTCGGAAGAGGCAAAACTGGAACTCGGTTTCTTATGAATTCATTCCGGAAGAAGATATTTTTTGCATCGGACGCTCACCTGGGCGCCCGATTTCATAAAGACCCGCTGGCCATTGAGAAAAAGCTGGTGCGTTGGCTCGACAGCATCAAAGACGAGGCAACGGCAATCTATTTTCTGGGGGATATGTTCGACTACTGGTACGAATACAAATATGTCGTACCTAAAGGATTCATCCGTTTTCTCGGTAAACTGGCAGAACTGTCGGACAGCGGGGTAGAAATTCATATTTTCATCGGAAACCACGATATCTGGATGTTCGATTACCTGCCGAATGAGATCGGTGCAATTATTCATCGCGACGTACTGATTACCGATTTGCTGGGTAAACGTTTCTTCCTCGGTCACGGTGACGAAGTGGATTACCGCAGCAAGGCTTTCCGTTTTATCCGTGCCCTTTTCCGCAATAAATTCTGCCAATGGCTGTATGCCGGCATCCATCCCCGCTGGACTTTCGGCTTTGCATTAGGCTGGTCGCTGAGCAGCCGCAAAAAAGGATTGGAAAAGCACAAGACAAGTGAGGCAGCCGATTATCAGGGAGAAGACTGCGAATATATGGTTCTCTTTGCCAAAGAATATCTGAAAACACATCCTGATATCAACTTCTTTATTTTCGGCCATCGCCATATCATGCTCGACCTGATGCTCTCCCGCACTTCCCGCCTGCTGATAGCCGGTGACTGGATGAGACTGTTCTCGTACATTGTATGGGATGGAGAAAGCCTGTTCCTTGAACAGTTCGAAGTGGAATAAATGTTTCATACGATCATAAAAAAACTGCTCCAACCGGTGTCGGAGCAGTCTAAACACTAATCCTGTGTTTTGTAAGCTGTGAGGATTAGTACTTCAATTATTCACGGCTGCAATTTACACAGTTTTCTTCAGATATTCCTCACTCGAAAGCAATTTATTTACTTCCTTTGAGTGAAGACACATAAAAATCCCGTACCAGCAAGCCTATAACGCATAAATAAAAAAGAGTTACCGGAACACCCAGATAACGGATCAGAGGCTCATTCAACGAGGTACAGAGTGCATATGAAAAGAAAGAGATCAGAGGTACTCCCAAAGCATTATAGAACTTAGAAGGGAAATACATGATATAAACAATAGCCAGCAGGTCACCGGCATACATATATCGCTCGTGCATTCCCGGCAATATGAAAGGAAAGATCACCGCTGAAAGAAGAGCCAGGCGAACCAGATAATCATCCGTTAACTCCGTCTTGTATTTTTTAGCCAGCAATCCGCCCGTCAAAAGAGCAAATAAGAATGTAAAGAGGATACCACCCCATTTTACCGGCTCATAATAATCGTTACTGATCCACATATACAAATTCGGGAATTGTAACGACAATTCCTCATAGTGACCGGACTGAGCAACGAAAACAGACAACAGTTCAGTCAACGGACGACCTGCACAATACGCAGGCAATAATGAAATCAGATAAACAGCAGGCACCAGCAGAAAATAGTACCATTTGATCCTGTTTCTCAGCAACAGTACAAAATAAAACGGGAAAAGCAGTACAGCCTGCAGCTTAAAGGAAAATGAAATCCCTAAAAACAGGATAGAAAGAAAAGAACGTTTCTTTAACGCAAAATAAATACTGCCGATCAGAAATGAGACATATATCGAATCGCATTGCCCCCAATAAGAACTATTGATCAGTACAGTCGGCAATAGCGGAACGACCGCCAAAGCACACCATCTCACCCAGTTTTCCCTATATTTCTGACAGGCAATCCCACCTATAAACCAGGCTGCGACATATTCAAAACAAATCGACAACAACTTGATCGGAATAAGCGGCTCCACTCCCAGTTTGGCAATTCCCAGCAAGAAATATAAATAAGCCGGTGAATAGTTCGCAAACTCAAAACGGAACGCCTGCCAATAACCATGCGACCGGATAAACTCGACCCAGGGCTTCAGAAAGAAGGTATAATCACCCGGCTCGGGTATAAAGGGAATCATTAGCAGCTTGATCACCAATCCCATAGCGATCAACAGCGCAAGGAACTTTTTGTTTCTGAACAGAGATTGTAAAACAGGCAGGATCTTCAACATAGTATTTATTTTACAAAAAGACCGGAGGATAGTTATACACTATTCCTTCGGTCTTCTGATTAATATCCGGGTATCTGTTTATTTACCTAATATATCCATCGTATCGGAAGCAATCATATATTCTTCGTCAGTCGGCACAACGATAATTGTCACCTTACTGTCCGGAGTACTGATCACCATCTCTTCACCACGCATACCGTCGTTCTTCTGAACGTCGATCTTCATGCCCATGTATTCCATGTTTTCACATACAACACGACGGGTAGCCCACTGGTTTTCACCTACACCACCGGTCCATACAAGAATATCGCAACCACCCATAGCAGCTGCATAGGCACCGATATATTTCTTGATACGATAGTTGTAAATGTTCAATGCCATGATAGCACGCTTGTCGCCTTCAGCTACAGCAGCTTCGATCTCACGCATATCGGAAGAGATACCGGAAAGACCCAAAACACCACTTTGCTTATTGATCAGGTCAGACAAACCTTTTGCATCCAGTTTTTCCTTATCCATGATAAAAGAAAGAGCCCCTGCATCTACGTCACCGCAACGAGTTCCCATCAACAGACCTTCAACCGGAGTCAATCCCATAGAAGTATCTACGCTCTTACCGTTCTTTACAGCAGCGATTGAACCGCCGTTACCCACGTGAGCCGTGATGATCTTTTGTTCTTCATAAGGAACACCCAAAATTTCACACGCACGTTTTGAAACGTAACGGTGGCTGGTTCCGTGGAAGCCATAACGACGGATACCGTATTTCTTATACAGAGAATAAGGCAAACCATACATATAAGCATAATCAGGCATTGTCTGATGGAAAGCTGTATCGAATACACCTACCTGACGGATTCCCGGGATCAATGCGCTCATGGCACGGATACCTTTCAGGTTTGGCGGGTTATGAAGCGGTGCCAGGTCGATGCACTCAACCATTTTACCGATCACTTCCGGAGTAATTTCCACACTACTGCTGAATGCTTCACCACCGTGTACCACACGATGACCTACAGCATCGATTTCGTTAAACGACTTGATACAGCCGTATTGATCGTCAGTCAGCACGCTCAGGATAAACTCGATAGCCGCATTGTGCTCAGGCATATCCTTTTCCAGAATCACTTTCTTGCCGTCCGGCTGAGTGAATTTCAGGAAAGAACCCGGCAAGCCCAGCTTTTCTACGCCACCCTGTGCCAGTACTTCGTGTTTGTTCATATCAAACAACTTGTACTTGACAGACGAACTTCCGCAATTTAATACTAATATCTTCATATCTTTCTTGTTGTGTCTTTTTTTACTTTTTAGCAGCCTTTAAGCCGATAGACTGATTGCTGGCGATGGCAACCATCTTATAGATATCATCAACTGAACAACCGCGTGACAGGTCATTGACAGGAGCAGCCATACCCTGAAGAATCGGACCAACAGCTTCTGCATCACCCAGGCGCTGAACCAGTTTATAAGCGATATTACCTACTTCCAGTGTCGGGAATACCAATACGTTAGCCTTACCGGCAACTTCGCTGCCCGGAGCTTTCAATGAAGCAACCGATTCTACGAGTGCAGCATCAGACTGTAATTCACCGTCGATCTTCAGTTCAGGAGCCATTTCTTTTGCCAGACGAGTAGCTTCCACCACTTTGTCGACCATTTCGTGAGATGCACTACCTTTAGTAGAGAAGCTCAACATCGCAACACGCGGTTCAACACCTACGATATCACGAGCCGTTGCAGCTGTAGCTACAGCAATACTAGCCAATTCAGGAGCTGTCGGGTTCGGCATTACAGCACAGTCGGCAAAGACCAAAAGACCTTCTTTACCATATTCCGGTTTCTTTGTAAACATAAGGAAAGCACCGGATACACAACTCATGCCTGGAGCAGTCTTAATAATCTGCAAAGCAGGACGAAGCACGTTACCGGTTGTATTCTGAGCACCTGCGATTTCACCATCAGCATCACCAGCCTTGATCATCAGGCAGGCAAGGAATAAAGGATCTTCTACCAAAACGGCAGCCTTTTCGGGAGTCATACCTTTTTTCTGGCGTAACTGGAAAAGCAGGTCGGCGTAAGCGGCTTTCTTTTCGTGATCTTTAGGGTCAACAATAGTAGCCTGTCCGATGTGGTTCAGACCGAAGTTTGCTGCCAAAGAAGAAATCTCTGCCGGATTTCCGATCAAAATGATGTCAGCAACTCCATCGGCCAATAAACGGTCGGCGGCTTTCAGTGTTCTTTCTTCTGTTCCTTCAGGAAGAACGATGCGCTGCTTGTCAGCTTTAGCGCGTGCAATAATCTCTTGCATTAAGTCCATAGCGGAAGATATTTTTATAGAATTTAGTAATTGCTACTGTTTGCGGGTACAAAAGTAGGCAAAATGCAACATAGAGTTTGCAAAAAGCGCAAAAGATTTGCATCCGGAGCTGTCACTTTCAGAAGATTTAACAGTAATTCACGACTTCACGGTCACCGGACAAGATTTGCTGCAGGTCTTCGGCTGAAATATTAATTTCCAGTTTACCATTATGAGCCACAGATATTTTGCCACGTTCTTCCGAAACAATAATTATCAACGCATCCGTCTCAAGCGACATTCCTAATGCCGAACGATGCCGCAAACCGAGATCTTTTGGCAAATTGGCGTTTTGGGCAACGGGCAAAATACAGCCTGCAGCCTTGATGCGCCCGTCGGCAATGATCATGGCCCCGTCATGCAAAGGACTATTTTTAAAGAAGATATTTTCAATCAGCCGGGCATTCACATCGGCATTAAACATCTCTCCTGTATGTTCAAACACGGTCAAATCCACCTCCTGCTGTATAACGATCAGGGCACCGGTCTTTTTACGTGCCATATTCATACAGGCCAGTACTACCGGAGCGACAAACTTTCCTTCATTCTCTTTATCCGATCCTCTCTTGGAAAACAGATTTCCCAAAAATTTCCATCCCCTGTGAGAACCGAGAGCCATCAGGAAACGCCGGATCTCATCCTGAAACAAAATCACCAGCACGACAAAACCGACACTGATAAACTTATCCAGTATGGCACCCATCAAACGCATTTCCAACACCTGGGATACCAAAATCCATACAATAATAAAAGAAACGACCCCACTAAAGATAGCCATTGTTCCCGAACTCTTCATCAGCTTATAAGTCTGATAGAGGAAAAAGGCTACCAGCAATACATCAATCAGGTCTTTTACGCCAAAATGCATCCACATAATATTACGAATTAACAATTGACAATTGACAATTGACAATTGACAGTTTTAGAGACTAGCTTGACGGCTTCGACAGCTGCTTTTACATCGTGAACACGGAGAATATCCGCACCGTTCAGCAAAGCATATGTATTTAATACGGTAGTACCATTCAGGCTATCCGCCGGTGTACCGCCCAAGAATTTATAGATCATGCTTTTGCGGGATATACCGACCAAAAGGGGAAGTCCGAATGCTTCAAACTCTTTCAAATGTCCCATCAGCTGATAATTCTGACTGACCGTTTTACTGAATCCGAAACCGGGATCAAGAATGACATCGCTTACTCCCAACAAATGTAGTTCACGGACTTTCGCGGCAAAATACAACATGATTTCTTCCATCATATCCGCATAATCCGTATGCTGTTGCATCGTCTGGGGAGTTCCGCGCATATGCATCATGATATAAGGTACTTTCAGTTCTGCCACCGCAGCAAACATTCCGGGATCCAGTTCACCGCCGGATATATCATTGATGATAGCTGCCCCGTACTCTTCCACACACCTGCGGGCAACACCGGCACGGAAAGTATCCACCGAAACGATTGCCTCCGGATAATGTGCATTCAATATCTTCAAAGCAAAAGCCAGTCGTTCCATTTCCTCTTCCGGCGAGACTTCAGCCGCATCCGGACGGGATGAATAACCGCCGATATCGATGATCTGCGCACCTTCGGATAAGATTGCCTGTATCCGTTCTTCAATGGCTGCCTCCGTTTGTTTCCGGCTATCGGCATAAAAAGAATCAGGGGTAACATTCAAAATCCCCATCACTACCGGAGTAGACAGAGACATCAGTGTTCCCTTTATATTGAGCACTTTATCAAACATTTTACTTTATATTTCCAGCAAAGATACACGATTCTCACTTAAATATTCATTCTTCATTCCTCATTCTTTATTTAATTACTACTTTTGCTCACCAATAATCACCAAACGAAAAAAAGCTATGGGTATTTCAGAACTGTACGAATTATTTATACACCATCCGCAAATAACGACAGACAGCCGTAATTGTCCGCGCGGCTCGATCTTCTTCGCTTTAAAAGGAGACCGTTTCGACGGCAACCAATATGCAGCCAAAGCACTCGACACGGGCTGCGCTTATGCTGTCATCGATAATCCGGATTATGTCACAGGAGAGCGTACCATTCTGGTAAACGATGTATTAAAAGCTTTACAGCAACTAGCTCACCGCCATCGCAAGGTATTGGGTATTCCGATTATCGGGATCACCGGGACGAACGGAAAAACAACGACTAAGGAATTACTGGCCGCTGTCCTGTCCACCAAATTCAACCTGTTATATACAGAAGGCAATCTGAACAACCACATCGGTGTTCCTCTGACCCTGCTCCGGCTGACGCACGATCATGAAATGGCCGTTATCGAAATGGGCGCCAGCCATCCGGGAGATATCAAGGAGTTGGTGGAGATCGCAATGCCTAATTACGGTATCATCACCAATGTAGGCCGCGCCCATCTGGAAGGCTTCGGCTCCTTTGAGGGAGTTGTAAAGACCAAAGGAGAGCTTTACGATTATATCCGTCGCACAAAAGGGAAAATATTCATTCGGAAAGAGAATAAGGACTTACAGGGAATAGCTAAAGGGATCGAACAGATCACATACGGTTCCGACGATACATCATTTGCTTCGGGACATGTGGTCAGCTGCAATCCGTTCCTTACTTTCGACTGGAAGCAGCAAGGGAAAATCCATACGGTAGATACGCATCTGATAGGCGCGTATAATTTAGATAATGTGTTGGCTACCGTTGCCGTAGGTCGTTATTTCAAGATCCCGGCAGAACGCATCAGCCGTGCCATCGCAGCATACGAACCGACCAACAACCGTTCGCAGCTGAAAAAGACAGCCAACAACACATTGCTTATCGATGCTTACAACGCAAATCCCAGCAGCATGAAAGTCGCTCTGGAGAACTTTGCCTCCATGCCGGTATCACCCAAAGCCGTGATCCTGGGAGATATGCGTGAACTGGGACCGACCAGCGACGAATTGCATGCTGAAGTCATTGCAGAAATTAAAGAAGGAAAATTCGATCAGGTATTTTTGTGCGGAGAGCATTTTCAGAAAGTAGGAAAAGATTTTACGACATACGCCACCACTGAAGATTTACTAAATGCATTAAAAAGCAACCCTTTGAAAGGATATCATATCCTTATAAAAGGCTCTCACGGAATGGCATTGGAAAAGACAGTGGAAATTTTATAAACAAAAAGCTCAAACACAAAGAAATCCCCGAAAGTTCGAAACCTCCGGGGATTTTTTTGTGTCTGCTTTCTACCTTCGCAGGAATACTGGCAGATGAACTTTATTTTATTACTTTAGTATTAAACTGTCACTTGTTCACCCTCACGGGATACTTGATCGATGGTCGCGTGACAGATTTATTTGATTATAATTTTCTTATTTTACGATAGCTTTAACAGCAACTTCACCTTCAACAGCCACTACAACAATACCTGCCGGAGCAGCAATTGTAGCTTCGCTAGAAGAAACAACCGTGTTAGCGATTTGCTGACCAAGTACGTTAGTAATTACGACGTTCTTGCCTTCAGCACCTTTAACGATTACAGCGCCATTAATAGCAACTACTGATACTTCAGAAGCTGAAATTTCGTCATTTGCAGTCGGAGTACGAGTTTCATCCTCGTTGATACCGAATACATCACCTCTTTCGAAAGTAGGAACAACAACTACTGTACCGTTGATCCACTTCAGGTAACCTTCGTTAGATACTTCGTCATCAGTTTCCAAATCACCTTCTTTGTAATTCTTGATCTGAGTCTGGATCTTGAATGTTTTGTCGTTTTCGTTTGCTGGATTTACATAACGGAATGCAAACTTGGCGATATTGAAGTCAGGAGTATCTAATTCTAATTTAACAGAATCACCGTTGTTACGAATGATATATAATGTATCATTGATATGGATACCATCTACGAATGCCAATTTAGCAAGGTTTTCACCAGCTTCACCTTCATTGATGTACGGATTGTTATGTAGATGAGATGCACCATATACATTAGCAGAATCAATCACGTTGATCAGATAACGAGCCGTTACCATACGGTCTGTTTTCGGGTGTCCAGGAACTGTACAAGTATCAGGATCATGAACGTCAGCATTTACAGCCAACAGATACTGCCAGCAAGTATTCGGATTTTCTTTTGTACCACGGTTGATATAAGCTGTATCGACAAACAGAGCCGGGTTAATCTTTCCATACTGATTTACATTATCAATATTCAAGAAGCTTGCGCTATCTTTCAGAATATTAGTAGCATCCTTATCCTGTTTTTCATACAATACCTGAGATTCGTTGTCTGCACGGAAGATACTTACAACTTCACCGAAGCCATTAGCTACTTTATGATATTCAGGAGCATCCAAATTTACAATCTTGAACAAGTCGTTAGAGTTGATCTGTTCCCAAGTAGCTTCCACCTGTACCTGACCTTGTTTTGTAGTTGTTGCACCAAACAATTTCTTAGTAAGATCTAATCCGTAATAAGCATATCCTTTTTTATGGTCTTTTTCATCAACCCAAACTCTTCCTTCAATACCAATGATATTAAACAAACCATCTGCTTTTTTCTTCAAAACAAATGCATAATTTGCAATATCTTTTGCATCTTCCAGATCCTTAACATTCTTATCGCAGATCATAGCATCTTCATCCAGTGATAAACTTCCATCCATATCATCATAAGTCAAGAATTCTCTGTTACCAGCGTTCTGGAATGCATAAGTCGGGATAAACAAAGTATCAGTAACTGATACAAAACCCTTCTTCTTCTTACTGTATTCGTAAGATGCATTGACAACGATAGCAGTATCACCTGTAGCAACTACTTTCCAGTTTGCACCGTCATTCTTTTCCTTAGTCAAACCTAGCAAGTGCTTACCTGCATGGTTTTCAGTCACATAGAAATCAGTTTCTTCTGTTGAAGCAACCGCTAGCTTATACTGAGTATCTTTGATTTCTGTTTCCTTATAATTAACATAGAAATCAGCAACAGTCAGTTTCGGATCAACAGCATTGATGATGAATGTATCACGTTCACCATAACTGAATGTAGAAGCTGTTTTATATGTTACAGCATACATATTCTTAGCAGCATCGATTACATTCATATACAGAACATCAAAATCTACTTCTTCACTTTCACGGTTAATGAAAATAAACTCAGTTTCAGTAGTTGCTTTAGGCAATGAAACAACCCACTGTCCTTCCGGTTTAGCCTGCAAATATCTTGCTGCTTCAACCAACTCAGCGGAAGCACCGTCATTGTCCAAACCTAACACTTTACCATTTTTAGCTTTCAGTTTTTTATCGTTTGTCACAAAAGTCATTGTTACATAACGATCCAGGAACGGATTGTTCTTTTCGTCGTAAACATTTACGCGCGTATCTGATGCGAATACATAGCTCAAGTTAGCGTCATCTTTATTAGAAACAAGTGTCAGATACTGTTCATCAATGGCATTACCGTCTTTAGTTGCAACAGCAGATAAATATTGATTACCAACTTTAACATAAAAGATTACTTTAGAAGAAGGAATACCCCATACTTCAACTTTTTCTGCGTTATCTTTTTTATCTGTTGTAGCTAGCTTATCATACAATGTTCCGTCAATTCTCCAAGTTCCGTCAATAGTCAGATATTTGCCGTCAACCTTTAAATAGCCATCGTCAGTCAGCGTAAGTAATTTGCCGTCAAAAATGTCTCCTTTTGTAATTGCATGATCATTAGCTACTAAATCCAGCATAAAGCCGTTACCTAACATGGCGTTTAAGCCATCAGCATCCCATTTTGTAGCAACCAAACTTCCATCCAAATCAATAACCAAGTCTTTATTTTCATTGTCTAAAGAAGCATCACCCACAACTAAGTTTACACCGCCTACTGCGAGAGCGAAGTCATCAGGGAATTCAACAGTTGTAACACCTGCTTCACCTGCCTTCGTAATAGCAGCAACAACATCCTTTATGTCTGCGCCATTAACAGTTAAGTTACTTGTATAACCGCTCTTGTAACCAGATGCCAACTCAGCAACAGCCTGAGCAAAAGCATTTTCTGCTGTATTTTCACCTAGGGTTACCTGAGCATCATAATAATATGATTTTCCGGCACTTGTTTTACGACTATCAGCATAGTCCATTACACAATCATCAAAGACATTCTTTGCAGCAATTTTGGCAGCAGAATCATCATCTCCCTCCAAACCTGTGAAAGAAAGAGCAGAAGGGACCCAAGTTTGGCCTTTAGGATCATTAGCAACAGCTGTAATTTTAAGATCATTATTTTCAATCTTCAATTTTTCCGTATCATTACCTTTTACAACAATTCCATAAGACATCAAACCTGTTTGTTCTGTTGCATCTGTAATCGTATTGTTGGTAATAGTAGCTTCCGTCACATCCGCACCCAACACAATAGCCGATTTTGTTGCTGTAGGCTGATTGTTGCAGCTCTTTACTTCCAGTGTCAAACCATCAATAGTAACACCATCAGAGTTAATTTCAAGTCCCATACCGGTGATCTTTCCATTGCTCTTATCAGCAACAAATGTTACCGGATGGTTGATGCGAAGATAGTTAGCCAAATTAGCTACACCACCATTTCCACCTTTAGCGACCTGGTAAGCAGTAAGTGTTTGATTACTGCTCATTGCGAAAATCACCTTGTCAATAGAAGTATCCTTCTCATTATCCTGTTTTACCTCGATACCCTCAGCCAAATTTTCAGGGATTTCTTCTAACAGCGTCCAAACTCCTGTACCTGTTTCTCCTTGACTTTTGATTTTTTCCCAGTTAGTAATTGCTTGCAAGTCTGCCAAAGAGGTCACCTTAACAGTTGCAGCAGAAGCATCACCACTCCACAGCGAACCGGCTAGTACCAAGCTCGCCGCCATAAGCGTAGAAAACTTTTTGTTCATAATTCTAAATTTAATATTAATACTAATTGTTAATGAAAAACTTCTTCGTATAGTTGTTTTAGCTTAAATGACTAGCTAAAACGTTCCTTTTTTCTCGTCATCATTTAGGACTTTGTAAGTGAAAATTGTAATTTCGTACTAACTTTGCTATTCAATTGATAAGAAAGCATATAGGTAAGAAAATTTTATTTTGAAAAAGATTGGCAGTTAAAAAGAATCTAGTAACTTTGCTGGCGAGAATAAAGGAACGTTTAAATTAGTCATATAGAACTACATACGTGCATTGATTTTCAATTCTTATAACAATATCACCCTATCAAAAATATATAAATTACACATTTTATTAATGTACATGCGTACATTAATATACATTGTTTATACATTTGGCGGCATCAGAACCAGTCAAAAGCTTATTAGAATCTATTAATCAACACCTTACAAATGACGCTACAATAAGAAACGGCGTCACCCGCCACTCGACGGTGTCACCGTAACCGAATATATAGCGATTAAAATCTATCCTCCTAAAAAGTAAAGATACAACATAGGACAATTTTGGTCATTTCTCCTATATTATAAATAAGAAAGGCATACCTTCCGTTTTCGTAATGTAATCATTACAAATAAGTAAAGTAAGCATTACATATTCAGAATATATTTATTTCAAAAATCAAACACCACAGAAAAAAGATTAGATATAAGGAGTTTAAGGTTTAAAATTCCGCATGAAAGCCATTTGTAATAAAAACTAAGATAACAGGAAAATAACAAAAAGAGGTGACACCGGAAATAATCACAGCGTCACCTCTCCATTCATTTATTATCAAAGGATAAAGGCACTTTCTTTCCTTGGTGATCCGGCAATTGACAAACAAATGACCGAAGTCCTCCACAATTTCCTCCATAAAGAAAAAAATCACCCCTAACCTTTCTCATCTACCCTGCGATCATCAGCTGGATGGCAAGTGCAAACACAAAATAAGCGACATAGCAGAAAACTGAAACACCCAACGATACAAGCAGCTGCTTCACAAAAGACTTTTCCTGCCGCATATAATTATAATTGAACGTAGCCCCCACAATACCGAATAAAGCACCGAGTAAGCCACCTAACAGGATGAGTAACACAGGCAATCCACCTACTATATACTCACGGGGAGACAACCGTTCTTCCAAATCGATTTTCCGACCGCGAAACATAACTACATGAACAAAGTCAAAACCATAGACAATCTTCATCTCTTCCTGTTCCCCATTCGTATTGGTCACATAATATTTCGGATTAAATCGCCCTTGCCTCACGACCTCTCTTCCATCCTGATACAAACGTAGTTTAAAAGGACCGTACTCTAACTTCAAATCGCCCTGTACGCCTTCAACTGTGAAATTCAACACTTTTGCCATAACTGCTTTTTTAGAATTAAGTTCTATTCGCAAAGATATACGAAAGTCCTGGTTTTCGGCACCTGCAGGAGTTTTTTATGATCTGTTTTTCAAAAAAGATCACTCTTCCCGTATCAACTCCTTTTTACCGGAATCAAAGATCACATACATTTGACCATCTTCAACCAACACACCACGTCCACGTTTCTTTTCCATATTCTCTTTGTTATCTACATTGACAGCCACGACCTTATATTTATAAAACGTTGTGATGTCATCAAAGATCGTATGGCCGACAAACAGACGTTTAGCCTTGTATTTATCCAATACTTTCGGAAGATCTTCCGGATACAGCGGATGATATCGGTCGGCACTGTGAACCATGCCGCGATACCAGACAGGTCCGTAAGTCGCATACATAAAAGCAATCTCATCCGACGCGGCCTTACGTTCCTGCTTATTAAGGAACAATCCCTCGCTCATGATCTTGTTCACCTCCGGAATACTTTTGTTCTTATCCAGGAAGTTCAGACTCAATCCGGCATGAACAAAAAGATTGTCACCGATCAGCTGCATCGTATTACGCGTACCCAGCCAACGTCCCAACTCTGTCTGCTTGTTCCATAACTCCTGATAAGGAATATGCAACGTATCAGCCAAATGAAGATATTTGCTTTTGACATAACGCAGATCACCGGCAAGCACCATGCCTTCATGATTACCCAGCAAGAAAACAAGCTGTCCTCCGGCATCAGCCGCCTCTTTTTCTAGTTTATAAAGCAGCCAGTAAATAGGAAGAACGTCCTTTCCCCGGTCAAATACATCACCGATAACGACCAGTTGATTCTTTCCAAATGTCCAACGATACTCCTGATCCACCACATTCCACTTTTTCAATATAGAAGAGAAGCACTCCCAATTACCATGAGGATCCGAAAGAATAAGCATTTTTCCTGCCTGTTTACTTTTCCATTCAGGACGCTTGATTTTATGCAGGGAAACCGGGAATAACTTCTCCCCTTTATCAGAATACACATCAAATGAGAAATTCTTCGGTACAGCCCCGTAAGTCTGATCATTCAGAAAACCGGCCGTATCCACCGATACCGACCGAAAACCATGCTCTGCCGTGTAAAGCAAATACGGGCCATCTGTTGAGAGAGCCCGCTTTTCATGCTTTTTATCCGCCCCTGACAGCTGCACGAGGCAGCTTATCAGTAAGACGAATAACCATATAAATCTATATTGGTAGGATTTCATACCTCAATCATTGGATTAGTAACCCGGATTCTGCTGTGCTGCAATATTCGGATTCGTATCGATCTCAAATTTAGGAATAGGCAATACCACCTTATAATAATTCCAGTCGAACTTCTTCGCGTCTTCTGTCATGGATAGATGTTTCGTACTGCTGATTGCCGGGATTTTCACATCCTTACGTTCGATAGTCTGGTTGTTACGCAAAGCATCGTACAGACGATGACCTTCGCCAAAGAGTTCTTTACGACGTTCATTCAGCACACGTTCCAAAGTAACAGTTTCGCCCTCAAGCGTCTTTTCCGGATTCGCGCGATTAACGATCGGTTCGAGATACTCAACTGCTTTCGCATTATTGCCCAACTTGACGGCTGCTTCGGCAGCATTCAGATAAAGCTCGGATACACGCAGCAGCGGAATATTGGCATCTGCCTCATTCTCACCTTTCTGCGGCTGATACTTATTGATATAAGCTTTATTCTTATAAATCTCATACACTTCATTACGGACATCGTCCGGATCTTCGCTCAACAGCTGAAAGAATGTACTTGTCAGAATCATATCCGAATAACCGCTACGCCAGCAGAGGTATCCCATACTTTCCTTACCCGGGCTGTCTACAGTTGTATTCACGATCTCGAAGAAAACTTCACCCGGATCGGATGCACTGCGCTCATCTCCCCAAGCTGTCGGATATTCTTCATTGCTCCACAAATGATATTTATATTCGGACATGCCGGCAATCGCTTCTTCCGCCACTTTCAACGCGTTGGTATTATCACCTTTATACAAATAAGCGCGGCTTAACAGCAACATGGCCCCCCAACGGTTCAATTTACCGAAATTAAACTTCGGGCTCAGCTGCGGAACCGCATCGTTCAGATCTTTAATGATAGCGTCATAACATTCAGCTACCGTGTTACGTCCCGGCTTGCTATCGATCTGACGTACATCTTGAACAATACAGGCTCCCCACGATGCACCATTGTCTTTGGCATAAGGGTAACCATAGATACGAGTCAGGTCGAACAATGCTAATGCACGGATCGTCAGTGCCTGACCGATGATGTCGCTACGTTCAGCCTTGTTATCTTCTGTCTCGGGAATATTTTCGATTTCTTGCAAGATGATATTCGCATTGCGGGTCAACTCATAAGGAATTTTCCACAAAGAAGAAGGGGCATTGTCTTTCGTATATTTCAACAAATAATAGGTACCTGTTCGCTTCGTGGCACTGGCAGCCTGTATATCGTCTGCCGTTACATCACCGTAATAAACAATACGTCCGGAATACCCGTCCGAGTTTTGCATCGCACTGTAAATGCCGTTCAAGGAAAATTGAAAATCCGACAAACGCTCCAGCGAACCTTCAGATGGAATTTCCGTTGAAGATTCCAAATCCAGCCAATCGTTTCCGCAAGAAGTAACGGACAAAGTCAAAATACCGGATAATATATAATTTAATGCTTTCATTATGCTATAGACTTTAATGATTAGAAATTAACATTTAACCCAAAAGTAACCGAACGCAAAGGAGGAGTACCCCAAATAGCCGTACCACCGCTTACAGCTTCCGGATCGTAATAATCATACTTTGCCCAGGTCAGCAAATTATTTCCGGATACATACAGGCGAACTCGGTCGATACCAGCCTTACCGGTCACTGCTTTCGGCAGAGAATAACCGAATGTCAGGTTCTTCAGACGGATAAAGTCCGTACTATGCAGACGGCGTGTCGTTGCATACGATTTCATGGAAACATCACCATTCAGAATAAAACGTTCGATATTCGTATTATCTCCCGGATTCTGCCAACGATCCCGATAATAAGTAGGAATATTTGCTTCCGGATCGTCGCCGCCATGTTCGGTTTTCTGTGCCCAGTTGTCATAAGAATAACCGCCAAACTGATAAGACAACATGAAGTTCAGATCGAATCCTTTATAACTCAAAGTGTTTGACAAACCTCCCTGTACAACGGGATCCGCATTTTTCGTTGCTATACGATACACGTCGTCACTCGGATCTTCCGTAATTGTACGATCCAGCGTACCGTCTGCATTCGGTTTGTTCTTATAGAACTGAGGTGCTCCAGTTTCCGGATTAACACCGGCAAACTCTATCAGATAAAAAGTACGATAAGGCATACCTACTTTACGGATTTGCGAACCGCTGATGATTTCTGTCTGCAGACCATCCAGGCGAACGATTTCGTTTTTGTTATGTCCCAGGTTGAAGACCGTGCTCCAGGAGAAATTCTTATTTGAAATATTGGTAGAGCGTATTTCCAGTTCGACACCTTTATTCTTTACTTCACCGATATTCATCAGATATTTATCAAAACCGGTTGTCATAGACAACGGACGGTCCATCAGCAGGTTCTTGGTCCGACGGGTGTAATATTCCAATGTCACATTCAGGCGGTTAAAGAAACCTAAGTCAAATCCCAGGTTAAAGTTATGGTTGGTTTCCCACGACAGATCGAGATTTTCCAGCTGTGACTGCAAAATACCCGGCTGTTCCAGATAACCTTCCTTGATGGAACTCAATCCCATATAACCATAATAATCGGAAGGCAATGTGCCGTTCACACCGTAAGATGCTCTGATCTTCAGGTCACTCAACCAATCCTTATAATCATTCAGGAATTCTTCTTCGATGGCTCTCCACGCTCCGGAAACAGACCAGAAACTACCCCAACGATTGTCTCTTGACAAACGGGAACTACCGTCCAAACGGTAACTGCCACCTAAATAATATTTATTCTTATAATCATAATTCACACGTGTCAGATAAGAAACCAGACGATATGAACGGCCATAACCTCCCACAGCTTCCAGCTTCATTCCGTTTTCCACATCATTTCTGTCGTTGCGGGCAAAGTTGGAAGATTCGCCGGAGAGGAAATCGCGTTCGTACATATCTGTTTCGTAGCCGACCAAAGCGTCCAGATGATGATTCCGGGCAATAGTCGTCTGATAGCTCAATGCATTCTCCCAAACCAACTTACGATATTCATAAAAGACTTTCTTCATGTCACCGTTCAGGTCATCTCCGTTCGAGGTACGCGGGTCATACCAACGATCTCCTTTCGACAAAGTATAATCGTAACTCAACGTACTCTTCAGCTTCAGATTATCGATAAATTCATACTGAGCATAAGCGGTATTGAATGCACGGGTCACATGTTCACGCTCGTAGTCATACATGGCCGATAACAGAGGATTACGGTCTGCAATACGAATCAGTTCGCGGTTCCAGCTTCCGTCTTCGTTGTAGACAGGATCGGAAGGAGTCACGGCACTTTTAGAAGTATAGAAAGGAGAGGTATAAGAAGTTCCTTCCTGGTTAACATCCTGGTTGACATTGGCAAAAAGGGACTTAACACCCAAACTGAAACGCTTGGTTGCCTGATAATCGACATTCACACGACCGGTTATACGTTCAAGACCGGAATTCAACGCAACACCTTCCTGTTTCAAATAGCCGAGAGAGCTGTAGTATTTGAACTTATCCGTCCCGCCCGTAATGGATGCTTCATACGTCTGATGGCTGCCTTTCTGGAATAACGCATCATCCCAATTGACAAACCCGCACCAGGGAACCGGTGCATAATCATCTATTTCACCATCCGCATAAGCACGGGCTTCGGCCTCCGTCATACCATGATGAACCATTCCGTCGGCTACCAATCCGTCATAAATCAGGTTACGACGTTCTTCACCGCCCATTACCGGACGATAATCCATCGCAAAATCAGAGAATCCCCAGTCAGCTTTCAAAGAGACTGACGGCTTACCTGTTTTACCTTGCTTTGTCGTAATAAGGATAACTCCGTTGGCTGCACGCGAACCGTACAGGGAAGCTGCCGCCGCATCTTTGATCACCGTAATATTTTCAATATCCGACGTATTGATCGTAGACATGATATCCATACCTGCGTCAGATCCCGTACTACTGATATTTCCGGAACTGACCGGAACACCGTCGATGACATACAACGGCGAGTTAGATGCATTGAAAGAACCCATACCACGGATATTAATGGAAGAGGTTGCCCCCGGCTGGCCGGATGCAGACGATATCTGAACACCCGGAGCTGCTCCCTGCAACACTTGCGAGAAAGAAACAGCCGGCACATCTTTCATTTCCGAAGTCTTGATAGTGGAAGCCGAACCGGCATAAGCTGATTTCTTATAGGTTCCGTAACCGGTAACAATGACTTCTTCCAATTGCTGATCTTCCGATTCCAGTACAATCTTCAACGGTGAATTGCCTGTTACACGTACTTCTTTCGGGCTGTATCCGACAAATGAAACGACCAAAGTTATATTTTTACCATCTGCCACTTCAAAAGCGAAATTTCCATCCATATCGGTCGTCGCTCCCTGTACAGTTCCTTTTACTACAATATTTGCTCCGGGAACCGTTTCGCCAGTCTCGTCAAAGACCTTTCCCTGGACCATTCTTTTTTGCTGGGTGGCAGAAGTGCGGGCCATTTCTTCGGCATGGCGGATAGCCACCACTCCATTATGGATCGTATAGGTGAGTTTCGTATCACGTAGACATTTGTCCAGTACTTTATAGACATCTTCATTGACGACATCCACTTTATTCACTTTGACGTTTTGTACGTCAAGTGTACTGTACACAAAAGTAAAGTCGGTCTGTTTTTGCAATTCCCAAATCACATCTCTCAATGTAGCATTATTGAAAGTGACAGTTACTGTCGCAGTAGTCTGCGCGGTAGAACGTGCCGGAGCCTGAGCCAGGCCGGTTGCAAGAAACAAACAAACCAGGCCGGAAATACAGAGAACTCTCTTCCCGGTGGATTGCCCTAGGCTTTCTTTGTTTTTTCTCATAATAATGATGTTTAAAATTTGAAATTATTTAGTTTTATTCTGATCAATAGATTGTTATGTTTCGCTGTTCCACTCGTGTCTTCACTTTGCCGGTAGCATTCAGCAGTTCAAGGAAAGGAGCGATCTCATCATACCGGTTCAGATTACATCCGAATTGCAGGTTTTTCAATTTATCATCGGCAAACACAATATTCACATCATACCAACGCGACAAAACAGTCATAATATCTTCCAGCCGTTCGTCTTTAAAATAGATTTTTCCGGTTATCCAGGATGTATACAGGGAGACATCAACCTGACGGACAACCAGCTCATGTGATTTATTATCCAGTTCAGCCTGTTGGGAAGGTTCCAGTACAATGCTTCCTCCCTCTTTGGTCTGGATCCGGACTGAACCGGTCATCAAGGTCGTTTGTGTCACAAGATCATCCGGATAAGCGGATACGTTGAATTGGGTTCCTAATACGCGTACATCTACTCCTGCCGTCTTTACAATAAAGGGAGCTTCACTTTTACTGACATCAAAAAAGGCCTCTCCGCTCAGTTCCACTTCCCGCACATCACCTGTAAAATGAACCGGATAGCGTAATGAACTCATGGAGTTCAGATGTACCAGGCTGCCGTCACTCAAACGAAGTTTATATTCGCCGCCGCGGGGGATTTCTATTTTATTGTAGACGACTTCTTCTGTAATTGCTTCCGCTTCTTTCTTATCGTAAGCCAGCTCCTCCTTCTTCACATTGATCTGAATCCCGGATTCTTTCAGCTCTGTCTGAGTTTCAGCATCCAGGTCGACCACGGTACCGTCTCCCAATGTCAAGATAGCCTTGCTTTCGCCGGGAGTGATATGTACCGACTGGGCTACGACAGGGATAGCAGGATTTTGTTCTGTCTCGCGGGTAAAATGCCAGGTCAGCATCCCTGCCAGCAAAGGGAGAAGGAAGATGGCTGCATACTGGCAAATAGTAATATAGATTTTTCTGCGACGATCCGTGCTGATCCGCTTCTGCACTTGTTCCCAGCCGATATTTTTATCATATTTCGCGGACTTCCGGGAGTAGGCATATAAATTTTCCTGACGGCACATTGACTCGAACAGCCGGAAATTATGCTCTGACGCATTTTTCCAGTCTTCCAGTTCCTGTTTTTCCTTTTCCGATAAGGAGTTTGTAACTGATTTGGCAATTAATGCTGCAATATAGAAGTCTTGTTCCAACATTCCTGTGTTCTTTATTTAGTAAAACAGGCGAAGTCAAAAACAGGGTGAATGGCGTTGAAGAAAATTTTATCGGTTTATAAAAAAAGTACATAATAATAGTAATCCTTCAGGAAAGCACGGAGTTTCTTATAGGCTCCTTTCTTCAAAGTATGTACTGTTTCTTTGGATACGGACAGTTTTTCGGCAATCTCGGCGTTTGAATGGTTTTCCAAAGCCAGCCGTATGATATTCCGGCTCTGCTGAGGCAGTTTATCGACCGCTTCCATCACAATGCGATGCATTTCTTCTTCGATGAGATAGTCATGAAACGTAGATTCTTCCATCCGGGCAATGGTTACTTCCTGATAGCCCGACACCACCTGCCGGTGTTCCAACTCGTTCAGGCAGGAATTACGAACGCTGGTGTACATAAACGAGCGGACCTGATAAATAAACTGAAAATCATTCTGTTTCTGCCAGACCCTGGCAAAACATTCCTGCACAATATCCGAGGCTATTTCTTCATCGTTCACATAGCGTTCCGCAAACACACACAAAGGCACATAGTAACGGTCAAACAGATTCCTGAACACCTGCTCGTCAGTCAAATTTATTTTCTCCTCATTGTTCACACTCTTTTATAATCGCTGAATATCTTATGCCTCATGTATTTTGGGCGCTTAAAGTTACACAAAATTATATACTTCACAAGAAATGCCCGCCTTTCCCGAAAAAACTATACTTTTGTATACGACTCAAAATAGAAAACTTTAAAACAGATCGTTATAAGCAGTAAGATTTATCCTATCGGGATACAAAGTTTCGAAAAGATACGCAAAGACGGCTATTTCTATATAGACAAAACTGCTTTGGTTTATCAAATGGTGAAGACTGGAAGTTATTATCTCCTGAGCCGTCCACGCCGCTTTGGTAAAAGCTTGCTGCTCTCTACACTGGAAGCTTATTTCCAAGATTTGAACTCCCGCAACTATGAAAATAAAAACTCCCTGTTGGAAGAGCTGAACAAACATTTGGAAATATGGGAACGAGCCTACAACAGTCCGTATGGCAATCGTGCTCCGGAAGAACGTTTCTATCAAGTCATCCGGTTAGCTGCTGAACAAACAGGACAGCCTGTAGTCATATTAGTTGATGAATACGACAAGCCTTTGCTACAAACTATCGGCAACAAAGAGTTGCAAGCCAGTTATCGAAGCATACTGAAACCCTTTTACGGCGTACTTAAGTCGATGGACAAATTCATCAAGTTCGCTCTGCTGACAGGGGTTACTAAATTTGGTAAAGTCAGCGTGTTCAGCGATTTGAATAACCTGGATGACATTTCTATGCGCGAACCGTATATCAGTTTATGTGGTATGACAGAAAAAGAGATTCATGATAATCTGGAAATAGAACTACATGAACTAGCAACTACTCTAAACATAACTTTCGAGGAGGTTTGCTCTAAACTGAAAGAGTATTATGACGGATACCATTTCGTAGAAAACACGGAAGGAATTTATAATCCGTTCAGCCTACTGAACACTTTCAAATATAACAAATTCAGTAATTACTGGTTTGAAACAGGCACTCCGACCTATCTCGTCGAGTTGCTCAAACAAAATCATTACGATTTGGAACGCATGGCGCATGAAGAAATCGATATACCATCGATTGACACTACTTGTTTGATGTTCCCTGAACCAATTCCAATACTCTATCAATATGGATATTTAACAATAAAAGACCATGATGAAAAATTTGAACTTTATCAACTAGGAATTCCTAATAGAGAAATTAAAGAAGGCATATTAAATTTCAGTGCACAGACACGTAATAACGAAAAATGGATAGTGGAATAAAGGATATTCTTCCTTCATTTGAATAAAAACCAAAAGAGAGTCCCAGAAGTTCGAAACCTCCGGGGCTCTTTTTTGTGTCTGCTTTCTTCCTTCACAGGAGTACTGACAGATGAACTTTATTTTATTACTTTAGTATTAAACTGTTACTTGTTCACCTGTCGCAGGGTAGTTGGTTGGTTTGTGGTAGAGACGCACGGCGTGCGTCTCTACGGGGTCAACCGCGTAACAGATTTAAATTTCAATTTAAATGTTTCTTATTTTACGATTGCTTTAACAGCCTTTTCACCTTCAACAGCTACTGTTACATATCCCTTAGGAGCTGCGATAGTTGCTTCGTCTGAAGAAAGAACTGTGTTGGCAATTGTCTGACCAAGAACGTTGCTGATGATAACATTCTTACCTGCTGCACCCTTAACGATTACAGCACCGCCAGTTGCGATTACTGATATTTCACCAGCTTCGATAGCATCTGTAGAAGTTGCAACTTCGTCAGTCGGTTCGATGTTGAAGATTTCAGCGTCACGGATAGCATCTGTATAAGTTTCCATTGCAGCTACAACAGGAACACCATTCTTAATAGCAACCCATTTACCTGTTCCATCTGACGGGATCTTATGATCACCTGCTGATTCGATCAGGAAGTCACAAGCATCTGCATTAACCAAACGGAATGCGAATACCGGATTCTTAATACCGTTAGGTCTTGCTGTTGTTACCTTGTTATGGTCATTATTACCTAAGAAGATAGAGTCTTTTGCAGCAGTGCTAGCTTTACCATTACGGAAGATTACTAATGTATCACCGATATGTTTAGCATCAACGAATGCCAGACGAGTGTATTTAGTATTCCATACATAATTATTGTTTCCTGCAGCAACAGAGTCTTCTGCATTGATCAGGTAACGACCTGTGATGCTAGCCGGAGTAATAGTTGTGTGAGGACAAGCCAGAGAATCAGCCAATGTAGCATGTTTGTGAGTAGATGTAGCATTACACCATACAGTGTCAGCCTTAACGATCTGCGGATTCATAACCAACATATACTGAGGCATGTTAGTGTTTCCACGTACATAAGCTGTATCGATGAACATTGCAGATTTTGCATCTACACCCTTACCTTCAAGACCCAGGAAGTTTATATTCTTACCTGCTGAATATTTGCTTGTTGCATCTTCATACAGATATTCTTTAGCAGCGCTGTTTACAGTATAGATCTTACCATTCTGAACTGTCATATCTTTGAAGCCATCATCAGCCTTTGATACGCCCAGACGACGATACAACGGAGTGTTATCTTCAACTACTGCGAAAGTAGCGATACGTTTTTCAGGAGTGAAATAACAAGATTCTTCTACAGTAAATGCCATTGAAGCGTCACGTACACCTACACGATTCCAGTCGCTATTTACATAGAATTTCTTATCGTCTACATAACGTGAAACTTGCTGCAATGCATAGTAACAAGTAGTGTCACCTTCTTCAGAAACCAATTCGTTATTTTCTTTCAGAACAAAGTAAGAAGGAGTAATACCGCTAGTTTCGTGAGTGATTACATAAGATTTACCATCTTTACCAACTGTTACATAATAACTACCAGTTGTCAACAATGTTTCGTTATGAACACGCAGTGCATAAGCTGCTTTATAAAGTTGTACAGCACCAGCTTTTGTGCTTGCATAACCGAATTCAGTATCTTCAGAAGCAGGAACAAATTCGATAAATGTCTTACCACCCTTCAGGTCTACATAAACAGAAGAGTCACCCTTGAAGCTTACATAGTTACCCAATTCCATACCTGACAGATAATCCAAGTTGTAGAATTTTTCGTAGTCTAATGCTTTTTCAAACTTCTTGTAACCAAGGTATTTGTCTGATGTATATTTATCAGCAACCTTAGTATAAGCCAATGTATCAATTACAGAAGTATTAGCAAATGCACCTACCTGAGCAAATACATTGTCACCAGCTTTGTACAATTGAACATTATTATAACGAACACCAAATTCACGGTTTGTGATAGTTACAGTCTGAATTCCAGCTACGCCTTCGTTCTGTTCTACAACCCACTGAGTACGTGGCATGTGATTGAAGTCCTGAGCTTTACCAAAACGCTGAGTTGTTTCTTCGTTTTCATAAGCTTTCCAGTTATCACCACAATAAGTAGCTACACGATATTTACCATTGTCATCCATTCTTGATTTCAGATCTGTTACCAGATTGAAGAAATAAACACCGGAAGCCAAAGTTGTACGTTCGTAGTTGGAATTTCCACCCAAGTAGATACGAGTGTTGATAGTTGTAGCAGATGTAGATGTGTTCGTTTTATCAGCTACACCTACTGTCACTTCACGGTGATCCTTAGCCAAAATAGCCAATTTAACCTGCTGACCAGCATATTCCGGTTTAGCTTTAGCTGTTGCAACTTCTGTATTAGTTATATCAGCATATGCCTTATCAGTAAATGGATAAATGTAAGAAGCCGGTTCAATCATCAAAGAATCCTGAGTAGGATAATAAGTGAACTTGAAGCTATAACGACCATTGAAGTCTTCTTGTAAACGTGCATCAACCAACTGTTTTTTAGAGTTTTTCAATGCAGAATTAAATGTACCGACAGCAAATGCTAACTGATACTTATCAGAAGATACAGTTGTCAAATAAGTAGTATCTACACGCAGATATGTAGTCTTGCTTGCATCTGTTTTATTGATATTTGAAGCCAAAGATACATAATCAGCAGAAGCACCAACATATTCAGCAGCTTTTTCTACGGCAGCATCAATAACTTCAGCCACAGGTGTTTTTGTATCAGCAGCATCATGAATAGCTTTTACAACAGCTTTTTCTTCTGTAGAATAATAAGATTGTACTGTTGCATTAATTGCAGCAAGAACCTGTGCTTTATTACCAGCATAGCTAGAAACTGCAGTACCTACAGTTGTTGCAATTGTATTTGCTTCTGTTGCAGCCAACTTAGCATCTTCAAAAGAACGAACTACAGCTAAAACTGCTTCAGCCGTTGGTTTTACAAAACCAGGACCAGCAACCAATGCTTTCATAGCCTTTTGAACAGCCTTCATTTCGTCGGCTGTAGCAGATGAACCTCCTACGGCAACTGCTTCTACAGCAGCATCGTAATCAGCTTTTGAATTAACGCCAGTCAATGCTTTAACTGCAGTATTAATTGCCTGAACATCTGTCAGATTAGTAGCAGCTGTTGTTGCAGCGCCATCATATTCAGCTAAAGTAGCTTTTGCTGCAGTTTTAGCTGTTGCTATCGCAAAAGGATTGCCACAATCAGCTTCAGCTACTAAAGCGACCTTATCTATTAACTCCTTCAAAATAATTTGATCTACTGCTGGTAAAGATATTGCTTTAAGATCAGTGATCAACGCTGCATAATTAGCACTTGTCAAACCGTCAATCTCAGCATCAATCAAATCTCTGATAGCCTTCTTTTGATCTGCACTAGCTTTTTTTGCAACATATTCATCTTCCATTTCTTGGATAGCCGTTTTTGCAGCAGTCAAGCTATAACCGGCTTCTGCAACTAAGGCTTTTGCATCATTCTTCAAAGCAGTTGCAGCAGAAGCTCCATCCACAGCACCAACAAATTCAGCATAAGTTGCAGCAGCTAAAGCGTTAATAGCAGTCTGTTGCAGCACTGCATAATCATATTCATGAGTCGCTGCAGTTTGAGCTGAAGTATACTTACCAACAGCAGCAGTCGCTTTTGTTTTTGCTTCAGTAACTGTACTTCCTTTAGCAGCCTCTGTTGCGATTGTATATACAATCTCTCTTTGAGCAGCTGTATAGCTAGGAGTAATTGTTGCAATAATGGCATCTGCAACTCCAGAAGGAGTATTTACATTCTTTGCAGCTTGAGCAGCAGCTTGCGCAGCTTTAGCAACAACACTTTCACCAAGAGCCGTTACTGCTGTGTATTCTTTTAACCAAATGTTCTCAACACCATTCAACTGATCGCGAGTGAAGCCTAATTTCATCTTGCCATCTGTCGGCTGGATACCCAACATTGAGTTCAAAGCATCAACCCCTAAAACAACTTCCTCTGCCTGATATGCATCAACAGTAAAAGAACTTGAAGGAGTTGTCGTCTTTGCATACACTTTCTTTGCAGAAATCGCTCCACCATTATTTTCCAAAACCAAAGCAGAGTCCTTATGGAAATAAGACACTAAATCTTTAGCACCTTTGACAGAAGTTCCTGTTCTCCATTTCCACAAAGAAACATTACCCATTGCATTTGTAGCATTTGCACCACCTAATTTTGCATCTTTTGTATCGAATGCAAGAGGAAGACCTGTTGCTTTGTTGATGAATGTATAAGACACACCACCTTCACCATCATCTTCAGATACAATCGTCCATAAAGAAGACATCAAATCTGCTTCATCGGCAGCAACCATCTTTAATGCCATAGTACCATTGCTCTGTTCCTGCATAACCAGAACATTAGCGCCTGAAGTCAATTGATAGGACACACCATTAACAACTGTTTCTGCCTGAGTACCGACACCGGCACTCTTCACATAACTGTTGTAAGGAACAACAGCCCCCACAGTTCCAACGGCACCCGCCAGCAGGACGCTGGCAACAAGCGTAGAAAACTTTTTGTTCATAATTCTAAATTTAATATTAATACTAATGTTAATGAAAACTTCTTTGTACACGTTCTATAGCTGTAATGACTAGCTAAAACGTTCCTTTTTTCTAGTCAACAAAATTAGCTATAACTTTTGAATGCGCAATCCTTTTTTAATATTTTTTTCTCAACCTATATGCTTTCTTATCAATTGAATAGCAAAGTTAGTACGAAATTATGTCTTTTAGATACGAACCCCCGAAAAAATGACTAGAAAAAAGGAACGTTATTTCTAGTCATTTCGAACTTTTCGTATCACACTAATTTCCATAACATTATATATCAAATTCGACCTATATATTAATGTACGCGCGTACATTAATTACTAAAGGGAAGCAATCTGTTAATCAGACGTTTAAAAAAACAGACTTTCAGGGGCCGTTTAAAAACCATGATTTCATCCCTTTTTTACAGGTATTTCACGACTGAAAACAACCGGGCTCTTTCCTGCAATCAGTAAGGACTACTTCCCCATTACCTGCCGGAAAAATTCAACTACCCCAAAGATCTTTTGGAACCATACGCCTGACAATCCAATTTACCTGGCACATTTTTATTGTTCGACACGGCTCGAACAGCTGTCCGACAGCGGTGGGATAGCTGTCCCACTCCCGTCAGACAGCTGTTCCACGACTGTCAAACATAAAATAATTAGGATAATAAACAGGAAAAGAAGGTAAGTCTCTGACTACAAATATATAGGTATTTCATTCTTTTGTCAATAGATTCTCTTCATTATCCATAAACAATACTTTTTTCAGCTTCTGATACAAGAAAGACAAGACCAACAGGATTACCCCCAACATAATGAAAACAATAATCTTCCCGACCGTCGGAAGCAGCCACAAATCGACAATGACCAACTTCAGCAAGACTACACCGAAAACCGCCAGGCTGATCATACGCAATATCTTCAGATGCAGACGCATACCCAACGACATCTGAATAAACCCCGCCATACTCAGAGAAATAGACAAAGCCGCACTCGATTCATTCTCCCAACCAGCCAGATGCAGCATATTATTAACAGCAACCGCAAACAAAACAGTAGAAGCAATCGCAATAAACGAAGTCATCGGATTCGCTCTTTTCTGCCGGAAGTCAAAGGAACGATAGTAATATCTTGCCAATAAAAAGAGATGAATAATCACAACAACCAACGAACCCCACTGCAACAAAAGCAAAGAAGTATCGCCATACTCATTGACTATCGGTGACAACAACACGAACAAACAGACAGAAAGTCCGGCAGCTATTACATAAACAACAGCATATCGATCGATAGCAAAACGTCTCCTCAATCCAACCAATAACAGCAATAACGCCAGACTGGTAAATGCCAGGCAAGCACTTTCCTCCAACGGATAATAAGTAATATTCAAACAGAAATCGACAATAAACGACAGATAGATTATTCCGCACCCCACCAACAAGGCAATCGCATTGAACGGCATATATGAAATCTTCGAAGCAGTTGTGAATGAAGCCTTCCTGCGCTCCATCAGCCACGCGAAAACACCGAACGCCAAACCGGTAAATATTCCGGTAGCAAACGTCCCGTTCACGAACAGCGAAGAAGCCACACCGTCAGACAAAGCATTCTCCAGATCGATCATATATGAAATAAGCGTCAGGAAGAAGAGTATATAAGTGAAATAAGCATACACCGGTTTCCCGAACCGGCTGAAAAGCCATAGAACAACCACCATTTCCGTAGCCCACAACAACGTAATGAAAGTCCCTTCCAACTGGATCGGTATGCTTAACGAAATAAAAGTCAAAAACATACCCGTCAGCAGAGCCAGCAACAACCCTTTGTCCGCCGCCCGTTTACGTACAGCAAAGGCTATCACACCATTGATCAAAGCAATAAACAGCGTAAACACACCTTTAATATTATAAGGCAGCTGCAATTCACGTAAAAACCAAAGGGCGAAAAAGAGATACAGGAAATTATTCAGCACGACCGTCATCACCAGCCACTGATTGATCTTCTTATCGTCCGTACGCAACACCGATACGACGGGCAACAGGAATATCAGATAATATAACGTAGAAAAAAGCAACAGATGAACCAGCTGCGCGTTTCGGGCAACATCTAGATCCGCGACCATCGAATAGCCCAGCATAATCACATAAGTAGCGATAAAACAGATAAGCGGCAATTCACCCCATTTCTTATAGAGTGCCAATCCGAACATCCCCATATTCAAAATGGTCATATACGTAAACAACACCAGATAATTTCCCATCCCGTTACTTACCAGGAAAGGAGCGATAAAACCACCTATCAAGGCGATAACCGCCAGCTCACGCCGGTTATAGAGAACAGAAAGAAGCGACATAAAGACCGTCAGCACCACCAGTATGATAAAGGCAGCCACCTGACTGAACAACCCATAATAATGATAGGCCATCCCAACCGTCACATAGAAAATGGCAAACGCGCCACCCGCCAACAAAGAGCTGAACGTCCGGTATGTCTTTTTAAGTCTTTGAGATAAAAACAATAACCCTCCGCCGACAACAAACCCGAGCACCGTACGGAACACTTCATTGATCCAGTTCTTATCGATGGCATATTTGACAAACAATCCCATACCGACCACCAGCACCAGAATCCCAATCTTCCCGAAGAGATTCTCGCCGATATATTTTTCATAATCGACCTTTTTCTTCTCCTTGACAATCCCAAAAGGTTTGATAACAGGCTCAGGAACGACCTTCTTCTCTTCAATATTTACAGGAAGGGGCGGTTCTTCCTGCTCACTTTCAGTCCGTTCTTCTACCACCGTGACAGGAGTGACTGGAATAACAGGAACTACGACTTCTTCAGCCACAGGCACGGAAACAACCGCTTCCTCCGGTTTTTCTTCAACAGGGGCCATTGCTGCCTGCTGTTTTTTGAGTTCTTCCAACTGGATCTCGATATATTTCCGCAAGCTATACAGATCTTTTCGCAAAGAATCCGTATGGCTATTCATCTTACTTATATGGGAATACAGGCTGATCCACACAACCACGATCAATATAACTAGCAGGGTTTCCATAAGCATCTTATTAAGAACGCTACTAATATACAGATTAATTTAACATTACAAGCTATCCACAATCCTCCTTTGCTTTTCAAAAAACAAAATACGCTGCTGCTCTCCGCTGACAGAGATCATTGTAGATGATTTCAGCAAAGACTGCAACCAATTACGAATTATCTCATACGCTTTCCGGTCCAGCGAGATAACCGTATTCAAAATAAATGCACGAATAATACTGATTTGATATTCCTGCGTTTCCAAATAACTGTAGCTGGCATCAAAATTGATACTGGAAATATAGAACTGGATCGGGTTACCAGTCTCGCTGTGCACGCCACGGGTTGCCAATATCTCCATATTGTCGAGGAAACGAAGCAGTTCCTGTTTTAAAAGACGGACATTCTCCTCGTCTATCAGATGAATGCTGCGGCAATACTGGATGTCATTCACGATATACTGGAAAATCAGCGGATCCATAATATAAGAAGTCTTCCTGATATACTTCGATTCCGCAGCTGTCACCCGCTGCACTTCCAGTAACTCAGCAGACGTCTCTATATCCCTGAAATGGACGGCCTTATCCGAATCGCCATACTGATTATACCATTTACATAAGTAGAAACGGGTGATATAGTCATAGTCGAGCAGGAAAGTAGCAGGAAGTACATTCATACACTCCACACTGCAGGAAGCAGGGTCGTTGCGAACGCGGCGCAACCGTTCATTATACATCCTCCACATCTTAAAATCATCCTCGATCGGATCGACATACTCCACCAGGCTCAGCTGATAAGGGCGGCTCTTTGCCGCAGATTCTCCAACCAGACTATCCAACGAAATCCCGAACTTATTGGAGATCGCTGCTATCTCCGTAAACGAGAAAGCGACATCGCCCCTCATCCGGCGGTATACGGCTTCTCTCTCTATGCACAGTAAATCAACCAATGCATTGGTTAAGGTGGCTTTGTGGGGTATCTTTTCTCTGATCGCGCTGATTAACTTTTCGTAAATCAGGTCTTTACTCATAACATCCATTTTAATAATTGCCAACACACAAAAATAAGAAAAATAAAGAAGCATTCCTACCAATGCACATTTTTGACTACTTTTGTACGCTTATCAACAATATTATATTATGCACGATCTTTGTTGTATCGGTCACATCACACTAGATAAAATAGTGACCCCGAAAAATACGGTACATATGGCGGGAGGAACCGCATTTTACTTCTCGCATGCTATCAAACATTTCAACGATATCGATTATTCGCTGATCACGGCTTTGGCTGAAACTGAAATGAAAGAAGTGGAGAAACTACGGTCGGAAGGGATCGATGTTTCAGTCATGCCCAGCAAACATTCCGTTTATTTCGAAAACATCTATGGCGAGAATCAGGACAACCGTACACAGCGGGTTCTGGCGAAAGCAGATCCGTTCACGGTCGATTACCTGAAAGATATACAGGCACGTATCATCCACCTGGGAAGCCTGCTTGCCGACGATTTTTCTTTGGACGTTGTAAAGTTTATGGCTGGAAAAGGACTTGTGTCCGCCGACTCTCAGGGATATCTACGCGAAGTACGTGATAAGAACGTATACGCCGTCGACTGGACCGAAAAAGAGGAGGCTTTAAAATATATTCATTTCCTGAAAGCGAACGAACATGAAATGGAAGTATTGACAGGCCATGATGATGTAGTGGGCGCTGCACAAAAAATGTATGACTGGGGAGTAAAAGAGGTACTGATCACACTAGGCAGCCTCGGTTCCGTGATATACGACGGAAAGACCTTCCATAAGATCCCCGCCTACAAACCCAGGGAAGTGGTAGATGCCACCGGCTGTGGTGACACCTATATGACCGGCTACCTGTATCAGCGTGCCAAAGGTGCTTCCATAGAAGAAGCCGGCCGTTTTGCCGCTGCTATGTCGACCCTGAAGATAGAGGCTTCAGGCCCTTTCAGCGGTACGAAAGAGGAAGTCATCCATTGTATGGAAACTGCAGAACTACGTTTTCCGGAGATTTAGCAAATAAATATTCTCAGTTGACAGATGACAGTCAGGATTCGCGTTGTGTGAATAAATCGACAGAAAGTCGAAAGAACTGTCAACTGTCACTTGTCAACTGTCAACTATTTAAACGCCTTGCTGAATGTCGTCATCAACAGAATGCAAAGTCCCAGCAAGCCGACAACCATATAGGCATACTCCATATTAAATGCCTGTGATATAGCACCGATCAGCAATGGTGCAATAAGCGAACCGATAAAGCTGATGCTTGAAAGGATGGTAAGGGCAATCCCCACGGGTGTCTTCGACTTGGCACCGACCAAACTATAGATGGTCGGAACCATACTCGATATACCCAGCCCCACCAGCATAAAACCGAAAGAGTTGACAATCACCTTCAAGGCCATGGAGTCGAACGTGCTGCCCAGCAACGCCGAGATAAAGAACCCGATAAAAATAAAAGCGCCCGACAGTTGCAGTACCCGTTGCTTTCCACAAATCCGATAGGCATAATTAGCCAGGAAACGCCCTACAGTCATCATGACCATAAACACCAGGAATCCGATCTGTAAAGACTTAGGCACCTGCAATACCGATTCAAAATAAACACCGCTCCAATCGAACATCGCACTCTCCACCACCAGTGCAAACAATCCGACCAGTCCCAACTTGATCAGCAGCATTTCCGGCTTCCGGATATATTGCCATTTCTCCGATTTATCTGCAGCCGGTTCTTCTTTCACGTCGGCAACAACAATATCTTCCTGCAAATACTTACGGTTCACCATGGTAAGGAACAGAATCAATACGGCGATCAATGTAAAATGCCAGAACGGAGTAACATCCGAAACAATCATGATAAAGCCGATCAACGCCCCCATACATGCCGCCAGGCTCCATCCTCCGTGAAAGGATGCCATGATCGTCCGCCCGTAGAGCCGTTCAATGCCTATCCCCTGCGTATTCAACGATATGTCGCATAAGTTCCAGAACACCCCGAAGCAAAACAGGAATGCGCCCAACATATAGATATTCAAAGCCGTTCCGATCGCAAACAGCGACAAGGCATATCCCATAATACTTATCTGCACCATGATGCGGCTTCCCAGCTTCGACACCAAATAACCAGCCAGCGGAATGGCCACAAATTTCCCTACCGGAATCATAAACAAGACAATTCCCCAATACAGAGCATCGTTCACCGTAAAAAACTCCTTAATATCGGGAATACGACTTGCCCAGCTCGAAAAACAAAGTCCCTGGGCAAGGAAAAAGGAAAGAACCGCAAAACGTATGCGCTCTCTCGGATAAATAGCATGGTTAGTAGAATCCATTTCGTCAGATATTTTTGAACATACAAAGATACTTAATAAGAGTAAGATACAAGAGAAAAAAATAAATAGTGCCAACTAAATGCAGCATTTTCCAACTTCATCCCATCTTAATAGTCGTACATAATTTATTAACATTAAAAAAATAAGAAAGATGAAGAAGACGTTGAAATGGTCGATTGTGATGATGTTAGCTGTAGTAGGTATGACTTTTACCTCTTGTGATGATGACGACACTCCTGCTGTTCCTACAGTGGAAGAAGTGAATGGCAACTATAGCGGTACGATGAAATACCTCGAAGCTGATGCCAAAGAATTAGATCTGAAAGTAGCTAATGACTCTGTCATTTTCGAAGCATTCCCTTACCAGCCATTAGTAGAAGCGGTCGTAGGTAAAGAAGCTGCAGCCGGTATCATTGCTTTAATCGGCGACAGCCTGGCATATAAAGTAAATTATACTGCAGCGATGAACGCAGCTAATGATTCTGTTATTATCACACTGAAACCGGAACCTCTGAACATTCCGTTAGGAGAAAACGCAGCAGTAGTCGTTACTATTACTGCAGACAAGAAAGCATCTTATGCTATCGACAAAAAGAACTTTAAATTCGACTTAACAGCAACAGAAGCTAAGTTAGGTGAAGCGAATGCTCTTCAGAATCCGATTGATTTGGCATTCGATATGAATAAAAAGTAAGAAGTAAATAATAATTAAACGTTCAAATAAAAAGCGGTGTGCCATTGTGTTCTTCTGGCACACCGTTTTTCTATGATACTACTACAATTTTTCTTTTAAATATTTTCCCGTATACGATTCCGGACATAGAGCCACCTCTTCCGGTGTTCCGGCACAAACCAGATAACCGCCGGCGTTACCACCCTCCGGTCCCAAGTCGACCAGATAGTCCGCACATTTGATCACATCCATGTTATGCTCGATGATCACCACGGTATGGCCTTTATCGATCAAGGCATTAAATGCTTTCAACAACGTCTTGATGTCATGGAAATGCAGACCGGTAGTCGGTTCGTCGAATACGAACAAAGTAGGCTGCTGCTTTTCCTGCCCCAGATAATACGCCAGCTTCACACGCTGGTTCTCACCACCCGACAAGGTAGAAGAAGTCTGTCCGAGTTTGATATAGCCCAAACCAACATCCTGCAACGGCTTCAGCTTCTTGATAATTTTCTTTTCCTGCGAGCCGGGATGCTGTTCGAAAAATTCGATCGCCTGGTTGACAGTCATTTCCAGCATATCGTAAATACTCACGCCAAAATATTCCACATCCAGCACATCCTGTTTGAAACGCTTACCGTGGCAACTTTCACATTCCAGGGTGATATCCGCCATGAACTGCATCTCAACCGTAATACGTCCGTCCCCCTTGCACTCTTCGCAACGGCCTCCCTCTTTATTGAAAGAGAAATAAGCTGCCGTATATCCCAACTGTTTTGCCAGCGGCTGTTCGCCGAACAACTTACGGATCTCATCGTAAGCGCCGATATAAGTCACCGGATTGGAACGGGAACTCTTACCGATCGAATTTTGGTCGACAAACTCGATCCCTTCGATCATCTTCATATCCCCTTCCAGACCAGAACAGTCCACCATCAGCCGGGCGGCTTCATCCAGGTAATGCTTCACCCCTTCATAAAAGATATCGCGCACCAGCGAACTCTTTCCCGAACCGCTGACACCGGTAACCACCGTCATCACATTCAGCGGGAATTTCACATCGATCCCTTTCAGATTATTCTTGCGTGCCCCTTTTACCTCTATATAATTATTCCACAAACGGCGGAAAGCCGGAACCTCGATCTTATCTTCACCGGTCAGGTAACGTACCGTATGGCTGTTACTGCTGGTCTGCAGGTTATTCACATCGCCCTGGTAGACCACTTCACCACCCAGACGGCCAGCCTTCGGACCTATATCGATAATATAATCGGCCGACCGGATGATATCCTCGTCATGCTCCACCACGACCACCGTATTGCCCAATGCCTGCAACTGGCGCAACACCTTTACGAGCAGGTCGGTATCCCGCGAATGCAGTCCGATACTCGGTTCATCCAATATATATAAGGAACCGACCAGGCTGCTACCCAGCGAAGTCGCCAAATTGATACGCTGGCTCTCACCACCCGACAAGGAAGCCGACAGGCGGTCGAGCGTCAGATAACCCAGCCCCACATCCAGCAGGAACTGCAGGCGGTTCATAATCTCCGTCAGCAGACGTTTAGCCACAGCGGCATCCGTTTCGTCCAGCACCAGATTATCGAAAAACGCTTTGGCTTCCGTGATAGGCAACGATACCAGTTCAGCAATGTCCTTTCCGCCCACTTTCACATAAAGCGCTTCCGGTTTCAGCCGGGCACCTTTACAGGAAGGACAGGTCGTCTTTCCCCGGTAACGCGCCTGCATGACACGGTATTGTATTTTATACAGATTCTCTTCTACAAACTTAAAGAAGTCGTCGATGCCATGCAATCCCCGGGCACCGTGCCACAGCAGGTCTTTCTCCTTCTGCGTCAGGTCGTAATAAGGACGGTGGATCGGGAAGTTGTATTTCTCGCTCTTGGCGATAAACTCTTTCAGCCACTCTCCCATCACTTCGCCTTTCCAGCAGACTACCGCTCCCTGGTAAACCGACAGGCTTTTATCCGGCACCACCAGATTCTCATCGATCCCCAGCACCTTGCCGAATCCTTCGCAGACCGGACAGGCTCCCAGCGGGTTATTGAAGCTGAACATCATATCGGTCGGCTCGATGAACGTAATGCCGTCCGCCTCAAACTTCTTCGAATATTCTTTCACCACCGTTCCTTCGGCAGCATAGATACGGATGATACAGGTGTCATGCCCTTCGAAGAATGCCGTTTCCGCCGAGTCGGCAAGACGGCTCTTCAATGTCTTGTCGTCCGAGACTGTCAGACGGTCGATCAGCAGTTCGATATTGGGAGAAGCAAGCAACGCCTCGTCCGCCATCACCTCCTGAATACGGTGAGCCGTATCGTCGATCGACAAACGGGTATACCCTTCTTTCTGTAATATCTCCAGTTGTTCCTTCATACTCCGCCCTTCCGGCAGAACTACGGGAGCAAACACGGCGAAGCGGGTACCTGCCGGATAGGACAGGACTTCGCTGATAATGTCTTTTACCTGATGCTTCTTCACCTCCATCCCCGACACCGGCGAGATCGTCTTGCCGATGCGGGCATAAAGCAACCGCAGGTATTCGTAAATCTCCGTCGATGTCCCCACCGTCGAACGCGGGTTGCGGGTATTCACTTTCTGCTCGATCGCGATAGCGGGCGGAATGCCTTTGATATAGTCACACTCCGGCTTGCTCATACGCCCCAGGAACTGGCGGGCATACGATGAAAGGCTTTCCACATAGCGGCGCTGTCCCTCGGCATATAACGTATCGAAAGCAAGTGAAGATTTGCCGCTGCCGGATAATCCGGTTATGACGACCAGTTTGTCGCGTGGGATCTCTACATCAATGTTCTTCAGATTATTGACACGAGCCCCTTTGATAAATATAGAATTGTTTTCAGACATAATTTTTAAATATACATGCTGTTTTTACAGACTTTCAAAGCCAAATATCTCATAATGACAGGTTTTTATGGCTCTACAATGTCACAAAGATAGGTATTTTTATAAGAACACATATCTTTTCCCCCTTTCAATTTGCATGTATACACGGCTCTTTGTATCTTTACCAGACATAGGAGATCAGCACATGACTAAGCGATTGGAAACGTTCAAATCTCCCTTTTTATCCATTTAACAGGCAGAATAAAATGAAGTTTAAACAGCTCTTTATGGCCGTCCTCCTGACATTGATGGTAACGGCCTGTGCTCAACCCGACAAGACTGTCGAGTATCCTTTTATCGAAATGGCAAATACTATGACATTGGATATTGCCAAGGTTGAACTGTCGGACACAGCGACCGTACTACATACCGATGCCTATTTCCAACCGCATTATTGGATCCAAATCAGCTCCCAGGGGTATCTGCAGGCTGACGGCAAGCGATACGCTCTCAAAAAAACAGAAGGCATCGATATGGATACCAAGTTCTGGATGCCTGATTCCGGAGAGGCTTCATTCCGGTTGATTTTCGAACCGCTGCCGAAACGAACAAAGACATTCGACTATATCGAAGCGGACGACTGCCCCGACTGTTTCAGGTTATATGGCATCAGCTTGGACACCAACAAAGCCACTACACTTGCCTACGACAAACCTAAAAGCGTACCTGCCGAACTGACGAAAGTAGACTCGAACGCCCCTATACCCGACCCTGTTTTCGAAATAGGTGAAACGACCGTCAACATACACCTGCTGGGCTATCGGGAGGAGTTAGGTAATGAAGTAAACCTATACCTCAACGAAATGTTTGGTAACCAGGAACCTTACTCTGCCAAGGTTGATAAAACAAACGGGATAGCCACCATCCGGTTCATGCAGTATGGCCCGGCACAAGCCCTGTTCTCATTCGGACAAGCCAGCGGAAATCTTTGGCTTGCTCCGAACGAAAAAACGGAAGTGTACCTCGACCTACGCTCTTCCGGTTGGTTCCTTTTGAAACGTAGAGAGATGAAAGGAAAAGGCCCTCAACCGGGTATCTTCCAAGAATTATACACTTCCGGGAAATATGCCAACCTGAACAATGTAATGGCTCAACGGGCGGCAGATTCATTCCATTATTCAATGAATCTGTACTCAGGAGAGTTTGCCGATTATAAGATGTCGGCAGACCAATATGCACAACTTGTTATTGATAAGTATAAAGCATATTCAGATAGCATAGCCAACAGCACGAGCGCTCCCCTTGTGAAAGAATTTAACCTACTGAACTTGAAACAAGAAGCACTGGGAGGAATTGTGCAAGGGAATTATTTCAGAGAACATAATTACCGTCATACCTATAACAAATGGGACCGTACCGACAAAGTGGAGGGTATCGACCCGATCCGTACCGAACATATAGCATCTGTTTGTAGTCTGTTCGACATCAACGACCCGAAACTACTGATGGGAACACATTCATCGGAGTACGTATATGCATTGTACAGTCCGCTTATCCAGGATAAGAAAGGTTTTTCTTACAATATATCACAAACAATGGGTTTCCCCTCGAAAGCAGAGAATGCAGCATTGACCGAAGAAGACTTCAACAAGCTCAAAGCCTTAGACAATCCGTTCTTCCTGTACGTATTTGAAAAGAAACAGGAAATTACCAAGGCGAAACTGGCCGAACTTACCAGCAAAGCCGTCATCGAGCCGACCCCCGACGTACCGAACGAAAAGCTGCTGGAAGCCATCTTTGCCCCGTACAAGGGGAAAATCATTATGGTGGACTTCTGGAACACTTGGTGCGGTCCATGCCGGGCAAGCATCAAAGCCAACGAACCGCTCAAGAGCGGTGAGCTGAAGAGCGACCAGATCGTTTGGCTGTACATCGCCAATGAAACCTCACCCCTGGTGAAATATAAAACGATGATACCGGAGATACAAGGCAAACATTACCGCCTCAACGACAAGCAATGGGCGTATGTCTGCGACCTGCTGAAGATTGACGGAATCCCCTCTTACGTCTTAGTGGACAAATCGGGACAGTTCAAACTGCGCAATGACTTCCGTGACCATGAACTCATGAAGAATGAATTGAAAAAAATGTTCCAACAATAAACTGACCGGTTGTCAGGAAACAATTATAGACCTATCATTTGACCAAACGTACTTGTTTGGTCAAATGATTAGGTTGTCTTTTGTTCAGACAGGCATGTTTGGTCAAATAGTAACTATTCTCTTCCATCAAACAGACAAATTGTTATCCACCCCCTACGTAACAAGTCTCTTTTTTATGTACTTTTGCCATCGAATAAAATGTTACTATAATCTCAAACCAGACAAGATTCATGAACAATCAGTATATCCGGCTGCTTCTGGCAGTGATCCTTTTTGTAGTTACCTCCTGTTCGACTACACGCCAGTTACCCGTCCGCGAAACAGAAGGAAAAGACAAACGGGAATTCAGGGGAGCCTGGATCCAGACAGCCTTTCAAGGAGAATATAAAGACATGACTCCGGCACAGATGCGGAAAGATTTTGTACGCAAGTTGAATTACCTGCAATCCTGCGGTATCAACGCCATCATCTTCCAGGTCCGTCCCGAAGCGGATGCGTTCTATAAATCGGACATCGAACCCTGGAGCCGCTTCTATACCGGCCAGCAGGGTCTCGCTCCTGCCGGCGATTTCGACGTGATGGAATTTCTGGTCAAGGAATGCCACAAACGGAATATGGAGTTCCATGCCTGGCTGAACCCTTACCGTGCCAGTACGGCAGGCAACACTAGGTTTGCCGATTCGCATATCTACCACCAGCACCCGGAATGGTTCGTCACTTACAACAAACAGATCCTGTTCGACCCGGGACTGCCTCAGAACCGCGAATTCATCTGCAAGGTGGTACGCGACATCGTCAGCCGTTACGACGTGGATGCCATCCATATGGACGACTATTTCTATCCGTATCCTGCTCCGGGAATGCCTTTCCCCGATGATAACAGTTTCCGGAAATACGGCCTGAACAAAGGATATACCGAAGCACAGCGAGGCGACTGGCGACGGGAGAATGTGAACACCCTGATCCGCGAACTGAAACGGACGATACTGCTGACCAAACCCTGGGTACGTTTCGGTATCAGCCCGTTCGGTATCTACCGCAACAAGAAAAGCACGCCCGACAATTCCGGCAGCAACACCAACGGCCTGCAGAACTACGACGACCTGTATGCAGATATCCTGCGCTGGGTTAGAGAAGGATGGATCGACTATAACATGCCACAGATATACTGGGAGATAGGTCATACGGCAGCCGACTATATCACCCTGATCCAGTGGTGGAACAAGAACGCGACCCTCGAAGGTCCTCACCTGTATATCGGACAGGACGTGGCACGCACGATGAAGGCGGACCAGCTGACACGTAAAATGCTTTACGAACGCTCCTTGTCGAAAGTGAAAGGCAACTGCTTCTGGCCTGCCAACGAACTGCTGTGGAACAACAAAGGCGTGGCGGATAGCCTGAAAAGAAACTATCACCGTTATCCGGCACTGATCCCGGCTTATACCCATATGCATAACCGGGCACCGCAGGAGGTGAAGAAACTGAAAAAGGAATGGACCCCCGACGGTTACATGTTGCACTGGCAGGCAGAGCAAAGTCCGACAAATCCGGAGCTTGCCTCTTACTTCGTCGTTTACCGGTTCGAGGACAAAGAACCGATCGACCTCAGCAACCCTGCCAAAATAGCAAAAATCACCCGGAACACAAGATTTTTAATGCCTTATGACAACGGAAAGAAAAAATATCGCTATATTGTGACCGCCGTAGACCGTTTCCATAATGAAAGCGACGGTAAGAGTATAAAGGTAAAATTATAAAGGGTGTCTATGTTCTCTTCCGACCTGAGATATAGCAAATTCACAGATTGTGGCTCCTGTCCGGAATATAGGAAACACATCTTTAAATATCGTTCTTACCCCAAAGGGATCATCATTCCCCGGGAACGCTGCCTGCAGAATACATTGTATTTTCTGCTGAAAGGTAGCGTATGGGTCAACAGCGAAGAACATCCCGACACCACTTTCCATGAAGGACAATTTATTCTGCAACCGATCGGTTCAAAAGTTGAATTCAAAATACTTGAAGCCACCGAATGTGTTCTCTATCTGTTCGAGCGACCGATCAATGTCTGCAATGAACGTTTTAGTAAAGGAGCAAGTATTGCAGAAACTTCACGTATTGAATCGATCGTGATGAATATGTGTCCGCCCCTGCGATACTTCGTAGAAGGCATACGAATGTATCTGAACGATGACTTGTTGTGTGCCGGTTTTCTGAATGCCAAACGGACAGAGCTGGTATACCTGCTCAACTGCTACTATACATTAAAAGAACTTGCCGCTTTCTACTCCCCGATCTACCGGTACAGCAAGAGTTTCCGTTATTTCGTTATGCAGAACTATATGAAAGCGAAAGACGTGGAAGCATTTGCACAGCTGGGAGGTTACAGTACGCCGACTTTCCGCCGCCTGTTCAAAGAGACTTTCGGCGAACCTGTTTACCAGTGGATGCTGAAAAAGAAATGCGAAGACATCCAGACTGACCTGACCACAACCGAAATGTCCATATCCGAGATCAGCTACAAATATGGTTTCGAATCCCTTTCCAACTTTTCCCATTTCTGCCGTGCCAATTTCGGCATGTCTCCCCGTGCCTTGCGGACGAAAAAAGAGGAATAAGCAGTAAAAATCAACAACTCTCACATTTTTTACAACTTATTGAATAGAAAAAGCAATTTTCAGCATGCTTTTTCCCGATACATTTGCGTCATAAAGAAAAAGTAATTGAATTTCAAAGAATATCTGATGATGATAATAAGAGGAGAGATAGGTTGCTCGTGCGGAATTGCCGCTTGCATATTAATGATCATTACATGCTTCATTAAATGCAGTACGAAGGAAGAGCCGGAACAGTCCTCCTACGGTTTTATCTCCTATTCGCTGAAATGGGAACAGGCCTTGAGTGGTTATGAAAGCCCGAAGAAAGTACGTTACTGCTTTTATCCCATGGAAAAGGGTGCGATGACCCAGATCGAAGGCGATGCCGACGGTCTGAAGTTCACACTGCCACCGGATAAATACCGCTTGCTGGTTTTCAATTGCGATGCCGACAATATCGAATTCCGCAACATGAACACCTACGAAACGGCAGAAGCATTCATCCCGGAGACGAAAGCAACGGGAACCCGAGCTTCAGTACGCACTCCTTTATATGGAATAGCCATCAATGAACTGGAAGTGGAAGCCAACGAAGGAACAAACAACGAACGTGAGTTCAAGATGGCTTCATTGATCCGCGAAGTAACGATCGACATCAAAGTCGACGGCATGGAGCACATAAAAGAGTGCAAAGGGGAACTGTCAGGGATACCTGCCGCCTTCAACCTGAGCAAACAAGAGATCGTACCGGATAAAACAACAACAGTAAACTTTGAAACGACGACTTCAGCGGAAGGAGTCAAAACCAATCTATTGATACTGGGAACTGCCCCCAAAACAGGAGAAAAGCCGCCCGTCCTCCCCACCAACGAGGTAAAGCTGGATTTCACCCTCAATGACGGAAGTACCATCTCTTCCTCTCTCGACCTGGGAAACTCAATAGGCGAGGCGGAAGGCGACCATGTAAATGTAGACGTGTCGGTAGCTGTAGAAAAGAATGTCACTTTCTCCGTAACAATCAAAAACTGGGAAGTATCTGCCGGCGACAACATGACCATCGAGTAAATCGAGTAATTTAAATAATAAGCAATAATAAAGTTCAAACAATTTAATTTTTATAATTATGAAAGCATTAGTATTTAATATGTTAACCATTGCTGCAACATTTGCAGCAATGACCGCTTGTACAAGCGAGAGTGATCCGGTAGACGAAGTACAGACAAAGGGTAAAACTCCAATAGAGTTTAGTAGTTCTATATTAGGAGTTCAAACAAAAGCGATTGTTAGTGATGATCAATTTCAAGATGGTCAAAAAATCGGCATCTATGGATATAAAACCGCAGAGCCTAGCAGCGATTATTTAACGACTAACTTTATAAACAATAAAGAATTTACATACTCAGGAAGTACCTTTACTGCAACCGATGCATATTGGGAACGTGATGCTACACATTTTTTTTATGCATACTACCCAGTAGCCTCAACTACTGCAGATCCAACGGGCTATCAACTAACCGAAGCAACAAACAGTGTTGCTCCTTCAGTAAAAGTTGTATGTCAAAAAGATAGCGGTATTGACCAAGATTTATTATGGGCACAACCTGCAAGTAACGGTTTTCAATTTTCTGGTGTTAGTGTTAACAACGTATCATTACCCTTTTCACACAAACTATCTCAAGTTAAATTCTTAATCAAATTGGAAAATACTAACATACCAACATCAGCTCTAACCAAAATTTCTTTGAATGTTGATAAAAGTGAAGGTTCTCTCAACATAATTACTGGAGAATTAACAGAAACAGGTTCTTCTGTAGCTCTTAGTAAGACGATCTCTTCAACGGATATTACAGTCGCAGGAATTAATTGCGATAATTATAATCCATTAGTTTTACCAAGTTCAATAATTTCTGATTTAAAAGTTACTATTAATAACCAAGAACTACCTGTAACCTTAACTACTGCTCCTGCATTAGTAGCAGGAAAAATCACCACTATAACAATAACAGTTAAGCCAACCAATGTCATAATGGAGTCTTCTATTACTCAATGGGGGGATGGAGGTACTCCTGGAGTAGGAGAAGTTTAATCATTTTCCATATTAATAAAAAAACTGTTCTCGTATAGAATACGAGAACAGTTTTCTCAACTTTATAGATCCATTATAATACTCATCGCCCTTATGACTAGTAAGATCTTATATATATCAATTTTCATAACGTTATGCTTAAGCTGCAACAACGACAAAGTGGATACAATCCAAATATCAGATACCTCCATCATAATATTCAGCGGAAAAATTAATAACATTATTCAAAGTAAAAGTATAATTAATGAAGAATACTTTCCTTCAAACTCATCTGTTGGAATTTTTGCATGGGGGCACAAAGAAAATAACACAGAAGCAATATCTATTCGAAAAGATTTAAATAATACACCATATACAAGAGATATTGATAGCAATACTCTTTCTTCATCCAATCATGCTCACTACCCAGTCAACCCCGACACCTTACTCAACATTTACGCCTACTACCCATATACCGAAGCAGCAACTACCGCTCCTTTGAGTATCCCATTCGACCTAAAAAAACAAGACGACATCATGTGGGCAACCCCCGTACTGAATCTTAGTAAAACACAAGGAGATACCCCAGTCAATCTATCTTTCAACCATATCCTATCCGCCATCACTCTTAAATTCAAGAAAGCGGATGATATTAAAGAAGATATGATTCTGCAAAGTATTTCAATGGAGAATTATCCCTCCACCATACAGTTAAACGTACAAACCGGTAAGCTAAGCGCAGCCACCTCAACAACGCCTTACACGCTTATTGACAATCTGAGCGAAACAATGACACCGAACGAAATAACAATCGTCACAAACTACCTTCTTTACCCGATAGAGAATCCTGTTTTCATCGTTCGAATGAGTGGCAAGGATTACCGCATCGAATCTAAAAAGGCGTTTGAAGGAGGAAAAAAACAAACCTACTCTTTCACCATACAGGCACAAAATATCAGCATTTCAGGTAGTATCACTCCCTGGCAGGATGGCGGCACAAGCAACGAAACGGTTTATTTCTAAACGATAATTCTTTTCCATTCAGAAATCACCATCAATAGCTACACCGTCATATCCGGTTAGGAGATTTTATTATTACACGAAAAATGAGCCAATTAGCGTCGTTGTCTTGAAGGCTGTAAGCCTGACCCCAAATTAGCCCAGAGTTTTAACTCTGGGTATCAACAGGTTATTCTCTCGTTTTTTAAGTCCTGCAAGGACGAAACAAGGAATACGAACTTCTTGTAACGCCCTTACAGGGCTTAGGAGATAGAACGGGTAAAACATTGATACCCAGAGCTAAAGCACTGGGCTAATTTGGCTCGCCCCGACGGGGCTCTTAGTTGCTACAACCATCATACACTAGCGAATTTGAGAATATACCTTTCAACCATTCACCTTTTACATCCATCCTTTGATTATTACCTTCTCATAGGTGAACAGTTAGGGTGAACGGTTTGATAAAAAGGTGAACGGTCACCTCTAAACCGTTCACCTTCTTATAAAACAGTTATCCGGCAACTCAAAACTATCTTTACACACGGACAATCCAAAACTATCTTGGCACACAGTATCTTTTACCATCAAACCTACTACCAACTAACTCAGTAGTCACGACTTACAGTTCCGCACACCACCATCGTCAAGCTTTGCGACCAAGGCCGTTAAGGTTTGCGACGTCGCTCATCAAGCTTAACGACGGTGGTCGTTAAGCAAAAAGATTATGACCTTCGGCTTAGTCAGTCCGGACTTTCCATGTAGTGATCAATTACATACAGGCTAAACATAAGAAGCCCTAAAAAGACAGAGGTTCGTCTACTTTTTTACATTCATAGACAACCCATAACAGGATTTTTTTAATACACAGTCAACCAAAATCAGGACGAGACAAGGTGAATGGTTTATGCCAACCGTTCACCTTTTTACGAAACCGTTCACCCCGACCATTCACCCATCACCGTTTAATTATCAAAGGATGATTGCGAAAAGGTGAACGATGAACGGTTAAATGCAGTTTTACTATGTATTATTCAGCCATCTGAATATAAAAATGATCGGTCAGGACATTCGTATACGTCTGAACCGGAATATCATCATAATTATTCAACTCACCGATAAGAATCAGTTCAGCGTCTTCCATCCATGGCTGGAAAGAAATCACTTTCTTATAGTTGACCTCCTGCAATAAGGACGGATTACTTTTCAGAACCACATAAGCCTCTCCGTCAGCCACCCGTTTTCCCTCAAAAGCGATGGTACGCTCATACATCTTTTGCTTGTTCGCCCCATTAATACGGACAGGTACAAAACGGAACGAATGATTGCCGTTACGCAATACCGGAGTCAACACCAACGTCTGATAACGCCCTACCGACAATCCGCTCAGCAAAAGATCCATATCCAGTTTCAACTGGCCGTTCTCTACTTCAGCCTTGTTCTGCTTGATATTGACGAAACCATTGTAAACAGTAGCCTGCGCTTGCGTCTGCGACAGCAACCGGACAGGACACAGCTGCATGATCAACAGAAAAAGAAATATATAGACCGGAGTTTTCATCGTTCATTTATTTAATTATATATACAATACTAACACCGAGTTTGGTCGGTCCGAAGTAGTCATTACGGTATTTATAGGCAGTCTCGCCATTGGAAGGATACGCCGATTTGTCGTATTCGAAATGTACAAAACCGACTCCCGCAGAAAATTCAATGTTCCAATGCGGAGAAAGGTACAACTGATACCCATAAGAAATACCACCGCCATAGCCGTTGCCGTCGTAGGCAAATTTCTTTTTCATCACCGACATGAAGTTTGAATTTGAAATATCGTAATCGATATAAATACCATGAACACCGAAGTAATGCCCGTTAAACTTTTCGTGTAACCAATAACGGGCCTCGGGCTGCACCATCCAATGTTGCCATGACTTGTCACTCGCGATATCCCACCCGTTATAATTTCCGGAGATATCCAATGACCAATGTCGGCTGAAAGCCACTTCGGCACCCAGATTCACTGTTGCAGTTGCATCATACAGGATATTAGACTTGACAGCCACGGTCTGAGCCTTCATTCCCCCACCGAAACAACACAAAAGCAATGCGATGAACAGTATCTTTTTCATATTCGTTTCTTTTTCTCTACATGCTTTAAAATCAATTAGCACACAAAGATAGAAATAAAGAAATATAAATCATTAGATGCAAACAAATTATACGTAACTTTGCAATGAAATAAACAAGACATGAAAATCAAATTTATCATTTATAGTATTCTCTGTGCTTTCTTGCTGGCTAGTTGCGAAAAAGAGGAGATCGATCATCCGACAGAAACACCAAAACGTACGGTACTCGCCTATATGGTTGCCAGTAATCTGGGAGGCTATCTTCGCGCCAATATCACCAAAATGATGACCGTAGCCTCCAACAAAGAACTGAACGGAGGAAATTTGGTTGTCTATTATTCGGAAAATAAAAGCAAATCTTACCTGTTCCAGATAAAAGAAGACAAGAACGGAACAATAGTCACGGACACGATTCGTTTTTATGAAAATCAAAGTGCTATCTCACCGGAGACTATGCATAATGTGATTCAGGAGGTGACCGACTTGTTTCCTGCTGAAAGTTACGGTTTCATTTTATCCAGTCATGGCACATCCTGGTTACCCGGCAATTACAGTTCCTTGCGTTCTTTTGGCGAAGAGAACAAGAAATACATGGAAATAACAGAGATAAACGAAGCTCTGGAAGGTTTTCATTTCGACTTTATGCTGTTCGATGCCTGTTATATGAGCGGCATTGAATGTGCGTATGAGCTGAAAGACAAAACGGATTATTTTCTCGGATCGCCAACGGAAGTGCTTGCCCGCGGATTTCCTTATGAGAATTTCCTGCCTGCCTTATTTAAGGAAGAAGCCGACCTGGAGATGGTTGCCAAAAGTTTCTATGACTACTACAACAATAACAGCGGCGGACCATATGGTACGGTTTCTCTGATCAAATCCAGCGAACTGGACGAGCTGGCTTCGGTTGTCAACGAGATATTGAAAGACAAAACAGAAGAGGATATTTATGCATTACCTTTGTCGGAAATGCAGATCCTGGAATATCTGACGGCAAGCAAGCCGCATATGCTTTATGATTTCGATGATTTTATCCGACATCTGGCTAGTAACGAACAGTACGAGCGTTTCAATGCCTGCATGGAGAAAGCTGTTGTCAGTAAATATACCACTCCTTATTCCTATTATGCTGCATTGTATGGAGCGAAGAAAATCGAGCATTATTCCGGCCTGTCTGTCTTCGTTCCCCAACCGTCTCTGACAAAGTTAGCCGATTGGTATAAACAGCTGGCGTGGTATAAAGCCGTTTATGAATAAAAAATTAACCAGTTCTCGTGGCAGTACGGGAACTGGTTAATTTCATCTTATTATAGGCTTGCTATATTATTGAGCTTTTTACGAATATCCTCCCATGTTACTTTATTTTGCTTCTTGGAAGCTTCCAACATCTTCTTTTCATAAGCTAACCGAGGTATTTCTTCTTTCGCAAATTCGATCAGTAACTCAGTGCCTTTAACTAAATTATCCCAATCTTGCTTACGTTCTTCCGGTGACATTGTGTCTAATTTAGCCTTATGCTCTTCAAAATAAATACGTCGTCCGTCTTCATCAAGATCCATAAAACGTACGAAATCCTCATACATTTCCTGTGTTGGAAACAAACTTCTATATTCCGGATGCGATTCTAAATATTCTTTATTATCCATAAATTACTCCTCCATCTCTTTAACTAAAGCATTATACCAATCAAGAATAACATCTATATTCTTCATTATTAAATCTTTTTCCTGATCAGAATGATCATTCATTTGTCCCGAATAGTTCATGAAAAGACTTTCCAGGAATCCTTTTCTACGTTTAAAATCTTCTTCTTTCATAGGCATTAAAATAATTTTGATTAACGCTCTATGTTTATCGGAGACATTACAAAGATAAAGGTTCCGAACGTCTCCAACAAACATAAAACTATTTATTAACGAACAACTTATCCACCTCGTTTTACCGGATAAGGAATACCTGTTTATATCGTTTTACAGTACCGCCGGAATGGTAAACCTCAGCATAGAAGATATAAACACCTGTTGGCAATTTTCTTCCTGCAGACGAGGAACCGTCCCAGGTAAGCTGTCCGGAGAGGCCCAATAGTTCATGGTTGGCAATTTCAGCGACACGCTGTCCGGCCGTATTGAAGACAAAGGCGCGGCAATTGTATCCCGGTTGATCCAGATAATAAGTTATCGAATAATGGTTCGAGCCGGGAACCCATTCCGGAGCTTCTACTCCGGTCGGCTCATCCGGCTCATCCGGATTGGGTATCTTCGACTGGGAGTTTTGATAACCGGGAGTTCCATAACCGGCTGTAGCAGACGCTGAAGTCCAGTTTGCTGCCGATTGTGTTTCAGCTTCGGGATCAATTCGTTCAAGGGCTACGCCTTTCTGGTCTTTTATGGAGGAAGCATGCCATTTGGAGGAATAGGAGACTTCATCGATCACTGTTTCATCCTTTGTACGGAATAATACAAGTGTAGAAGATGTATTTGCCAATATAGGAAGTTTGGGGATTTCAAATAAAGACAAGGAAGACAGGATCGTATAGAAATCAGTGACCCCCGATTTGTTTTTAGTCAACAGCACATAACCATCCGGTTCAATCATTGAAGTAACAGACGATAAAGGGTAACGGGTATTCAATGTGCCGTCGGCTTTACGGACAGCTACTGATAAGCCGGATAGCGGCAAAGAGCGATCAGAGCGGTTATACAATTCTATATATTCACTGCCACCGGCAAAAGGATTCGGCAGAAGTTCGTTAATAATAAATTCAGACGGTTCAACTATAACGGAAGGATCATCTTCAGAATCATCCGGTTTATCCGGATCGTCAGGATCTTCTGAATGATCGGGCTTGTCGGGATCATCCGGTTCCACAGGTTTTTCCGGCTCGGTCGGTTCTTCTTCTTTACCGGACGAATTAACGGAACCAGGTGTCCCGCCACGAGGATCGGAAGACAGATGCCAGTCACCGGAGGCGGAACGCTCCCACGATTTGGCAGGGGTAGCCTTGGGGTATTCGTATTGGTCAATAATAGTTCCGGAGGGATCTTTCAGCATCAAGCTTTGTCCTTCATCTCTTAATGGATAATACATACTAACAGGTATAACAATTCCATCTAAATCAAAATCAATTTCTGATCCACTCTTACATAATAGTGCATATTTATTCGTTTGCAAATCAATATCCGGCAAAACAAAACATCTTGTTCCACACCAAAGTTCCAGACCTTTAAGAGCAACTGACGACCGAGATGTATTATACAACTCTATATATTCAAAAAATGGACCATCGCCTGGTTTAGCCATAATTTCATTGATTAGAATTGTACCGGAAGGAATCACAGGATCATAACCTTCATCTTCCAATTTAAATTCTTCAGATGCTAAGTTCAATGATTTACCTGACAAATCCGTAAGTCCGGTAAATGAAATAATATAAGATTCTCCAGGAGTCATATCTTTAGGAAAGCCAGCATTCACAACAGCCTTTGTATCACCATATTTTAGGTAATCAGCTTTTCCTATCCCTGATATAAATGAATTAGCATTGGATATATCAACAGGAGATTCGAAATTAAACTGTAATTCTGACAGACTTACTATTTCCACATCAGGAAAAGGCATTTCCACAGATGGGACATCGGGATCATCCGGATCAACAGGTGTTTCATCCGAGTCTGTAATTGTAGGAGTTATTTCATCTGATATTCTTATATTATCCATTAAGAAGTGCTTATTTCGACTTCCTGTATAAATCATATTAATAATGAAATAACCAGACACCGGAGCATTTGCAATTGGATATGTACAAGATCCTTCTTCTTTATAATATTTATCATTAATATTGCGAGAATACATTTTCCAATACTTATTATCTTCTAAAGTTACTTTGATACTAAGGTGAGTTTTACTATCAAGACTACTTTCTTTTCGGTCGAACATATCAACTCCACCATTTCTTCTCAACCCTATTTTCTTTTCAACTTTATCATTCTTTTCTTTTTTACATCCGATCTGTACATAATAGTAAGTTTCCGCATTTTCCATATATAAATAGATACGCATATAATTTTTCTCGCTTGGGACTGTTTTCATCTGTATTTCAAATTCCCATTGCATATTGGGTGTATAAGTAATTAGTCTTTTCAAAGCGGCAACACCACCATACCCTTTCGTAGCATTAAGTTGCAATTGACCATTTACGAGTAGAAAAGAATCACGAGCACCAAGCCATTCTGTAGATAAGACAGGCCCATCAAACGTTTCTGTGAACTGTGCAAATGCACAAACAGGAAGTAATACAAGGAGAAAAAGAATAAATTGTTTCATAGCTATATAGTTTTGTTATAAAATTATCTATCTTTGCGCACTAATAGTTTACAACTATACGCGCGACCCTGATTTTGGATGCGGTAAAGTTATAACATTTTTTTTATATTACAATTTAATTAGTGCTCAAAATGAAAGTAGCAATTGTTGGTGTGAGTGGAGCGGTAGGACAAGAATTCCTGCGCGTACTCGACGAAAGAAACTTCCCGATGGATGAGCTTGTGCTTTTTGGCTCATCGCGTAGTGCCGGACGTGTTTATGACTTCCGTGGTAAACAGTACACCGTTAAGGAGCTTAAGCATAACGACGACTTTAAGGGAATCGATGTTGCTTTTGTTTCGGCCGGTGGCGGTACATCTGTCGAATTTGCAGAAACCATTACAAAACATGGCACTGTAATGATCGACAACTCCAGCGCATTCCGTATGGATAACGATGTACCTTTGGTAGTTCCTGAAGTGAACCCGGAAGATGCACTGAATCGTCCTCGCGGTATCATTGCCAATCCGAACTGTACTACCATCCAGATGGTCGTTGCATTGAAGGCAATCGAAAAGGTATCGCACATCAAGCGTGTACAGGTAGCCACTTATCAGGCAGCCAGCGGTGCAGGTGCAACTGCAATGGCCGAACTGATTAAGCAGTACGAACAGCTGTTGAAGGGCGAAGAACCTACAGTAGAAAAATTCGCTTATCAGCTGGCATACAACGTGATCCCTCACGTAGACGTGTTCACTGATAACGGTTATACGAAAGAAGAAATGAAGATGTATAACGAAACACGCAAGATCATGCACTCCGATATCGAAGTGAGCGCAACCTGTGTTCGTGTTCCGGTTATGCGTGCTCATAGCGAAGCAACCTGGATCGAAACAGAACGTCCGATCAGCGTAGAAGAAGCCCGCAAGGCTTTTGCAGAGGGTGAAGGTATAATCCTGCAGGACGATCCGGCAAACAAAGACTATCCGATGCCTTTGTTCGTAGCCGACAAAGAACCGGTTTACGTAGGCCGTATCCGCAAGGACATCAGCAACCCGAACGGCTTGACATTCTGGACCGTTAGCGACCAGATCAAGAAAGGCGCTGCCCTGAATGCTGTTCAGATCGCTGAATATTTGCTTAAAGTAAAGAACATAGGATAACAATTTTGTAATCTTTCTATATAAAAGGGACGGTCTGTTGGAGGCCGTCCCTTTTGTTTTAAAAGTGGTGAATTCCCGGATTGTCTTCTATAAAAGATAAAATGAGGATTGTTTTATCTTTTATAATCGATAAAATAAGCCTGTTCAATAAAATATTTTGGTGATTTAACAACACACTATTCCATCCGGAGTGATCCGACAATGGAAGTCCTGATCCTACACGAATTACTCATATATAATACAAAAAGCTCCGATAACCATAGTCACCGGAGCCAATTTTGTATCTGTGTCCTCTCTTCGCAGAGATACTGACAGATGAACTTTATTTTATTACTTTAGTATTAATATCTACCGCCTGTTCCCCCATCGCAGGTTACTTTGCAAGGGCGGTTCACGAACCGCCCCTACGCACGGTAAACAATTTAGAATTTTATTTTCAATTTGTAAATTGCTTATTTTACGATTGCCTTTACAGCAGCTTCGCCTTCAACAGCCACTACTACAATACCTGCCGGAGCAGAGATAGTAACTTCGTTAGAAGAAGCAACAGTGTTAGCAACCTGCTGTCCAAGTACGTTAGTGATCACTACATTCTTGCCTTCAGCACCCTTAACAACTACAGCACCGTCGATAGTTGAAACACTGACAGCAGAAGCGTCGATAGCTTCGTTGTTTACAGCATCCTGTGTTTCTTCTTCGTTGATACCGAATACATCACCTCTTTCATAAGTCGGAACAACAACTACTGTACCGTTGATCCATTTCAGATAACCTTCGTTGGAAGCTGCTTCTTCGTTCGCCTTCACGTCATCTTTGTCAACTGAAGCGATATAGTTCTTATACTGAGTTTGAATTTTGAAAGTCTTATCGCTTTCGTTAGCAGGATTTACATAACGGAATGCGAACTTAGCAACATTGAAGTCAGGAGTATCCAATTCTAATTTAACTGAATCACCGTTGTTACGGATGATATACAGAGTGTCATTGATATGAATACCATCTACGAATGCTAGCTTAGCCAGGTTTTCACCAGCTTCACCTTCATTGATATAAGGATTGTTATGCAAATGAGTTGCACCGTATACATTAGCTGTATCGATCAGGTTGACCAAATAGCGAGCTGTTACCATACGGTCTGTTCTCGGGTGACCAGGAACTGTACAAGTATCAGGATCGTGAACGTCAGCATTTACAGCCAACAGATACTGCCAGCAAGTATTCGGGTTTTCTTTTGTACCACGGTTGATATAAGCTGTATCAACAAACATAGCCGGGTTGATCTTGTCAAACTGATGAACGTTGTCAATATTCAGGAAGCTCTGAACTTCGTCTTCTACTACAGAGTTCTTGTCAGCCTTTTCATACAATACCTGAGAGTTGTTGTCTGCACGATAAATACTTACGATTTCACCGAAGCCTTTAGCTACTTTGTGATATTCAGGAGCATCCAAAGAAACCAGTTTAAACAAATCATTAGAGTTAATCTGTTCCCAAGATTCTTCTACCTGAATCTGACCTTGCTTAGTTGTTGTTGCACCGAACAATTTCTTGCTCAGATCCAAAGTATAATATTTATTATCTTTAGATATCTTACCAGCTACACCGATGATATTGAATAAGCCGTTTGCTTTTTTCTTCAATACAAAGCTATTATTTGCAGTCAGACCTGCTTCAGAGCTATAGTCTTTAGAATCCGGATCGCAATACATTGCATCTTCATCCAAACCTACTTTATTCTTATCGATATAAGTCATATACTCTTTGTTTCCAGCATTCTGGAATGCATAAGTCGGAACGAACAGAGTATCAGCAACAGCCTTGAAACCTTTCTTATCATAATCATAAGAGTTGCTAATTACAATTGCAGTGTCGCCAGTTGCAACTACACGCCAGTTAACAGAATAATCTTTTTCTTTTGTCAAACCAAGCAAATGCTTACCTGCATGATTTTCTGTCACATAGAAGTCAGTTTCTTCTGTTGAAGCAACAGCCAGTTTATACTGAGTATCTTTGATTTCTGTTTCTTTGTAGTTTGTATAGAAATCAGCAACTGTCAATTTAGGATCAACCGGGTTGATGATAAATGTATCACGTTCTCCAAAGCTGAACATAGCTTCGTTATCATCATAAGAAATAGTATACTTGTTATTAGCTGCATCCAACACATTCAGATACAATGCATCAAATTTAGCAGTTGCTTTAGAACCAGCTTCACGGTTTGTGAAAGTGAACTGTGTTTCAGAATCTTCATCTGACAATGAAACTACCCACTGAGCTTCGGGAACAGCCTGCAAATATCTAGCAGCTTCAACCAATTCAGGAGAATAGTTACCTTCGTTATCCAAACCTAAGACTTTACCATTCTTAGCTTTCAAATTTTTATCTGTTGTAACGAATGTAAGTGTTACATAACGATCACGGAATGGGTTGTTCTTCTTATCGTATGCATTTACTCTTGTATCAGAAGCAATTGCAATATTCAAAACGGTAGGAAGTTCTTCCGTTGTAGTCAAATAGATCTGAGGATTAGTATCTGTTCCAGCTTTTACTGTTGTCAAATAAAGCTCATCATCTCCTATTTGGATAGCTACAATTGATTTTTCGTCCGAATTACCTAATACTGTTACTTTCTCTGCATCATCAATTTTACTTACCAAAGCCAATCTTTCACCAATACCAGTAACATTTTCCCACTGGGTATCAGCAAAAGCAAGGTACTTATCACCAACTTTTAGATATGTAGAACCACTTTTTGTTTCCAGATAAAGCAATTTGCCAGCCAATACATTTCCATTGTTAATAGTAAGGCTAGTTTCTGCATCAACCGGTCTTGTCAGATTCAGCATAAAGCCATTACCTAACAATGCATTCAAATCGTCTGCATCCCATGCAGTAATAGCTGCATCTGCATCAACGCTACCATCTGCTTTTACCTCTACAGTAATATCCTGATTATCATTAGAAACAGAACCCTTACCAGCTACAACATTCTTGTTACCTACAACAAGAGCAAAGTCTGCAGGAAGTTCTGTTTTTGAAACAGTAGAGTTAGACAAAGCATCAATAACTGTATTAGCATCAGCATTATTTACAGACAGAGCCTGAGTGCTCTTAGTATTATAGTTAGCTGCCATATCAATAACAGCCTGCTGGAATACTTCAATTTCTGCATCTGTAGCATCTTCTGGTAAACTTACCTGAGCACTATAATAATAAGATTCTCCTTTTGATTGACGAACATCTGCATATTCGAATACACTTCCTTCAAAAGTATTTTGAGAAGCGATATCAGCAGCAGCATTAGTCTTACCTGTCAATCCTGTAAAAGTAAGAGCAGTTGACAGATAAGTAGCGTTATCGCCAGTTGTCACTTTCTTTTGAATTGCAAGATTGTTATCTTTGATCTTCAAACCTGCAACATCATTTCCTTTAACAACAATGCCATAAGTCATGAACCCCTCTAAAAGATTAGTGGCTTCTGTTATAGTATTATTAGAAATAGTAGCTTTTTCAACACTTGCATCAAGTACAATACCCGTTTTATTTGCAGTTGGCTGATTATTACATGTATTTACAGTGATAGGAAGATTCTTTACTGTAACATTATCCGCACTAATTTGTAACTGACCGACAATAGCACCATCACCCTCAGCTGTAATTGTTATACCTTCTACATTTACATTTAAGAAGTTTGCACAATTTCGTAGATAACCACTACCAGACCACTTTATGCCATAAGTAGGAAATGTTATTTCTTCGGCAAATACAATCTCATCACCTTTTACAATGCCATCCTCTCCTGTTTTAAATTGCCATACATCAGTATTAGTTTCTTGGCCATTTTGGGCATCCCCTTTCCAATCTGTAACAGTTGTAGTGATGTCATTAAGATCAGAAATACTTTTAATTACGTACTTCTCTGCCCAAGCATCACCACTCCACAGCGAACCGGCAAGCACTAAGCTCGCCGCCATAAGCGTAGAAAACTTTTTGTTCATAATTCTAAAATTTAGTATTAATAATAGTGTTAATGAAATATATGTTCTTCTTATAAATTGTCTCTTCTAAATAGAATGACGAGAATAAACGTTCCTTTTTTCTCGTCATTTTTTGAGGGTTTGTTACCATAAAAGACAATTTCGTACTAACTTTGCTATTCGGTTGATAAGAAAGCATATAGGGAAGAAAAAATTATTTTGAAAAAGATTGGAGGTTTAAAAGAATGTGGTAACTTTGCTGACGAGAAAAAAGGAACGTTTATTCTCGTCACTCGTTTTTCCCTCCATAATTTTTGATTATCAAACTTCTTATTAGATTTATGTTCATTAATAATATAATAATGACATTAATATATGTACGTATGTACATTATTATATAGAAAAGTAAACTTTTCCTATTAGCACGAATTGACCACACACACAACAAGCTTATCAACAAAGAATTACTAACAAACAGAGATGTAATTATATCATCTCACATCTACTTTCATTCTGATCGGATGAAGTGTTCAAACCCTAAGAGAGAACCACTGAAATACTAAAATCTAGATATTGGCGAATTAAGGGCAATTCTCCTATGTTTCAAATACACAATAATAACTTTACAAAAAAACAGAGCATACTTTACACTTTAGAATACTATAGGTTATAAATAAGGAAGGAGTGCGTTCCTTATTCAAATTATAGGAGAAAATGGCTTAATTATAGGGAGTTTTAGAAGTGAAAGTCCTAAGAATAGTTCTTATATAAAACGGGAAAAAGGGTGACGTCATAAACAATCGCGACGTCACCCTTTCAGATGTTTATCTTCAAAGGACAGATACGGTTTTACACAGGATGATTCCGTAATTATAAATTACAGGCAGGTACCAATTTATCTCGTTGAGCTGCTTTAATAAAATAAAATCACCTTTTACTTTATTTATCTTCCCAGCCTTTCGTCTGAATTAAGTTCGTGTTCAACAATAATTCACCTTTCGGGATAGGCCAGTAGTAACGGTAATCGGACCATGGTAATGTGCCAGTTTGAATATTTATACTTTTCGGATAAAGAATGATGAAACCTTCTTCATCTAAAAAGACATCTTTATTGGCAATTGCCGTCACTGCTGTTTCGCGGATACCGGTTTCCGGATCTACTACCCCATTGTTGTAATCTCCATTATAAAGAGCCTGCATCTCTTCAGTAAATTTTACACCTCTCATCGGAACAGTCAACAGGCCTGCCGCCTTCCAACGCATTAAATCCCAATAACGGAGGTCTTCCTGGGCCATCTCAACACGTCTTTCACGACGTATCTCACGCAATAAGGGGGAAACCGTATAATCCAACTTTTCTCTGTAAATAGCATCCAAGCGAGGGTCTGCCGGAATATTTCCCATATTCAGCTTAGCTGTTGGATATTTCTCGAAGTCGAACCCGGCACGTAGACGCAACTTATTGATAGTTATATCAATATCATTCTGCGAGATTGTGCCCAGTTCACATTTTGCTTCTGCATATATCAGCAGAGCTTCTGCATATCTAAACTCAATAGCCGATTGCGTTGAGCCACTGGCTCTCTGGTAGTTCACCAGGTCCGGTTTCCAATGTTTGATGAATCGGTAGCCAGACTGTTCAGTACCAAGATATTTCAGGTTAGGATAGGTTATTCCATTTTCGTTGATGCCATATACTCCTGTGTTTCTGTTCCAGACGGTGATATATTCTCCCGGTTTACAGATTGTCTGCGACATACGGGGATCGCGATTGTTCAACTCGCTCCATTTTCCATATCCTTCAAACAGCGGGTTTACTTCATAATTACCTTTCGAACCACCGATATAGACAGGACGTCCGTCTTCGCACAGATATTCATCGACCAGACTCTTTTGAGCACAAATACCCATGTGATTATTCTGGTCATAATAACGAAGCAGGTCATTGCCAATCTTATTATCAAAGCTATATTCTACTCCCAAAATGGCCTCCGGATTGGTTCTAATTTCGGTATCAAACTGAGCGAACAGTGCCCAATAAGCATCATCATTTCCATTGGTAAACAATTCATATCGTCCCGATTTAATCAGATAATCGGATGCTTTAACAGCTTCTTCCAACCATACATTAGCAGTGTTCTGCAAATTCAATTCTGTGTGGTATTTCCGGAAAGTTCCTTCATTCAGACAGATTCTTGCTTTCAAAAACTGAGCCATATCCTTGTTTATACGACCTACCGAGTTAGGTGTTGCAACTTCCGGAAACCATTCAATGGCACGGTTTATGCAAAACAACACCGAGTCCATCACCAATTCTCTCGAATCACGCGGCGCGTACAGTTCTTCCGAGTCTATGTTCAAGTCGCGGCTAAGCCAGGGTACATCACTAAAAATCTGTACTTTCTTAAAGTAGTCCCATGCCTTGAAAAAATAAGCTTCAGCAGCATAAGCCTTTTTCTTATCCTCGCTAATAGGCGCTCTGTCGTAGTTTGTCAGGAAATAATTTACGCGACGTAAATCTCCCCAACTCCATCCATTGTAATTATCATTCAAAGGAACGGTATAAGCATTAGTCAGTCTGACGTTCACATTCTGACCGCTACGAACTGCATTATCTGAAAAAGCATCGCCATAAGCAATGTGGCTTCCTCTAAAGTTCAAAGGTGCAACGTATGGATCCTGGTTATGCCCTCGGGCATAGATACGGTACATACCATTGAGATAAAGCTCCAGGTCGGTTTCCGTGTTCCAGAAGTTTTCACTTACTATATCGTCTTTGGGAGGACGGTCCATAAAATCGTCATTACAAGCAAAAAGGCAAAATGACAACGCTGATAAAGCCAGCACTTTTATATTTGAACTATGTTTTCTCATACTATCATATCTTTTAAAATCCAACTTGTACACCTAAAGCAACACTTCTCATCTGAGGATAGGAAGTTGACAGCAAATCCGGGTCGTATACACCGGGTAATTCTGTAATTTCAAACAAGTTAAAGCCTGAAACATAGACTCTGAGTTTACTCATCTTAATCTTGTTCGTGATTTCTGCCGGAACAGTATAACCCAGAATAGCCTGTTTCAAACGTAGATAAGCTCCGTTAAACATGTAAGCCGATTGCGTATACCAGTTCTGCGAACGACGGGCCCCATAAAGCGGATATTTGGCATCCGTCCGTTCCGGTGTCCATGAATTTTCATAAACGGTTTTACTGCCGGGACCATCTTCATCTCCCCAATATGTTTTATCGCTAATCCAGACATCTCTTTTGGCAACTCCCTGGAAGAAGAGATTCAGGTCGAAACCTTTCCATGCAAAATTTGCTGTCAAACCAAACTTCAGGCGTGGTGTATTATTTCCAAGAACTTTCAGGTCGCCATGATCGTCTAATGTATTCATACCTCTGTTTACTTCGCCATCTCCATTGATATCTTTATACATGATATCGCCCGGATAGTAAGCACTATTCGATTCGTGCGGACGATGCAGGTTGTTTCCGTTTACGTCTGTATATTGGATAATCAGGTTGTCAGCAATATCCCCTTCCTGCAGAATGCGATCGGTTTCATATCCCCAGATTTCACCTACTTTCTTTCCTGTATACAAAGAGCCCAAACTACAATTGTCGTTGCCATTGAAGAGAGCGACTTCGGTCTGATAATCGGACAACACAAAGTTCAAATCGTAAAAGAAACCATTTGAAAGGCGATCTTTCCATCCAATGCTCATCTCCCATCCGTGTGTTCTCAGCTTACCGGAGTTCACCATAGGAGCACTGGTTCCGAGCACTGACGGATAAGTTGAACCGTCCATAATGATATCTTTCGTTTCACGTCTGTAGATGTCGAAAGAAAAGTTCAGTCTGTTGGTAAGTAAAGAGATATCCAAACCGCCATTGATAGTAGTAGCCGTTTCCCAGGTAAAATCCGGACTAATCAATCCGGGAGGATTCACCTGATAAGGACGTTGCCCGTTAATCATAGCACTCGACTGACTGGAACCCATTCTGGAATAGAAACCATAGTTGGCCACATTCTGATTGCCGATCGAACCATAGGAAGCTCTTATTTTTAGATTATCCAACCAACTACGCGTATCGGCCATAAAACTTTCTTCCGAAAGACGCCATGCAGCAGAGAAAGATGGAAAAAATTTGAAACGCGAGTCGTGCGGGAATTTAGATGAACCATCATATCTTCCGTTCATTTCAAAAAGATAACGGTCAGAAAAGTTATAGTTAACCCTCATGAATACGCCACGTACAGCCCAATGTTCGTCCACTTCACTTTTCGAAGGATTCATGCCATAGGTATTTCCCAGTGTCGGAGCGCCAATACTCATGATTCCTGTATTTCCTGCAGACAACTGTTCTTTCTTCCAGACTTCCTGGTTGAAACCTACCAATCCTCCCAATGTATGCTTGCCAAATGTCTGATTATAATCGGCATATATATTAGTTGTGAAAAGCTGTACATCTTCTTTCGTTTTACTGATACGTCCTGTTTCCGTATTAGTCGCAATGTTTAATGCTTCCCAGCTATCCTGAATATACTGAAATTCGGGTTCCACGTCTTTTACATCATAAGAAGAAGGACGATAGGAGAAGTCGGCTTTCAATTTTAATTGTGGCAAGACCTGATATTCCGGACTTGCAGTGAATACGGCTACACTTCTGTCTGTTCTTTTGTTTCTGTTGCTATAAGCATAAGCCGAAACAATGCTGTTGGTCGGAGTATTGGGAACCGGGTCATTCGGTCCTGTCAACAAGGGCATATTCTGATTCCATTTCCCCTGATATAGAATAACCGACCAGGGATCGCCTTTATAAGAAAAAGGTAATGGTTCGTTATAACGTGTTGCGTTATATGACAATTTGATATTGACACTGAACTTGTCATTTATCTTCGCATCCAGATTAACCATTCCGTTATAACGACGCATATTGTCATTGCGGAGTTTATAAAAACCATCCTGATCCTGGAAGCCCAGCGAAGCGTAATAGCGCAAGGCTTCAGAACCTCCGGAAATACTTACGTTATGCTTTTGCGTAGGAGACCAGTCTCTTACCATCATTTCAAACGGGTCAAAGTTTCCAACCCACCAAATAGATTGCTGGTTGCTTCCCGGCTCATACATCCAGGCATTTTCGGGAACAGGATTATCTATATATTTTTGTAATGCTTCCAGGCGCATATCATCTTCTGTTGTTCTGGAACCACCTGTATAGACTCTGTTCATTATTCTTGCATATTCGGCATCATAAGAGTTCATGAAATCCGGACGTGCTGAAGGATGATTCCACTGTACATCATACGAATATTGCACTCTTCCTTTACCTTTCTTCCCTTGCTTGGTAGTCACCAGAATAACCCCATAAGCGGCACGCGCACCGTAGATGGCCGAAGCAGAAGCATCTTTAATAACAGAGATACTTTCCATATCATTCGGATTTAAAGCACTAAGGTTAAAATTCTCCATCTCGATACCATCTACCAAAATAAGAGGGCTGCCATTATCAACCTGCCATGTTCCGCTGCTATTCTTCGACATGGATGTTGCACCACGCACATTATAAGAAGCAAAAGTGTTAGGTGCGCCGTTGGATATATTGACATTCAGGTTGGGCACAACCCCTTGTAGGGCTTGGGCTATATTTGTAACAGGGCGACTTTCCATAACTTCAGCCGAAACGGAAGATACCGCACCTGTCAGATTCACCTTTTTCTGTGTGCCGTAACCTACAACGACAACCTCATCCAATGTTTGCGTATCTTCTTTCAATATAACCGATATATCGGTCTTGTTTCTGACTGATACATCCTGTGTCATATAGCCAATATAAGACACTTCCACCACTTCACCTTGCTCCAAAGTTAACGAAAACTTTCCATCAAGGTCTGTTATAATACCGTTTCTCGTTCCTTTTTCCACTACGTTAGCACCGATGACAGGTAATCCGGACTCATCTTTTATAGTACCTGTAATTGTTTTCCTCTTCTCCTGCTGTGGTTGTGTTGATACAGGTGCAGGTTTTATCAGAATTTGATTTTCTTTAATTGTAAATACAGCTCCCGTACCTTTCAATATCTCTGTCATCGCCTCTTTTACAGGTTTTTCAGAAATGTTCACGGACACACGTCGGTCTTTATTAATTGTCGATTCGCTGTAAGCAATAGATAATTTTGTCTGATTTTCCACTTCCTCAAAGACATCGGCCAATGTGGCATTTTGCTTGTTGATATTTACGTTTTGTGCCGATATACTTGTGGTTATGAAGAAAAGGAACAAATAGGTAAATATCTTTCGTAAAGATTTACAGGATAAATTGTTATTCTTTTCCATGAATAATATTATTTTTGTTGTTGAATACTATTTTTATAATTAAGCCTTATGAAATGTGTTCGATTTCAAACCGGAGAGTTGTGCAGCAAATAAAACTCTCCGGTTCTTTTTTTCATGGTATCGTTTGTGTGTTCATTATTAATAAATATATACTTTATCTCCATCTATCTTATATCTGAATCCGGCTATGATTTGCTGCAAAGTATAAAAGACCTCTTCCAACGTCTCATCATGCAGGAATTTGACTGTCAAGCGTTCGTCTTTCAAACCTTTGGAATTAAGATAAACCGTTACTCCATACTTTCTCTCAATCTCGTTGATAACAGTATACAACGAAACACTTTGGAATACCATTTGTCCTTTTTCCCAAGCCAGTACATAATCCAGCCGAGTATGTTTATGTTCGCTTTTTCCCGTTTCCCTGTCATATATAACCTGTTCTTCCGGATTAAGAATATAACTTTCCTGACTGGAATTAATGTCCACTTTAAGCTTTCCTTCTACCAGTGAAGCTACTGTTGTTTCGGCTTCCGGATAGGATGATACATTAAAAACAGTTCCTAAAGCTTCTACGGCCATATCGTGTGTTTTAACAATAAATGGCTTCTTCTTATCTGAAAAAACAGAGAACTTAGCCTCTCCACTTAAATAAATATTACGAATCTTTCCTTTAAATTCGGCAGGATATAATAAAGAACTTCCGGAATTAAGCAAGACCTCCGATTTATCCGGTAAAACAACAGAACGAATTTCGCCTGCCGCAACAAAACATTCTACCCATTCGATCTCCTCCTGAGTATAATTCTGCACATACTTCCATGAAAACCATACACTAAGTAAAGGAATAAGCAAAACAGCTGCTATCTGTCCCCACTTTTGCAATGAAAAAGAGAGTCTCTTTCGCACAGGAAATCCCAATCGTCTTTCAACATGCTTGAAGGAACTTTCTGTCGAGGCATCGGAATGAATCTCCAGTTCTTCCCAAATCCGGAAAAGAGCTTCATCTTTCTCTTTCCTGGAAGAAGAGAAAAACCAATGGGTAAACCCCTTTCGAATCTCTTCCGGATGATCTTTCTTAAAGAAACTTTCTATGATCTGATATACTTTCGACATAATATTATTTTCCGTTATCTATTATTAAGACACGCGAAAATAAACTTACACCCAAAAAAAAGAAGGTATTTTATATAAAAAAGGAAGTGAATAAAAATAATGTCTTTTTAATTTCTTTCAATGCCAGGTTCAAGTGGTTCTCTACGGTCTTTTTAGAAATACCCATGCGGGTCGCTATTTCATCATTAGTCAGCCCATCTTTCCGGCTCATTTCATAAATAGCTTTACGCTTGGGAGGCATACGACTGACAGTCAATTGTTCCAATAGTTTTATCTCACGAGCATACAACTCTCCTTCAATTGTAAACTCGGTTTCTCCATCATATTCTTCTAGATAATTCTCTTCCAAATATTTATGCCGCAGATAATTCAAAGCTATGTTTTTGGCCATTCGGTAAACATATGAATTAAACGATACGACGTTCCTCAACTGTTCCCTATTCTCCCAAATTCTCATAAAAACATCCTGAGCCAATTCCTCAGCTATAACCTCCGATTTAATAAGATGGCTGATAAAATATTTAACTTTGGGGAAATAATTCATAAACAAGCATCTGAAAGCCTCATGACTTCCTAACACCAGTTCTTCTATATATGATGTATCCTTTTCCATAAGAGTATAGCTCGAACAAATATAGTATAAATAACCAACACAAGAATAACGTTGATGCCATTAATAAAAATGAGCAGATTTCTTGAATGGAAAATCTGCTCATCTTCTTCTATAAATTAATGATGGAACAACCGCACTCCGGTAAAAGCCATCGTTATACCATACTTGTCGCAAGTATCGATCACATGGTCGTCACGGACTGAGCCGCCTGCCTGTGCAATATATTCCACGCCACTCTTATGCGCACGTTCGATATTGTCGCCGAACGGGAAGAAAGCATCCGAGCCCAAAGCCACACCGTTCATGGTATCCAGCCAGGCACGTTTCTCTTCGCGGGTCAGGACTTCCGGTTTTTCAGTGAAGAACTGCTGCCATACACCATCGGCCAATACATCTTCATGGTCGTCGCTGATATATACATCTATCGTATTATCACGATCGGCACGGCGTATTTTTTCGATCCAAGGCAGATTCATTACTTTCGGGTGCTGGCGGAGGAACCAGATATCAGCCTTGTTTCCTGCCAGGCGGGTACAATGGATACGGCTTTGCTGGCCGGCACCGATACCGATCGCCTGTCCGTCCTTGGCATAACAAACGGAGTTACTCTGTGTATATTTCAAAGTGATAAGGGCAATGATCAGGTCGCGTTTAGCATCTTCCGAGAAATTCTTGCTCTTTGTCGGGATATTGGTCAGCAAGCTTTCGTCCAGCTTGATCTCGTTACGTCCCTGTTCGAAAGTGATGCCGAAGACATCCTTATGTTCGATCGGAGCCGGTGTATAAGCCGGATCGATTTTGATAACGTTGTAAGTACCTTTCCGTTTGTTCTTCAGGATCTCCAGAGCTTCCGGCGTATAGTCGGGAGCAATGACGCCATCGGATACTTCACGGTTGATCAGGCGGGCTGTCGCTTCATCGCAAGTATCGCTCAAAGCGATAAAGTCACCGTAAGAAGACATGCGGTCTGCACCGCGGGCACGGGCATAAGCGGTTGCCAGAGGAGTCAGAGGAAGATCGTCTACAAAGTAGATTTTCTTCAACGTATCGCTCATCTCGATTCCAACAGCGGCACCAGCCGGGCTGACGTGTTTGAAAGAAGCGGCAGCGGGAAGTCCTGTAGCCTCTTTCAGTTCTTTCACCAATTGCCAACTATTGAAGGCATCCATGAAATTGATGTATCCGGGACGACCGTTCAATACCTCGATAGGCAATTCCCCCTGCTGCATGAAAATGCGCGACGGCTTCTGGTTGGGGTTGCAGCCGTACTTCAGTTCTAAAGAGTTTTTGTTTTCTGTGCTCATATTGTTGTTATATAAAATTCTATTTCATTTCTGCCATTCCTTCTTCCAGGGAATGGGGAGTGTAGCCTAGTTCGCAACCAGCCTTGTCGATACTCAGTCCGCTGAAACGGGGACGCGGGGTGGCTTCGTTCATTTCTTCCGTAGTGACCGGAATGATCAACGAACGATCCAATTGGAAATAATCGGCTACACGGTAGGCAATATCGGCTATTGACAGGCATTCGCCGCCACAAATATGCCAGGTTCCGTTCAGAGAGGTGTGCATAAGTTTCTCCACACCGTCGGCAATATCTTGTACCCAGGTCGGTGTACGATACTGATCGGAAACGACACGTATCTCCTGACCGGCTTGCAGACGGTTCTTCACCAGTTGCAGGATATTACCGTGCTGTCCCGGCAATGCCTTTCCGTAAACAACGACTACACGGACATTCGCATAATTACTGCAACTAGCAGCAACAGCCAATTCGCCCTGGTATTTGGATATGCCATAATAGTTCACAGGAGCCGGGGTATCCGTTTCCGTATATAATCCGGTCTTCTTTCCGTCGAAGACGAAATCAGTAGACAGATGGATGAAACGGCTGCCAGTCCTCTCACAGCAACGGGCTATATTCTCTACTGCCAGCACATTGGCGGCGTAGGCTTCTTCATGATGTGATTCACAATAATCGGGGACGGACAAGGCGGAACCGTTGATTACGACATCCGGACGAACATCAGCAATCAGCCGGTCGATAGCCGGATGGTTATTTATATCTGCCTGAACAAACCGGTAATTATCTCCCGGCAAAATATCTTTATGCAAGGAACAGCCTGTCAGTTCATACTTTCCCTGCCGGGACAGGTGCTGCAAGATTCGTCTGCCAGTAAAGCCATTCGCTCCAATTATCAGTGTTTTCATCAGAACATATACATTAATACACCTAATACACGGTGATTTGTTATCGAATGCGTATCGCGGATACGTCCGTCAGCCAATGTACGGTCACCATACCAGGCGAGGGACGGACTGTATTCCAAGCCTACTTTCCAGTGAGGCAGGACATACGACATCTGCAAATTAGTAGTAAATACCTGGTCCACATCCAGTCCGACACCATAAGTCGGTCCGACAATATCCTTGCCTGCACCCAGGTTCTTCAGATAACCGACAAACAGGCCCGGTTGCCATTTCTTACCGTAGACAACATTCAGCCAGGTCATCGAATGACGGTAAGGCGTATATTCCTGTTCACCCGTACGCTTATCGATACTGCTTACGCCATAACCGCCCAGCATGCAAAGGTGAGCCAGGTTGGAACCCAGCAATGTCTTGGCAGATATCTTCCAGTTTTCATTGGTATAGCGGGCGTGAGCTTCGAAAGAGACGGAAGTAACCCGTTCCTTTACCTTATATACATTATCTCCCACCGTAGATTTGACACGCGGTGCGATGGAAAGGATATCGGCTCCTACACCGGCCATCCAGTTATCCTTCTTATAATCCACACCGAAATAAAATTCCGGCACGCAACCGTTCTTTATATATTCTTCGCTCTTTCCGTTCGGCCCGGTAGACAAATACTGCAACTGCCAAATCGCCGCCCCGGTCAGGCTCCATCCCTGATCCGTATAACGGTAACGCAACATCGGGTTACGGCTGAAAGGCTGAAAAGGGGCTCCCGTGGAGAGATTCAGCATCTGCGGAAAGATATCTCCGAACAACGGATGCCAGGTCTGACCGATCAATACGGCTGATTTTCCCCAATCGAGATTCACATAGGCATGTCGCACACGAATCATCGCAAAGTTACTTCCGGAACCACGGAAATCGACTTCCAGTTTGGCAGTCGTCTTTGCTTTCCCGACATTCGGTCCTGCCACATCTATCCCCAAACGGGAATAAAGCAGATAGAAACTACCGTTAGCCGTAGCATTCAAGTCGTTGCCGTCGGCATCCGGTTCGACGTCTTTCGGATAGAGATGGAACAAACCGTCCACGATCTCCGAATTGGCACGCGAGTTGTAAAACAAGTCACCGCGCACCTGTCCGTAAAATTTGTACGAAAAATTCTTTTTCTGTGCATAACCGGAAGTTGCCATCAACAGTCCGGCCAATAAAAACATACCTAGCTTCGTTCTCATTTAAAAGCGTTCAAATTAGAAATAATACATAACCAATCCCAATATGCGGTGATTGGTTACGGCGTGGGTGTTTCCCACTTTGCCATTCTTCTGGTCGATCGTACCGTACCAGGCTGTTGCCGGAGAATATTCCAGACCGATCTGCCAATGAGGCAAATTATATGATAAATTTACATTTACAGTAAATAACTGGTCGATGTTCAGTCCCATACCGTAGACCGTTTTCGATGCGGTCAGTTCGTCGTCCGTACCGAGATTCTTGGTGTATCCCATGAAAAGACCCGTTTTCCATTTCGTTCCATAGGTAAAATTCGCCCAGGTTGTCGAATGGCGGAACGGAGTGTATTCCTGTTCACCGGTCTTCGGATCGACAGAGCTGATGCCATAACCTCCGATCAGAGCCGTCTGGTCCAAACAGGAAGCCATCAGGCTTTTGGCTGCAAAGGTATAATTACGTCCGGTATATTTCAAGTGAGCTTCATAGGAATATGTCGTCATTCGCTCATTTACCTTATAAACTTTGTCATTTATCTCCGATGTCGTACGAGGTTTCAGGGAAATCAGATGGATACCCGCCCCTGCCAGCCAGCCGCTATCGGAAGTATAGTCCGCTCCGACATAAAATTCCGGCACGCAGCTGTTCTTAATATAATCCTCGCTCATTCCTTTCGGACCGCTCGATGTATATTGCAGCTGCCAGATAGCAGAAGCCGTGAGCTTCACCTGTCCGGCTTTATACTGATAACGGATTTGCGGGCTGCGGTTGAACGGCTGGAAAGGTGCTCCCGTAGAAAGATTCAGCATATCCGGAAAAACGGAACCGAATAACGGATGCCAGGTGTGACCGATCAATAAATTACTCTTTTCCCAATCCAGTGCTACCCATGCCTGACGGATACGGAGCATAGTCGTACTTGCCGAGAAACCACCGAAATCAGTTTCCAGGCAGGCGGAAGTCCTTGCAGAGCCGACATTCGGGCCGGTCACACTGATTCCCAATCGGGAAGTAAATGTATAAAAACTACCGTTGGGTGTCGCGTTCAGGTCTTTCCCGTCAGCATCCGGTTGTTCATCAAGAGGGAAAAGGTAGAAGTTTCCGTCTACCGGAGCCATATTCGCACGCGTGTTGTAAAACAAGTCACCACGCACAAATCCATAAAACTTGTAAGTGAAGTTTTTCTTCTGGGCAGTTGCGGAAAACAAAGTCAGTGCACTTACCAGTAGCAGAGCCAGTTTTTTCATTGTTGTCGTTTGTTATCTATTTGTCTAATTTGAAGGCACAAAGGTATATATTTTTGTTTATTCAATTTGAAGAATGAAATATTATTTGTTACTTTGCTTCCAAGTTGTAAGCCTTAAAGGCCAAATCGATTAATAATGTAAACTACATAAATAATTATGAATACGAAAAAGTTTTTATTGGAGGAGAAAGACATACCCACAGCCTGGTATAATATTGTGGCTGATATGAAGAACAAACCACTTCCTATTTTGAATCCGCAGACCAAGCAACCGATGAAAGAAGAGGATCTCTATCCCCTGTTTTCCAAAGCTGCTTCCCATCAGGAAATGAATACGACCGATGCCTGGATCGAAATACCGGAAGAAGTTCGCGAATTATATAAGGTATGGCGTCCCACTCCGCTGGTTCGTGCTTACGGACTGGAGAAGATGCTGGATACTCCTGCACATATTTACTTTAAGAACGAAAGTGTCAGCCCGATCGGTTCACACAAGCTGAACTCTGCTATCGCACAGGCTTACTATTGTAAACAGGAAGGTGTTACCAATATCACCACTGAAACAGGTGCCGGACAATGGGGTGCCGCCCTCTCCTATGCTGCCAAGGCTTTCGGCCTGGAACTGGCTGTTTATATGGTAAAGGTCAGCTATCACCAGAAACCTTACCGCCGTTCGATCATGCAAACTTTCGGTGCACAGGTGATCGCTTCACCGAGTATGAGTACGAAAGCCGGACGTAAGATCCTGACCGATCATCCTAATTATCAGGGTAGTCTGGGTACTGCTATCTCGGAAGCCGTAGAGTTGGCTATGCAGGTGCCTAACTGTAAATATACATTGGGTAGCGTTTTGAACCACGTGATGTTGCACCAGACTGTGATTGGCCTGGAAGCTGAAAAGCAGATGGAAATGGCAGGCGAATATCCGGATGTGGTGATCGGTTGCTTCGGTGGCGGTTCAAACTTCTCCGGTATCACTTTCCCGTTCCTGCGTCACAAACTGACAGAAGGTAAAGATATTCGTGTGATCGCCGCAGAACCGGCATCCTGTCCGAAACTGACACGCGGACAGTTCCAGTATGACTTCGGAGATGAGGCCGGATACACTCCACTGATTCCGATGTTCACGTTGGGACATAACTTTGCTCCTGCCAATATCCATGCAGGCGGTCTGCGTTATCATGGTGCAGGTTCGATCGTCAGCCAGCTGATGAAAGACGGACTGATGAATGCTGCGGACGTAAAACAGTTGGATACATTCAAAGCGGCAACAATGTTTGCCCAAGCAGAAGGAATCATCCCGGCTCCGGAATCATCTCACGCTATTGCTGTTGCCATCCGCGAAGCAGAAGAAGCGAAGAAAGAAGGAAAGGCACGTACGATCCTGTTCAACTTGTCCGGTCACGGTCTGATCGATATGGCGGCTTACGACCAGTATCTGGCAGGCGACCTGACCAATTATGAAGTAACAGACGAAGATGTTGCCAAGAATCTGGAAGAATTAGAAAAGATTATCGGATAACCCGATAATCTTTCACAAAATAAAAGTGGCGCTAATAACAGGGACTCACGTCTTTTGTTATTCGCGCCACTTTCGTGTGTGTCTATGAATGTTTTATAAAATAGGTTCTTAAGAGAAAATCTCTTCATAGCTTGTAGCCGGAACAATCATTTTCTGTTGATTCAGGCTATAGTCTTTTTTCTTTTTGTTCCACATTCCGTATTCGGAAGTTATATTTCCATCTTCATTATACTGATAAGAAATCAGATAATAAGGATCCCATGTTTCTTGTGTCTTATTCCAGCGGTACGCTTTCTTTTCAGCGACTCTGCCGTTCTCATTATAGGTGAATTCATATTTCACCTGTTTATTCAAAAGTCCTTCTTCCTGCAAGAATACTACTTTTGAAACGATCTTTCCGTTCTCCTCTTTCGTATCATAAAGATAGTTTCTAGGAGATGCGGCACTCATTGCCAGACTACAAACGAACAAAACAACAAGTGACAAAATCTCTTTTCTTAAAACTGAAGCTTTCATAAAATATATTACTTATAAGATTTACTTTCAAATTGCGTGCAAATGAACATAGTTTTCCGATATAAACCAAATATTTGCTGACATTTTGATAGCCAAAATAAGTTATTTAACTATTTTAAACCACCTCTACATTACAACAAAAGACCGATCAACTTACAATTTATAATAAACCTACTTCAAAAGCACAAAATAAAGCTACTTTTTACCCGATATTTCTAAATAAACCAATACAATATCACTCACAACTTACAAATTGACACAAAGAGTTTTTTTGAGTATCATACACATTCTTTAAAACTAAATATCCATACTCGTTTGTTATTTACAAATAAAGGAATGATATTAGTACCCAATTAAATCAGTATATCATGGAGAGAAATATTTTTAAACTGGAAAACGAGCAATTGAAAGAGATCGCTCTTTCATTGCGACAGAAAGTAGAAGAGGGGTTAGCAAAAGAGAATGCTGAAATACAATGCCTCCCGACATTCATTACCCCCAAAAGTAATAATATAAATGGTAAGGCATTGGTTCTCGACCTGGGAGGGACCAACTATCGTGTCGCTACCGTTAACTTCGCAAACGACAAAGCGACGATTCATCCTGAGAACGGATGGAAAAAGGATTTATCGGTTATGAAAACTCCCGGTTTCACCCGAGAGGAATTATTTAAAGAGTTAGCCGATCCGATCGGAGAGATCAAACGGGACGTAGAAATGCCTATAGGTTACTGTTTTTCATATGCGGCTGAATCGCTTCCGGACGGCGATGCCAAATTATTGCATTGGACAAAGGGTGTTCACATCAAAGAAATGCTGGGACAACCCGTAGGAAAACCGTTGCTCGAATACCTCAATGAACGGAACGAACCTAAATTCACGAATATAAAAGTATTGAACGATACGGTTGCCAGTTTGTTTGCCGGACTTACGGATAGTAACTACGATGCTTATATCGGACTGATAGTCGGAACCGGAACCAATATGGCAACTTTCATTCCTGCAGATAAGATAACCAAACTTCCTGCATCCATACAGGCAGACGGCTTGATCCCTGTCAATTTGGAATCAGGCAATTTCCATCCGCCTTTCCTGACGACGGTAGACGAAATGGTCGATGCCTGCTCTGACAGCCGTGGCATGCAACGATTTGAAAAGGCTGTTTCCGGCATGTATCTGGGAGAAATACTGAAATCGACTTTCCCTCTCGATGAGTTCGAAGAAAAGTTCGATGCCCAAAAACTGACTACCATCATGAATTATCCGGATATCCACAAGGAGAAATATGTACAGGTTGCGCATTGGATCTATAACCGTTCTGCCCAACTGGTAGCCTCCTCACTAGCCGGTCTGATCTCTTTACTGGTTTCATATAATAAGGATATCAAAAAGGTTTGCCTGGTAGCTGAAGGCAGTATGTTCTGGAGCCTCAACAGAAATGATAAGAATTATAATGTACTCGTAATGGAAGAATTGGATATTCTTCTGAACGAACTTGGAATTGGTGACGTAAAAGTTCACGTTAATAAAATGAATAATGCCAATCTGGTAGGGACTGCGATTGCAGCATTATCTTGATCATTATTTCCGGATAACGACACAGCTTTTTTTCAAATTTGAATCTATTTGTCGCAATAAAAGAACCAGGTACGCGGATGACGCGGATTGAGCGGATTTGAACGGATTTGAACGGATCGAATCATTTAATCCGTTTTGATCCGCCTAATCCGTGTCATCCGCGTACCTGGTTCTTATTAAAATAGTTCAAATCTTTCTAATTATATCCTATACCCTTCCCAGATATTCATCCACCGTATAATTCAGGAAATTATTGAGAGGGAGAAGTTCCTGGAAAATCTTGATTGTCTGATCCATCCAATCATCTTGCAAAAAGAACTCATCCGGTTTATTAGCGGCAAAACAAAAATCCTTATGACGTAGAATTTCGTCATATTTAAAATCTGTCGGATAACCTGCCGGCATACGCTTCAGCACTTCACCCTCCATCACCGGATACGTATTCTTAAAAGACGGTTTTTCTATAATGCTTACAAACTCGTCAATATGATCGTATATATCCTGACGAAGCATCTTCAACAGCTTGGGAGGAGGACACCAGACTCCACCCGACAACATGCAGTTACCCGGTTCGAGATGAATATAATATCCGCCCCGTTCACTGGCACGTCCGCCCTGAGCCATGTAAGCGGCAAAATGAATTTTATAAGGAGTCTTGTCCGGAGAAAAGCGCAAATCCCGGTAAATACGGAACTGACAATCTTTCGCTTCCAAACCTGCTACCTGCGGATCGAACAGAGCGATCCTGTTGATCAGCTGCTGAACCTCATCCAAAAAAGCCTTATGCAACACATCGTAACGGTCTTTGTTAGCCTGGAACCATTCCCGGTTGTTGTTTGCACTTAATTCCTTCAGGAATTGTATAATCTCTGCATTCATACTATCTGTTTTTAAGAACAAAGATAAGGAATAATATCATTCATTATTCCAATTTCTATCCGTTCGGAAAGGAGCGACCGGCAAACCATCCTTATTAAATAAGTTTCCGATAGTTGCATCATCAAAACAATATTGTACGGCTACCGGATTCTTTACGCGTAGCGAAGAGACAACGACTGTATTCTCCTTGATCTGTGCTTTTGCAGGCTCAAAAACACCATCTTCACCGGCAATACGAAAACCGACGATCTGCTTATCTTTACACATCAACCCATTCTCCGCATGCAAAAAAGAAATCACTGCTTTATTTTTATTGACAGTCAGCGTATTAAATACCGGACTTTCAAAACCAGAATCAAGCCGGGAGTAGGTTTTACCCAAAGCCATATTAGCCAAACGTAAACCAACACTTTGTTTGTCAGTAGGATGAATATTCTTTACATCGGCAACACAGTCGGAAACAGCGACCATACCGGTACCAGGGACTGTTCGGGAAATCCACTCCTGATGTTCACGAATCAAAGCTGCCCCGTTATCAATTGAATTATAAGTATGAGGAGCGATTTGTACGAGATAGAAAGGAAAGTCTTTTTTAAAACTTTTCCGCCAGCTTTCGATCATTGTCTTCATCAGGATACCATACGAGTCCGGATGATCGCGGTTTGACTCCCCTTGATACCAGATTGCACCTGCCAAAGCATAAGGAACGATCGGATTAATCATCTGATTATATAACACACCCGGCTCAACCGGCCACCACGGATATGTCTTACCAGGCATCGCATCGCGTATCCGGGGATCATTCACAACTAACTCTTCCGGTGTCCATACTTCAGCCGGAGTTCCTCCCCACGCCGAAACAATCAGTCCGACAGGTACATTCAGGTCCTTCTGCAAATTGCGTCCGAAAAAGTATGCCACAGCACTGGTATTCTTCATCACATCCGGTGTACAGGCAGCCCAGGATGCTTCGCAATTATTCTGCGGAGTAGCTGCTCCACGCTTAGGAATATGGAAAAAGCGGATATCAGGATGATTAGCGGCAGCAATCTCTTCGTCCCGGTTATCGATGTTACTCATCGGGGTCCATTCCATATTGGATTGTCCGCTGCAAAGCCAGACTTCGCCCAACATGACATCTTTCAACTGGCATTCTCCATCTCCTAAAAAAGACAAGGTGTAGGGGCCTCCTGCTTCCACCGTCTTTAATGACGTTTCCCAGGAACCGTCAGAACGGACTACCACAGAGACAGTATCTTTCGGAGCCCAACTCCCTACTACTTTAATTGTTGCACTTGCCGTTCCCCATCCCCACACAGGAACTTCACTTTTTTGCTGCAATACCATATGATCAGCAAAAACGGATGGCAAACTAATCTTAGCCTGCATACTGGTAACCAGCAGTAATAATCCAGCTGTAAAACCGGCAATCTTTGTTTTATTCATAATATCCTTATCCTTAATTATTAATTAAACGATCTATTTGAGAGCACCAAACTTTATATCCTTCAGAATTCAGATGTAAAAAGTCTCCCCTGTATAATTCGGTCTATAGACTTCCATCCGGGTTAACAAACCAAGAAGTCGGATCAATATATTCTATTCCCAAAAGGACATCTCCTACTATCACCATTAATACTGGTAATAACAATAATCTCTGATTGACAACAAATATAGTCATCATTTATCAAATGTCACAATAAATATAGAGTCCGGTTACCTAATATTTATTCATGAAGACTCTCTACCACATATCATAGTGAAATACCGATCTTCCAAAGAAAACCCAGAAATCCGACATCGATTACTAATTTGTAAAGAACAAAAATATAATAAAACAAACCATATACATAATTAGGGTTTGTAATTCAACAAACCCTAATTAATAATCTATATCGAACTTTCGTTATTTGTCATAAACGCATTATAATAAGGTCTTACATCTAAAGGATCTTTTATTTCTTGTTGTAGTTCCTGAAAACGTTTAAAAAGTTTATCCATTATTTTATGATACTTTTTATTACCGGCAAGATCATTTATTTCATGTGGATCTTTCTGTATATCATATAAACGTACGATATTTGCTCTTGGATAAATAATCATTTTATATTTATCTGTACGTATCATCCTCTGACAACCGATATAACAACCAATAACAGCATCTCTAGTTTTCATCTTTTTACCTTGTGCCAAAGGAAGAAAAGACTGAAAGTCTACAGCATTAACCCCATCACTTCCTGCAATATCCAAAGAGGTTGCCATGATATCCTGCAAATACATCAAATCATCAACTATTACTCCTTCCTTAACCCCAGGACCAATAATAAACATTGGAACTCTTATACTGGCATCATACTGATTTTGTTTACCCATAAAACCATGATCGCCAACTGCTAAACCATGGTCTGCCGTAAAAAATATATATGTATTGTTTAGTTTGCCACTCTTTTCCAAGGCATCAAAAATTTTTCCAATTTGAATATCCAAATGCGTAATCAGAGAATAATATTCCTTACGGTTAACTTTTACAGCATATTCTGTACGAGGAAAAGGTGCCAACATTTCATCACGCAAATCTTTACCAGATCCTCCCTCTTCTGCATAAGGATAGACTGAAAGGAAATTTTCCGGAACAGATATTTTATCCAACGGATACATGTCCAAACATTCCTGGGGAGACTGCCGAGGATCATGTGGGGCATTAAATGCCAAATACATGAAAAAAGGATTGTCTTTTTGCTTCGCTTCTTCTATATACTCTAAAGCATCATCACATAAGACTTCACTCCAATGTTTACCTCCTTTCCAATACCCTCCATGAATTGTATCTGCCGCACTCCATGTATCAGGCTCTCCTTGTATAAATTTACGATTGTAACGTACTTTCGTCTGATTTGGCATACCCGGACGAATATGACTGACACGGTCAAAAACTTGCTCAGCCGGTATAGGTATGTGCCATTTACCCGTTATATAAGTATCATAGCCTTCCTCTTTCATGTATTGACTCCACAAAGGAGATGCTTTGGCAGGTTTTTGCAGCTTGTAAGGTTCTATACCATCTGGCCATTCATTTTTCCCACTTCCCGTAATATCGCCTGTCTCATCCAGAGATTTCCATAAATATTTACCAGTGTTCATCATGGCACGACTTGCAGCAGAAATAGCACAGTTAAAGCCTCCCTGATTGAACGTATGGGAAAAAAATGTTCCCCGACTTTTCATACGATCTAAATTAGGAGTTATTACTTCTCCATTTGAAGTAGACCCTAAACTCCTAATCGTCATATCGTCCGCAAAAATAAAAACTATATTTGGCTTATCTGTTTGCTGAGCCATCGATAAGCTACTCAAACCTAACTGAATGGCTACCAATAAATTCTTTTTCATAAATTATCTTCTATTGATTGATTTATTTTATTTCCAACCCGGATTTTGTTTCAAATTCGGATTAATAACTAATTCCTCTGTAGGAAGTGGAAAATAATAATGTTTTGATTCATCAAACGTGCGTCCATTTGGTAATATGTTCCAATAAGGAAGTATAAAACCTTCATCATCTATCTGAATATGTTTCCCTAATACGACTTTAGGATATTGTGAAGCAACATACTTCATTCCTCTAACTGGGTTTTCAAATAATTTTCCAGCTTTCCAACGCATCATATCGTCATATCTGAAGGATTCTAAAGCTAACTCAACTCTACGTTCTCGTCTGATTTCATCTATCAAAACAGGCAATAACGGAAAATCAGATAAAGGATCTTTTATTAAATTTGCCATTATCATGTCTGGCATACCTACGCGTTTCCGTAAAAGATTGATCGATTTATCCAAATCATTTTGAGTACATTCGCCTAATTCCGCTTTAGCTTCCGCATAAATTAATAAAGCTTCTGCATATCGGAAGATAGGAGCATCCAAAATACCTTGTTGATAACGCAAATATTCTTCCGGATCATCCACCCAAAACTTTATAATACGGTATCCTGTAGGTATATTACTCGTAGACATACCAGAACCAGGAATAGAAGGTAAAATACTTTCTCTTAATAAATCTTTACCAGGATAACACACGGTTTGACATAAACGTGGATCCCGATGAAGCATTTCTACCTGGATACTGTCATGACCTAAAAAATGTTCCTTACATAAAGAAATAGGTTTTCCACATTCACAAAGATACGAGTCAACCAAAGATTTACTGACACTCCATCCAAGAGCAGATTCTTCCCCTTCCAACAGGTTGCTTATTCTATTCCCCAAAAGCCCCAATTCATATTTTTTATAGTAGATCATTTCCGGGTTTCCAGCCAAATCCAAATCACAAAATAAATTTCTATAATCTTTATCCGGGTTACCTGTATTATAAATGGAGTAATTACCCTCATGCATCAAGGTTGAAACAGCATCAACGGCCTCTTTTAAAAAAGTAGTACCATCATCTATTCCATGATATTTACGAAATGTTCCTTCGTGTAAACAAATCCGAGCTTTTAAAATCAATGCTACATCTTTATTAATACGACCATCTACAGCTTCACTTTTAACTGGCAAATTAGATATTGCCCAATTTAAATTAGTTAAAACCGAATCCATAACTAGTAAGCGAGAATCCCGAGGAGCAAATAACTCTTCTGAATCTGTCGTTAAATCTTCGGACAACCAAGGAACATCACCATAACGCTTCACCTTATTAAAGTATTCCCAACATTTAAAAAAATGTACCTCTGCAGCATAAGAATCCTTTATTTTTTGTGCTATACCGGCTCGATTATAGCGTGATAAAAAATAATTACATTTACGAATGAATTCCCAGTTCCATTCATTATCTCCCGATTTTTCAGGAACTATATGTTCGCCAGCCGCAACTTTATCATAATTTTGCGGTACCATATTATCACTTTGATTATCTCCAGCAACTATCGGACTTTGATCATGCCCCACTCCATGCCCCTTAATGTATGTATATAAACCATTACAATAAAGCTCCATATCTCTCTCAGAATTCCAGAAATTATTATCTGTAACACTTGTCGTCGGGAAACGATCCATAAAATCATTGTTACACCTGGTAAACAATGCTATAAATGTACACCCAATAGCTAATATATATCTTGTTTTCATCTCCATTCTATTTTATAATGTTAATTGTAAACCAAACAACATTGAACGTTGCAAAGGATAATGTTGTCCAATAGTTCCTATGATCTCAGGATCAAAATCGCCACGCATATTGGTTATTTCAAAGACATTTTGTCCCGACACATACACCCGCAGTTTATTCAAGAACATTTTATTGACCCAGGACTGAGGAAGTGTGTAACCCAATGTAATGTTTTTTAATCGGGCATAGGCTCCACTTTGTAAATAGCGTGTTTGAGTTTTTATATTATAACCAGACTCGGCTTTCCACATAGGATAAAAAGCATCCGGCATATCTTCACGCCAAGCATTTTTATAAACTTCATACGTACTTACAGCTCCGAGACTATTAAGATGCCCCCAGTAATAATTACCATTCGGGAAAAAATCTCGCTTACCAACTCCTTGTAAGAAGAAATTGAAATCAATACCCTTCCAAGATAAATTTCCTGTAATTCCAAATTGATAACGAGGTGTATTATTCCCTATAATTTTTGTGTCTCCCGGATTTTCTACTGTTTTATCTCCCCAGTTTATTACATTATCTCCATTTAAATCAGCATAATGTACATCACCAGGTTTCCATTTATCACCATTTCCTAATTGACTTTGATTTGCAGAAGAAATAACTTCATCTTGTGTCTGAAAAATACCAACAGTTTCATATCCCCATATTTCACCTATTTTTTTCCCTACATAATAATCTTCATATAGTTTACTGGGATTATTATCAAATTTAGTTATTTCACTTTGATAATCAGACAAGATCAGACCTATATCATAACTTAGTCCATTTTTTAATTGATCACGCCAATTAAGAGATAATTCCCAACCTATAGTCTTCATATCAGCATTATTTCTGCGAGGAACACTTGTTCCTAATATTCCGGGTAGCTTCTCTCCAGCAGTAAGCATATCGATCGTACGACGATCGAACCAATCAAAGCTACCTGACAATTTTTCAAAAACAGTAACATCAAGACCAATATTAAATGTTTTGACTTTTTCCCATGTTAAATCAGAAGCGACCAAACCCGGTGCACTTACAGAAATTGGTAACAAGCCATTAATAATAAATGGGGTTTGCTGAGTCACACTAAATGTAGAAATATACGGATAATAACCTTTTATATTTTGATTTCCCAAATTACCGTAAGAACTACGAAGTTTTAAATCTGTCAGCCAACTCTGTGTTTGTTCCATAAAACTTTCTTGAGATATACGCCAAGCTGCCGAAAAAGAGGGGAAAAATCCAAAACGAGAATTATGAGGGAATTTAGATGTTCCATCATATCTACCATTTACTTCGAATAAATATTTATTCATAAAATCATATTTCAAACGGAAAAATGCACCACGAATAGCCCAACTATACTCATCATCTTTGGTTGTCACCTTTCCAGTACTCAATCCAATGGACGGTATCTCATTCGAAATAAGTTCCTCCTTTTTTGTATAATCCTCCCGATAAGTTTGCCATTCTTGGTTAAAACCACCTAAAACACTTATGTGATGTTTATCCTTTATATTCAGATTGTATTCTCCATAAATATTGGCTGCAAAATAATGTGCTCTTGAATTTTGAGCAACAATAGATGATGGAAATGTAGCACTAATTTGTTCAGTCCAAGAGTCTCGAATATAGCTAAATTCTTTTTGAATATTTTTCTGACGATTATTTGTACCGCGATAGCTAAAGTCTCCTTTAAGATTTAACCCTTTTAAAATATTCCATTCAAAATTTCCCACCAATAATGACACATCATTATTTTCAATATCTCTTGAACCAGAAGTAAGAAAATTATAGAAATGTTCAGTCGGGATACCTCCTCCGACCGGACAATCGTCCGGAGTAGTGATAGGGAATAAAATTTGAGGTTCTCCTCGTGCCATTTGTTGCCACCAATTCCCTTTCGTTGTATATACATGAGGTTGATCGTAAATTGTATGCGTATATGAAGCTTTAAATCCTACTCGAAAACTATTCGTAAGATCAGCAGAAATATTACTCAAAAAGTTATAACGTTTAAATACATCTGTCGCATCCTTAAGCATACCTTCTTGATTCATATAACCTGCAGATGCATAAAAACGAATTCCTTTACTTCCTCCATGTATATTTATAGTATGTTTATGAGTAGGTGCCCATTTTTGGAGCATTTGTTCATAATTGTTATTATTACCATTCCAAAAGATCTTGCCACTCTCCATAATATGATAAACCGGATTATTTATAGGATCATTATAATAATCTTTTACCCATTGTACTTGATCTTCTGAATATTTACTTTTGCCACTACTATTGAATGAGGCCTCATTGGCAGCGAGCATATAATCAGGGGCCGACAACATATCAGGAATATATGTGTATGTGTTCAATTGAATACTTCCAAAATATTCGATTGTCGGTTTTGTGTTAGTTTTACCTGTTTTAGTGGTAATCAATATAACCCCAAAGGCCCCACGTGCACCATAAATGGCAGCAGAAGAAGCATCTTTTAAAACAGATATACTTGCGACATCTTCCGGATTTACCATGTTCAGATTCATTTGCACACCGTCAACCAACACTAAAGGAGAACTGCCTTCACCACTAATAGAGGCCAAACCTCGTATATTCATTGTTGCTTGTTCATTAGGATTACCACTATTAAAAGTTACATTCAAGTTTGGAATAGTCCCTTGAAGCCCTTGCCCCAAATTTGTTATAGGCCTATTTTCTAACACCTTAGATGTAACTTGTGATACAGCACCTGTTAGGTTAACCTTCTTTTGTGTGCCATATCCAACTACAACGACTTCATCCAATGCTTGTGTATCTTCTGCCAATACAATCGATAATTCTTTGTTTTTACCAACTTTTATTTCCTTTGATACATAACCTATATAAGAAATTAAGAGAGTTGAATTCTCCGGAATATCTAATAGAAAGAGACCATCTATATCCGTAATTGTTCCAGTCGTTGTTCCTTTTAAAGTAATATTTGCCCCTATTACAGGCAGTCCTGAAGTATCAACGACTTTTCCTTTCAACGGAGATTTTTTTCCTTCATCAGTATCAGTCATTATCTTTTTTGATAAAATAATCTGCCGATCAACAATCTGATATTGCACATTCATCCCCTTAAACAATTCATCCAGAATATTCGTGATATTCCGCTTCTTCACATTTAGATTTACCAGTTTCTTCATGTCCAACGAATTATCGACAATCAGAAATGTAAACTCACTTTCTTCTTCTATTCGATCCAAAACCTGCTCTATTGTGGTATTTTTCAGAGACATAGATAAGGATGTCACTTGCGAATAGGAATTCTCTGCTTTAAGTTGCATAAGAGCTACAAGCAATAAAAATAAACCTATTTTCATTCTACGATATATTTTTAAGAAATAATGGGAATCCTTGTTCCAAAATAATTCCTGGAATTTCATAACTTTGTATTGTATTTTATTAATGATGTCTTTGGAGTCGTTTGTTCCAAAGATGTTATTTTTCTCAGACAAGGGTAAGTAGCCGCTTACTCTTGTTTTTTATTACGATCTAAGGCTTATCTCATAGGCAATTTATTTTAATTAAACAATCATTTTTTCTTTAACCACACATCGACGCGCTGCCGCACCAATGTTGAATCATTTTTCTGAACAGGTGTACTAACTGTCCATCTTATAGGAGCTGCAATTTCCAAATAACCGAAAATTTGCTGTATCGTTTCATCCGTAAAAGTTACCCGACACCGATAACCGTCAGATAACTTATAATCATCATGGAATACGATATCAACATTATAACGTCTGCTTAGCTGATGGAAAACATCCTCCAAAGAAGCATTTCTAAATACAATCTTACCGTCTTTCCAAGCTGTTTTTTCATAAATACTGATTGGATTTATAACCAAAGAATGAGTATTCTTATTAAAAACAGCTTGTTCACCGGACTTTAATTCCCGAAGGTTTTTTCCTGAGAAAAGAAAATCTATTTTTCCTTCTACCAAAACAGCCTCTATATCTTCATACTCATCATATGCATTAACATTAAACCGAGTACCATGGGCCATCACCTTTGCTCCTGAATTAGTTATAACATAAAAAGGATTTTCTTTATCTGATTTTACCTCAAAATATCCTTCCCCATTTAATTCAACTTCACGTATATGTCCGGTAAAACGGGATGGATAACGAAGAGTACTACCTGAATTTAACCAAACCTTTGACTGATCAGGTAATTCAAACCTTGACACTACTCCCGGAGCCGCTGATACTTCCATCCAGTCTATTTGATTCAATGCTTCTCGCTGTTTTTGATTTATATAAATCAATGTCAATGTAGAAATCAATAAAGGGACAACCAAAATAGCTGCAATTCTCACTAGCCAAAATGACCAATTCAAAGTTTCTTTATACCCTTTTGTTTTTTGCTTCATCCTCAAATATCCTTCTGAGGTATCATAGGACAGCAAATCTTTCATCTCATTTTCAACAGATACAATTTGCCTGACCAGATCCATTTCTAGCCGATTCTCTTCAGATACAGACAATAACTCCTGAATTCTAACTTCTTCATCAGGAGTTATCTTCTCGCTATATTGCTTGAAAAATAATATTTCTTTGTCACTTATATTCATTTGTATTTTTCGGGTAATTACATATAAGAGACGAACAGGAAAAAATATAGTGCCACCAAAAAGAGATTTTTTCAAATTATTTTTAATTACATTTGCAATATGGAGAACAATACCAAATACAACCACAATCCGGAAGATCATTTTTGGTATGCAGCAACCGGTGACGATAAAAAAGCTTTCAAACAACTATTCGAACTTTTTTATCCGCCTCTTTGTTCATATGCCCGACGATATATTGATGATAGGGCCATAAGAGAAGATATTGTTCAAGAAGTATTCGCTACCCTTTGGGAAGACAGAAAGAAATTGACAATCAGCACCTCCATACGTAGTTATCTGATTGTTTGTGTAAAAAATCTATGCACCAGTCATTTACGAAGAGAAGGCTATATGCAACAATATGTAGATTCACAAATAGGAAAAAAACTCCACTCGGAAACCGAATCGAATGATATTTATCTATTGACAGAACTACAGGAATTATTAGAGAAAGCATTGGCTAAGCTTCCGGACACTTATCGTACCGTTTTTGAAATGAACCGGTTAGAAGGAAAAAGTTTCGATGAAATAGCTGAAATTTTAAATATTTCAGTCCGCACTGCCAAACGATATAAAAGTCAGGCCACTGATGTCTTAAAACAGGAGTTAAAAGATTATTTACCTCTTTTATATCTTGTTTCTCCCTCTCTATTCAATTAACCATAATCAGAATGAGAATCCCAAATTCAGATAAAACTGAAGACTCGTATTCTGATTAGACATACCGAAAGTCGCACTCAACGGTCCTGCAATGCTATTATAAGCATATCCCAGGCTTCCTCCCCATACACTCTTACCTTTCAGCAGGTGGAAGAAATCATCATGATGAAGCGCATAGTTTCCAATCAGGGAAATATAGTTATTTCCCGCAATCCGCTGGCGGAAATGCAGACGGGTGACAACAACTGAATTATCGAATATTTCCATCCGGTTGATTCCTGCAAAGGACAACTGCTGAGGGACATAGCGTCCGTCTACCTCACCGCCTACCGCATTCAAGAACGGATACGCCAAATTTCCACCGATCAACACACGCCCATATAAAGAAGGAAGAACACTGAAATGGGAAGTTACAGGAATAACGGATGTAAAATTCAGTCCGACCGCCGAGAAAGGAGCATGTCCGTTATAATTGACAAAGTTATCCGTATATAAAGAATAATCAGCCTTCAGGGAGACACCTTTCGTCGGAAAATACCGCCGGTCGAACGTCTCCAGGTGGGCCATCGCAAAGTAACTGATAAAACCTTCAGGCTTCACCTCATACTGGTTGTTATCTCCGGTATACAGGAAAGAATTGTAATCATAATATTCATAACGCAAACCCAGCTTAAACTTGAAATTCAGCCAGTTCATATCCGAATAACCGAACTCGGCAAAATGATGGGTATAACTGGTATTAAAAGTTTTATGCCCTTTCTTGTAAATATCCAAATCCTGATAAGTAAACTGGTAAGCAAGGTTCAGGTTACGCAACGGATTCCTTTCGATTGCATAGTCCAGACGGGCAAAAGATGTTTTTCCTCCAACACGTCCGGTAAATCCCAGCTTGGAATGATTACGCGCCCGGTGATCGAATGTAGCATTCACCAATACACCGATAATCTCTTCCGAATCGAAACGTAAACCGAGATTCACAGAACTAACCGACTTCTTTTGCGCCGTCAGTACCAGGTCTTGCTGCTGCTCTCCCGTCAGCATGTAATTCACATTTGAATAAGCATTTGAACCGATCAACACAGACATCGCATGATGAAGTTCATGCAAGGTGATCCGACTATTCTCACGCAGACCGCTGATCTTCATCAACCACTTCTCATCCCTCGGATCCGTACCGGTAAAAGAAATCGTACGGATATAAAAACTATCGGTAGGCAATGCCGGATATGATTTCCGGAAATGTCCATGTTCTTCCGGACGATAATCGTCCGCAATTCCGATCTTCTTTTTCAACGCAATAATCTCGTCCCAATGTGCATACGCCTCCCGTTCCCCGCGTCTGATCAGGGTATCCAGCGCAACCGTACTGAAACTGGCGGCATTATAAGACGTCATATTCGGACGAAGCAACAGGTCCGTCTGTTCCTTGTTCTTCGCATACTTCTCGTATCCATGCAGGGCAATGATCTGTCCAATCACATCACCGGGCGTATTCAGAGCTTCCAGCTTCTTCAGATCGCTTGTTCCCAAATCCACACCGATAATGATATCAGCACCCATCTCCCGGGCGACATCTACCGGAAAGTTATCATTCAATCCGCCATCTATCAAAACCATACTATCCAGCCGGACAGGAGCAAACACTGCCGGTATCGCCATACTGGCACGCATCGCCACCGGCAGGCTACCTTTGCGAAAGACATAGTCCTTCCCGTCGACAGCATCTACCGCGACACAGGCAAAAGGTATGTTAAACTTCCGGAAATCTACGGAATCATGATAACCGATAGTCAGATTGGAAAACAGATTCATCAGGTTTTGCCCTTTGATCATTCCCTCGATGACACGGTCTTTCTTATTTCTCCCGAAAGGTAAAGACAGAATATATCGTTCTGCATTCTCTTTTTCGGGAAAAGTCAGGCTGCTACGCTTGATCCGATCGCTGAGCAGCATCGTCCAGTCCTGCTCCAATACCATCGTATCAATCTCGGCCGGTGTATAACCGATCGCGTATAATCCTCCGACAATAGCCCCCATACTGGTTCCCGCCACATAATCGACCGGAATGCCAGCTTCTTCCAACACCTTCAACACGCCTATATGAGCTACTCCTTTTGCTCCTCCGCCACCAAGCACAACCCCGACTTTCTTCCGTTGGGCTGTCAACGAAGGCAAAACAGCCAGCACCATCAGCAAAAAGTATAGTAACTTTTTCATCTCCACTCTATTTATGACAAATGTAGTCGGTTTCTGCCAAAGATGCAAACAATTTACTTTAAAGCCGGTAAGTACATAAAAATAGTAAACAAGTCGTTCTCCTCTCCGATAAATGTACTATTTTTGAGGCAGTTTTCTCACCATAGAAAAAACACTCAATATGCAAAAAATTACATTATGTCTGTTACTATGCTGCTTCACCTTACAAAGTCATGCCATAGTAGAACCATTGAAAGGCTATCAGTATGCCACAAAGCAAGCGCCCGAAGGGAATGAATGGGAATCGCCCGAAAACATCGCGCTGAACAAAGAACACCCCCATGCCTGGTTCTTCTCCTTCCAGGATCAGGAAAGTGCCCGGAAAGTCTTACCGGAAAACAGTGCTTACTGGCAATCGCTGAACGGAGACTGGAAATTCAACTGGGTACCGACTCCCGAAGACCGTCCGAAAGACTTCTATCAGACCAGCTTCGACGTATCGGGCTGGGACAACATCCCCGTACCGTCAAGCTGGAACATCGTCGGTCTTCAGAAAGACGGAACACAGAAGTACGGTACGCCGATCTACGTAAACCAGCCTGTTATCTTCCAGCATAAAGTGGCGGTCGACGACTGGCGTGGCGGCGTGATGCGTACACCGCCCGAAAACTGGACTACATTCAAACACCGCAACGAAGTCGGTTCCTACCGCCGCGAGTTCACCATCCCTACGGACTGGGAAGGAAAGGAAGTATTTATCAATTTCGACGGAGTCGATTCTTTTTTCTATCTCTGGATAAACGGGCAATACGTCGGTTTCTCAAAAAACTCGCGTAATACGGCCAGTTTCAATATCACTCCTTATCTAGTGAAAGGGAAAAACATCGTAGCCGCTGAAGTGTACCGCAGTTCGGACGGTTCTTTCCTCGAAGCACAGGATATGTTCCGCCTGCCGGGTATCTACCGTACCGTATCGTTGACTGCCGTTCCTCAACTGCACGTTCGCGATCTGGTTGCCACGCCTGACCTGGACGCAACTTATACAGACGGTTCACTGGCTATCCGGGCAGACATCCGTAACCTGGGTAAGAAGATGGCGAAAGGATACTCAATGGTCTATTCGCTGTATGCCAATAAACTCTATTCTGACGACAATACGAAAATAGAGAACGTAACAGCTACTGCCCCCATCGCCCAAATTCCTCCGGGCTTGGAAATGAATGCTGAAACAGTCCTGAAAATACAAAACCCGAATAAATGGTCTGCCGAACAACCGTACCGTTATACATTAGTAGGCGAGTTGAAAGATAAAAAAGGCCGCACGGTGGAAACAGTCTCTACCACCGTCGGTTTCCGCAAAGTGGAAATCAAAGATACGCCCGCTTCGGAAGACGAATTCGGACTGGCCGGACGCTACTATTATGTAAATGGTAAGACTGTCAAGCTGAAAGGCGTGAACCGTCATGAAAGTAATCCGGCTGTTGGCCATGCCATCACCCGCAAGATGATGGAAGACGAAGTGATGCTGATGAAACGTGCCAATATCAATCATGTCCGTAACTCCCATTATCCGGACGATCCGTACTGGTACTACCTGTGTAATAAATACGGACTTTATCTAGAAGATGAAGCGAATATCGAATCGCATGAATATTATTATGGTGCAGCCTCTTTGTCACATCCGAAAGAATGGCGGGATGCCCACGTAGCACGTGTTATGGAAATGGTACACGCCAATATCAATAACCCGTCCATCGTAATCTGGTCATTAGGAAACGAAGCCGGTCCCGGACCGAACTTTGTTGAAGCCTACAATGCATTGAAAAAAGCGGATTTGTCACGCCCTGTCCAGTACGAACGAAATAATGATATCGTGGATATGGGCTCCAACCAGTATCCGTCCATCTCCTGGGTGCGCGGTGCCGTGAAAGGAGATTATGACATCAAGTATCCGTTCCATATCTCTGAATATGCCCATTCGATGGGAAATGCCTGCGGAAACCTGATCGACTACTGGGATGCTATGGAATCGACCAACTTCTTCTGCGGCGGTGCTATCTGGGACTGGGTAGACCAGTCACTCTACAACTATACACCGGACCGCAAACGTTATCTGGCTTATGGCGGTGACTTCGGCGATACGCCTAACGACGGTCAGTTCGTTATGAACGGCATCGTATTCGGGGATCTGGAGCCGAAGCCTCAATATTATGAAGTAAAGAAAGTATACCAACATATCGGCGTATCGGAAGTCAATGCAGAAAAAGGGCTTTTTGAAATCTTCAACAAATACTATTTCAACGACTTATCCGGCTATGATGTCAAATGGTCGCTTTACGAAAACGGAAAAGAAATGGAAAGCGGTTCACTGAATCCAGGCAAGGTTGCTCCTCGTAACCGGGTACAGGTATCCGTTCCCTATACATACAGTCAATTGAAAGCAGACAAAGAATATTTCGTCAAAATACAATTCCTGTTAAACGACAACAAGCCCTGGGCTGACAAAGGTTATGTAATGGCGGAAGAACAGCTTCCTGTAAAGGCAGCAACGGACAAACCCGCAATCAACGAAGTAGCAAATGCTTCTGCCGGAGAACTGACTATTGAGAAACAAGCGGATCCTCGCTTCCAGACCATTAAAGGAGATCATTTTGTTGCCACATTTGACAATGAAACGGGAACAATCTACAGCCTGAATTATGGAAACGAAACAATCATCGCCGACGGTAACGGTCCGAAGCTGGATGCTTTCCGTGCTTTTACCAACAACGACAACTGGTTCTACGGAAGCTGGTTTGAAAACGGACTGCACAATCTGAAGCATAAGGCTACCGCCGCTAAGGTACTTAACAGGAAAGACGGAGCCATCGTATTATTCTACACCGTAGAGTCCCAGGCTCCTAACGCAGCCAAGATACTGGGAGGAACTTCCAGCGGCAAGAATAGCGTGGAAGAGCTGACCGACAAAGTATTCAGCGACGACAACTTCAAATTCACTACCGACCAGGTATGGACGATCTATCGCGACGGCTCCATAGAGCTGCAGGCAAGCATCACATCCAACAATCCGAGTCTGGTTCTGCCTCGCCTGGGTTATGTCATGAGAGTTCCTCAACGCTATGAGAACTACACGTATTACGGACGGGGACCTGTTGAAAACTACGCTGACCGTAAAGTCGGACAGTTCATCGAAATGTATCAGTCGACCGTAGCCGACCAGTTCGTCAACTTCCCGAAACCGCAGGATATGGGTAATCACGAAAACGTACGCTGGTGTGCGCTGACCGACAAAGCCGGTAAAGGAGCTGTATTTGTGGCAACCGACCGTCTTTCGACTTCGGCATTACAATATTCCGCACTCGATCTGACATTGGCCGGACATCCTTACCAGCTGCCGAAAGCCGGTGACACGTATCTGCATCTCGACCTGGCTGTTACAGGCTTGGGTGGCAACAGTTGCGGACAGGGTGGTCCGTTGGTGCACGACCGCGTATTTGCCGGACAAAACAACATCGGTTTCATCATCCGACCGGCAGCACAAGACCTTTCTGCCGTTGCACAGGTTTCAGCCGCAGGTGATATTCCTTTCTCTATTACCCGCAGTCGTACAGGATTGGTAGAATTGTCGTCTATCGACAAAGATGCCGTTATCTGTTACACCATCGGTAAAGACAAGAAAGCGAAAGAATATACGGAAGCCATCCCAATGCGCGAAGGCGGGACGATCACAGCCTGGTTCAAGAATAATCCGGAGATCAAGTCCACAAAGACATTCAACAAGATGGAAAGCATACAGACGGAAGTTATCTATGCCAGCAGCGAAGAGGTAGACGGCGGCGATGCCAAGAACCTGGTAGACGGCGATCCGAACACGATCTGGCACAGTATGTATTCCGTTACCGTTGCCAAATATCCGCATTGGGTAGACCTGGATGCAGGCGAAGAAAAAGCTATCAAAGGCTTTATCTACATGCCCCGTCAGGACAGCAACAACGGTAACATCAAGGAATATTCCATCCAGGTCAGCAACGACGGCAAGAATTGGGGCGAACCTGTTTGCAAAGGTCAGTTCGAAAGAAACAGAGACGAGAAACGAGTTCTTTTCGACAAGCCGGTGAAAGGCCGTTATATCCGTTTCACAGCCCTGAGCTCACAGAATGGGCAAGATTTCGCAGCAGGGGCGGAACTTACGATTCTAAGTGAATAAGAGAAGAAAACGACTACTTTCCCTTATATATAAATAACGAAAGCCCCGACGGAATTTCCGCCGGGGCTTTGTTTTACCTGCCGTCACCCTTCACAGGGGTCAGAACAGAATTTCCATCTGATTTAATGTTTAATTATAATTCGCTCAACAACAAATCAAGCTTGTTTCCATAGCTAATCATCAGCGATACAAGCTTGAATAAAGATTTGTTACTATTTGGAAAATCAGGAAAATCATGTTTCTTTGTAAAAAGGCTATATCAATGAGTAATATAAAAGGTAAAGTAGAATTTATAACGGCTATGATTGATGCATTCGCACAGCAGAATAGCCTGAATAAGCAGCAAGCTTACCGTTATATCCGCCGTTTTCGTGGAATTGATTTCCTGGTGCAACACTATGAGGCTATTCATACGCTCGATTTTAAAGAGGCTCTTTCTTATCTGACACTTTATTGCCAACGCCAAGGAGGGGCTATCGCATGATACTTTATCTATGACAGATTTTGATTATATAGTTGAATCGGTTACGGCGGACTTAGTTGTTTTACTGATGGAACGCTTGGGGATGGATTTGCAAACCGCTTTGGATACGGTTTATACATCTGATACCTTCGTAAAATTATCCGACCCGACTACTGAGTTATATTATCAAAGCCCATATTATATTTATTCTTATCTCGAAACCGAAATAAAAACAGGGGCAATGGGATAAAAGTTAAATCTTCATCATCTCACTCAATAATCAGGTCAAACCATATGTATTCTTTCATATCGAACACGTTATACCATTCCTTCGGTGGCAATTTTGCATTGCGGACATCACAATAGCTGCCGCCCTGCCTTAACTCACCGTCAACCATAGTCTCATATAAAGCACCACTCGTATATCCGATAAGAGATATTGTATCCTTAGAGAAATACGGGACAGCAGAATATGTTTCCAGCAAGATACTATGTAAAACATCCTCCACTTCCACTCTTTCCTCTATTATTTTTTCCCCTTCAATAGTAAAACGCACTTCGTGTGCATGAAGCGGTTCGGCTTCAATACGAATCGACAACACCGTATCCCTGATTACAGAGGGTTCCTCATTTAATATTTTATAGGAAACAACCCCATCCCTGTAGTGTGCCATCCGAATCTTATATACCAACCCTTGTAATTCACCGGACAATTTTATTTTTTGAATACTTGCCGGAGATTCTGTCTCTTCATAATGAAGTTGAACAGGATACAATCGTTTATTTCCACAACTAATTATTAGCAAGAGTAAACAGGTTGATAAAAGAGTTATACAAAGTTTCCCCATAACCGCTTCCTATTAATTATTCAATTTACCAATTGAGCAACTACCAATACTTGATTGTCATCTTCCATCAGATCCGGCAAGAGCCCTTTCAGAGAGCCTTTGGTTTCAGCAGGTTTTACTTTCTCCAAAAGGATAGCGGCAGAGGCAACGGCAATCATCTTATTTTTCGAAATAAAACGAGGGGAAATGGTACAGCCGCCTTCCATATCATCTGTAAAACCGTCCCATTGAGCTTTCGGGGAACGGACACGGCAAAGAGCTCCCTTTTCTTTGTCATACCAGGCAAAACGACGTTCATTTTCCTGGGCATACTCGATACCCATTCCATGATTTGTCTCCAGGATATTGAAGAAGTTGAATTTCTTATCGGCAGCTTTATTGGGAAGGTTGGTTCCCGTATTCGTTTTCTTGTCAACAACGATCACGGCATCATCTTCATCCGACAATTTTTCATATTGGGAAAGATCCAGTTTATATTCCGGTATCCTTTTTTTACCCTCCAAACGAAAGATCGTCGTCTCTAAAGGATTCTTATAATAAGTTTTTCCCTGATGGTCATAAAGAATACCGTAAGTAAAGATAATCCCCGGATAACGAACACCCTGTTCCGGTCTGAAATGGAAGCTGTACAATTCCTTTCCTTTGGTGTTATATACGAACAGTTCTTTACCCCTTTTATCCCTCGTATACAAGTATTCATTGGTTACTCCGAACAGGTTACCGGCTTTATCCCTGTAAGTAGTCATCGATCCCCGTTGTGTATCGATGTCATACAAGTATTTGCCGTCAAAAGAATAAACCAGTACCTTTCCTTTTCTGAAATCAGACATAAATATCTGTTGTGCATCTTCATCATAAACGACAGCCATCACGGACTGCGTATATTCTCCCGGACCTTCTCCTGCCTTTCCTATCTTACGGACGAATTTACCTTCCGAGGTAAACTGGAACAGATTAACATAATCGCAGACAAACAGATAGTCACCGGCAAAAGTCACATCCATAATATCTTTACCCAACAATGACTCCGCAGTCGTTTCCAATGGGATGTATTTCACACCGGAGGCCACCTCACTCAATTTTATCTCTTTCTGCTTATTCACTCCATCCGCAAAAGCAATATTCTTTTGTGCCATAAGCGGCATATAGAATGCCAATACGAGCAACCAAACACCTGTGATCCTGATACTTTTTCCCATATTTGTACTGATTTAACGATTAATACTGTATGCTTTCCGTTCTGCCGTTCATTCCAGCTTAACGGCCTTTCCTTCAACGTTAACTTCCTTTGCCGAATCTCTTGCAGCTATTTCTTTCTTATGTTTTTTCTCGTAATCCTTCATAGCTGCTTTCATTTGTTCGCGCCGTTTCTTTTCCAATTCGGAAGGTTCGGGTAACTGGTTGATGAGGTTTTGCAGATCCGGCATGGACAACCGGCTTTTTTTACCGTCGGGAGCCAACATGGTCAACTCCGTCATATTCCGGAAGAAAGCCTCTTTGTATAAGTCTTCCAGGAAATAACGGAAGCCGAACAGGTTCTCTTTCGATTCCTTTCTCTTCATCAACTCTGTCATGTAAATATATTTGCTGAAAAGCGCTTTCTGTAACCGTTTCTCATCATCGAACATCTCCGAATCTCTTAGCCAGTAATGTTTGTTGATTTCATATAGCAGGTTCAACTGTGTCGGGTCTTTCTTCCAGGCTTCATAATAGACTTTTTCAGCTTCATTGAATCGGCCATCCCGCTCCAAAGCGCTTCCCCGGAAAGTAGCCAGCAAATTGACGAAAAACTTCTTCGGTTTCATACATTCTTCCGCCTGGTCGAATAATTCATATGCCCGCTGTCGGTCGTAAGTTTTACCTAATGTACCTCCATAAAGCAAAATCGTTTCCACATCAGTCGAATCGATTGCATAAGCCAGCTCCAAAGGTTCCACGGCATCCAATGCATGCCCGGACATATAGCGGGAAGCACCGGCATATTTTAGATTGATAAAAGAAGAATCTCCTTCCGCCAACAGACTGCTGTAGACAGTGTCCGCTTTCAGGTATTTTTTCGTCATATACAAAGCCATCCCCTGGCTCTGCCGTATCTGTCGGTTATCGGGGTTATAGTACAAAGCGGTATCGCAGACCTGCAATGCTCCTTTCCCATCTCCCTGCCACAGTAACAGGTTGATCAAGGAAGAAGCGACACGGATATTCTCCGGATTGATCTCCATTGCACGGGCATATAACTCCAAAGCGATCAGCGTATTCATTCCTCCTTTTTTCATATGGCAATCGGCGAGACCAGCCAGGATGGTAGGATTATCGCTCTCAAACGTAGCCAGCGTACGATAGTGATCCATCGCCTTCCCGTAATCCCCTAACTGATAATACAGGCGTGCCAGTTGATTGTTCGCATAAAAGTTCAGACTATCTACTTCCAGTACTTTCCCGTAGCAACGCTCCGCCTCCGCTATCTTTCCATAATTAATAGCGGCACGGGCAAGCGCATTCCATGCATCCATATTCGTCGTATCCATCGACAGGCAATGCTGAAAACAACGATATGCATCTTTATACCGAAACATACCCTCATAAGCCTGCCCGATGGCCGACATAGTTGCATAATTCGCAGAATCTGCCGCCGTCAGACTATCCGTGCGAGCAAGCACCTCCGGAAACTGTTTTCTGTTTACCAACTCCTGCAAAGAAAGCTCCTGAGACTGCAATGTAAAGACGTAAAAGGTAAGGATGAATAACATCGTACTCATCATTCTGATCAACTTCTGCATATCTGTTCTATTTAATTATTCTGATTTCTTTTCTGTCAGTTTCTGTTCCTCGTGTAATTTTCCTGCAGCCTTCATGCCCGCTTTAAAAGCTTCAGAGTTCTCGTCGAGAGGCTCCAGCTTAGGATTCGCAGCTTGCTTTCTCTGTTTGAAGTTGTCCTCCATCTGCTTTTGAAGTTTCTTTTCGAGTTCCGGAGTTTCCGGCAACTGATCGATGACAGACTTCAATTCGTCCACCGCCAACTTACTCCTCTTACCGTCGGGAGCGATCATAATCAGCTCATCCTTTTTCTTGAAGAAAGCATCTTCATACATATATTGCAACAAAGGACGATATACATGGAACCCTTTCAGCTTCTTTCCTGTCAGGATACATTCTTTCAGGAAAGTGACTTTGACAAATAAGGCACGATCACGTTCTTCTTCCGTGTCATAAGTCGGTCCCCAATTTGAGAACTTCTGTTCGATACGGAACAACAAATCCAAACGGTCTTTATTCGCCAACCATTCCTTATACAACAACCTTTCAGCTTCCCGCGAACGCCCGTCTTTCCATAAGGTCTCGGCACGGGAGGTCAACAACAAATTGACCAAAGCCTCATTCGGCTGCATCAACTGTTCCGCCTGGTCGAACAACAGGTAAGCACGTTTACGATCGTATGTCTTCCCCAAAGCGGCTCCCAACAACAAATTTGTTTCTACATCTGTCGTATCTTTCCGGTAAGCCCATTCCAACAAGTCGATCGCATCCATGGCACGCCCCGACAGATAACGCGAAGCACCGCCATATTTCAAGGTAAGAAAAGAGGTATCGCCTTCCGCCAACAGATCCTGGTATAAGGTATCGGCTGTGGCATACTGCTTATTCATATAGAACCCCATCGCCTTGCTGCGACGCAGGGACTGATTGCCGGGATTATAAAACAAAGCCGTATCGCAAACAGCCAGACCGTCCAGTACGTTCGGGCCGCCCAACCGGTACAGACAATTGACCAGCGCACTTGCAAGGCCGGCATTTTCACGGTTCACATTATAGGCTTGATAATAACAAATCGTAGCTGCCGGTACGGAATTCATCTTCATATAACAATCAGCAATATTCCGGTAGATAACAGGATTTACCTTCGTCGTGTCCTGATCGCGTAAGACGTTGAACTGCAGGACAGCATTCTCATAATCACCGATCTGCGAATACAGACGCGCCAGTTGATAATTGGCATAAAAGTCCGTACTGTCCGCTTCCAAAACTTTCAGGAAACAATCTTTAGCTACCGATGCTTTTCCCAAATTCATCGCCACCCGGGCAACGGAAGTGAAAGCATCTGCATTCGTCGTATCCATTTGCAGACAATACTGATAATACCGGTAAGCCTTATCATACTCCAAGATACCTTCGTAAGCCTGGCCGATAGCCGACATAGTAACATAATCGGCAGAATCTGCCGGAGTAAGGCTATCGGCCCGGGCAATCACTTCCGGAAATTTCTTCTTATTCACCAGTTCCTGAAGCGATACACTCTGTGCCTGCCCCATAAGGGACAGGACACTGAGAAGAAGCAAAACAGTATATTTGTGCATCATCCGCTCGTATGTATAAAATGATTACTGCAAACTGAAAGTCATAGGAACGGTATATTTCACCCGAACCGCTTTTCCACGTTGTGTACCCGGAATCCATTTCGGCATTTCACCGATTACACGTACAGCCTCTTTATCCAAAGCCGGATCAAGACCTCTTATTACCTGGATATTACTGAGTGAACCATCTGTTTCCACAATAAATGAGCAAGTTACCCGTCCTTGAATTCCCTTTTCCTGAGCCTCTTTCGGATATTGAATAGCTTTAGCTAAAAAAGCAAGCAATGCCCCTTGACCACCGGGATATGTCGGCATCTTCTCTACCATCGTAAAGACTTGACCGGAAGCATCGACAGACTTCTGTTCTCCATAACCGACAACAACGATTCCATTATCTACCATTTCTTCCTGCTTGTTCTGTTGTTCCGGATTGTTACTATCAGTTTTTCCTTGCAAACGGAAAGTAACCGGCACTGTATATTTAACAGCAACATCTTGTCCCCGTTGCTTTCCGGGCGTCCATTTCGGCATTGTAGAAAGTACCCTGATAGCTTCTTTATCGAGCGACGGATCTACACCACGAATCACTTCTATATCCGTCACCGAACCATCTTTCTCTACAATAAAAGAAGCCGTCACACGTCCCTGGATTCCATTTTCCTGGGCGATTACCGGATATTTAACGGTTTTTGCCAGGAATTGCAATAGAGCTTCTTGTCCACCCGGAAACTCCGGCATAACTTCTACTACCGTAAATACCTGGTCCGTTGATGTTCTGGGCTTAGGAGAGGCAGTAGGAGCAGTTCCCGTAGTCGGTTGCGTTCTTTGTATGCTTCCGTCCGGATACAGCTGTACTTTCAGGTTACCCAACACATCCTTTACCGCAACCTCTTTCGGTTTCATTCCAGGGAAAGAAAAACTAAGAACGGCATCTTTTGTTGTTTCAAGAGTAAAGTTACCTTTGGTATCGGTAATCGTACCGACATTGGTTCCTTTGATTATCACTGACGCACCGATAACCGGTCCGTTAAAATCATCGATTACCTGACCTGTCACTTTCACATTATCCCCTTGAGTGATCATCACCTCGGTAGCTTCCTTTACATCGGCAACAGCATCGGCTGCTATTTCCTTTGTAATACGGGCTACTGCCTCGATGTTGCTCAGCAGCATCAGGAATACTGCCAGAGGAATGAATATCAGGTATTTTGTTCTTCCGATCCCGTGGGATCTCTTTTTGTTCATCATACTAATTCTGTTTTTTAGATGTAATACATTAAAACTATTATATAATGTTGCTGCAGCCTGATAATGATGGGCAAGTCCCAGTAGATGGTACTGATAGCTCTTGCAGTCGTATCCGGATTGGATAACGGTATTGTCTGCCAGATATTCCAGGTTATGGCGCACCTCGCGTTTCAAAAGCCACGCAAAAGGGTTCACCCAACATACGACAGTAATCAGCTCGCAAATCATCACGTCTATCGAATGCCATTGGAATACATGGGTACATTCGTGTGTAAGTATTTCATCTATCTCTTTCTCCGAATGGCTTTCCGGATGTATGAATATCATTTGGAAGAACGAAAAGGGTCCGGCGGGTTTATCGAGCCGATAAACCAGGACACCATGAATAAGAGTCCGTTTACTACGGTATGCCAACAGCAGGATGCTGGTCAACTGCACAAAGAAACGGACTAGTAAAAGGGCCACGACACTCCAGTAAATATACGAACTTGCGGAAAGCATCACGGCTTTCCAGTCTGTCTTAACGACCGTTTCGGGGGTGATGGTAACTTCCGGCATCATCGCCGAATACATCATGATCACTTCCGTCATTGGTTCCTGTTCTTTCACCCACTCCTGAATATTCAGCAACGGATAAAGCAATGCGAGGCCAAAGAAAGCAAGGAGGGAGACCCGACGCAACTTAAAGAACGTGTCCTTGTAAAAGAGCAGACGGTAGAAGGCATAAAAGAGTACAAAGGCTACATTCACCTTCAAAAAGTAGGCAAATTCCGGTGTCATGGTAATAAGGTGTTTATAAGGTTTATTCTTTTCCTTTTTCTATCAGATCGATGATATCTTTCAGGTCATCAGCCGAAATCTTCTGATCTTTGGCAAAGAAAGAGACCATTTCCTTGTACGAGTTCTCAAAGTAATTACGAACTACTCCGCTCATAAAAGTACGTTTGTATTCACTTTCCGGGATCAACGGAGTGTATTCATACGTATTTCCATAACGTTTGTTCTTCACATACTTCTTTCGTTCCAAATTCTTTACAATAGAAGCAAGCGTTGTATAAGGGGGTTTCGGATCTGCATATTTCGCCAGTATCTCTTTTACGAAACAAGGACCAATCTGCCAAATCAAGCGCATTACCTCTTCTTCCTGCATTGTCAATTTTTCCATGATTCTTATCAATTTACGATTGTATCGCAAATCTACGAATAATTCGTATAATTACAACAGAAAAGGCGTTAATAAGTATTAAATACACTATAATCTCTTTTTTACTCCGAATGACAAAACCTATCTTCCCTGCTTCAGCAAGAATATAAAGTTCAGTACCCTATTCTACCCATCACTGTGGGAATCTTTCCCCATTGGGATGGGGGAAAAAAACCACAAAGAAGGGGAAAACTCCCCACTTAGATGGGGATAATTCCCCACAACTATGAAAATAGTGGGGAAAGCGCACACTATGATGAGGGCGCACCTTTTTTTATTTTATTTTGTCTCGTTCTCTTCTTTCCACTTTTTCCGCATCTTCACACGTTTGACCTGCAGATAGCGCAGTAGGAAGATAACGAACAGGGAAACTCCCAGGACCGAAAAATACTGTACCCAATCCGGATCCGGCTGTTTTCCAGGCCATCCCCATACACACATAACAAGCAGGTAGACAAGCAGAACGCCAGTTGTAATATTAATTCTCTTCATAACGGATTCTTTTTTTACTTTTCAACAGGCAAAGATACAAGATAGTTTATTTTATCATTGGGCCAAAACGCATTTGTGTTGGGCACGATAACCACCAGCTTCAATAATCAGTATATACAAACCGCCCCGAAGAGGTAACGATTGCACAGACGAACCTTGCGGTACCGGACAGGAATATACAAGTTGTCCCGCGACATCGACCACTTTCAGTTTCCCGACAGACGAAAATCCACTCAGATAGAGCACATTACCTTTTAAAATACTCGTCTCGTTTTCTTTTCTTATTTTTAACAGCTGAGTTTTAACATTTATCGGCTCCGTCAGTTCAGAACGCAAAGGATAACCGGATTTTAGCAACACTGCCTTTGCGGTAGACGGTTCATTCGTAACAGTCAGTTCAGTTGTGGCACTCGCTTTGACGAAAAAGGCAGCCAAGGGGGGAAGTTCATAATTGCTGCCTATTGCATAAGGGGCATAGTTCTTTCCATCATATAGATAAATGTTTCCGTCGAGTGCCGGATCAGGCTGTATCTGAGACAGTTTTAATGGAGCGGGCAAAGGGTTACCACAAAGATACCAACCACTGTTATCATCACCTGCATCCATAGACGAAGCGACATTTACAGGAATGGAAACCGTCTTTCCGAAATCCTCAGGTATATTTTCTCCCTCAACGGAAAAGGTTAATGTATTATCAGAAGCTGCCGCATCCAATGCGACCAAATAACCTTTTCCTCTTTCAAAAACAAGGGGGTTATCTGAAGAAACAGGAAGAGAGAAGACCTCCCAATTTCCTGTCGGTGTTTGAGTAGAAGATCGTTTGTCACCGTTATATGTTAGCATATAGAAGTAATCGCCGTTGCCTGTAAATTGCTCATCCTTCAATTGAAAGCGGTTATCGATCTCCTTCAGATAGACATCGAAAGGGAAAGAGAGGAAATACCATTTGCCTTTTTCGGGAAAAGTATAATACATTGTAATCCGGTTATTAACAATAAACTTCCCAGCAACTGTCAGAGAAATACCTGTGCTGTGGAGATAAAGTTCGTCTACAATGAAATGCCCATTTTCTGCAATATGTAATCCTCCATTCGCTAATTGAGTTTGATGACACTGGACAAGAGTATTAATCTCAACATTACCGCTTATTAATGCAGCTCTGTGACGCAAAGGAGGGAGGTGCGACCAGCAGAGTGTGTCATTCCAGCATCCATTTTTAGTAAAAAGAGAATACTTTGGAATATTGCCGAAAGCAAAAATATTACTTAGTAAATAACATCCTCCATGAGTTCCTTTTGACGGATTTGCTGCTACAAATTCCATAGAAGAAGGAGACTTTTCTATTAAAGCGTCTTTATAATCGAAGCTGACATTATCTTCTTTAGGTTCATATAAACTTCTTGTCTTCAAATCACCACCGCTTAAATAATGCAAAGTCATAATTTCGTCCAAAGCAAGAGATAATGCTGCACAACGTATTTGTATTGCTCCATTCTGATATTGATTAACATCAAAAGGCTCAAATACAACACTGCTTCCTGGTGGCACAACTAAAGTTTTTTTCCCTTCTGGAATATTCGCTTTACCAGTTATCTTATAATTCCAGTTATTACTGACTGATTGCGAAAATGTTTGCATACGAAACGTATCGACAACCAGTGGATTCTCTTTTCCTTTCACGAAATCACCCCATGCAGACGGATTAGACACTTGTGCCCGGACAGGCACTAAAATTGCCAAAATGGCTGTTCCGGCAAAGATGCGCCGAAACATACGTAAATGTTTCTTTTTCATAGCTAAACTATTTTGATCGTTATTATGTTTGCAAATATAAAGAAATAATTGAAATGATTATCTTTGCTGCATGAAAGAATTTATCATATCAGAAGCAAAAACTGAAAAAGCTGTGCTCGTCGGTTTGATTACCCCCGAGCAAAACGAACAGAAAGTAAAAGAATATTTGGACGAACTGGCATTCCTTGCCGATACGGCCGGAGCAGATGCTGTCAAAAAGTTTTATCAGAAACTGGATTATCCGAATCCCGTCACATTTGTCGGTACCGGTAAATTGCAGGAGATCAAAGAATACGTGGTCGAGAATGAAATCGGACTGGTTATCTTCGACGACGAACTCTCACCGAAGCAGCTTCGTAATATTGAAAAAGAACTCCAGGTGAAAATACTCGACCGTACCAGCCTGATACTCGACATATTCGCCAGCCGTGCCCAAACAGCCAATGCAAAAACGCAGGTCGAACTGGCACAATATAAATACATGCTTCCGCGCCTGACCCGCTTGTGGACCCACCTGGAACGCCAGCGTGGTGGTGTTGGTATGCGCGGACCGGGTGAAACCCAGCTGGAAACCGACAAACGTATCATCCTGGATAAGATTGCCAAGCTAAAACGCGACCTGGTGGATATTGACAAACAGAAAAGTGTACAGCGGAAGAATCGTGGCAAGATGGTCCGTGTCGCACTGGTCGGTTATACCAATGTCGGCAAATCCACGTTGATGAACCAATTGAGCAAAAGCGATGTGTTTGCCGAAAACAAATTGTTCGCCACGCTCGACACCACTGTCAGAAAGGTGATCGTTGAAAACCTGCCGTTCCTGTTGTCAGACACGGTCGGTTTTATCCGCAAATTACCTACCGAACTGGTGGAATCGTTTAAATCAACACTCGACGAGGTGCGCGAAGCCGATCTACTGGTCCATGTAGTGGATATTTCCCATCCGACTTTCGAAGAACAGATTGAAGTCGTAAACAAGACACTAGCGGAAATCGACAAAACGGAGAAGCCGATGATCATGGTATTCAACAAAGTCGACGCATTCACCTTCACCCCCAAAGAAGAAGATGACCTGACACCACGAACACGGGAGAATATCGACCTCGACGAACTGAAACGTACCTGGATGAATAAGCTACAGGACAACTGTATCTTTATCTCAGCCAAAGAACGCACCAACATAGATGCGCTGAAAGCATTATTATACGAACGGGTTAAACAGATACATATCACCCGCTTCCCCTACAACGATTTCCTCTTCCAGCAGTACGACGAGGAATAGGCAAGAAGATTATTAATAAGTTGACCAATGGAAAAAATCAGAAACCTGCGGCCGGAAGAGATTGCGCTCCTGCAATCTCAGGGCTGCCATGCAGAAAACTGGGAAAATGTTATAGTCCCTGTTGCTTTCGGTACACAGTATATTCATAACGTACATTTCTCCGGCACTGTCGTCCTCGGTACTTTTGAAAAGGAATTCACTCTGCCGGGCGGGATCAGGAAGCATAGCGGTCTAAAAAATGCGACCTTACATAACTGCATGCTGGGTGATAACGTATTGATCGAGAATACACACAATTATATCGCCAACTACCGCATCAAGGATAATTGTTTTATAGAAAATGTCAATGTGATTGTAGTTGACGGAGAAAGTTCCTTCGGTAATAATATACCGGTTTCGGTACTGAACGAGACGGGAGGACGAGAGGTCCCTATCTACAACTGGCTTTCAGCACCGATAGCTTATGTGATCGCACTTTACCGCCACCGCCCGAAACTGATCGAACGATTGCAGGAACTGATTGCAGGTTATACTAAAAGCGTCACTTCCGACCACGGTACAATCGGAGAGAACACCCGGATAATCAACACCGGAACGATCCGGAATGTCAATATAGGCAGGCATGCAACCCTGGAGAACTGTACACGCCTGGAAAACGGGACGGTGAACAGTAACGAAGAAGCCCCTGTATATATCGGCGACAGTGTGATCGCCCAGGATTTTATCATCTCATCAGGTGCCGTGATTGCCGATGCGGCGAAGATCATCCGCTGTTTTATCGGGCAGGCATGCCACGTAACACATAACTTTTCGGCTCACGATTCCCTGTTGTTCAGTAACTGTTCCTTTGAAAACGGGGAAGCCTGCGCCATCTTCGCCGGCCCGTTCACCGTTTCCATGCATAAAAGCAGCCTGCTGATCGCCGGTATGTATTCATTCCTGAACGCCGGAAGCGGTTCGAACCAAAGCAACCATATGTACAAACTCGGTCCGATCCATCAGGGTATCGTGGAAAGAGGCTCCAAAACAACCAGCGATTCATATATTCTTTGGCCGGCACGCATCGGAGCATTCTCCCTGGTTATGGGACGACATCACCATCATAGCGACACCTCCGACATGCCTTTCTCTTATCTGATAGAGAAAGATGACGAGACTTATCTGGTGCCGGGCGTAAACCTGCGGAGTGTCGGTACGATCCGTGATGCCCAAAAATGGCCGAAGCGCGATAAACGCACCGATCCGAACCAGCTGGATATGATTAACTACAATCTGTTAAGCCCATATACGATCCGGAAGATGCTAAAGGCTGTCGATATCCTGACAAACCTGCAAACGCTTGTCGGAGAGACTTCGGAAATATATTATTATCAGAATACCCGCATCAAAGGTTCTTCTCTGCAAAATGCACTGAAGTTCTATAGAATGGCTATCAACAAGTTTTTAGGAAATTCGCTTATCAAACGTCTGGAAGGAACTCCCTTCCGCGACATCGAAGAAGTCCGCAGGCAACTGGTCCCTACTACTGCCGAAGGGACTGGCGAATGGGTCGACCTTTCCGGATTGATCCTTCCCAAAGATCAACTGGACAGTTTGATCGAGCATATCGAGAGCGGTGAAATAAACTCCCTGGAGAGGGCGGAGGCTTTCTTCCATCTTATGCACCGCTCATACTATGACATGGAATGGACATGGGCTTACCAAAAGATAGAAGAATACTACGGCATTAGCCTCAGCAAGATTACCGCCGATAAGATCATCGAACTGGTCGAAATATGGAAATCATCCGTTATCGGTTTGGACGAACTCCTTTATAAAGATGCTAAAAAAGAATTTTCCCTCACCTCAATGACCGGCTTCGGTGTAGACGGCACCCGTAAAGAAAAAGAAGAGGATTTCGAAATCGTACGCGGAGCATTCGAGCAAAACCCGTTCGTCACAGCCGTGAAAGAACATATCAGTACCAAACGGGCACTAGGGGACGAGCTGATCGAAAGGATAAGCCGCATTTGTAACTCAGAAGAAGAAAAGTAAAATACATCATTCCCGGCGATGGCTTCGGGGATGATGTTCCAGTATTTCTTTGCGCAGAAACTGGCGGTCGATATGGGTATATATTTCTGTTGTCGTTATCTTTTCATGTCCCAGCATATCCTGGATGGCACGGAGATTGGCGCCACCTTCCAGCAGATGGGTGGCAAAAGAATGCCTGAATGTATGGGGACTGACATTTTTATGGACGCCTGCCATCTCCGTCTGTTGTTTGATAATATGAAAGACCATGATGCGGGAAAGAGCCGTTCCCCGGCGGCTCAGAAACAGAATATCTTCAAACCCTTTCTTCACTACCATCAAGTTACGATCCAACAGATAGTTCTTTATCTCACGGATAGCCGTATCGGAGATCGGAACCAGCCGTTGCTTACTGCCTTTTCCTTCCACCCGGATAAATCCTTCATCGAAATAAACATCCGAATAACGCAAAGTGATCAACTCTGAAACACGCAGGCCGCAACTGTATAATACCTCCAGCATCGCCCGGTTACGCTGTCCTTCCGGCAGAGAAAGATCGATGGAATCCAATATATTATTTATTTCATTGACTGTCAACACTTCGGGAAGTTTCAATCCAATCTTCGGCGACTCCAACAATTCCGTCGGATCAACTGTTATATACTCGTCCAGTAGCATGAAGCGGTAAAACGACTTTATACCGGAGATAATCCGGGCCTGCGAACGCGGGTGTATGCCGATGTCGCGCAACTGGGCAACGAACTGCTGTAAATCCTGATAAGTAATGTCGGTATACTCTTTCCCCTCATTTTCTATAAAGCGGGTCAGTTTATCCAGATCAGTCAGGTAAGCATCTATCGAGTTGGCAGATAGAGACTTTTCCAGCCGGAGCCAGGTCTTATACTTGCTGATTATATCTTTTCCTTGTTGCATTGTACACAGGTCATTATGTATGTGTCAAATAAAATCACTACCTTTGCCGGATATTTTTCAGCCCGTACCAGGTGGTGCAAAGGTAATAAAGTTACAGCAAATGAAGAAGATTCAGATTATTAATGGTCCTAATCTTAACCTGTTGGGCAAACGTGAGCCAACAGTATATGGTAATGCTTCTTTCGAAGGATATCTGGACGAGTTACGTGCCCGATACCCGCAATGCGAAATAGCTTACTTTCAGAGTAATATAGAAGGTGAAATGATTAACAAGATCCACGAAGTGGGTTTTGAATACGATGGTATTATAATGAATGCGGGAGCATATACACATACATCCATCGCATTGCACGATGCCATAAAATCAGTGACTACTCCGGTAATAGAAGTACATATCTCGAATGTACATGCACGCGAATCGTTCCGTCATGTATCGATGATATCGGCAGCCTGCAAAGGAGTGATCCTGGGATTCGGACTGGATTCATACCGTTTGGCGCTCGAAGCGCTTATACAATTCGAAAAAGGTAAATAATAGGTTATAATATTTAAGGTATATGTTAAAGCATACGAAGATTGTTGCTACAATTTCTGATCAACGTTGTGACGTGGAGTTCGTCCGCTCATTATACAACGCAGGAATGAATGTTGTGCGCCTGAATACGGCCCACATGATGGAAGAAGGTTTGAACCGTGTTGTTACAAATGTACGCGAAGTGTCTGACCGCATCGGTATATTGATGGACACCAAAGGGCCGGAAGTCCGTACTACAACGGCCAGCGAGCCAATACCTTTCACTACCGGCGAAACCGTTAAGATCATGGGCGACCCGGATAAAGAGACTACGCATGATTGTATATATGTTTCATACAGGAATTTTGTCGGAGACCTGACGGTCGGCAGCGATGTGCTGATCGATGATGGCGACCTGGAGCTGAAGGTGATCGAGAAACATGACGACTACCTGGTCTGCGAAGTGGAAAATGACGCTACACTGGGAAGCCGCAAGAGCGTGAATGTGCCCGGCGTACGTATCAACCTCCCTTCCTTGACAGACAAAGACCGTAAGAATATCCTTTGGGCTATCGAGAACGACCTCGATTTCATCGCACATTCTTTCGTAAGAAACAAACAGGACGTATTGGATATCCAACACATTTTGGACGAACATAAAAGCCCGATCAAGATCATTGCCAAGATCGAGAATCAGGAAGGCGTCGACAACATCGACGAGATCCTGGAAGTAGCTTACGGTATCATGATCGCCCGTGGCGACCTGGGTATCGAAGTGCCGGCAGAAAAGATTCCGGGAATCCAGCGCGTATTGATCCGCAAATGTGTGGAAGTGAAAAAACCTGTGATCGTTGCGACCCAAATGCTTCACTCCATGATCAAGAACCCACGTCCTACCCGTGCGGAAGTAACTGATATCGCCAATGCCATCTATTATCGCACAGATGCGTTGATGCTTAGCGGCGAAACAGCTTACGGTAAATATCCGTTGGAGGCAGTACAGACAATGACTAAAGTTGCCCGCGAAGCAGAAAAGACCAAACTGGCAGCAAATGATATCCGTGTCCCTATCGAAGGAAATGACCTGGATGTTACTTCATTCCTGGCAAAACAAGCTGTAAAATCATCCAACAAATTACATGTAAAGGCAATCATCACTGACAGCCACACCGGACGTACAGCACGTTACCTGGCAGCTTTCCGTGGCACATCTACTGTATTTGCTATCTGCTACAACTCACGCGTAACCCGCATGCTTTCTTTATCATACGGCGTATGGGCAGTTTATCAGCCGTGGGATGACAGCCGCCGCGGATATTTCTACAGTGCACTGAACGAACTGATCAAGAGCGGACGTATCACACGTAACGACATGGTTGCTTACCTGAGCGGTAGCTTCGGCGAAGGCGGCGGTACAACATTCCTCGAAATCAATAACGTAGGAAAAGTACTGGACGCAGGAAGTAAATATTCCCTCCCGACCTTCAAAGAATAAATAAAATAAAACCGAAAAAGGTGTAGCAAATGACATTAGACGAATACATTCTCTCTCATAGCGACGAAGAAGGCGCATTGTTATCCGCCCTAAACCGGGATGCCAATGTGAATTTGCTGCGTCCGCGTATGTTGTCCGGACATCTGCAGGGACGTATACTGAAAATGTTTTGCCGCATGCTTCGCCCCCATCGTGTACTGGAGATCGGTACCTATACGGGCTATGCCACACTTTGTATGGCAGAAGGAACCGAAGATGACGCTTTGATCCACACGCTGGAGATCAACGACGAGATGGAAGATTTCATCATGAAATACCTCTCCCGCTCTCCTCATAAGGCTAAAATAAGATTGCACATCGGTGATGCTATGGAGATCATACCGGAACTGGACGAGACATTCGACCTGGTATTTATCGATGCCGACAAACGTTTGTACTCCGATTATTATGACCTGGTATTTCCCAAAGTCCGCCCGGGCGGACTGATTCTCGCCGATAATACCCTGTGGGATGGGAAAGTTTTGGAAAAACCTCACCCGTCGGATAAACAAACCATCGGGATACTTAGTTTTAATGATAAAATAAAGGAAGACCCACGGGTGGAGAAAGTGATCCTTCCGCTTCGAGACGGTCTGACAATGATATGGAAAAAATAAATTGAGAACGATATGGAAAGTACAAGACTGAATAAGATAGGTCGTCTGATTCAGAAAGAATTAGGCGATATTTTCCAGAAACAGACCCAGGCAATGCCGGGTACATTGATTTCTGTTAGTGCCGTGCGTGTCAGTCCCGACCTGGGCGTAGCCAAAGCTTACCTGAGCATATTCCCTTCTGAAAAAGGCCAGGAACTGCTTGAAGCGATCCGCACGAATACCAAAGCGATCCGATTCGAACTGGGTAAACGTATAGGAAAACAGGTCCGCATCATTCCGGAACTGAGTTTCTTCATCGACGATTCGCTGGATTATATTGAAAACATCGACAAACTGTTGCAGAAATAAGAAAATCAAGCTTTGAATCTTCCGTTTTATATAGCCCGGCGGTACCTCTTTTCGAAGAAATCCCACAATGCCATCAACATAATTTCGATGGTATGTGTTTGCGGCGTGGTCGTTGCAACGATTGCAGTCGTTTGTGCACTGTCGGTCTATAACGGATTCAACGACCTGGTAGCAGGTATGTTCAGCAGTTTCGATCCGGAACTGAAGATCAGTCCGCGTACCGGCAAGGTTTTCGATCCGACTACAGCCGAATTTCAGAAAGTAAAACAGTTACCGGATATTGCCTGGTTCGGAGAAGTCCTCCAGGACAATGCCCTGGTTCGCTATCACGACCGCCAGGACATAGCCGTCATCAAAGGAGTCGATGAAAACTTCAGCCATCTGACACTGATCGATAGCATACTGATAGACGGCAGTTTCATACTGAAAGATGAAGTCGCCGATTATGCGACATTAGGTGTCGGACTGTCTGCCAAACTGGGTGCCAAACCGGGATTTGCTTCACCTTTGGAGATATATGTTCCCAAACGGGATGAAAAGGTTAATCTATCCAATCCGGCTTCTTCTTTTAACCAGGAATATGCTTACATAGGCGGCGTGTTCCTGATCAACCAACAGGTATATGACGAAGGGTATATGATACTCCCTATTTCACTGGTGCGCCAATTGCTCAAATATGACAAGGAGGTCAGCTCCATCGAACTGAAACTTGCAGACGGTGTAGATATCTCTTCGGCTAAGAAACAGATAAAAGTGCTTTTAGGCGACCGGTTCATTGTACAGGACCGCTATGAACAGCAGGAAGCCTCCTTTAAGATGATGCAGGTAGAAAAATGGATGACCTTTCTGATCCTTTCATTCATCCTGGCAATTGCCTTATTTAATGTGGTAGGTTCCCTGTCCATGCTGATGATCGAGAAAAAAGACGACGTACGTACCTTGCAGAATATGGGAGCTGACGACAAACTGGTCCGTCGTATCTTTTTATTTGAAGGCTGGATGATATCCGGTTTCGGGGCAGTGATAGGAATTGTGATCGGTCTGGTATTATGTCTCCTGCAACAACATTTCGGATTTATCAAACTGGGACAGACAGCAGGTGCTTTTGTCATCGATGCTTATCCCGTACGGGTCGTATTCACCGATCTTCTCGTTGCGTTTATTACGGTAGCGGCCATCGGGTTAATGGCCGCCTGGTATCCCGTACATTATTTGGGAAAGAAATGGTTTAATTAAATTCTTTCCCGAATTTTATCTGCGCATCCGCCACAAACTGCTTGATACGCTGTTCGTCATCTTTCTTACAAATAAGCAATACATTGCCTGATTCAGCGACGATACAGTCTTCTACACCTTGAATGACAGCCAGTCTTTTTGAATTACCTACGGCAATCACATTCCCTGAACTTTCATAAAGCAGCGCATTACTATTCTTCAATACTGCATTATTATTTTCATCTTTCGGTGCCAGCTCGAACAACGATCCCCAGGTACCCAGGTCAGCCCAACCGAAATCAGTACACAGCATATACACATTATCCGCCTTTTCCATGATACCATAATCGATAGATATCTTCAGGCAATAAGGGAAATTTTCACGGATAAATTCACGTTCGTTCTCAGTATTGAATTTGTCTTTCCCCAAATCAAAACGAACGGCAATATCCGGAAGATATTTGGCAAACGCATCCAGTATGGCATTTACATTCCACAGGAACAGACCTGAGTTCCAAAAAAACTCGCCGCTTTCATAAAAGACCTTCGCCAATTCCAGGTTCGGCTTCTCCGTAAAGGTTTTTACTTTGGTAAATTCGCCCAGCATAGAATCACTACTCTGAATATAACCATAACCTGTTTCCGGACGACTCGGCTTGATACCTAATGTTACCAGTGCATTATTATTCTTCACAAAATCCAATCCTTTCTGAACATCTTTCAGAAAAACATCTTCTTTCAGAATCAGATGATCGGAAGGAGCGACAACGATATTGGCATTCGGATTGCATGCTTTTATATGGTAAGCAGCGTAAGCAATACAGGGAGCTGTATTTCTACGTGCCGGCTCCAGCAGGATCTGGTCTTCCCTCAATTCGGGTAATTGTTCTTTGATCAGGTCGGCGTAAGCTTCATTCGTTACAATAAAAATATTTTCAATCGGAATAATCTTGGAAAAACGATCGAAAGTCATTTGCAACAGGGAACGGCCAGTTCCAAAGAAATCAAGAAATTGTTTTGGATAACTTTCTCTGCTAAAAGGCCAGAAGCGACTGCCAATCCCTCCACCCATGATAACGCAATAATTATCTTTCATGATATACAGGTTGTTTTTAATTATACTCTTACAAAGTTAACGAAATAATCCGGGATTTATTCTCATATAAAGTATTATTAGATTTTTCTCAAAGAATATTTGAAAAAAATACCCCGAATGCTTGCATGTATGAAAATTATGCGTACCTTTGCAACGCATTAGCAAAAAAGCAGATGCCCAGATGGCGGAATTGGTAGACGCGCTGGTCTCAAACACCAGTGGATTCACTTCCATGCCGGTTCGATCCCGGCTCTGGGTACGAATAAACCCTGATAATCACCTGATTATCAGGGTTTTCTGCTTTTATAGGGCGTACTAAATGTGTACTGAATGACGAATACAAAGAAA